>Ga0209254_10002069_pt1 | contig 18196 bp, 23 predicted proteins | sample FrelakmetDIP11DI_FD_187148 | JGI IMG/M metagenome (GOLD analysis project Ga0209254, IMG submission 187148) | Freshwater lake sediment microbial communities from the University of Notre Dame, USA, for methane emissions studies - DIP11 DI (SPAdes)... | ecosystem: Environmental > Aquatic >...
AAGCCGTCCGGTGGGTCCAGCGTGCCCTGCACGTCACGCCCGACCAGACGATGGTGTTCGGCGACTTCCTCAACGACCTCGAGATGATGGACGCCGCGACCTACTCCTTCGCGATGGCCAACGCCCACCCGCTGCTGAAGGACCGCGCGTCATGGATCGCCCCGACGAACAACGCCAATGGCGTCGTGCGGACCATCCGCACGGTGATGGGGCTGGGCCGAGGCGGGCAAGGCCGCCCGGTGAGCTGACCGCACGGGCCCGCCACGGCGCCGGCCTGGGGTACGTCAGGACGGGAGGGCCTCCGGGTGCTCGCGAAGGTACCGCGCGTCGTCGTTGACGTAGGCGTAGTACAAGCCGATCAGCAGCCCGCCGCCGACGAAGTTGCCGACCAGCGCGATGGCCACGTTCCCCACCGCAGCGCCGAGGTCGATGCCCTCCTGGAGGCCCACGATGCTGAACAGCACGGTGTTGGCCACCGAGTGCTCGAAGCCCAGGAAGGCGAAGACGAACACCGACATGATCATGACCAGACACTTCGTGAGCGTGTCCGTGATCAGCCCGTTGTAGACCATGAGCATGGCGAGGTTGATCATGAAGTTGCAGAGGATGGCGCGCACGAACAGGTCGCCCCACCCCGTCACGCCTTCGGTGATGTAGCCGAGCTTGTGGCCGACCGACTCCTCCATCTGCTCGAACGTGCCGCCCTCGAGGATGGTGCTGAAGCGCAGCAGCGCGGCCACGAAGAGCCCCCCGATGAGGTTGCCCAAGTAGCAGAAGGTGAGCAGGCGCATCGACTTCGGCCAGCTCGTCTTGTGGTGGTAGGCCCCGATCGAGACGATCATCATGTTCGAGGTCAGCAGCTCGGACTTGGTGAAGTAGATGAACACCAGCGCCCAGCCGAACGCCAGTGCCCCCACGATGCGGCCGATCGGGGCGAAAGAAGCGTCTCCGGACGGGACGGAGGCGAAGGCAGCGACCACGGCGTAGTTCACTGCGTAGAACAGGCCGATGATCACGCCGGCCATCGCCGCGCGCTGCACGTACCGGCGCAGCAGCTCGCCGCTCATCCGCGTCTTGGTGTCGAGGGTCTCGAGGATCGTGCTGATGAAGAACTTGCCCGGGAAGAGCTGCTCGAGGACCTGGCTCACGAGACCACCCCTATCGCGACGTCCTGCTCGTCCGAGGCTAGCGGCGGCCAGGGCTCCGCACTGAGAGTCACCTCGATTGCACGGAGTTGCGCTGCGCGCTACCCCAGGTCGGACGGCCCCTCGGCGCCCGCTGCCCACGACACCCAGCACACCCCGCAGCGCTGGTCCAGCACCGCGGAGCGCACGCCACACTGCACGCAGCCACCGGCTACGCCGGTCCCGGCGGAACCTCCTGGGTCGCCGGCTGCCGGACCCCCGAGCCCCTTACCCACCGGCGAAGGATGCCAGGTCGCCCGTCGCACCGTCGACCGGCCCGCGCTGCCGGGAAGAGCCACGTCCCGCGCGGCGTTCGCGAGGCGTGCGCATCGGACTGATCGGCAGCGGACGGATCGGCACCACTCTGGCGCGGCTGGCGAGCGACGCCGGACACCAGGTCGTGCTGTCCAACTCCCGCGGGGCGGCCTCCCTGACCGACCTGGTGGCCGGGCTCGGGCCGGCAGCCAGCGCGGCAACGCCGACGCAGGCCGCCACGGTCGGGGAGGTCGTGGTCGTGACCATCCCACTGCGGGCGTACCCCACCCTTCCGGTCGAGCCGCTGCGCGGCAAGGTGGTCGTCGACACCATGAACTACTACCCGGACCGGGACGGGCACATCGCCGCGCTCGACGACGGGTCGACCACCTCGAGCGAGCTGCTGGCCGCTCATCTGCCCGAGTCGCGGGTGGTGAAGGCGTTCAACACGATCTACTTCGAGCACCTGGCCACCCATGGCCAGCCGGACGGGTCGCCAGGACGACGCGCCCTGCCGATCGCCGGCGACGAAGCCGAGGCGAAACACCTGGTCAGCGGTCTGATCGATGAGTTCGGCTTCGACGTCGTGGACGCCGGTGCACTAGCCGAGGGCAGTCGGTTCCAGCCGGGTACGCCCGCCTACAACATCAGGCAGGATGCCGACCAGATGCGCCGCGCGCTTGCCGAGACCCCAGGGTGACATCACTGCTGCACGCTGCAGACAACCCGCCGATTCGGGAGTACGGTCCAAGGCAGCCGGATCGGCCGGCGCTGGTCCGTCACGGAGGTCCGCATGCTGTCCGACGTCACCCCGATGCCGACCTTGCCGACTGCAGACCTTGACCGGGCCCGCGCCTTCTACGAGGGGGTGCTGGGATTCGTCCCCGGTGATGACCTCCCCGAGGGCGTCCGGTACCGGGCCGGGCACGGAGCCGTCCTCGTCTACCCCTCGCAGTACGCGGGCACCAACCAGGCGACGGCGCTGGGCTTCGAAGTCGACCCCGACCGGTTCGACGAGGAGGTGTCGGCGTTGCGGGCGGCAGGCGTCTCGTTCGACACCTTCGAGTGGGAGGGCGTCGACTGGGAGGACGGTGTGGCGAGCATGGAGGGCGGCAAGGCGGTGTGGTTCCGCGACCCGGACGGCAACATCCTCAACCTCATGGCGCCAGCGTCCTGACGCCGGAGGCGTCTGCGGTTCGAGTTGCCGCGCTGCAGGACGACGCCAGCCCGCGTCCGTGGCGGCGAAAGGGCCGAAAGACCGATAGAACATTGGGGATTCCCGCGTGAGCATGGACTCATCCCCACGGAGGTGATCGCGATGGCGCTCGTCGTCGTCGGTGTCGATGGGTCCGAGCAGTCACGTCGAGCCCTCGACTGGGCACTCCCCTACGCCGCTGCGCGCGGAGCAACCGTGCAGGCCATCATGACGGTCAACACCAAGGACCTGGACGAGGCCGAGCGCGCCACCCGCTGGGCGGACGCCGAGCGGACCCTGGTCGCGATGGTCGCCGACAGCCTCGAGGCGAGCCGCCACCGACCCGTCGTGTCCTACGAGGTGGTCGAGGGCGACCCGATCGTGACACTCGTGGACGCCACCCGAGGTGCGGACCTGGTCGTGCTCGGGAGCCACGGCATGTCCTCCATCAGCAACCCGGCGCTGGGGTCGGTGAGCCTGGCCTGCATCAGGATGGGCTCCTGCCCGGTGCTGGTGATCCCCTGGGGCCGGCCCGACCCCCTGCTGCATGGTGAGGTCGCGCCGCGCTGATGCCGCCCACCGGGGATCAGGCGCCTGAGGCACCCCGGTCGATCCTCGTGCTGGGCGGGACCGGCAATACCGGACGGCGGGTGGTCCGGCAGGCAGTCTCGCGGGGCTTCGCGGTCCATGCCCTCGTCCGCTCACGCGACCGCCTCGAGGCCCGGTCCGAGCGGCTGCAGGTCGTCGAGGGCACCCCGCAGAGCGAGGCGGACATGCGCCGAGCCATGCTCGGCTGCACGGCCGTGCTGAGCGCGCTGGGGATCTCACGGACGTCGGCCTGGCCATGGGCGCCGCTGACCAGCCCGCCCGAGTTCATGCAGACGTGCATGGGCCATGCGACGCGGCTCATGCGGGAGCAGGGGATCTCCAGGATCGTGGTCATCAGCGCCGGCGGTGTCGGTGACTCCGCCGGCGACCTGCCGCCCGGCTTCGCCTGGCTGGTGCGCCACAGCAGCATCGGTGCCGCCTACCGCGGCCACGAGGACTCCGAGCGGGTGCTGCGACAGTCCGGGCTGGACTGGACGGCGCTGCGTCCGTCGGCGCTGCGTGACCGGGACCATGCCGGCGAGGTCGTGCTCAGCTACCACGGGCAGCCCAAGCCGCGTCCCTGGATCAGCCGCGAGACCCTGGCGGGGCTGATGCTCGACGTGCTCGACGACGACTCCCTCATCGGGCGGGCGCCCACCGTGTCGCAGCGCTGACGACGGCTGGTCAGCCCGCGGCGACGAACGCCCGCACCGCACCCGCCGTCGCGGGGCCGGTCATCGGCCTGCCGTGACCGCCTGCCAGCACGGACGGTTCCAGCCGCGCCAGCGTCACCAGCGACGTGGCGGCGCGCCGGCGGTCCCAGGTGGTGTACCACGGGGGCCCGGACAGGCCCTGCCGACCGAGGAGGCCGGTAGGGGAGTTGACCAGCAGGGTCATCAAAGCATCACCGCTGATCAGAGCGCGGTCTGCGGGCCGGTAGTAGGACACGTGGCCAGGGGTGTGTCCGGGGGTCGGTATCCGCTCCCAGTCCGGCAGCCCCGGGACAGCGGAGCCCGGCTCGAACGTGCGGGCGACGTCGGCGATGCTCGATCGGGCCAGCACCGCGTCGCGTCTCTGCGTCCCCATCGCCCGCATCAGCGGCAGGATCACCCACCGGTCGAGCACCATGGCGTTGGCCGTCATCCCGGCGAAGTCGCCGACTGCGTTGGGCAGGTCGCCGGCGTCCAGGTACACCGGGCAGCCCCAGGAGCGTGCCAACGTCCCGGCCGACCCGGAGTGGTCGGGGTGCACGTGGGTCAGCAGGATGACCTCCGGGCGACGGTCGGGACCCATCACGGCCCCGACGGCGGCCTCGATGCGCGCCGCGTCGCCCTCCCAGCCGGCGTCCACGAGTGCCCAGGACGGCCCGGAGCGCACGAGGTAGACGTTGGTCTGGGTCCGTCCCCACGGTCCGAGGCAGTGGACGTCAGTGGCGATCTCAGCAGGCGGATGCGTCATCGCTGGCTCCCAGTCGGTCTCGTCAGTGGGCGCGGAACCAGTCGGTGGCGAGGTGGGCGACCTGCTCCATAGCACCCGGCTCCTCGAACAGGTGCGTGGCTTCGGGCACCACGGCCAGGTGGTTCTCGCAGCGCAGCAACGCCTGGGCGCGGCGGTTGAGGTCGAGCACCTGCAGGTCGTGGCCCCCGACGATGAGCAGCGTCGGGGCGCGCACCTGACCCAGACGCGCCTGGGCAAGATCGGGTCGCCCCCCACGCGACACCACGGCGGCGACGGACGCGGCGACAGACGGGTCGGCTGCTGCCCACAGCGCTGCACCCGCCCCGGTGCTGGCGCCGAAGTAGCCGACCGAGCGATGCCCGGGTCCGTGCGCCCACGGTGACGTGGTCAGCAGCCACTGCGTCGCCCCGACCAGTCGGCCGGCGAGGAACGGGATGTCGAAGACGAGTCGCCGGTTCTCCCCCTCACGTCCGGTGAGCAGGTCGAACAGCAGCACGCCCAGACCGGCCTGGACGAGGTGCTCGGCGACAGCGCGGTTACGGGGGCTGTGGCGGCTGCTTCCGCTTCCGTGTGCAAAGACCACCACCCGAGCAGAGCCCTGCGGCACGGCGAGGTCCCCCGGGAGATCCGCGTCCTCGGTGGTGATCGTCACCGGCGTCCATGTCATGGTCGGTCCCTACCGCGGCGGGGCCCGGGGTCAGACGGCCAGGTCACGGCGCTGCAGGCCGACGGTACCGATGGCGACGAAGAGGACCGACAACCCGAGCATGATCCCGACGTGGGCGGGGTCGACGCCGTTGGTCAACGGTGCGGAGCCGGTGAGCCAGAAGAACGCCGAGTAGTCCTTCACCCACTCCAGGCCCTCGACCTGCGGGATGATCCCACTGGCCGCGTAGGCGATGACGCCGACGACGGCTCCGACCGCCAGAGCCAGCGCCCGACGCCCCGTCGCGGCCCCTACCGCGAAACTCAGGCAGCCGAACACCACCGTGAACAGGCCCAGGTGCAGGTGCATCGCGGCGAATCGGGCGGGGGAGACGCTGTCGAACGACGCGGGCCCGGCGACGGCGAGCATGGCGACCCAGAACACCGCGACGAGCGCGACAACCGCGGTCACGAAGGCGGCCACACGCTGCAGGGCTACTGACGCGCGGCTCACCGGGTGGGACAGCGTGACGTCCAACGTCCCAGCCTCCTCCTCGCCCGCGATGATGCGGGTGCCCGAGGCGATCGCGAACACCAGCATGAGCACGGCCACGACCAGCCCGTACACCGTGGCCATGAGGTAGCCGTCGGGCGTGGTGATGTTGGTGTAGTTGAGTGCCTCGAGAATCGCCTCGGGGTAGTTCGCGATCAGCTCGGCGATGTCGGGGTTGTCGATCGTCGGCCAGAACGCGGCGTACCCGCAGCCGACGAACAGGATGCCCAGCGTCCAGGCCAGCAGCGAGCGTCGGGAGTCCCACAGCCACTTGGCGTAGACCGAGCGGATCACGACTGCGCCCCGCTTGCGGGGTGACCCGCCGGACCGTTCTCGTACCGGTGGAAGAACACCTCTTCGAGGTCGGGCTCCTGGCTGGTCAGGCTGAGCACGGTGTGGGTGGCCGCAGCCTTGACCAGGGCGTCGGCCGAGCCGTCCAGCCGGCAGCGCAGCACCTCGCCGCTGACGTTGAGGTCGCTGACGCCCTCGATGCCGGCGAACTCCTCGGCGGGCACCGGGTCGGCGAAGACGATCTCGACGTGCCGGATGGAGGACTCCCGCAGGCGCTCGACGTCGTCCACGCTGGCCATGAGGCCGTCGCGGATGATCCCGACCCGGTCGGCGGTCTTCTGGACCTCGCTCATCACGTGCGAGGACATGAACACCGTTCGTCCCTCGGCGACGACCTCACGGGCCATCGCAGTGAACTCCTGCTGCAGGAAGGGGTCGAGGCCGCCGGTCGGCTCGTCCAGGATGAGCAGCTCGGGCTCGTGCATGAAGGCCTGGATCAGCCCCACCTTCTGCCGGTTGCCCTTCGACAACGTCTTGATCTTGGGTCGCAGGTCGAGGCGCAGGCGCTGGGCCAGCTCGGTGATCCGCGAAGCCGGCACGCCGCCCCGGAGGTTCCCCAGGTACGTCAGCAACTCGTGCCCGGACTGGCGCCCGTCGACGACGAAGTCGCCCTCCAGGTACCCGATGCGTCGCCGCAGTGCTACCCCGTCGTCGCGCGGGTCGAGCCCGAGCACGCGCACCGAGCCGCTGTTCTGCCGGATGAGGTCGAGCAGGATCCGGATCGTCGTCGTCTTGCCCGCGCCGTTGGGCCCGAGGAAGCCGAACACCTGGCCGGGTGTGACCTGCAGATCCAGGCCTCGCAGCGCGACCGTCGAGCCGTACGACTTGGACAAGCCCTGGGCCTCGATCACCGGTTCGGTCACGGCGCTCCCCTCTGCAGGGTCACCCTAGGCGATGCACCGGCCGGCTATGGCCCGCCCTCCGCCCGTGTCACGGCAGCGCCGGCAGGTGCGCGCTGTCCGGTGGCGTCCAGGTCGGAGCCCGGTTGTCGTCCCGGTGACGGCGGACGCCCCGTCGGAGGCATCCATCCCGCCGATGAGGGCGGTGACGCTGTCGGCGGACGTGTCCAACGTCGAGCACGTCATCGTGGACGGCGAGTTCAGCAAGCGCGACGTCCGCCTTCTCGCCGACCTCGCCAAGGCGATCTCGGCGGTGCAGGACTCGCGTGACTACCTGGTTCAGGCAGCCGCCGCTGCCAAGAGCCTGGCGCAGGCTGCTGTGGACGCCGAGGCACTCGAAGAGGCCGAAGGTGCGCAGCTCGAGGGGCCGGTTCAGTGACCACGCATCATCTCGTCCGCCGGGACTCAAAGGTCTCCTGGGCCCCGGCGGCAGGCCCCCTGTCGGTCGCCAGTGGGTACGCCGGCTGTCGGTCGTCGACGCCTCTACCGCAGCCGTGCACACCGGGTTCGGGCTCGGCCGGTTCGACCCGGTGGCTCGCTCCCGGCGCACGTCCACTCCTACGAGGAGAGCCTGTACGTGCTCGAGGGCGAGGTGGTCGTGCAGACCCCGGGCGAGGCGGCGCGGTTGCGGCGGGGGGACTACGGGCTGTCCCGATCGGCGTCCCGCACTGGCTGCGCAACGAGTCGGACGCCGCGGTGACCTTCGCCGGATGGCGGCCCCGACGCCACGTCCGGATCATGACATGGACACCCTGCTCGTCCCCGAGGTTCCCCTCACCGAGCCGGTGGACCCAGACGTCAGGGACCCGAGGACTCGACGCTACGGGCACGTCGACCCGGCCAACATGGATCCCACCCACCAGACCCAGAACGGGCTCGCCGTGTCGGCCGTCTGCGCACGGCCCTGCTGGTCTACAGCGGCATCACCGTGAGGATGATGGTCGACTCCGACCTCGGGGCCGCGCTCACTACGATGTTCATGGTGCAGTACGAGCCCAACGGGCTCGCCGGAGCTCACGACCACCCCTTCGAGGAGGCCTGTCTCATCCTCGATGGGTCCGTCGAGGCGATCTTCGACAGGACCTCGTACCGGTTCGAGCCGGGTGACGTCGCTTGAGCCTGCAGAAGCAGCTGACCGGAGGGACGTCATGAAGACCGTCGTCATCGGTGGGACCAGCGGTCTCGGCCTTCAGATCGTCACACACCGAGCCACCCTCGGGGACGAGGTCATCCTGACCGGACGGAGCAAGGCGCGCGCAGACGAGGTGGCAGCCTCCGTGGCGGGAACGGTGAGCGGACTCGCGGTGGACCTGAGCGAACCCCACACCGTCGCCGGTGCCCTGTCGGGCATCGAGCACGTGGACTACCTCGTGATCTCGGCGATCGAGCGCGACAACAACGTCATCAAGGACTACGACATCGACCGAGCCGTCCGGTTGGTGACGACCAAGCTCGTCGGCTACACCGAGGTGGTGCACGCGCTGCTGACGGCGCTTCACGACGAGTCCGCGATCGTCATGTTCGGCGGGCGCGCCAAGGACCACCCCTATCCGGGCTCGGTGACAGTGGCGACGGTCAACGGGGGTGTGGTCGGCATGGTCAACGCCCTCGCTCTGGAGATGGCGCCGATCCGGGTGAACGCGGTCCATCCGGGGATCATCGGGGACAGCCCGTTCTGGGCCGACAAACCCGATGCGGTGCTCGAGGGCTACCGGTCACGCACCCCAGGCGGCCGGCTGGCGTCCATGGAAGACATCGTCGGCGCTGTCGACTTCCTGCTGGAGAACCGCGGGGCCAACGGGATCCAGCTCTACGTCGACAGCGGCTGGCTGCTCACGTGAGTGGTCGCCGGGTCGCCGTCGTGGGGGCGGGTCGGATGGGGGCGGCCATGGTCGGACGGCTGGCCGACGCGGGTCACGACGTCGTCGTGTACAACCGGACGACCGCGAGGGCCCGGCAGCTGGCCGAGCGGCATGGCGCCGGTGTGGCCGCCACCCCGAAGGAGGCGGCGGCGACGGCCGACGTGGTGGTCGTCTCGCTCGCTGACGACGCAGCAGTGCGGGCCGCCTATCTCGGGCCTGAGGGCCTGGTCGCCGGCCTGCGACCTGGCGCGGTGGTCGCCGACACCAGCACTGTCGACCCTGCCACCCTGCAGGGACTTCGGGCCGGCGTGGCCGCCGCGGGCGCGACGCTGCTGGACACCCCGGTCTCCGGCAGCGTGGCCACCGTCGAGGCCGGGCAGCTGCTGGTGATGGTCGGTGGACCTGCGGAGGCCTTGGCCCAGGCGGAGCCCGTCCTGGCGGCGTTCGCCCGTCGGGTCATCCACCTGGGCCCGCTCGGCACCGGCGCCACCATGAAGCTCGTCGTCAACAGCATGGTGCACGCGCTCAACATCGCCCTCGCCGAGGCCCTGGTGCTGGCAGAGAAGGCCGGGGTGGAGCGCAGTGCCGCCTATGAGGTGATCGCCAGCAGTGCGGTGGCCGCCCCCTTCGTCCTCTACAAGCGCGAGGCGTACGAGCACCCGGAGGACACCCCGGTTGCCTTCGCCCTGGACCTGGTTGCCAAGGACCTCGATCTGGCCGCCGAGCTGGCCGGACGGGTCGAGGCGCAGATGTCCCAGCTCGCCACCAATCAGGCGGTGGTCGGCCGGGCCATCGACGCCGGGTTCGGCGAGGCTGACATGAGCGCGCTCGCCACCCATCTGCGCGCGGGCTAGTCTAGCGCTCGGTGCGCGAGGAGCCTGCCTGGACACGGTCAGCGTGCGGACGCCTCGGCCTCCTCGAGGATCGCCGCGACCGCTCGGTCGAAGGTGTGCTGAGCCTTCAGCGGGGAGTCCCCGACACTGCAGGTTTCATTGAAGCAGGTCGTACGCCGTCTGGTCCCGAGGGTCGAGCTCTGGGGAGGGCAGGACGTTCGGCAAGGTGCACCCGTGCCCTTCACGACGTTCGCGGGCGACTCCGCGGCCGCCGCCGCATACTACGGCGCAGCACGCGGGCCGCGCGGGGGCCGCTGGACGGGAGGATGCGATGGGTGTCGCCGTCGTCACGGGGGCCAACCGCGGCATCGGCCTGGAGGTGACCCGACAGCTGGCGGCCGCGGGCCACACGGTCTACCTGGGGGCTCGTCACCTTGCCTCGGGAAGGGCGGCCGCCGAGCCCATGCGGGACGTCGGCCTCGACGTGCGTCCGATCGAGCTGGACGTCACCGTGGGGAAGCACCGCGAGGCCGCGGCTGTGACCATCACGCATGACCACGAGCGGCTCGACATGCTGGTCAACAACGCCGCCATCCACTACGACACGGGCAACCGGGCGACCGCGCCGGACATGAGGACGGTGAGCGAGGCGCTCGGCACCAACCTCTTCGGGGCGTGGCACGTCACGCTGGCTCTGCTCGACCTGCTGCGCCGCAGTGGTCATGGCCGGATCGTCAACGTCTCCAGCGGAGCCGGATCGCTTCTCGACATGGATGGTGGCCGGCCGGCGTACCGGCTGTCGAAGGTGGGGCTGAACGCGCTCACCCGCATGTGGGCGGCCGAGCTTCGCGAGGACGCGATCCTGGTCAACAGCGTCTGCCCGGGGTGGGTCGAGACCGACATGGGGGGTCGCGGCGGACGTCCCGTCCAGGAGGGTGCGGCGGGGATCGTCTGGGCTGCCACGCTGCCCGACCACGGACCCACGGGTGGCTTCTTCCGCGACGGCCGACCTATCGCCTGGTAGGCCTGTGGATGGAGTCCGTGGCGTGTCGGACCGACCTGCCATGATTCATACATGTGTTCTGGGTATCTGCTTTGATGCAGTAGTCTGGGAACATGGCTGGTGAGCGGCCGGTTGCGGGGGTGGACTACCCGGGCACGTTCCAGGAGTTGCTGGCCTGGTTCCCCGACGACGAGGCCTGCTTGGGCTACCTGGCAGCGCTGCGGTGGCCGGAGGGCTTCGTGTGCCCTGCGTGCGGGGTGGCCGAGGAGGCGTGGCGGACGGGTCGCGGGCTGTGGATGTGCCGGCACTGCGCCCGCAAGACGTCGGTGACGGCCGGCACGATCTTCCACGGCACCCGTTCGCCGCTGACGACGTGGTTCGCGGCGGTGTGGTTCCTCACCTCGCAGAAGAACGGGGTGTCCGCGCAGGGGCTGCAGCGAGTTCTCGGCCTGGGCTCCTACGAGACCGCCTGGGCGTGGATGCACAAGATGCGCCGGGCGATGGTCCGCCCGGACCGGGACCTGCTGTCCGGCCAGGTCGAGGTCGACGAGACCTTCGTGGGCGGCGTCAGCCCCGGCAAACAGGGCGGCAGCACCGACAAGGTGCCGGTGATGGTCGCCGTCGAGCGCGCCGGAGGACGACGTCTGGGCCGGGCCCGCATGGAGGTCGCCGAGCGGGCCGGCACGACGGGGCTGGTCGATTTCGCCTGCCGCACCGTGGCACCGGGCTCGACCATCCACACAGACGGCGCGCCGATGCTGCGCAAGCTCGGCTCCCTGGGCTACCAGCACCACTACACCGTGGGCATGCGCGCGCCCGACCCCGCAGCCGTCCTGCCCGGGGTGCACCTGACCGCGTCCCTGCTCAAACGGTGGCTCACCGGCACCCTGCACTACGGCGTGCAACCCCACCAGCTGCCCTACTACCTCGACGAGTTCACCTTCCGGTTCAACCGCCGAACCTCGACCAAACGCGGGCTGCTGTTCTACCGGCTCCTCCAGCAGGCCCTCGCCACCGACCCCCACCCGCTGGGCGACCTACTCCACCCAGAAGGACTTCACTGAAGCAGATACCCAGAACGCATGTTCGAGCACGACGCTCGAGCGGATCGTGGGGAGGGAGACATGCTCACCATCCCGGGGGAGGCGGTGGCCGACTTCGTGCCACCCAGCGAGGAGGAGATCCGGGCCGGGTCGCAGGCGTTCGCCGACTGGTTCCTCGCCCAGCGCGACCAGCCGGAGTGGCGGTGGGAGGCGCTGCTGTGCTCGGATCCCGAGTCCGACGACCCGGACGTGCTCATGGGCAGGATCGCCGACGCCGAAGGCCTGCTCACCCAGCTGGAGGCCCTGCAGGCCGAGGCGATGGCTCGGCTGCGTGAGCTCAGGCTCGACGAGCAGGAACGCGTCCACGGCGGAAGGCCGACGCCAGGGGCAGTCGACGAGGACGGCTGGGTAGCCAGCGAGGTGGGCTTCACCCTCGGTCTGTCCGAGGCTGCGGTCCGGCGCCGGATGGACTACGCCGCCGGCCTGTCCCGCCATGCCGGGGCCCGAGGGCTGGTGAAGCGCGGTGACCTGCCCTCGTGGACGGCGCACAAGCTCGTCGAGCACCTCGACGAGCTCGCCACCCTGGTGTCCCCGCAGCGGCTCGCGGCTCTGGAGGAGGCCACTGTCGCCTGGCTGAGCGAGCGCCGGAGGACCGTGGCCGCCCTCAACGCGCGGATGCGCCGGCTCATCCTGCGCGCCCGCGCCGATGCGGGCCTGAGCAACGACGACACCGCTGGCCGGGCACACGCCGACCGCCAGGTCGGCATCTCCTCGACGGGGGACGGCTGCGCCACGCTGTGGGCCTGCCTTCCCGAGGTCGATGCCCTGGCGGTGGCGGCCGCCCTCGACGCGGCGGTCCCGCGGGTCGCTGATGACCCACACGACCCGCGCACCCGGGCCCAGCGACGCGCTGACGCGCTCGTGGCACGGCTCACCGGCGCGCCGTCGCTGTACGGGCTGGCCTCCGACGTCCCCGCCGGGGGAGAGGCCGATCCGGTGCGCACTCGCATCGAGGTCACCGTGCCGCTGGCCACGCTGACCGGTCAGTCCGCCGCTGCTGGGGAGGTCCCCGGATACGGCCCGATCCCGGCCAGCACGGTGCGCGACCTGGCCGCAGACCCTCAGGCGTCGGTGTCCGGCCTGATGTACGAGGCCGCGACCGGGCACCTGCTCGGGCTCGCACCGCAGATGCAGGTCCGCATCCCCGGCGTCCTGTGGGCCGGCGAGGTCACCGCGGCCACCGGCTACGGTCACACCGCGGCGCAGGAACGCACGCTTCGCGCGCGCGACGTACGGTGCCGCGCCCCGGGCTGCCGCCGCCCGGCACGCCGCTGCGACTGCGACCACGTCGAGCCGTGGCCGACCGGCCCCACCACCGTGGACAATGGTTGCTGCCTGTGCCGGTTCCACCATCGGCTCAAGACGCATGCACCACGGTGGTCGGTGACGGCCTCCGGCGATGCCGACCTGGTCTGGCGCTCACCCACCGGCCGAACCGTGACGACGCAGGCGCACGACTACCGCGACCCCGCAGACGACCCGCCGCCGTTCTGATGGGGCTCAGGAGTATCCGGGGTGTCGGCGAGCCAACGGTCCACCTCGGCCAGCATCGCCTGCTGCAGCTCGCGCGGGGCCCGCGAGCCGGTGATCGAGGCGCGGGCCAGCGCGGCGAGGGCCGCGTCGCTCATGGCGTGGACCTCTCGGGCCAGCCGGTACTGGTCGGTGAGCCGGTGCCCGAACAGCAGCGGGTCGTCCGCGCCGAGGGCTACCTGAGCGCCGGCGACGACAAGCGTGGGCAGCGGCAGGTCCCGCGCGCTCGGGTACACCCCCAGGGAGACGTTCGACCACGGGCAGACCTCCAGCACGACCCCGGACGACACGACCCGGTCGAGCACGCGGGGATCCTCCACGCTGCGCACCCCGTGCCCGAGCCGGTCCGGCTGCAGGTGGTCCAGGCAGGCCGTGACGCCCTCCGGGCCGACGAGCTCGCCCCCGTGCGGCACCGACGCCAGCCCGGCGCGGCGGGCGATGGCGAAGGCCCGGGCGAAGTCCTGGGCCGGACCGCGCCGCTCGTCGTTGGACAGCCCGAAGCCCACCACCCCTGCATCGGCGTACTGGGCGGCCAGTCGGGCCAGTGTCCGGGCGTCGAGCTCGTGGCGGGTCCGGTTGGCGGCCACCACGACGCCGATCGACAGACCGGTCGCGGTACGGGCGTCCGCGACAGCGTCGAGCACCAGCTCGACGAAGGCCGTCAGGCCACCGAAACGGGCGGCATACCCGGAGGGGTCCACCTGGATCTCCAGCCAGCGCGAGCCGTCCGCGACGTCGTCCTCGGCGGCCTCCAGGACCAGTCGCCGCACGTCCTGGGGTGTGCGCAGCACCGACCGGGCCACGTCGTACAGGCGCTGGAAGCGGAACCAGCCCCGCTCGTCGGTGGCCGACAGCCGGACCGGACGGCCCGCCAGGAGCGGGTCGGTGAGCGTGTCGGGCAGGTGGACCGCGTGGGACGCAGCCAGCTCGAGCAGCGTCGCCGGTCGCATGGAGCCGGTGAAGTGCAGATGCAGGTGCGCCTTGGGCAGCCTGCGCAGGTCCCGGGAGGAGGTCAGGGGGCCGCCTCGGCGAACAGCCGTTGCATGCGGATGACCCCCTCGACGAGGTCGGCGTCGCTGAGTGCATACGACAACCGCAGGTACCCGCTGGGTCCGAATGCCTCTCCCGGCACGACAGCCACCTCGGCCTCGTCCAGGAGCACCTCGGCGAGCTCGCTCGTCGTCCCCGGGCGACGGCCGCGGATCTCGCGACCGAGCAGCCCGGACACGTTCGGGTAGACGTAGAACGCGCCCTCGGGCAGCGGGCAGACCACCCCGTCGATCTCGGCGAGCATCGAGGTGATCGTGAGGCGTCGGCGGTCGAAGGCCTCCCGCATCGTCGCGACCGCCGACAGGTCGCCGGACACCGCCGCGAGGGCGGCGCGCTGGGAGACGTTCGCGACGTTGCTCGACAAGTGGCTCTGAAGGTTGGTGGCGGCCTTGACCACGTCCGGTGGGCCGATGAGCCAGCCGACCCGCCATCCCGTCATGGCGTACGTCTTGGCCACGCCGTTGACCACGACACAGGTCTCGGCGAGCTCGGGCACCTCGGCCAGCACCGAGGAGAACACCGCGTCCCCGTAGACCAGGTGCTCGTAGATCTCGTCGGTGACGACCCACACGCCGTGCTCGAGCGCCCACCGGCCGATGGCCCGGATCTCCTCGGGGGAGGACACCGCACCGGTCGGGTTGGACGGCGAGCAGAGCAGCAGCGCCTGCGTCCTCGGGGTGCGGGCCTGCTCGAGCTGGTCCACGCTGACCCGGTAGCCCTGCGTCTGGTCGGCCACCACCTGGACCGGCACCCCACCGGCGAGCCGGATGGCCTCGGGGTAGGTCGTCCAGTGCGGGGTGGGCAGCAGCACCTCGTCACCGGGGTCGAGCAGCGTGGCGAACGCCTGGTACACCGCCTGCTTTCCTCCGTTGGTCACCAGCACCTGCGACGGCGAGACTGCCACGCCGGAGTCGCGCAGCGTCTTGGCCGCGATCGCCTCACGCAGCTCGGGGAGGCCGGCGGCTGGGGTGTAGCGGTGGTTGGACGGCACGCTGCAGGCCGCCTGCGCGGCCGCCACGACGTAGTCGGGGGTGGGGAAGTCCGGCTCTCCCGCCCCGAACCCGATCACCGGGCGTCCGGCGGCCTTCAGCGCTTTCGCCTTGGCGTCCACGGCAAGGGTGGCGCTCTCGGTGATCGCGGCGATGCGGCGGCTGACGCGGTGGCCCAGGCTCATGGAGGCATCGTGGCATGCGTCGGGTCGACGGTCACGGGACGACGGTCGCGGTTCGACCATCGTGGTTGGGTGGACGTACACTGACCGGTCGGCGGATGTCCGCCCCGAGGGCAGTAGCTCAACTGGAAGAGCACCGGTCTCCAAAACCGGCGGCTGGGGGTTCGAGTCCCTCCTGCCCTGCGCCCCGACCGAACGCACGACCCGACAACGAACGACGAGGACAGCGACAGTGACGACGACCCGCAGCAACCTGTGGTCGCGGATGACGCTGTTCCTTCGACAGGTGGTCGCCGAGCTCCGCAAGGTCGTCTACCCGACCCGTCCGCAGCTGCTCAACTACACCGCCGTCGTCCTCGTCTTCGTCGCGATCATGATCGCCATCGTCACGGTGCTGGACCTGGCGTTCGGAGAAGCCGTCCGGGCGGTGCTCGGATGATCGACAACGAGGAAGTAGCCGTGTCCACCAGCGCGACAGACGACGACGTGACCGGCGAGGACGTGACCGGGCAGGACGTGCCCGAGCAGGCTCCGGACCCCCTGGAGGAGTTTCGTGCCGCGCTGCGGTCCAAGCCGGGCGAGTGGTACGTGGTGCACTCCTACTCCGGCATGGAGAACCGGGTGAAAGCGAACCTGGAGAGCCGGATCTCCAGCATGAACATGGAGGACTACATCTACGAGGTGGTCGTGCCCACCGAGGAGGTGCCGGAGATCAAGTCCGGCCAGCGGCGCATGGTCAAGCGGGTGCGCTTCCCGGGCTACGTCCTGGTGCGGATGGACCTCACCGACGAGTCCTGGACCGCGGTGCGCAACACCCCCTCGGTCACCGGGTTCGTCGGCAACGCTCACCACCCCCTCCCGCTCTCGCTGGAGGAGGTGGAGGGCTGGCTGGCGCCGACCCTGGCCGAGCACAAGAAGGCCGCCGCCGGGGCTCGTCCGACCGTCGAGGTCGCCGACTTCAGCGTGGGTGACTCCGTCATGGTGGTGGACGGCCCATTCGCCTCGCTGCACGCGACCATCAACGAGATCAATGCCGACGCCCAGAGGATCAAGGGCCTGGTGGAGATCTTCGGCCGGGAGACGCCCGTGGAGCTCTCCTTCAGCCAGATCCAGAAGATCTAGCCGGCCCACCGCCCCACCAGGACACCGAAGGAACTCCCGCATGCCCCCCAGGAAGAAGAAGAAGGTCGCCGGCCTCATCAAGCTCCAGATCCAGGCCGGTCAGGCGACCCCGGCGCCGCCCGTGGGTCCCGCGCTCGGCCAGCACGGCGTCAACATCATGGAGTTCTGCAAGGCCTACAACGCCGCCACCGAGAGCCAGCGCGGCGACGTCATCCCCGTCGAGATCACCGTCTACGAGGACCGGTCCTTCGACTTCGTCACCAAGACGCCTCCGGCCGCCAAGCTCATCCTCAAGGCCGCCGGTGTCGACAAGGGCTCAGGTGAGCCGCACCGTGTCAAGGTCGCCTCGATCAGCCGCACCCAGGTGCGCCAGATCGCCGAGCAGAAGATGCCGGACCTCAACGCCAACGACCTCGACGCGGCCGAGAAGATCATCGCCGGCACCGCCCGCCAGATGGGCATCACCGTCACCGACTGACCGTCACACCCGGCGTGGGAGGGCGAGCGCTCGTCCGCACCACACTCTCCGCTCGAACCGAGGAGATCACATGAAGCGCAGCAAGGGCTACCGCACTGCGGCAGCCACCATCGACCGTGACCGGCTGTACGACCCGGCGTCGGCGATCGAGCTGGCCAGGCAGTCCTCACCGACGTCCTTCGACGCAACGGTCGAGGTCGCCCTGCGGATCGGCGTCGACCCGCGCAAGGCCGACCAGATGGTCCGCGGCACGGTCAACCTGCCGCACGGCACGGGCAAGACGGCGCGGGTGCTGGTGTTCGCCGCCGGGCCGAAGGCGACCGAGGCCGAGCAGGCCGGCGCCGACATCGTCGGCTCCGACGACCTCATCGCCGAGGTCCAGGACGGCCGCCTCGACTTCGACGCCGTCGTGGCCACCCCGGACATGATGGGCAAGGTCGGACGCCTCGGCCGGGTGCTCGGCCCGCGCGGCCTGATGCCCAACCCGAAGACGGGGACGGTGACCATGGACGTGGCCAAGGCCGTGTCCGAGATCAAGGGCGGCAAGATCGAGTTCCGCGTCGACCGCAACTCCAACCTCCACTTCATCATCGGCAAGGTGTCCTTCACCGCGGCTGCGCTGCTGGAGAACTACCAGGCCGCCGTGGACGAGGTGATCCGGCTCAAGCCGTCGGCAGCCAAGGGCCGCTACGTCAAGAAGGCGACCATCTCCACCACGATGGGGCCGGGCATCCCGGTCGACCCGTCCGCGATGCGGGCGACGACCGCGGCCGAGGCCTGATATTCTTCTCGCGCCGAAGACCGCTGGATGATCCCCGCACCGACCACCCTCACGGGACGGTGAAGGGGTCCGAAGGCCCGTAGGGCGTCCCGCGCAGGCTGTGGAATGTGATGCCCCCACTCGGGGGCTCGCCCC
>Ga0209254_10002070_pt1 | contig 18188 bp, 11 predicted proteins | sample FrelakmetDIP11DI_FD_187148 | JGI IMG/M metagenome (GOLD analysis project Ga0209254, IMG submission 187148) | Freshwater lake sediment microbial communities from the University of Notre Dame, USA, for methane emissions studies - DIP11 DI (SPAdes)... | ecosystem: Environmental > Aquatic >...
GTGGGAATTCCAGGTGACCCCGTGGCATGAATCTCAGCAGCTCATTGCAAGTCTGACAAAGGGTCTGCACCTGGCAGCCGATAACGCCTATGCAGGGGCAACAGACCTCTCGGCCCAGGTGTCCAGTTTGCGCAGCCTCCTGTTACCCGAAGAAGTGATCCGTTTTCGAGCCCTGGGGAAGCTGTGTGCCCAGGCGATGGAGGAGGCAATTTCTGGAGTGGTTCCCGGGCAGAGTGAATATGAGATCGCGGGACTGCTGGCCAGCGCCGCAGAGCGCCGGGGAGTTCAGGCGATTGTCAATCTGATTGCCACCGACGAACGCATTTATGCATACCGGCATCCACTTCCTACCGCTAAAAAAATGGATCGCTACGCCATGTTGGTCTTGTGCGGACGGCGCTGGGGGTTGGTATGCTCCATAACGCGCCTCGTCCATTTCGGACCTATGCCGGATGACCTGCGCCGTAAACAGGATGCAGTTGCCAGGATCGACGCCGAATTTATCCTGTCTTCGCGGCCAGGCGTCAGGATGGCTGAGGTGTTCAAGAATGCGGTCGCAACGTATACCGAGACGGGTTTCGCGGACGAATGGCACAACCACCATCAGGGTGGCACTGCTGCTTATGAGCCGCGTGAGGCTGTCGCTACCCTGGCTTCCCAGGCTGAGGTTGAGCTGCACCAGGCTTATGCCTGGAATCCATCTGTTGCGGGCACAAAGTCTGAGGATACTGTTTTGGTTGCAAGCAACGGTAATGAGGTTCTCACAGAGATTCCGGGTTGGCCATCATTATCAATATATCGGAAAGGTCAGGTGCTGGAACGCCCAGCAATTTTAGTCAAATGAAAAATGGCATGGATAATCGTAAATCCCTTCTTCACCCTGTAAAGCAAATGTTTTTTTTATTCCTGGTCATCTGCCTGGGATTTCTCACGGCTTGTTCGGGACAGACCACCCAGGAAGAGCCAACGCCAACCCCCATCCCAACGCCCGTCATCCCCACCAAGCCCACGTACAAGGTGGTGCGTGGGGATGTTGAGCAGTTCTTGAAATTTACGGGCAGGATCGTACCTGAAGATGAGCAGGAGCTCTTCTTTGGCGTCGGGGGAAGAGTTGACGAAATCCTTGTCCAGCAGGGGGATGAAGTCAAGGCTGGCCAGCTATTAGCGGTATTAGAGTCCGGGAACCGTGAGTTTGATCTGAAACGCTCGCAGATTTTCCTGGAAATGGCCCAATTATCTCTGCAATCGACATTGCTGCAGCTGCCGAAAAATACCAAGGCATACACAGAAACGATTGCCTTGAAGGAGAAGGAAGTTGAATTAGCTCAACTCAACCTGGATGAGTTAAATAAAGCGGTAGCTGATTCCAGGATTGTTTCGCCAATTGATGGGGTTATCCGCTCGTTGACCTTACGAGATGGCGCCGTCGCTGAGCCATTCGAGCCGGTGATCGTTGTAGCGGACCTTTCGAACCTGGAAGTCAGCGGTGATGTTGGTGGGGATTCGATGACCCAGTTAGCGGAAGGAATGGAAGTGGCGATCACGCCGGTTGTTTTAGAAGGCGATTCCCTTACCGGCAAAATTTATTCTTTGCCGTATCCATATGGAAGCGGATCGAAGGATGCCCTGGACCAATCCTTGCGGATTAAGGTAGATAAGGACCTGGTTGCTGAAGGATATGAAGTTGGCGATCTGGTCGAAGTGGTCGTCATGCTTGAAATGAGTGACGATGTACTCTGGCTGCCTCCTCAGGCGATCCGCACTTTTGAAGGCAGGAAGTTTGTTGTCGTCAAAGATGGCGATGGGCAGCGGCGAGTTGATGTGCGCACCGGGTTGCAGAGTGATGACCGGGTTGAAATTGTAGAGGGCGTTGAAGAAGGTCAGGTTATCCTGGCACCCTAGGTCCCTTCCTGTTGTAGTCTGGTGGCTGACTTTAGAAAATTATTCTCCCAGAAACGGTGCCCGCTTGCCATGCAGCTTATGCCAGGGCGCCGTGTTTGGGCAATATTCAGGCTAACCGTTAAGCGCCTGGCGGCTCAACGCACCTTATCGCTTCTGGCGATTCTCGGTATCAGCACAGCCATTGCTTTAGCCATGAGCATCCCGATCTATGCGGATGCAGTTTACCAGGGAGTCCTGGATGAGCAGGTCAATTCAGATTTTTCTGGGATTGGGGAGATGCCCGCCCGTCCCACCTTTGCATTTTTGTTTTACAACTCGAACTCTCCAAAGCAACGGGTACCCTGGAAGCGGTTGGACTTATTGGACCAGTATTTATCCTTTCAGGTGGAGTATGACCTGGATTTACCTCAGAAAAGCCTGGTGCGCTTTGTTAAATCTCATGTTTTCCCGTTGTACATCACCGGCGATGAAGTCTACGAGAAGCGCAAGTTGCCATTAACCTGGAGCAGCTTCGCATTTGCCAGCGACCTCCAGGATCATATTGTTTTACTCGAAGGCTCGTTCCCTCAGCCATCCGGTTCGCTTCCCCAGGATCCGGTGGATGTCCTGGTCCATGAAGAGAGTGCGACCAGGATGGGGCTGCAGGTAGGTGATGTGTTTATTTCGGTTGACCAGAATGGTACAGGCGCTCAATCAGATTCTACTCAATTTCCGGTGCGGATCGCCGGGGTGTGGACTCAAAAAAATCTAAAGGATACCTACTGGTTTTTTCCGGCATATGAATATCAAAACGTCTGGATGGTGCATCCGGATACATTTCAACAGCGGCTATCGACTTATCAAAGAGGGGGAGTATACACCGGTTATTGGTACATGGAAATGGACGGCACCCATGTCCATTCCGGTGATGTAGCGTCCCTCCTGCAGCGAATTGAACAGGTTCAACAGAAGGCGAGGGCTTACCACCCACGCACCCGTCTGCATTTTTCTCCGGTACCCCAATTAAAAGCTTATCAGGAAGCTGTGGTGGAATTGACTTATTTTTTACTGGTTTTTAGCATCCCAATCCTGGGGATGCTGGTCATTTTTATCAGCCTGGTTTCCGGGATGCTGGTGGGGCAAGAAAAAGGTGAAATTGCTGTCCTGCGCAGCCGGGGAGCTACGATCTGGCAGGTAACCGGGATGGCTGCGGTCGAAGGGATATTCTTGGGGGCGGCAGGTTTACTATTTGGGATTCCCTTGGCCCTGGTCAGCGCCCGGGCTTTTGGAGGTGTCCGGAGTTTTCTCGACTTTTCCCTGCAATCTGACTTGCGCACCACCATTCCAACCACGGCGTATACTTTTGGGCTGGCGATTTTGGGTCTGGCTGTGCTTTCCCTGGTCATTCCAGCTTACCAGGCAGCCCATCATACGATTATTTCGCACAAGCAGGAACGCTCACGCCAGCTCCGTAAGCCGTGGTGGCAGCGGATGCAGCTGGATTGGATTATGTGCATCCCTGTCGCGTATGGGATTTACCTTCTCAAGGTTCCGAATGATGGAAATCCTTTGCTTGTCCAGGCTTTACCGCAAGATCCATTGGAAAACCCCTTGCTCTTTTTGGTGCCGACCCTGGGGATTATGGCGCTGACCATGCTGTCGCTACGTATCCTGCCGATTTTATTATCTGTATGGGCATGGTTTTTTACTCGCACGCGCAGCGTGAGCGCCCTCCTGGCCACACGCCACCTGGCGCGATCTACCCAGAATTACCATGCACCACTGTTATTATTGGTCCTCACCATCAGCCTGGCTACTTTTACTGCGTCTTTGGCGCAGACCCTGGATCGTCATTTGTTTGACAGGGTCAATTACCAGACCGGCGCCCAAACCGTCCTCTTGAAACCGATGAATTCAGGGATTTCAGCGGGTTCACCTTTCCAAAGCGTTGAAGAAGAACAGGTTCCAAACTATTTCTTGCCCGTTGATGAATACCTGAAGGTGCCAGGGGTCAGCGCAGCGGCGCGCCTGGCAAAAATTGCTTGTAAAGTATCTCTGGATGGAAAAAACATACAGGGAAAATTGGCCGGCATAGATCGTACCCAATTCCCTGGAACGGCCTTCTGGCGGGCTGATTTTGCGCCGGCATCTCTCGGCAGCATGCTGAACCTGCTGGCTTTATCATCAGATGGGGTTCTGGTCGAGCGAGCTTTTATGGAAAAAAACCTCTTGAGGGTGGGGGACCCTCTGCGGGTGATTGTATATCCCCTGGGAGATTCTGTAGGGCTGGATTTCAGGATTGTGGGTGTTTTAGACCTTTTTCCAACCTGGTATCCTCAGGAAGGTCCCCTGGTGGTTGCAGACCTGGAGTACATTTTTGAAATGGTAGGCGGCGAATTTGCATATGATGTCTGGCTCCAACTCAAGCAAGGACAAAGCCTTGAAGCAAGCCTGCCTGCACTCGAAGGGGTTTATCGCCACCCGGTAAGTTGGCTTTCTGCTCCAACAATTATTGAGAGGCAACAGACCAAACCGGAACGGCAGGGGCTTTATGGTTTGCTTTCGTTTGGATTGATAACCCTGGCTTTGCTCTCGATCATTGGTTTTCTGTTGTACGCCTTCTTTTCCTTCCGCAGCCGCTTTATTGAGCTGGGAATGCTGCGGGCTCTCGGTCTTTCCTCGCTGCAGATGTTTGTATTTTTAGCAGTGGAGCTTGCCTTTTTGCTGCTGGTCGGGATTATGCTGGGGACAGCCCTTGGGATTGGTGCCAGCCGGTTATTTATTCCCACCCTGCAAGCGGGTGTAGAAATCGCCAATCAAATCCCGCCGATGGTTGTGCAGATCGACTGGAATGCTTTATTCCGCATGTACTTACTTTTTGGGCTGCTGTTCCTGGCAGCCCTCTCTGGCCTTGGGATTTTATTAATGCGCATGAAAATTTTCCAGGCCATTAAATTGGGAGAATCTGTATAATGGATCAGGAGGATGCGATGACCACACACGAACCTTTACGAGTTGCGATTATTGGCACTGCAAAACGGTCAGATTACCTTTACGGACCGCTTCTGCGCGCCTTTGCCGACCAGGCGCTCCTGGTTTCGGTCTGGGGACGCAGCTTGCAATCGGCGCGCCAGTTGGGGCAGAGCCTTGGCGTGCCGTATTACACTGACCTGGACTGCCTGGTCAGGGAAACTGCGCCGCAGGTCGGGATTGTTTCTGTTGCTTACAGCGCCAATGGGGAAGTGGGGTTGATGGCGGTTGAGGCCGGGTTGCACGTCCTCTTAGAAACCCCAATCGCCCACCGCTTAAGCGAAGCAGACCAGATCATTTCGGCTGCTCAGCAGAGAGGGCTTAAGATAGAAGTCGCCGAGCAGTTCCACCGCCGGCCTCTCGAACAAATAAAGTTAAAACTGCTTGCCAGCGGGTTGTTTGGGAGGGTATATGTCTCATTCAGTGACTTTGCGGGACATGGATATCATGGGATCAGCGTCATGCGCAGCTACCTTGGCTTCGATGCCCGTCCCATGCAGGTGACCGGCAGCGTCCACCAGTTTGATCTGGCACCACATTGGTCCAGGCTTGGGGATGTGCGGGAGGCGCGCGCTGAGACTCAAGAACACGGCCAGGTTGAGTTCGACGACGGGCGGGTCGGAATCTTTCATTGGACTGATGTGGGGTATGATTCACCACTGCGCTGGTGGCGCAGCAGCCGCTTCCTGGCCGAGAAGGGGATGGGAATTACCGTCGGCGTCGGTCTGGAAGTCAAGGAATGGCTGTCGCTGCTTTCTCCCGATGGGGAAGCGCCTCAATTTATCCACCTGGAAAGGCGCTGGGAACGCGTGGATGGGGGAGCCCTGGTTGCGATGGTGGCACATACCGGAGATGCAACTCAGCCGACCATCACCTGGGAAAACCCCTTCAAACCGGCAGTTCAAGGGCACGGTATGCAGTGGCATGACGATGAAATCGGCGTTGCCGGCTGCCTCGTAAGCCTCTTCGAGGCGGTGCGCAACAGCCAGGAGCCATCCTATGGCGCCTGGCAGGCACGCCTGGACCAGGAGTTGATCCTGGCTCTACGGATGTCGTCTCTAAAGGGCGGTAGTCCTATCAGGTTACCGCTGGATCCTGCCCAGCAGGAAATTTAATGGTGTCAAGGTCTAAAGCGATGTTAAAATGGGCAACTCTCATTGCATTCAGGGTTATTAATTCATGAAAAATCCGAAACAGAAAAAACAGAGGCCAGAGGTTATTTTTCAACCCAGGGCATATCGCAGTCTGCAGCGCGGTATCGATAAGATGGTGAACACCATCACGCCGACGTTGGGGCCTTTCCCCAGGCTCGTCGCCATTCAGAGGCTTGAAACCAACCAGAAGCCGGAGCTGCTCGACAGCGGCGGCACGATTGCGCGACGCATCATCCAGATTCGCAATCGCGATGAAGATATGGGTGCAATGCTGGTGAGGCACGTTCTCTGGGAACTATACGAGAAGGTGGGCGATGGGACGGCGATGACAGCCGTGATGTTCAAATCGATCTTCGACCAGGGCGTCCGCTATGTCACCGCAGGCGGGAACTCGATGCGCCTGCGCGTGTATCTCGAAGAGGCCGCCCAGGTCGTTTTGGATGAATTGTTAGTGATGAAGCATACCCTGGAGGGGAAAGAAGCCCTGGGAAAATTAGCCTATTCGATTTGCCACGATCTTGCCCTGGCAAGAATGATGGGCGAGATCTTTGATATTCTCGGAGAATATGGACGCTTAGAAATCCGCTCGGGTCGCAGCCGGGAGCTCGAACGCGAGTATATTGAGGGTATGTACTGGGATGGTGGCCTGGTTTCTCGCGAGATGCTGAATGATCCGGAGAATCTGCGCGCCTGGCAGGAAGAAACCGCGATAATCATTAGCGATCTCAGGATTGAGGAACCCCAAGAATGCATCCCTTTGCTTGAGTTTGCCATTCAGAACCAGCTGAAGGCATTGTTTTTTATGTGCGCTGAAATTACCGACCGGGCGCTGTCGATTTTACTCGCAAACAAGGAGAAGGTCGAAGTAATTGTTGTCAAGGCTCCGGCTGTCAACATCATTGACCGCATGGGGGCGCTGGAAGATATGGCTGTCCTGACTGGAGGGGTGCCCCTATATACGCAGGCTGGCGAACGCCTGAGCAGCCTTCGACCGCAAAATATCGGCAGGGCACGCAGGATTTGGGCGAACCTTCGCAACCTGGTCATTGTGGGGGGTAAGGGCGATTCCAGGGCGCTGCGCCAGCACATTGTTAACCTGCGCGCCGCCTTTACGCAGGCAAAGGATGCCAACGACCGTAAAAAGCTCAGAGAGAGAATTGGTAAAATAATGGGCGGCTCAGCCACGCTTTGGGTTGGCGGGACAACACCGGTTGCGGTGGAGGCACGCAAAGAGCTGGCAGAGCATACCGCTGAAGCCATGCGAGGCGCCTTGCGAGATGGAGTGGTCGCCGGTGGGGGGATCGCCCTCCTGGCTTGCCGTCCCCTTCTACAACAGCGTACTCGCCAGGCGCCTGATTTAGATGAACGGGCGGCTTACTCGATCCTTGCAAAGGCCCTGGGAGAACCCGCACGCGTGATCCTGGATAATGCGGGGCTGGACAGTTACGAAATTTTGGCGCAGGTGCGGCAGGCAGGTCCCGGGAAGGGATACGATATCGATCGAGGTGAAATCGTGGACATGGTAGACGCAGGGATATGTGATTCGGCAGCCGTGGTACGCGAAGCCGTCTTCAGCGCCGTTCATGGGGCTGCGCTGGCTTTGACGACCGATGTTTTGGTGCACCGAAAGTTGATCCATGAAAGTATTTCGAAAACAGGATAAAACATGGCTGAACAAATCGAGACCCAAACGGACGATTTTCTTTACGGGCTGGCTAGCTTTCGAAAAATTCAACCAGAGGCAGCAGACCTGCTCTTCGGTGCCCGGGCCTCGGGTCTGTATCGTTCTACCGATGGTATCTCCTGGGTTCCGGCCACACAATCACTCGGTAGCCAGGCGTTTAGCGCGACGGCTGTGTCTGTCACCCCGGGGCGCAACGCAGATGAGAGCGTTATCGTGGGGTTGTCTGGGGGTGTTTTATACACCCGCGACGCTGGCGAAACCTGGTTTTCCGGAAAAATGCCATCTCCTCCCCCGGTGATTGCCTGCCTGACAGTATCGCCCAATTATCCTCAGGATGGCATCATCCTGGCTGGCAGTATGGAAGATGGCGTCTTGAGGTCGGCAGACCGCGGGCAGAATTGGTCGGCCTGGAATTTTGGCTTGCTCGATTTAGGCGTGATGTGCCTCGCCATTTCAGCGGATTTTACTGAAGACGAAACGGTTTTTGCGGGGACAGAAAGCAGCCTGTTTAGAAGCACGAACGGAGGCCGGGCCTGGCGCGAGCTGGAGCTGCCTTCTGGTTATGACCCGGTCATGAGCCTGGCGTGCTCGCCAGATTTCAGCCAGCAGCCTGGCCGGGGTGGAATCCTCTTCGCTGGTACAGAATCGCAGGGGTTGTACCGTTCCCTCGACCGTGGAAAAGATTGGCAGGTGATAGGCGAAGGCTTGCTCGAAGGCATCATCCAAAACCTTTACCTGGCTCAGTCTGCCTCAGGCAGCCTCGACTGCCTGGCAGTGGCGGACGGCAAGGTTTACCTGTCCAGGAACCAGGGCGACACCTGGTGCCCGGTTTGGGAAGACCACACCCTTCTCCAGCCGGCAGTGGCTGTCCTGGCAAGGGATGGACTGCAGCCAGGCGCCTCAGCCTGGCTAGGTTTTGCCGCCGGTGAAGTCGCGCGGGTCGCCCTCCCTTGATCTAGATCCCTGACCGATCTTCAGGTCAGCGGCAGCCAATCCCCGTGGGCGTCGATCAGGTCATCGACCAGGGCCCAGATCTGGTCCAGGTCTAGTTCCGCCGCCGTGTGCGGATCGAGCATGGCAGCATGGTAAACGTGCTCGCGCTTTCCCGTCAGGGCTGCTTCAACGCTGAGCGCCTGGACATTGACGTTGGTCTGGATGATCGCTGCCAGTTGCGGCGGTAAGGAGCCAATGCGGGTGGGTTGGATGCCGTTCTTGTCGACCAGGCAGGGAACTTCGACTGTGCAGCCATCCGGCAGATTGTCGATCAAACCACGGTTGGCGACGTTGCCGTAAACCACGCGAGGCTGCCCGGTTTCCAGGCTGTGGATGATGAGGGAGCCGTATTCGTGGCTGCGGGTTGGCTGCTTAAACCTCTCTAACTCACCAGCGACCTGGTCCGCGAACCCGGCATCCAGTCCCATGGAGAGCACGGCCTGGCGCAAGGATTCCGGCGTGAAGGTCCCCGGGTTTTCTAGCTCGGTTTTCATTAATTCCCACCCGGCGATCTGGTATTCGCAGCGGCGCATGTATTCGTCGAGGGGCACATTAAATTTTTCAATCAAGTCTGGACGATCTCTTTTTATAAAATAAGGTGTATATTCGGAGAAATGTTCGCTGGATTCGGTAACGAAATAACCCAGGCGTTTCAACATCTCATATCGAACCCGGTTCCAGTCTGGGACGCGCCCATCTTTGACGACCTGTTGTAGGCGAGGATATAAATCCTCGACTGTCCCATCCCCGTCTTTTCTTTCAAAGCGCAGGTAAAAAGCCATGTGGTTGATGCCCGCGCACAGGTAATTCACTTCCTCGATGGGAACCCCAATATCCTGGGCAAGCTGTTCGGCGGTGCCCTGGACGCTGTGGCAGAGTCCCACGTTTTTGATCGGGGTAGCCCGGTTCATCGCCCAGCACAGCATCGCCATCGGGTTGACATAGTTCAAGAAGGTAACGTCAGGACAGACTTCCTGCATGTCCTGGCACATCTCCAGCAGCACAGGGATCGTCCGCAGCGCCCGCATGATCCCCCCAATTCCCAGCGTATCAGCGATGGTCTGGCGCAGCCCGTATTTCTTGGGGATTTCAAAATCGATTACCGTGCCCGGCTTGTAACCGCCGATTTGGAACATGCTGATCGCATAATCAGCGCCGTCTAAGGCGCGCTTGCGGTCGGTGGTGGCCACGACCCTAGGGTGTACGCCCAGGGTACCGGCCAGGTAGTTGGCCAGAATCTCCGTGGTTCGCAAGCGCTCCTCGTCGATGTCGTGTAAGACAATGTTAGATTCGGCCAGCTCCGGATAGGAGAGGATGTCTCCCAGCAGGTTTTTGGCAAAGACAGTGCTCCCTGCCCCGATCATGGTAATTTTTGGCATGGTTGTAACCCTTTCAGCATAGAAGTTAATAAATCGAGGAATATGGTTTTATATACCGTGAAGTGGTCTTTTCGACCTCAGCGTTATTATAAACGACACTCACCAGGCCTGATCCTGCTGTCAGGTAAAAACCTAACAAAATTGTACGTACAGGATTGCCTTTGATAGGAATTTACGAGGTAAATTCCGGTAAAATAATTTCTAGGGGAAACGATTATTTAATTACATTTAATAGGAGGTTTTCAGTGGATCCCGTCATATTATTGATAGTTATCATTAGCAGTTACCTCTTAGGATCAATTTCTTTTGGCACAATTATCATGCGAATTTTCAAGCCGGGTGAAAGCCTGGATGATCTTGAAATTAAGCTGGATGACCGGCCAGAAGGCTATAAATTGATGTCGGTGGGGGGAAATACCGTTTCGATGAAGTTAGGCGCCCGCGGTGGTTGCGCGGTTGGACTGCTTGATATTTTAAAGGCTTTTATTCCGACGCTGGTCTTCAGGCTGCTTTATCCGGAACAGCCTTATTTTTTGTTTGCTGCCCTGGCAGCCTTTATCGGGCATAACTGGCCAATTTTTTTCCGGTTTCAAGGTGGGCGCGGCATTTCACCATTTTATGGGGGGCTGTTTGCTATCGACCCTATCGGTGCTGTGGTTGTGGCGGTAACTTCATTGGTTCTGGGCTTATTTATTCTTAAACAAGTAATCATCGCGTTTTTAGGGGGTGTTTTTCTGGCGGTTTTCTGGTTCCTGTTCACCAAATTTAACGACCCATTATTTTGGTATTACATGGGGTATGTTGTACTGATAAATATTCTATTCTTTACTGCCATGATTCCGGAATTACGGCAGGATCGAGAAATGGCGAAAAAGTATGGGAGGCCTGACCCCAGCGCTGCGTTGCAGGCTTTTCCGATGGGGCAGCATATGTTGCGGTTGATGAAGATGATGGGAATGGAGAAAAAGCCTAAACCATCGGCTGGCAGTAATACAACTGAAGCAGTTGAACCAGCACAGAAAAACAGTGAGGAGTAATCCATGGACATTCTTAAGGGTAAAGTAGCCGTAATTACCGGGGGATCGCGCGGCCTGGGTTATTCAATTGCACAGGCTTACGCGCAGGAGGGTGCCCAGGTCGTGATAGGCTCACGTTCAGCGGCTTCTGTCGAAAAAGCGATTGCCTCGATCCGGGCTGCCGGTGGTGAAGCCAGTGGGATCGCCTGTGACATGGGCGACCGCAAGCAGGTCGAAGCCCTGGCAGAGCAAGCCATCGAGAAGTATGGCCACCTGGATATCTGGATGAACAATGCAGGCTTGAGCTGTCCGATTGGCCCGACCGTCCATATCCCTCCGGAAACCATCGACGCCCTTACGCAAACCAATGTCATTGGCGTTTACAATGGCTCCCTGGTCGCCATGCACCATTTTCTGAAACAGGGCAAGGGAAAGCTGATCAATGTGCTTGGGCGCGGCTATAAGTCAGCGACCCCCATGTTCAACCCTTACGGCGCCAGCAAAGCCTGGGTAAATTTCTTTACCCGCAGCCTGGCAAAGGAGTATCGGGAAAGTGGAGTCGGTGTTTTCCTCTTTCATCCAGGACTGGTCAAATCGGATATGATGGGGCACTTAACTTTTGTGGAAGGCTATGTCGATCAGAGCATGAAGGTGTTCAAAGTGATTGCCCCGATGTTTGCCCTGGAGCCCGAAGTCTCCGCAAATAAAGCTGTCTGGTTGGCATCGGCGGCTACGGACGGAAAAACCGGGGTGAGTATTAATTTGTTAAATATGGGCGTGATGTTAAAAGGCGCTGCCAGGGAAGGCATGCGTGCTTTATTGCGTCGTCCAGCACCACCCTTGAATATTCAAGTCTCTACAGTTCCGCCAGCCTTTCAAGCTGCGGAAAAGGACATTGTTAATTAGGATGCTACTCAGTCCAGATCAGGCCAACTCCATGCAAAAGATGATCCTGCACTTAGATAATCACCCACTGCCAGACTCGGCAGGTAATAAGGCCAGAAATTTATGGTTGCTCAGGAGTAAAAAATTCCCCATCCCAGAGACGTATGTTTGCCCATGGGATGCGTATTTAGCGTTTTGCAAGGGTGACCGGGCGATGTTGCAAATGTTGGCTGCGGAGCTTGCTGCCATCATCCAAACGGGGAAACTGTATGCGGTTCGTTCCTCTGCGAATATCGAAGACAGCCTGGAACACTCCTTTGCAGGGCAATTCAGCACCATTCTGGACGTTGCCGGGGTCGATAACGTGCTCAAGGCGATCCAGGATGTGTGGACTGACGCCCAAAACGTCGCAGTCGGGGCGTACATCCAGAAAAAAGCCAACGGTCATAACGGATTGAAAATGGCTGGTACGGCATGTAATGTAGCCGTCATCATCCAGGAGATGGTGACCCCAGTGCTTTCAGGCGTGGCCTTCAGTAAAAATCCAATCACAAGCCTGGATGAGGTCATTGTTGAAGCTGTAAAGGGACATGGGACCTCGTTGGTTCAAGAGGGTAGGACGCCCTTGCGCTGGGTGTATAAGTGGGGTAAATGGCTCTCGGTTTCAGAAGATAACTCAGTTTCCCTCGAGGTTATTCAAAAAGTTGTTGACGGAACTCGGAAGATTGCCAAAATTTTAACCAAGGAGGTTGACCTGGAGTGGGTTTTCGATGGTGAGCAGCTATATTGGGTGCAGCTGCGCGATATCACCTCGATTCAGGGCATCGCATTTTATTCCAACCGCATGGCAAAAGAGATGACACCCGGTCTGGTTCAACCCCTGGTCTGGTCAGTGACGACACCAAATCCAAGTAAAGTCTGGGTGAGGTTATTAACCGAGGTGATTGGGAAAAACGACTTGGATCCCAAAAACTTGACCCGGGCATTTCATTTCCGGGCCTACCACAACATGGCTGAGTTTGGTAAGGTCTTTGAGAGCCTGGGATTGCCTCCCGAATCCCTGGAGATGATGGCAGGGATGATTCCGCCAGGTGCTGGTAAACCGCCAATGAAGCCCAGTATGCGTACACTAACGAAGCTTCCGCACTTGCTGCGATTCCTGTACGATAAGTGGACTTTTGATAGGAAGGTGGAGAAGCAGTATCCTGAATTCTATAAGGATCTACATCAGTATCCGGTATGGCCGGATCCAACCAGGAACAACGACAAGGAGTTGATTAAAAAGATCGATCAGCTTCAAATAAAGAATTGGGAGTTGACTTACCTGACAATCGTAACCATTCTCCTGATGCAGGCTTACAACGCTTTCCTGAACCGACAGCTAAAGAAAATCGACATCGATCCACAAAATTTTAATCTGATGGAAGGTATGGATGAGTTGGAAAGGTATGATCCTGCAGCGCAACTGGAAAAATTAAACCGCTTATACCAGGCTTTGGATGCGGATAGCCAGGCGTTCATCCAGGCAGGCGAGTATGCAGCGTTCCAACAGACGCCAGGAAATGTTGAATTCAACCAACAATTCGATCTTTTCATGAATGATTTTGGTCATCTAAGTGACTCGACCGGGCATTTTGGCAGCTCACCCTGGCGCGAAACACCCGGCCTGGTTTTAGGGTTGGTAGCAAACTACCAGAAGCCCAGGGAGGATGGCAGCGTTCGTTTGACATACCAGGATCTCCCGAAAACAAACAGGATGTTAAAAACTTTCTATACACGCGCCCGGAAATTCCGCCTCTACCGGGACAAGGTCAGTACATTATTTTCCTATTCGTTAATGTTATTTCGATCTCATTACCTGGCAATTGGGAGCCGTTGGGTTTCGGAAGGCTTGCTCAAGGAACCAGCCGATATCTTATTTTTGTACGATGACGAGGTCCGGGAAAAAATCGTCGGAAAAAATGATGGTTTAGGATTTTCTGCCCTGGTGGATCAACGGAAACGTGAGATGGAGCAGGCAAAAGATGCGATTTTGCCATCTGTGATCTTTGGTGAAGAAGTTCCTTTAATGTATGCTACGGCTGCAGAAAAATTAAGCGGTACACCTACCTCAAAGGGTTATTATACGGGTCCGGTCAGGGTGGTGCGCAGCCTGGAAGATTTCCACAAGCCCAGGCCCGGCGATGTCCTGGTCATCCCTTATTCGGATGTCAGCTGGACGCCTTTATTTGCCCAGGTAGGTGCGGTGATTGCTGAATCTGGCGGGATGCTTTCTCACAGCTCGATCATAGCCAGGGAGTATAATATCCCTGCGGTTGTTTCTGTCGCCAATGCCCTGGCGCTGGCTGACGACACTCAGGTCACGGTGGATGGATATAAAGGTGAGGTATTGATTCACGATAGCCTGCCTGTCGGTCATTCAGAAATCGAGCAAAAAGTCGCTGATGGTGTTCGTTAAATATCAACAGATAAGGGTTGCTCCAGTGCGTGCATTGGGGCAGTCCCGTTCCATGAGGAGGTTTTATGGCTGTTCTGGTGGCCAAGGAACTGCGTAAACAGTACATTATGGGGAAGACCCAGGTCCAGGCGCTGGATGGTGTGGATTTTTTGGTAGAAGAGGCTGAGTTTGTGGCAATCATGGGCCCTTCGGGCAGCGGCAAGTCCACGCTGCTGCACCTGGTGGGCGGCCTGGATAAACCTTCAGAAGGCGAGATCACCCTGGCCGGCAAGGCGCTCTCCTTGCTGAAAGATAAGCAAATTACGCTGCTGCGCCGCCGCAACGTGGGCTTCGTGTTTCAGTTTTTCAACCTGCTGCCCACGTTGACCGCAGAGGAAAACATCATCCTGCCTATTTTGATCGATGGCAAAAGTCCAAAAAAATACCAGGAACGCCTCGATCACCTGCTTGAACTCATCGGATTGAAGGATCGCCGCCGCCACAGACCCGAGCAGCTTTCTGGTGGTGAACAGCAGCGAGTGGCCCTGGCGCGTGCCCTGATTACCGAGCCAGCCATCTTGCTTGCAGACGAGCCCACCGGCAACCTGGATACCAAAACCGGTACTTTGATTATGGATCTTCTGCGGCGTTCATGCGATGAGCTGGGACAGACGATCATTGTCGTAACGCATGATCCGCGCGCGGCCTCTTTTGCTGACCGCGTGGTCTTCTTGAGGGATGGGAATATTGTTGAAGATATGCAGTTTGAGACAGACACACCTGCTCCGAATCGGTTGCGCCTGATCATTGAGGAAATGGAAAAGCTTGAAGCGTAGAGGTGAGTATTGTTAACCAGGCTTCTTACCTTACGGTCATTTAAAGCCAGGCCGTTCCGGATCATCCTCAGCACGTTTGGCATTGTTCTGGGGGTGTCCGCCATCCTGGCGATCGGGATCACCAACCAGACTGCATTAAATGCTGTCACCAACCTGTTCCAGGAAACTTCTGGAAAAGCGAACCTGATTGTCACCAGCAATGCCTCGGATGGCAAAGGCTTCAGCGATAATATCGTCTTGCGCTTGAGGTCCTTCCCGGGAATTGAGTACGCTATTCCCAGCGTCCAGGTTCAAACGGTGCTGGCAGATGAAAACACCTCCCCTGAGCTCGGGTTGAGCTTTTTTGGTACCGACACCGCTGGTCTTTCCCTTTATGGGGTGGATCCCGCGCTGGACCCTCAAGCGCGTGAGTATACCCTGGTCGAGGGGAAGTTCCTCTCGGAGGATCTCAACGGTGATGAGGTCGTCATAGTTGAAGACTTTGCCAGTGAAAATGAGCTGCAAGTCGGTAAGTTCATGGAAATTGTGGCGGGTACCGGTATTGAGAAATTGCGTGTCGTTGGATTGATTTCCAAGGAGGGCGCCGGCCAGCTCAACAACGGCTCTTTTGGGATACTTCCTGTAGAGACAGCCCAACGTCTTTTCTACCGGGATGGCGAGCTTGATTTGATCGACCTGGTCGTTGAAAAAGATCAAACGGGCGGCCAGGAATTAGAGGCACTTCGAAAAGAGGTTCAGGCATACCTGGGACCCAAGTATTCTGTGGTCTATCCAGCATCGCAAGGCCGGCGCATGACCGATATGCTCAGCAACTACCAGATTGGCTTGAATTTCATGAGCGGGATGGCGTTGTTTGTTGGAGCGTTCCTGATCTTCAACTCCTTTCAGATGACGGTTGTCGAGCGCACCCGTGAATTTGGTATGCTGCGCACGGTAGGAATGACGCGTGCCCAAATCACCAAGCAGGTCCTTTTGGAGGCCAGCTTGTTGGGCGTGATCGGGTCGCTGCTGGGTTTAGGGCTGGGGATCTTGCTCTCGCGCGGGCTGACCCGGGTGATGGAGGTGCTGCTGGCTCAGGATTTAACCCAGGTGGCGGTGCCGCAGAACGTGATCGTCACCGGTGTGGTGGTTGGGATTGTAGTGGCGATTGTCTCTTCTGTCTTCCCGGCAATCCAGGCGGGGCGTATCTCCCCGCTGGAAGCGCTGCGGGCGCGTGCCCGGGTTAAAGAAGGCTGCTTTGTCCGTTTCGGTTGGATCCCAGGGCTCGTGATCTTTCTGGGCGCGACTCTGGTATTAATCATTAACCCGTTCCCATACGATGTCCAGTTCACGCTGGGGAGCATGGCCGTGATGCTCCTGTTCCTGGGCGGGACCTTGCTGATCCCGGTCAGCGTGGGTATCTGGTACTGGCTGTTGAAACCTCTGATCGGTCTTTTCTTTGGCCGCAGCGGTCAATTGGGCAGCTCAAATGTACAGCGCTCCAAGCAGCGCACAACCTTGACGGTGGCCGCGCTGATGATTGGGATTTCCATGATCATTGTGGTCTGGGCTATGACGCTGTCTTTCAAAGGCGATCTGGATGAATGGTTGGAAGGCTACATCGCCGGTGACATGTATGTTACCTCTTCCCTGGAAATGGGGACTGATGTCTGGCGACGCCTGGAGTCCGTGGACGGTGTTGCGGCCGCAGCTCCGTCCCGCTATTTTGAGATCGAATGGCTTCCTCCTGGAAAGAGCACGGAAAAGATCATGTTCCGCGGGGTCGACCCGGCTTCTTACAGCAAAATCACCAACTTTATCTTCAGTGAAGCCCTCCCGGATGAGGCGGGCGCCATGCAAGCCCTGGCGAATGGTGAGGTGGTCTTTATCTCCAGCGTCATTGCCGAAAAATATGGGCTGGAAGCTGGCGACACGATTACCCTGGTCACTCATCTGGGAAAGAAACCGTTCTACGTCGCCGCGGTTGTAGTCGATTTTTACAATCAGGGCCTGGTGATCAACGGCAGTTGGAGCGATATGTGGCGCTATTTCCGACAGCGTGACGCTAATGCCTTCCTTGTTAAAGTTGCAGATGGATATTCCGCGGATGAAGTCTCCGAACGTATCGATGACCTTTATGGGAAACGCGACCGCCTGGTGTTGATTTCCAACCAGCAGCTGCTGGGGCAGGCGACTGACCTGCTGTCGCAGGCGTTTCGCATGTTCGATATCCTGGCGATTATCTCGATGGTGGTTGGCTTCTTGGGGATTGCCAACACCCTGACCATGAACGTAATGGAAAGGACGCAGGAAATTGGGATGCTGCGGGCGGTGGGGATGACGCGTGGCCAGGTTGTGAGTATGATCATGGCGGAGGCAGCTTTGATGGGTATGATCGGCGGCATCCTGGGAATCATTTTTGGGATTGTCCTATCCCGCATCCTGATGCAGGCCATGACGGCCATGTCTGGCTACAGCCTGACCTACATCTTGCCGCCGGAAAGGGTAGTATTTGCCCTGCTGATTGCCCTGCTTGTATCCCAGGTGGCTGCTTTCCTGCCTTCCCTGCGGGCATCTAGAATCCGAGTGCTGGAAGCCATTCATTATGAGTGATTGCTAATCGGTATTTGCTTGATGAAATCGCACTGCTGATTAAAATATTATCGAAAGGATTGGTCTGATGAAAAAGGTTACATTCTCAATTTTTATTTTTCTTTCACTCTTGGTATTTTTAGCGGGGTGTTCCATGATGCAGGGAGGAATGCCGGGGTTATCAGAGGAAGCCGATTCTACAGAAGAAGCTGTGTCAGAAGTTGTCGAACCAGTGGATACTGAAGTTTCCGTAGAAGGTAGGTTGGTTCCGCCGGCGACGATCCTGCTTTCCTTTTCAGGCACCGGACAAGGAAAGCAGGAT
>Ga0209254_10002072_pt1 | contig 18182 bp, 14 predicted proteins | sample FrelakmetDIP11DI_FD_187148 | JGI IMG/M metagenome (GOLD analysis project Ga0209254, IMG submission 187148) | Freshwater lake sediment microbial communities from the University of Notre Dame, USA, for methane emissions studies - DIP11 DI (SPAdes)... | ecosystem: Environmental > Aquatic >...
ACTCGGCGAACACTGCGGTGCCGTACGCCATGACCTCGGCGGCGCCGGAGGTGATGTTCGAGGTCGAGAAGCGCACATTGATGACCGCGTTTGCGCCGACCGCCTGCGCCTGCGCCACCATGCGTTCGATGGCTTCCTGGCGAGCCTCGACCAGCAACTCGGTATAGCCCTTGAGCTCGCCACCGACGATGTTCTTGAGACCCGCCATGATGTCCCGCCCCGCGTGCTTGCTGCGGACCGTCGAGCCCTGCACGAGCCCCAGATGGCGGACGACCGTTTGACCGGGAATGACCTCGAGATTGGAGAGTTCCATGAGCGCCTCGATTTTTTTTGGAATCAGTACTTCAGCTTGAATTCGAACGGCAGCCGTCGCGCATTGACGAACGCCTGCTCGCCGACGCGCGTCCACGGCACGACGTCTTCCCGGAACGCCAGGAAGTCTTCGATGATGCGGCGGACGATGCGGTTCGGCGACGTATCGCCGGCATGAATCTCGTTCAGCACCTCGTTCGACTTCTGGCCGCACGCAATCAGGACCTCTTCCGGCAGGCTGCGCACGATCACGCCGTGCTTCTGCACCAGCGCGCGCAACGCGGGGCCCGACTGCGCCGTGTACTCCGCGTACATGTCGGTCGTCGCTGCATCGGCAGCCACCCGCACGATCGACTGCAGCTCGGGCGTCAGCGAGCGCCAGGCCTGCTCGTTGACGATGAGCTGCAACGCGGGCCCCGGCTCGTGGTAGCCGGGCGAATAGTAGTAGCGGCAGACCTGGTAGAAGCCAAGTGCAAGGTCGTTATACGGGCCTACCCATTCAGCCCCATCGATCGCGCCCGACTGCAGCGCCGGAAATATCTCGCCACCCGGCAGCGAGACGGGGGTGACGCCGAGCTTCTGCAGGACGCGGCCCTGGTTGCCCGGCGTGCGGAACTTCAGCCCGTCCAGGTCGGCGAGCGAGCGGATTTCACGCCGGAACCAGCCGAACATCTGCGTGCCCGTGCTGCCCGCCTGGAAACCACGGATGCCGAACGGCGCGTAGAGCTCGTCCCAGAGTTTCTGGCCGTTGCCGTGCTTGATCCACGCGGCCATTTCTCCCATCGTGAAGCCGAACGGGAAAGCGGTGAAGAACGCGCAGCCTTCTGACTTTCCCGTGTGGTAATAGGCCGCGTCGTGCCCCATCTGCGCGGTGCCATTGGCGACTGCGCCGAAGCATTCGAGCGCGGGCACAAGCTCGCCGGCGGCGTACACCTTGATCGCCAGCCGCCCGCCGCTCATTGCCGTGATGTTCGCCGCGAGCCGTTCGGCGCCGGTGCCGAGCCCCGGCAGGCCCTTGGGCCAGCTGGTGACCATGCGCCATTCCTGCAAGCCCTTGGAAATGGCGGGCGCAGCAAACGCGGCGCCGCTACCGAGGACGGCTGCCTTGAGTAACGACCTGCGTTTCACGCGCGATTCCTCACTGGACGATGGCTCCCGACAGTCGCCATACGATAGCAGTACGCGTGCAGCTGCGTGCCGCGCCTGAACGCTGATCACTTGACACCGCCGACCCGCCATAGGACGGTGCGCCCCACTGTGAGAATCCCGGAGCTTCCCCAGGTGCCCAAATCGCATGAGCTGAGCCGGACGCTGCTGCCGCGCCACATCACGATGATCACGATCGGTGGCGTCATCGGCGCCGGCCTGTTCGTCGGCAGCAGTGCCGCCATCGCAGCGGCCGGCCCCGCCGCCCTGCTCTCTTACATTCTGGCCGGCACGATCGTGTTCGTGGTGATGCGCATGCTCGGCGAGATGGCCATCACGCATCCGGGCGTGCGGACCTTCACCGAGTTCTCGCGCGCGGGACTCGGCGACGCCGCGGGCTTCATCGCAGGATGGCTCTACTGGTACTTCTGGATCGTCGTGGTGCCGATCGAAGCGATCGCAGGTGCCCAGATACTGCAGCAGTGGATCAACCTGCCGATGTGGCAGCTCGGCCTGGCGCTGATGGCCGTAATGACGGCGGTCAACCTGCTGTCGGCGCGCTCTTACGGCGAGTTCGAGTTCTGGTTCTCGTCGATCAAGGTGGCGGCGATCATTGCCTTCATTCTCGTCACGGCCGCCTTCGCCTTCGGCCTCACCTCGCCGGAAGGCGCGACGTTCGCGAACCTGACGGCCCACGGCGGTTTCGCTCCCAAGGGCTGGGTTCCGGTGGTGGCTACCGTGACGACGGTGTTCTTCTCGCTCGTGGGCGCAGAGATCACGACCGTCGCCGCAGCCGAATCGAAGGAACCGGAGAAAGCCGTGGTGCGCATGGCCACCACGATCACGTGGCGCATCCTGCTGTTCTACGTGCTGTCGCTGGGGCTGATCGTCTGCGTCGTCGCGTGGCCGATGATCAAGCCGGGCGAGTCGCCGTTCACGCTGGCACTCAACGTCATGGGGTTCAAGTGGGGCAGCGCGGTGATGAGCTTCATCATCCTGACGGCCGTGCTCTCGTGCCTGAATTCCGCCGTGTACGTCTGCTCGCGCGTGCTGCACGTCATGGCAGACCGCGGCGACGCGCCGCGCTGGCTGGCCGAGGTGAATTCGCACCGCGTGCCCGCGCGCTCGATCCTGCTGGGCTCGGCAGTCGGCGTGATCGGCGTCATCATCGCGATCGCCTCGCCCAACCGGGTCTTTGCCTTCCTGATCAGCACGACGGGCACGGTGATCCTGTTCGTGTACCTGATGACGGCGTTCGCACACATCCGCCTGCGCCACCGGCATCCGGAAACCGAAACCAAGGCCGTGCGCGTCTGGCTGTTCCCCTGGCTCAGCTACGTGACGATCGGCGCCATGATCGCGGTGCTGGTCGCGATGGCGGCGACGCCCGGACTCGCGAGCCAGTTCTATTTCAGCCTGCTGACGCTCGCGATTGTGGTGGGCTCGTACTACGTCTTCCGCAGGCCACGCGCCGGTTGAACGGGAGCGCCTGACGCGATGGCCTCGGCGCAGAGGGCCCGGCAGCGTGCTCGCCGGGCCCCTGCGTTCGACCAGCCGGGCCGGATCAGCCGCCGTTCTGGCCGGTGACCGTCTTCGTGCAGCTGCGTGCGGCAGGGTCGCACGAAACATCGACGTTGCGCTGGTTCACCTGGCCATTGGGCAGCGTCCGGGTCACATCCTTCACGTAACCGTCATTGGTACGCTGCGCGTCGCTCGAGTACGTGGTGGTGCGGCCATTGAATCCCGTCGCCGTCGAATCCACCGAGCGCGTGCCCGCTGCACGATCGTTTACCACGGTCGTATTGCGTGTCGCCGTCCTGCCGTCGTCGCGAGTGGCAATCGTGTTGCGCGTGTGGCCGGACCCGGTGCGCTGCACCGTTGACGATCGCGACCAGCCGCCACTGGCGCCCTGCCCCGAATGTGCCTTCTGGCGGCCACCATCGCCGGCCTGCGCTGCAGTGACCACTGCGCCTGCCATGAACAGCGTCGCCGCCAGGCCCACGATGCCAGCCACTTTGGCCGAGTTTACATAAGACATGTCCGTATCCTTGTTGCGTGAGAGGAATGAAGTCCTTGCATCCCTCTCAACGCGACAAGTCCCGATTCGTTGACTCACCACGCGCCGTGAGGTGCCACAGGATGCCGAGCACCGCCATCGCCCAGACGATCACCGGGCTCGATGGCAGGTCCGTAAACAGCGAGACGGCGAGACCCACGATGTAACTCGCAAACGCGACCGCGTACCCCAGCATCAGCTGCCGGTTGCGCGCATGACGGTACGTCGCCAGCGCAGGCACGATCAGCGTGGTGAACACCAGGTAGACGCCCACGAGTTGCACGGACATCGTGACCATCAGCGCGAACAGCACGTAGAAGCCGATCTTGCCGATGCGCTCGCGCCAGCGAAACCAGACGACCATGAACACCGCGGTGAGCACCGCGGCCCGCACCAGCTGCTCGGTCGAGACCCAGAGAATCTGCCCGGCCAGCAGGTCCTTCAGTTCTTCGCCGCCATGCGGGTTGTTGGCAAGCAGCAGGATCTGCGCGGTCGACGCGAGCACGAACAGCACGCCGATCAATGCCTCCTGCACTTCCGGGCGCTTGCGCTCGGTCCACGTCAGCAGCAGCGCGCCCAGCAGCGCCGCGACCACGGCGGCTGCCTGCGTCGTCCAGCCCTGCAGCTCCGTGCCGAACGATTGCGCGGCGATCACACCGAGACCCGCCACCTGCGCGATCGCGAGGTCGATGAAGACGATGCCGCGTCGGAGCACCTGCTGCCCGAGCGGCACGTGCGAAATCACGACCAGGATGCCGGCGACGAGCGCCGGCCACAGGATGCTGAAATCTCCGGCGAGATCGTTCATTTGGCACCTGCCTGCAGGCGGCGGAGCGTGTCGTCGAACAGGCCGAAGAGATCCTTCGCTTCCGGCGTCCCGCCTACCGAGAACGGCAACAGCACCACCGGTGTCTGCACCCGTTCCGCCAGCCAGTCGGCGGCCTTCGGATCGTTGTAGGCATTGCGCAGGATCATCCTGGGCGGCGTGGCACCGAGCTTCGCCACGAGGCCCGCGAGGAACCCCGCGCTCGGCGGCACGCCGGGCTTGGGTTCGAGCGCAGCGAGTTCCTTCATGCCGAGCCAGTGAATCAGGTACGTCTGGTCCCTGTGGATGACGACCACCGGCACGTCCTTGAGGGTCGCTGCCTGCGCGCTCCACCGCGTCATCGCCTGCTGCCACCGCGCCTGGAAATCCGCGCCCCGCTGCTGATAGAACGCCGCGTTGGGAGCATCGACTTGCGCGAGTCGCGCCGACAGCGCCTTCGCAGCGGTTGCGATGTTGCGTGGATCGAGCTGCACGTGCGGATTGCCGAGCGCATGCACGTCACCCATCGAGCGGTCGACTGCCGTCGGGATGTCGAGCAACCGCAGCGCGGACGTGATCTCGAAGTACCCGGGCGCGCCCGGCTGGATCTTCGAGTTGCCGGATTCCTGCAGCAGCACGGGCAACCAGCCGATCTCGAGTTCAGCGCCCGTCGCGACGACGAGGTCGGCCGAGCGGGCACGGGCCACCAGGCTGGGCTTGGCATCGACACGGTGCACGTCCTGCAGCGGACTGGTGGCCGTGTAGACGTTCACCTTGTCGCCACCGAGCTCCGCTACTAGCGAACCCCAGTCGGACGTGGTGGCCAGCACCTTGATGGCGGCGTGCGCCGGCAGCGCGGCGCTCAGCGCGCAGGCGAAACACAATCCACGCATAAATTCATTCATGTCGGTCTCCTAGAACTTGTGCGCGCCGTGGGCGCCGAGAGCGTAGATGTATTGCAGGAGCAGCTGCCGGTCGGTCTCGGCGTCGCGCGAGTCGTCCCATGCGTACTGCGCGCGCAGGCGCGAGAACTCGCTCGGACTGAAGTCAATCATTGTCGTAATGCGACTCGGTGAAGCAGGCAACAACAGCGGGAAATCGCTCGCCAGCAGGTCGCCGCTCTGGACCAGACCGATGCGCGTCGAACCCGCGTCGAGTTCGTCGTAGCGCACGCCGAAGCGCCAGCGTGGATTGAACTGGTACACGCCCTGCACGTACCAGCCGTCCTGCTCGCTGCGATACGAGTCGCTGAGTCCCGCGCCTGCCACGTCGTAGGCGAGCGACCCGTCCTCGGTGCGACGCATGAATTCCGCCTGCAGCTTGAAGGCCTGGCGACGGGTGCTCGACGCCGGCGTCCACTTCAACGTCGCGTCGGCAATCCACGTCTCGGAGCTGCCGGTGAACGAATTCACCACCGCATTGCCTCCGCTGTCGACGTCCTCGTAGGCACGGCCTTCCGCGTCCATGTCCATCCACGACAATCCCGCGCGCCACCCGATCGAGTCGCCGAGATCGCCACCGACGTGCGTGAACAGCGTCGCGCCATTGAGCCCGTTGCGACCTAAGCGCGTGCCAGGGAATTCACCGCCATTGCCAGTCTCGGCGCCGAACTCGAGGAACAGGTCCGTCGGCGCGAGCCACTTCACCTGCACGCCGTCCTGCGCGAACTGGCCGCCATAGAGGGCCTGGTACACGAGCGGCTGGTCGACGAAGTCCCACGCATGCGCGTGGATCTCGTTGAGGTAGCCGAGGCCAGAGAAGAAACGCCCGCCCTTCACCGAGAATCCTGCGGGCAGCGAGGTGGTGCGTGCGAACGCTTCTTCGACGCCGATTTCGCCTTCGCCTGACAGGGCCATGGTCAGCGCGGCGGTGAAGTACGGATCGACGCTGGCTGCGAACGTGACCTCTGATTCGCCCAGGTTGAAGCTGCGGTCGCCCGGCCCGATCTCGCCGCCGCTCGGCATGAAGCCGGCAAAGTTGAAGTCGCTCGGATCCTGCGACAGGTCGGCGTAGTTGCCGGTCAGGATCACCGAGATGGCCGGATTGAACGCAGACGAATTGCGGGCAGGCGCCAACGGCGCCGGAGGCGGCGGCTCGACCGGTGCGGCGGCGGCCACCGTTGCGGTTGTCTCCAGTTGATCGATACGCGCTTCGAGCGCCGTCACGCGCTGCGCATACTCGGCCTTGATGGCGGTGATCTCGGCACGCAGTGCCGCGACATCGTCGGCCGCCTCACCGGCGGCAGGGACCAGCATGGCGGCAATGGCCACGGGCCCAATGATTCGGGAAAAGTATCCCATTGGATGATCCTCGTTGAATGGAGACTGACCGGCCGCAAGGCAGCCGGCGCGGTCGAACGGATCGTTCGTTCAGCGAGGAGGGGCGCGGGCGAGAAAAGCGCGGCGCGTGGTACGCAGCACCGGGGCGTCGAAGCGACGGGGTCGCAGCGGGCCCGAGGCCTGGAGTGACAGGAAGATGAGGACGGCAGCGCCGCCGGCCATGGCCAGCAGCGGTGCGTGCGAGACGCAATCCTTGCAGAGACTGGTGCGCTCGCCGGCTGGAAGCTGCTGGTCGGGCCCGTTCGCGGCATGCCCCAGCTCATGCAGCAACGCTGCCGATTGCGCGAACAGGAACGCAATCAGCGCGAAGACGGCCAGCCAATGGCGACGGGGAGGACTCAGGACGACACACTCCGCTTCAAGGCGAGGAATACTAACGCAAAGCAGTAAACCCTGCTCGCAGCGACCAGCGGAGTGCTATAGATTTGGCATGGCCGTCACCATTCGTGCCTTCTGGCAGCGTTCGGCATCCATGCTGGCAGTCGTCACGTGGACCGCCGCCGCGCTTCTGCCATGCACGCATGCGCTGGCCCAGACCGAACCCGCCGTGCCACCGGCCGTCCTCGACGAAGTCGTCGTCAGCGCACCGGAACCGCGTTACGTCGCACCGACGACGCGCGACCGGATCGGCCGCATCTGGGCGCCCGTCCTGATCAACGGCAAGGGACCCTACCGGTTGGTGCTGGACACCGGCGCCACCCGCTCGGCCGTCATTCAACGTGTGGTCGACGATGCCGGCCTGCCGGTGCGCGCCAAGCCGGTGAGACTGCGCGGCGTTACTGGCTCGGCCATCGTGCCGGCCGTCCAGGCCGACACGCTCGAGTTCGGCGAACTGGTGATCGAGAACGCGACTTTGCCCATCGTCGCCGACGCCTTCGGTGGTGCAGACGGGGTGCTCGGCGGCGAGGGCATGAAGGACAAGCGCATCCACATCGAATTCCTCAAGGACCGGATCAGCATCGTTCGCTCGCACGGTGCTGCCGCTCCTGCCGGATTCTCGACGGTGCCGTTCAAGTACGGCGTGAGCCGCGGTATGCGCATCGAAGTCATGGTTGGCCCGGTTCGCACCACGGCCCTGATCGACTCGGGCGCGCAGGCGACCGTCGGTAACCTCGCACTGCGCGCAGCCCTCGCCCGCCGGCGCGGCGAGCAGGGCCAGTATGACGATGCGATCATCGGTGTCACCGAGGACGTCCAGCAGGCGGCGCGCGTACGGATTCCGAGCATCGTCGCGGGCGACCTGCTGGTGAAGAACGCCGAGATCCTGTTCAGCGACCTGCACATCTTCGAGCACTGGCAGCTGGAATCGAAGCCGGCGCTGATCATCGGCATGGACGTTCTCGGCACGCTCGATACACTGGTGATCGATTACCGTCGCAACGAATTGCAGATCAAGGTTCGGCGCAGACCAGGGGGACGCACATGACACGAGCAACGGCGATCGCCGAAGGACTCTATTTCGGCGAGGGACCCCGCTGGCACGATGGCCGGTTGTGGTTCAGCGACTTCTACGACCACGCCGTCCGGTCGATGGACGCCAACGGCAACGTGCGCACCGAACTCGAAATCGACGACCAGCCGAGCGGATTGGGCTGGCTGCCGGACGGCCGGCTGCTCGTGGTGTCGATGCACCGCAGGCAAGTGCTGCGGGTCGATGCCGACGGCGTCAAAGTCCACGCCGACCTCTCGGCCCTCGCAACGTTCCACTGCAACGACATGGTCGTCGACCGGCTGGGTCGGGCCTACGTCGGCAACTTCGGCTTCGATCTCGACCACGCCCTGCGCACGCGCGGCGTCGAAGGCGTGCTGGCGGATCACCCGATGGCGGTGCTCGCGCGGGTCGATCCGGACGGCAGCGTGCACACCGCAAGCACGGAAATGCATTTTCCGAACGGCAGTGTGATCACGCCGGACGGCAAGACGCTGGTCGTCGCCGAAACGCTTGCGCTGCGATTGACCGCGTTCGACATCGCAGCGGATGGCGCCCTGTCGAACCGACGCGTCTGGGCACCGGTCGGCATGCGCGCGCCGGACGGCATCTGCCTCGACCGCAACGGCCACGTCTGGATCGCGAACGCGATCGGCCCCGAATGCGTGCTGTTCGCACCGGGAGGCGAGATCGTCGCCATTGTCGAGACGGACCAGCCCTGCTTCGCATGCGCGCTCGGTGGCTCCGATGGCAAAACGCTGTACATGCTCACTGCGCCTTCTTCCGTGGGCGACATCGCACGCGCCTCACGGCAAGGCCGTGTGCTCTGCGCGACAGTCGAAACAGCGGGCGAGGTGCATGCATGACCGAGACCGGACTGCCGACGTACCTCACCCGCCAGTTCGCACTGACCAGGCCGCAACTCGCAACCGAACTCGGCGCGGAACTGCTGTCGTTGTGCCAGACCGTTACCGCCGACGGTCGACTGGCGCCGGAAGAGATCGCGGGGCTGTGGCAATGGCTGGGCGATGCCGACGCAGCCGAAATGCAGGCCGCGCGATTCCTGCGCGGCGTGATCGAGCGCGTACTTGCTGACGGCAAGATCACGGCGGAGGAATACCAGGAAGTCTATCGCGCGGTCGAAGCGGTGCTGCCTTTCGAAGCCCGGCAGCAGGCGCACGCGGCACGCGAAATCGCGGAATCGTCTGCTCTATCGACACCTGCGCAAGTCTCCACTGCGCAGCCCGCTGCTGGTGGTTGGGCGCAGGCGGAGCCAACGCCTATCGTCGACGTCACGTTCATGGTGGCCGGCGTGCGACAGGGAGGTCGGCCTGCGTTGATCGAACAGCATGCGTCTGCTGGACTGGCGGTGACGCTCGAGCTCACCGTGGCGGGCTCGCGCGGTGACGAAGCAATCGCAGTGAAGCTGCCTGGCGGCGCCCAGATCGGGTTCGTGCCCGCCGCCGAGTCCCGGCAGTTCGTACCGCTGCTGCGACAAGGGAGCCGCTGCAGCGCGCACATCGTTCGCATTCGCAGTTCGGGACGCAGCCCCATCCCAGTCGTGCAGGCGCGTTTCCTCTCAGCCGCGATCGAGGCCAGCGACCCTTTGGCTCTGGCTTCCTCGCAACCGTTGGCAGCGGCAGCTCGTCGGCGTCGGGTGCTCGTGGTGCTCGCCGGCATCGCCGCTGCCCTGTTCGTGCTCGCGATGGGTGTCGCCCTCGGTGCGGTGCAATCGGACACAACTCCGAACTTGACCGTTGCGGCGGCTGAATCTGCTTTCCTCGACTACCTCGATGACGTGGGTGCCGTCGGCCACATCGAATCCGGCGGTGCAAAGTCGTTTGGCGGCAAGGACCTTGCCGCGTGGAAGGCCCGGCTCGACACGCAGCGCCAGCAGTTGGACGAGGCGCTGTTCCGGTTAGAGCCCGGCAAGCTCGGCACTGCCGACCAGGACGCCGTTGCGTCGATGCGCAAATCGGTGACCGAACTGGATACCGACGACACCACGGCGGGCATTCACGCCCGCACCTGCGCGGATGCGCAACGCCACGACCTCGACTACTCCTCGCTGCGTGCAGCGCTGGTCAGTTGCTACGTCGAACACGGCAATCGCCTGCAGTACGACGGCGGCACGATCGATCGCGGCACCGCGCTGCAATTGCTGCATGTCGTCGACGACCGCGCGAGCCGAAAGGCGATCTTCGATGCCTTCGTGCCGCTCTGGACGGCACTCAATGGCCGGGACGAAGCCGACAGCCCGTATCGACGCATGATCGCGATGGCCGCCGCTGACGCGCGCAAGAACGGCTCGCAGATCGACGCGGCAGCCCGCGCCATCGGGGTCGAGACGACGGACGTCGAGCACTGGCTCGTGCAAGTGCTCACAGCCTGGCGCGACGCGAACCCAGCCGATCCCATCGAGCCGTGGGACTTCCGGTACGTCAACGGTGCGGCCAACCGCGAATTGCAGGCCCGCATTCCGGCCGCGGCGCTGCTACCCGCGAATCAGCGGTTTTACCGCGACCTGGGGGCGGACCTTACCCAACTCGGCGTCGTGTTCGATCTCGAATCGCGTCCGGACAAATCGCCCCTCGCCTACACCGACTTTCTGGTGCGCGGTCGCACGGTGAAGGGCGAATGGCATCGCCCCATTGCGCGAGTGCTCGGAACGTACCCGGCCGGGGGCCTGTTTTCACTCAACGAACTGGTGCACGAGAACGGTCATGCCGTGCACGTAAGCGCGATTCGCACACGGCCCGCCTACATGGACTGGCCCGACACATTGTTTACCGAAGCGTTTGCAGACGTCCCCTCGTGGAGCGTGCACGAACCGGCCTGGCAGCGGCGCTACCTCGGAGCGGCAGTTGCCGAATCCGCGTCGATGCGGGCCTTGTTTGCGAACGTGATGCTGGACGTGGCCTGGTCATTGTTCGAACTGCGCCTGCTGCGCGATCCGGCCCTCGACCCCAATGCGGTGTGGACCGACATCACGCACGAGTACCTGCGCGTTGTCCCACACCCAGAGGTTCCATGGTGGGCGATGCGCGTGCAGCTGGCAGGCAATCCGGGCTACATGGTCAATTACGGGCTGGGTGCGCTGCTGACGGCCGAGATGCGCGCGCACACGGCAGCGGTGATCGGTCCGTTCGATACCGGCAATCCTCGCTGGTACGCCTGGCTGAGCGGGCAGCTGCTGCAGCATGGCTCCGAACGCGACACACAACGGTTGCTGCAGGACCTGCTCGGGCGGCGCCTGTCGCCCGACGCATTGCTCGAGCAGATCAAGCGCTGCGGAGCGCACAATCCATGATCGCCTCCACTGCCGGGGTTGCATGACTGCCGAGCGCGATACCGTCCTGCACAGCTGGTGCGCGCAGTCCGCCTGGAACGCGCCCACCGTCGTGGGTGGCGCCGGCGCATGGCTGCATCTCGAGGACGGCCGTCGCGTACTCGACATGAGCAGCCTCGCGGAGTGCAGCAATCTCGGGCATCAGCATCCGCGCGTCGTCGCTGCGATCCGTGCGCAGGCGGAGCAACTGTGTTTCGTGACCAACGCCTGGGGTGCAAAGCCGCGCGCCGACCTCGCCGCGCGCCTGCTCGAACTGAGCGGCTTCGCGGGTGGTCGCGTGTTCTTCACGCTGGGCGGCGCCGACGCCAACGAGCACGCCGTCAAGATCGTGCGGCAGGCGTTCGGCAAGCCGAAGGGCGTCATGGTGGCGCGCGATCGTTCGTACCACGGCTCGACGCATCTGGCGATGGCACTCTCCGGCGACACTCGAACGCGAGCCATGGTCGACCCCGACGCGATGGGCGTTACCCACGTCGAACCGCCCTATGCCTACCGCTGTCCCTTCGGCAGCAAGGACGCCGCGGAATGCGGCGATCTGGCGGCCGCTGCGATCGGGCAGCGCATCGATCATTTTGGCGCCGATCGTGTCGCCGCCGTCATTGTCGAACCGGACGCGGGCTCCAACGGCATCGTCGCGCCGGACAGTTACTGGCCGGCAGTGCACCGCGTCACGCGGCAGCGCGGCATTCCGTTAATCGCCGACGAGGTCATGAGTGGCTTCGGCCGCTGCGGCGAATGGTTTGCGTGGCAACGGTACGGCGAAGCCGGGCGCCCGGACGCAATGACGCTCGCGAAAGGCCTCACGGGCGCGATGCTGCCGCTCGGCGCCGTGGTGATATCGAAGGAGATTGCCGCACGGCTCGCGGACCAGGTGCTCGTCACCGGCCTGACGTACTGCGGACACCCATTGTCCTGCGCTGCGGGCGTGGCTGCCATCGATGCTTACCGCGACGGCCGCCTGATCGAGCGCTCGCGCCAGCTGGGTGCAGAACTGGAACGCGAACTTCGTCGATTGGCTGAACGGCACCGAGTCATCGGCGACGTGCGCGGCGGACACGGTCTGTTTGCCGTGCTCGAACTCGTCGCGGATCGCGACACGCGTGAACCGCTGGCCCCCTGGCCGCAGACGCCGCCTCCACTGGCTTCATTGCTGCAGGCCGCGCTCGACGAGGGCGTGTCGTTCGGCTCGCGCGGCAACCTGATCCTGATCGCGCCACCGCTGGTCATCGACGAACACGACCTCGCAGGCGCGCTGGCGCTGCTGGATCGCCTGCTGGCGCGTTTCTTCCCTGCCTGAACCCCATCGAATCGAGCAGCCCATGAGCTTCCGCCTCACCTACGCCACGATGTTCGATCCGCCACCGGAGATGCACCAGCGCTTCGATGCGGCGCTGGTCAACGTGCAATCGAAACTTGGCGGTCGTCACCCGCTGTTCCTGAATGGCGCGGATGCCGGCGCGGCGAACTACGTGTCCCGCAGCAGCCCGATCGACAGCGGCGTCCAGCTCGGTGAGTTCGCCGTGGCGACGGAGCAGGACGCGCGCGCCGCCTTGGACGCCGCGCACAAGGCGTTCCCTGCCTGGCGCGCTACGCCAGGCAGTGAACGAGTGCGCTTGATGCGCCGTGTCGCGGACGTCATGGAAGCGCGCGTCTACGAAATCGCAGCGGCGCTGACCCTCGAAGTCGGCAAGAACCGGATGGAGGCGCTCGGCGAGGCGCAGGAGACGGTCGACTTCTTCCGGCACTACGCCGACGACTTCGAGCAGCACGGCCACTATGAGCACGAATTGCCGGACGACCCGTTGCCGAACGTCGTATCGCGCAACCGCAGCGTCATGCGCCCGTATGGCGCGTGGGTAGTGATTGCGCCGTTCAATTTTCCGCTCGCGCTCGCTGGTGGCCCGACGGCCGCTGCGCTCGTCACCGGCAACACCGTCGTGGTCAAAGGCGCGACCGACACGCCCTGGGCAGGACGCCTGCTCGCGGACTGCATTCGTGATGCCGGGTTGCCGCCCGGCGTATTCCAGTACCTGTCCGGATCGGGCCGCGAGGTCGGCGAAGCCCTGTCGTCGCACCCGGCAACGGCCGGTATCACGTTCACCGGCTCCGTGGCGGTCGGCACGCAGCTGCTGCAGCGCATGGCGTCGGGTGCCTGGCCGCGCCCGTGCATTGCCGAGATGGGCGGCAAGAATCCGTGCATCGTCACGGCGCGGGCCAATCTCGACGATGCCGCCGCGGGTATCGTCCGTTCGGCCTACGGCATGGGTGGCCAGAAGTGCTCCGCTCTCTCGCGTCTGTATGTCGCCCGCGCGGTGGCGGACGAATTGATCGAACGCATGTGCACGCAGATCGACGCGATCCGCATCGGCGATCCGTGCCGTCGCGAGAATTGGCTCGGCCCGGTCATCAATGCGAACGCAGGGGCAAATCACGCGCGGTTCCTGCGCGAACTCCAGGCGGGCGGCGCCACGCTGATCACGGGCGGGCGCGAGCTCGAAACGGCGGAATTCGCGCACGGCCATTACGTGCGACCCGTGCTTGCGCAAGCGCCGCTCACGCATCCGCTGTGGCGGCACGAGCTGTTCCTGCCGATCCTCATGCTGCATCGGGTCAAGGATCGCGACGAGGCCATGCAGCTCGCGAACGATTCGAGCCTCGGGCTCACGGCGGGCTTTTACGGCGACGCCGACGAAGTGCCGTGGTTTCACGAGAACATCGAAGCCGGCGTCACCTATGCGAACCGACGCCAGGGCGCCACGACCGGTGCCTGGCCGGGCTACCAGCCGTTCGGCGGCTGGAAAGGCTCCGGTTCCACCGGCAAGGCCATCGCGTCGTTCTATTACCTCGCGCAATACCAGCGCGAACAGTCGCGCACGGTGGTCGAATCGTGACATCGAAGGTAACGACGCTGAGTGCAGCGATCGCGGCACACGTCCGCGACGGTGCCTGCGTTGCGCTCGAAGGTTTCACGCACTTGATTCCGTTCGCCGCGGGTCACGAGATCATCCGGCAGGGCCGCCGCGACCTGCACCTCGTGCGCATGACGCCGGACCTGATCTACGACCAGATGATCGGCATGGGCTGCGCACGCAGGCTCACGTTCTCGTGGGGCGGCAATCCCGGGGTTGGCTCGCTGCATCGACTGCGCGACGCCGTCGAACAACAGTGGCCCGCGCCGCTCGAAATCGACGAGCACACCCACGCCGGGATTGCCGCGGCCTACAGCGCAGGTGCCGCCGGACTGCCGTTCGCGACGCTGCGCGGCTACCTCGGCACCGACCTGCCGTCCGTCAATCCGCGCATCCGCAGCGTCGACTGCCCGTTCACCGGCGAGCGACTGGCAGCGGTGCCCGCACTCAATCCAGACGTCACGATCCTGCATGCGCAGCGCGCGGACCGCCGTGGCAACGTGGCGATGCACGGCATCATCGGCGCCCAACGCGAGGCCGCGTTCGCCGCCCGCGCCTTGATCGTCACGGTCGAGGAAATCGTCGACGAACTGCCGCCCGCCATGAATGGCATCGTGCTGCCGCACTGGATCGTAAGCGCCGTGGCGCAGTGCCCGGGCGGCGCGTATCCGTCGTACGCGCACGATCATTACGCGCGCGACAATGGATTCTACCAGCGCTGGGATGCGATCGCGCGCGAGCGCGATGGCTTCCTGACCTGGATGAACAGGCACGTCCTGGCGAGCCGCGACCACGCAACGTTCCTGGCCAGCCTGCGGGAGGTTGCATGAGCGACTGGACTCGCGACGAAATGATGACTGTCGCTGCAGCGCGACTGCTGTGGGACGGTTGTGTCTGCTTCGTCGGCATCGGCCTGCCGAGCGCCGCGTGTAATCTCGCGCGACTCACGCACGCGCCCGATGTCGTGCTGATTTACGAATCCGGCACGCTCGGGACCCGCCCGGACGTGCTGCCGCTTTCCATCGGCGACGGCGAACTCGCCGACACCGCGGCCTGCGTCATTCCGCTGCCGGAAGTCTTCAGTTACCTGCTGCAGGCTGGTCGCGTGGACGTGGGTTTTCTCGGCGCCGCACAGGTGGACCGGTACGGCAATCTGAACAGCACCGTGATCGGCCCGTACGATGCGCCGAAGACTCGTTTGCCCGGCGCGGGCGGCGCCACGGAGATCGCGGCTCACGCCCGGCAGACGTTCGTGCTGCTGAAGGCGACGCCGCGCAGCCTCGTCGCGAAGCTCGATTTTCGCACCAGCGCCGGCTTTCTCGAAGGCAATGGTGCTCGCGCGAAAACGTCGATGCACGGCACGGGCCCGCAGTCCGTGATCACCGACTACGGCGTGCTCAAGCCACAGCCTCAAAGCGAGGAACTGCAACTGTCGGCCCTTTACGACGGCACGACGGTCGAGGAAGCCCGCGCCGCCACCGGCTGGCCACTCAAAGTCGCGGCGACCGTCGAGACGATTGCACCGCCGACCAGCGTTGAACTCGAAACCCTGCGCGCCTTGCACGCGCGCACCCGCGAGGCGCACAGCCGCCCCGTGCGACTTCCCGTGTAAAACGGGATTCCCTCCCAGGAGCCTACCGTGACGAACCCGCATATCAAGACCGCCCTCCCCGGCCCGAACGCCCGGGCCATGCTCGCGCGCGACGTGTCCGTCGCTTCGCCGTCGTACCCGCGTGACTATCCGTTCGTGATGTCGCACGGGCGCGGCACCGAGGTCTGGGACGTCGACGGCAATCGCTTCCTCGACTTCGTCGCCGGCATCGCCGTGTGCTCCACGGGACACGCGCATCCAAAAGTGGTCAATGCCATCAAGGGGGCGGCCGACCAGTTCCTGCACGTCTCCAGCGACTACTGGCACGAGAACATGACTCGGCTGACGGAGCGCCTGGCCGAAGTCGCGCCGATGGGTGAGCCCGTGATGAGCTTTCTCTGCCAGTCCGGGACCGAGTCGGTCGAGGGCGCGATCAAGCTCGCACGCTACGTGACCGGCCGGCCACGGTTCATCGGCTTCCTCGGCAGCTTCCACGGACGCACGATGGGGTCGCTCGCGTTCACGTCGAGCAAGTACACGCAGCAGAAGGGATTCGCGCCGACGATGCCCGGCGTGACGCACGTGCCATACCCCAACCCGTACCGGCCCCTGTTCGCGGGCGCGGACCAGGGCAAGGCCGTACTCGATTACATCCGCATGCTGTTCGAACGCAACGTGCCGGCGTCCGAAGTCGCCGCAATCCTCATCGAGCCGCTGCAGGGTGAGGGCGGTTACCTCTGGCCGCCGGAGGGTTTCCTGGCTGGCCTGCGCGCGCTCTGTGACGAGCACGGCATCCTGCTGATCTTCGACGAAGTGCAGTCCGGAGTCGGCCGTACCGGCCGGATGTGGGCGTGCGAGCATTCGGGCGTGAAGCCCGACATCATGACCAGTGCCAAGGGCCTTGGGTCCGGCATGCCGATCGGCGCGATCATCGCGAAGACGAAGATCATGGAGCAATGGAAGCGTGGCGCGCACGGCAACACCTACGGCGGCAATCCACTGAGCTGCGCGGCAGCCATCGCCACGCTCGACCTGGTCCAGTCGGAGTACGCGGCCAACGCAGCGCGCGTGGGCGAGCACTTCATGGGACGCTTGCGCGAGATGCAGCGCGACTACCCGTGCATCGGCGAAGTCCGCGGCAAGGGACTCATGATCGGCATGGAGCTGATCGAGAACGACGCCGAGCGGACACCCGCGCGGGCGCTGTGCGACCGGCTCGTGACGCGCGGCTACTACAACGGCCTGCTGCTGCTTTCGTGCGGCGTCAGCACTCTGCGCTTCATGCCCCCGCTGTCGACGACGACCGCCGAAGTCGACGAGGCCATCGGCTTGCTGCGCACTGCGCTCGACGAGGCGCTGCAGGGCAAGGGCGCGTGAGGGGAAATGCAACAGCCGAAGGAACTCGGATTCTGGATGTGCACGGCCCTGGTGGTCGGCAACACCATCGGCATGGGTATCTTCGTGCTGCCGGCATCGCTGGCGCCCTACGGCTTCAATGCGATGCTGGGCTGGGGCATCACGGTGCTGGGCATGACCATGCTCGCGCGCGTGTTCGCGCAACTCGCCCGTGAGTTTCCGGCAGCCGACGGCCCTTACACCTACATCGAGCAGACCACCGGTAAGCTGCCCGCCTACATCGCGATCTGGTGCTATTGGGTCTCCTGCTGGATCACGAACGCGGCGCTCGCGATCGGCCTCGTCGGCTACCTGGGCAAGGTGCTGCCGGGACTCGAGGCAGTGTCGCCCGTCGTGCTCGCCATCTTGCTGATCTGGCTGTTCGTCGGCATCAACCTGCTCGGCATGCGCACCGGCGGCGGCGTGCAGGTCGTCACGACCGCGCTGAAGCTGCTGCCGATGCTGTTCATCCTCGGCCTCGGCGCGTGGCTGCTGCTCACCGAACCGTCGGTCTACACGCGCCATACACCCACGACTCCGATCACGCTGGAAGCCCTGATGGCAGCGTCCACGATCGCATTGTTCGCCATGCTCGGCATCGAATCTGCGGCAGTGCCGGCCGGCCGCGTACGCGACCCGGAGAAGAACATCCCGCGTGCGACGATCTTCGGCACGTTACTGATGGCCGTCATCTACATCGGCGTGTCGGCCATGGCGATGCTGCTGTTGGAGCAGGAGCAACTGGCGCAGTCCTCGGCGCCGTTCGCCGACCTGCTCGACCAGTTCGTCGGTGCAGGCAATGGCCGCCTGCTGTCGGTCTTCGTGGTGATCAGCGGCCTCGGCGCGTTGAA
>Ga0209254_10002073_pt1 | contig 18180 bp, 18 predicted proteins | sample FrelakmetDIP11DI_FD_187148 | JGI IMG/M metagenome (GOLD analysis project Ga0209254, IMG submission 187148) | Freshwater lake sediment microbial communities from the University of Notre Dame, USA, for methane emissions studies - DIP11 DI (SPAdes)... | ecosystem: Environmental > Aquatic >...
CGGGACGCGAAGCCGGATCCGATCCTCTCCCCCGCCTCGACGTTTCTACCGCCCCGCGCCTCCGCTGAAGCCCACCAGCTGACTGCGATCGAGCGGCTCGGGCCGGATTGCCGCCCGGCTCGCCGGCACCCATGCGATCGCCCCGGTCGGGCAGAACGGCACGCAGCGGGGATCGCCGCCGCACAGGTCACACTTCTGAACGCAGTGGTAGGCCTCGTCCCACAGCATGTTCCCGAACGGGCAGGCGGCAACGCACATTCGGCACGTGATACAGCGGGACCGCACCATCTCGATCGCCCCGGTCGCTGCGCTGCGCACCAGGGCGGCGGTCGGACAGACCTGGACGCACGCCGCCTCGTCGCACTGGAAGCAGGTGATCGGCGTGCCGACCTCCGGGCCGCGCCTGAAGATGTTGATCCGGGTCTTTGACGGACGGCCCTCGCTGCCGTGCGCAAAGGCGCACGCCAGCTCGCACTTGCCGCAGGCGATGCAGCGCTCCACCGAGACCTTGTAGATCATGTCCATGCCATTACCCTTCCGACCAGGGGATAGGGGTTGGGGGATAGGGGATAGAGGTTCGCACCCCGCATTGCCCCGTTCCCGTTCCCGTTCCCGTCCCCGTTCCCGAAACCGCATGGAACCCAACGGCGACCGTCGACTCCGGTGCAGGGCAATCCCACCCCCATCACTTCACCACCGTGAGCTTGGAGAACGTCGCCGCCATCACCCGGCGCTTCGAGGTGTCCGAGGTCGCGAAGTAGCCCTGCGGCACGCCGCTGCGCCCCGCGAAGTGCTCGGCCTGCGCCTTGGTGATCACCGCCTCACCGGTCACCGGGTCGCACAGCATCTCAAAGTCCTTGTCCCAGATCCGGCGCTTCCCGGCGCCCTCGGAGTACGGGATGCACCGGGTCGGGCAAACTTCAGCGCAGGCGAGGCACCCGATGCAGTCCGGCGGCGCCTCGTGGAAGGGCGGCGCGATCTCGCGTCCCCAGCCGCGGTTGACCGAGGCGATCGCCGACACCCCGATGTGGTCGCAGACCCTGGTGCACAGCCCACACAGGATGCAGTCGGTGGGCGTCGGGTTCGGCTCGTACGAGGTTGCCGCGATCCCGTGCTCGGCGGCGAGGCGCTGGATGAGCGGCGTCTCCGGGCAGCGCGCGAGCAGCAGGTCGAGCACCACCCGGCGGGTCTCCACCACCCGCTCCGAGGCGGTGACGACCCGCATGCCGTCCGCCACCGGATGGTTGCAGGCGGTCACCATCTTGAACCAGTCCGCGTCCCAGCCCTGCTGCCACATGTCGACGACGCACAGCCGGCAGCCGCCCCACGGCTCGAGACCGTCGAACTGGCACAGCGTCGGCACGTGCACTCCGGCGGCGCGCGCCGCGTCGAGGATGACCGCGTCGTTCCCCACGGTCACCTTCTTGCCGTTGACCGTCAGGGTGGGCATCACACCACCTCCGTCTTGAGCTCGACCTTGGGGAAGGTGCGGATGGCCGCGGTCGGGCAGACGTCGAAGCAGGCGCCGCAGGAGATGCACGCGTCGTGGTGGATGAGGTGCAGCTCCTTGACGGTGCCGGTGATCGCGTCGACCGGGCAGGCCTTGAAGCAGGCGTGGCAGCCGTCGCACAGCTCGGGCACAATCTCGTAGGCCGTCAGCTCCCGGCAGATGCCGGCCGGGCACGCCTTGTGGTGGATGTGGGCCTCGTACTCCGAGCGGAAGTAGCGCAGCGTCGACAGCACCGGGTTGGGCGCCGACTTGCCGAGCTCGCACAGGCTTCCCAGCTGCATGCCGTGCGACAGGCGCTCGATGATCTGGAGGTCGTCCGGCCGGCCGCGGCCCTCGACCAGCCGGTCGAAGATGTGCAGGAGCTGCTGAAGGCCTTCCCGGCAGGGCACGCACTTGCCGCACGACTCCTCGGTGAGGAACTTCAGGAAGTAGCGCGCGACGTCGACCATGCAGGTCCGGTCGTCCATGACGATCATGCCGCCGGAGCCCATCATCGATCCCGCCTCGGTCAGCCGCTCGTAGTCGACCGGCAGGTCGAGCAGGGCCTCGGGCACGCAGCCGCCGGAGGGACCACCGGTCTGGACCGCCTTGAACGGGCGATCGTTCAGGATCCCGCCGCCGATGTCGAAGATGATGGTGCGCAGGGTGGTGCCCATCGGCAGCTCGATGAGGCCGGTGTTCTTCACCTTGCCGACCAGCGAGAAGGCCTTGGTGCCCTTCGACCGCTCGGTGCCCATGGCGGCGAACCACCGGCCGCCGCGGTCGATGATCGCGCCGATTCCGGCCCAGGTCTCGACGTTGTTGAGCACCGTCGGCAGATCGAAGAGCCCCTTCTCGGTCGAGTGCACGTACTTGGCGCGGGGCTCGCCGATCTTGCCCTCGAGCGAGCGCATCAGGGCCGACGACTCCCCGCACACGAAGGCACCGCCGCCGCGCGAGATCCTGACGTCGAAGTCGAAGCCAGTGCCCATGATGTTGGCGCCGAGCAGCCCGTGGCTGCGCGCCTGCTCCAGCGCGATGGTCAGGTGGACCACGGCCAGCGGGTACTCGTCGCGGACGTAGATGTAGCCCTCGTGGGCGCCGACCGCCCAGGCGCCGATCACCATGCCCTCGAGCACCGAGTGCGGGTCGCCCTCCATGATCGAGCGGTCCTTGAACGCCCCGGGGTCGCCCTCGTCACCGTTGCACAGGACGAAGCGCCGCTCACCCGGCGCGCGCCGGCAGGAGCGCCACTTGCGGCTGGTGTTGAAACCGGCGCCGCCACGCCCGCGCTGGCCCGAGACCGCCACCTCCTCGATCACCTGCTCCGGCGTCATCTCGAACAGCGCCTTTGCGAGGCCCGCGTAGGCGCCCTCGGCGATCGCATCGAGGATGTTGGTCGGGTCGATGCGGCCGATGTTCCGCATCGCCACCCGCAGCTGGTGCTTGTAGAACGGGATTTCGGCGTAGGCGGCGATCCGCTCGCCGTCAGCCGGGTTCTTGTAGGTGAGGCTCGGGATGACCTCGCCGCCGAGCACGGTCTTCTCGATGATCTTCTCGACGTTCGCGGGCTTGACCTTGGTGTAGAGGACGCCCGACGGCAGCAGCGCCACCAGCGGCCCACGCTCGCAGAAGCCGTGGCACCCGGTGGTCTTGACGAAGGTCCCAACCGACGCGTCGAGCCCCCGCTTCGCGACCTCCCGGGCAAAGGTCTCGGCCACCTGCTTCGAGCCCGACGCCAGGCAGCCGGTCCCGCAGCAGACCAGGATCTGCTGGCCGTGGCTCCCGGCGCTCTGGCGCGCCTGCTCCTGGAGCGCCTCGAAGTCGGCTCTCGACTCAATTCTCATCGTTGCCGCTCCCCTTGCCGAGGTACTTGCCGACACGGGCCGCCTTGGCGTTGCCCCAGTACTTCTCGCCGACGATCATCACCGGCGCCATCGCGCACGCGCCCACGCAGTTGACGGTCTTGACGGTGAACTTGAGGTCCTCGGTCGTCTGGTCCGGCTTGATGCCCAGGGTGCGCTCGAGCTCCTCGACCAGCTGGCCGGCGCCGCGGATGTGGCACGCCGTGCCGGTGCAGACCTTGACGATCGTGTCGCCCTGCGGATTGAGCGCGAACGCCTTGTAGAACGTGGACACCGAGAAGACGTGAGCGAGCGGCACCCCGAGGGCGTCCGCTACCTTGACCAGGACGTCGCACGGCAGGTAGTTGTAGGCGCGCTGGACGTCCTGCAGGACCTGGATCAGCGACGGCTCCTCGGCCGGGTACCTGCCGAGGATGTCCATGGCCTTCGCGAGGTCCACGCAGGTTTGCTCGATCATGACCCCTCCTCCGCCGCCACCGCCTTGCCGGTGGCCGCCGCCCCGACCTCGAAGCCGCGGTGCAGCGCGAGCAGGTTGCTGTCGATGAGCTGCGGCTTGGCCGAGAAGGTCTCGCGGACCACCGCCTCGACCTCCGCGACCGACACCGCCCCGGTCGCGCCGAGGTAGGCGCCGAGCGCGACCATGTTGGCGGCCCGGGGGTTGCCGAGCGAGTTGGCGATCTCATTGGCCGGCACCTTGACCACCGTCAGGTCGGTGCGCGCCGGGTCGCGGTTGATCAGCGAGGAGTTGATCAGCAGCAGCCCTCCGGGCCGCACGTCGCGCTCGAACTTGTCGAGCGACGGCAGGTTCATCGCGAGCACCGCCCGCGGCGAGCGAATCACCGGCGAGCCCACCGGGCGTTCGGAGATCACGACCGTGCAGTTGCAGGTGCCGCCGCGCATCTCCGGGCCGTAGGAGGGCAGCCAGGACACCTCCTTGCCCTCGTGCATGCCAGCATAGGCGAGCATCTTGCCGATGAGCAGGATCCCCTGCCCCCCGAAGCCGGCCATGATGACGTCGTTCTGCATGTCAGTCCCCGGCCCCCGGCGTCGGGGCGCGATCGGCGCCGTCGGGGGTCTTGAACACCCCGAGCGGGTAGAACGGCATCATGTTCTGCGCCAGCCAGCGGTTGGCCTCAACCGGCGGCACGCCCCAGTTGGTCGGACAGGTCGAGAGCACCTCCACCAGCGAGAAGCAGGTCCCGGCAACCTGGTAGCGGAAGGCGCGCCGCAGCATCTCCTTGGCGTTGACGGCATGGAGCGGGGTGTGGACCGCGGCGCGGGCCACGAACGACGGGGTGCGCAGGGTCGACAGCAGCTCCGCAATCCGGATCGGATGCCCCGCCTGCTCGACGTCCCTGCCGAGCGGGCAGGTGGTGGCGATCTGTCCGGGCAGCGTCGTCGGCGCCATCTGGCCGCCGGTCATCCCGTAGATCGCGTTGTTGACGAAGACCACGGTGACCTTCTCACCGCGGTTTGCGCAGTGCACGATCTCGGCCATCCCGATCGACGCGAGGTCGCCGTCACCCTGGTAGGTGAAGACGATGAGGTCCGGCCGGGCGCGCTTGATGCCGGTCGCCACCGCCGGCGCGCGGCCGTGCGACGCCTCTTGGAAGTCGACCGTGAAGTAGTTGTACGCCAGCACCGCGCAGCCGACCGGCGAAATCCCGACCGTCCGCTCCCGGATGCCGAGCTCGTCGATCACCTCGGCGATCAGCCGGTGGATGATGCCGTGGGTGCAGCCGGGGCAGTAGTGAGTGATGACCGGGGCGAGCGCCCCAGGCCGCGAGAACACGGTCTCAGCCATGGCTCACCTCCGCCGCGCCGCCGGCGAGGATTCGGTCGACCTTCTCGATGACCTCGTCGGGAGTCACCAGCATGCCCCCGACTCGAGAGTGGAAGTGGATCGGCCGGGCGCCTTCGAGCGCCAGCCGGACGTCCTCGATCATCTGACCGGTGGACAGCTCGACCACCAGCACCGAGCTGGCGCGGAGGGCCGCGTCCCGGATCGCCTGGTACGGGAACGGGAACAGCGTGATCGGCCGGACCATCGCCACCCGGACACCGCGCTCGCGCAGCTCGTCGATGGCCGTCGAGCAGACCCGGGCCACCGTGCCATAGGCGACGATCAGCACGTCGTAGTCGTCGTCGGCGGCGTAGACCGCGGAGCGGATCTCGTCGCGGGCCATCGCGTCGTACTTGGCCTTGAGCTTCCAGTTGTGGCGCTCGAGCTCCTCGGGATCGAGGAACAGGGAGTTGATGATGTTGGTGGGGCGGTCGCCGGGGCAGCCGGTGGCGGCCCAGGTCTTCGGCTGGAGCTCCTTGATCGGCTGCCGGTCGCTGCGGAACTCGACCGGCTCCATCATCTGCCCGATCAGGCCGTCGCCGAGCACCATCACCGGGTTGCGGTAGAAGTCGGCGAGGTCGAAGGCGTCCTGCACCAGGTCGGCCGCCTCCTGCACCGACCACGGCGCCAGCACGAGCAGCCGAAAGTCCCCGTGACCCATCCCTCGCGTGGCCTGGAAGTAGTCACCCTGGCTGGGGAGGATCCCGCCGAGGCCCGGACCGGCGCGCACGATGTTGACGATCACGACCGGGAGCTCGGCGCCGGCGAGGTACGAGACCGCCTCTGACATCAGCGAGATACCGGGCGACGAGGACGAGGTCATCACCCGCTCGCCGGTGCCCGCGGCTCCGTAGAGCATGTTCGAGGCGGCGACCTCGCTCTCGGCCTGGACGAAGCACCCGCCGACCTGTGGCAGCCGCAGCGACATGTACTCGGGGATCTCGTTCTGGGGGGTGATCGGGTAGCCGAAGAACAGCCGGCACCCGGCCTGCACCGCCGCCTCGCCGATCGCCTCGCTGCCCTTCATGAGCTTCTTGGCCATGGCTGATCGTCCTCAGTACGAGAAGTAGTGGTACATGGTGCCGTTGACCCGCATCTCGATCGCCGTGTCGGGACAGGTGATGCAGCACAGCCGGCAGCCGATGCACCGCATCTGCTCGACAACCTCCGCGTAGAAGTACCCCTTGCTGTTGATCCTTCGCCCCATGCCGAGGATCTGCTGCGGGCAGGCGTCGACGCACAGCTCGCATCCCTTGCAGTGGTCAGGCGTGATGACGATCCGTGGCATGCGGGCTCCCTTCAATTGACGACGAACAGCGGGCCCATGGTCCGGGTCTGCGGCGGCTGCTCGAAGGGGGGCAGCACGATCCGCTGCAGCACGACCAGCGGACACCCCAGCTCCTCGCCGGCGAGATCGGCGGCAACGTCGCTGGTGGCGGTCACCGCGACCACTGGAACGCCCAGAATCTCGGCCGTCTCGACCGCCATTCGGTGGCCCTCAAGCACGACCCGCGGGGTGGTCTCGCGCATCAGGTGGGTGTTCGACACCAGGCCGGTCACTGTGACCCGCGCGGCCGCCTCGATCCGGCGCACCATCGCCGCCGCCTCCTCGGCACCCGAGGTCGCCGGGCGCCGGAAGTTGAGCACGACGAGCACGTCGCTGTCGGCCACCGGCAGCACGTCCGACAGCGAGCCGAGCACCCGCGCGCCGGTGTCGTCGCCGCCGACGTCGATCACCAGCCGGCACGACGGGTCGCGCAGGGCCGCGCGCACCTGCGGCACCACGATCGGGAGGTCGGCGTGGGCAACCTCGCCGCCGGGGGCGAGAAGCCGGATGCCGGCCTCGTCGAGGATCGCGCGCGCCGCCCGCGAGCGGAAGTAGGGCTTCACGACGTCGAGGTCGGCGAGGGTCACCGGCCGGCCGGCGGCGGCCAGCCCGAGAGCGCCATTGAGCGCAATCTCGGTCTTGCCGCTGCCGAAGCTGCCGACCAGAACGGTGATGCGCCTGTCGTACACTCCCTGCCCTCCCGCGTGCCCAAACAACGAGTCCCGGAAACCAAGCATAACCCGGCGAGGGCCTGCTTGTGAATGTATGTGAATTCTTTCACGAATACAAGAGCTGAACCCGTCCGGATTCCTCGACCGCCGTCCGGCGGCAGCCCCGAGGCAGGTCCTGCGGCGTCGCGCCCCGCCCGCGCCGCCTCCGGCCTCGCGCCCGGCAGCTGCCGGCCGCTTGCGTCGCGGCCCGGACCGTGGCACCGTTCGGGGCGAAGGCACGCGCGTGTACCTTTCTGGTCTGACCCACCGTGACCGCCTCTTCGACATCGCCTGCCGGTGGCTGGCGGACCGCGCCGACCCTCGGGACGGCCGCACCCTCACCGAGATCTTCGTCTTCGAGCACGCGATCACCGCGCCGTCGGTGCGCGCGCTGGTCACCGACCTGACGCAGATCGTCCGGCCCGGGCCGCTGCTGCTGCGGCGGGTCACGACCAAGGACGCGGTGCGCAACGCGATTGTCGCTGCCGCCACCGAGCCCACGCCAAGGGTCCGCGAGCTGGTCGAGCGGTACCGCGCCCAGCCCGAGGAGTTCTTCCCCCGCACGCCGGTCCACATGAGCTTGGTCACCGACGGCGGCTCGCAGCTGGTGGGCATGGTGCGCCGCAAACGCATCCGCCGGATCGCCGACAAGGTCTCGCGGCGGGTCGCCGACCAGCTCGCGGGCGAGATCGACCGCTCGGCGCGTGGGTTCGCCGAACGGCGCGCCCGCCGAGCGGGGGTCCCTCTCGAGCGGATGGTGTCGACGCGCTCCGAGATGGAGGACGACTTCATGGCGGCCGAGCGGCAGGTCGCCGACCGGATCCGCCTCGGCACGCTCACGCTGGATCCCCGCCAGCAGGAGGTCGACGACCTGATCGGCGTCAAGCTGATCGTCGAACCGTGCCTGATCCCCCGCCTCGAGGAGGCGCTCGACCGGCGCCGGGGTACCTGGATCTTCCGTCGCAAGGTGCACGAGGGCCCCTACGGCGGGATCCACTACCTGGTCGACCTGGAGTTGCCGCCGGCAGAGGTGGTCGTCGACGACCTGCGCACGGTTGACTGGTCGTTCGCCGCGGGCCGCGGAGTCCCAGTCGCCGACCTCGAGCGCGACCTCCGCGAGTACCTCGCCTCCGGCAACCGCACCTTCCGCCTGGAGCTCATCCTGACCTCGCTCGGAAACCTCATCGAGTCGGAGTTCGGCAGCAGCATCCACGAGGTGCGGATCCTCGAGCAGCGTGGGCTGGCGAGCTACTTCGGCCGGATCGCGATCAACGCGTCGTGGATCATCGAGTACATGCTGCACCTCGCGATCTCGCCATCGGTTACGGTGGGCGAGTTGCCGATCAAGATCTGGGGACGCTACCTCCGCGACACCCTGTCGCACGCCATCGCCTGCCTCGGCAACGGCGAGTCGGGCGAGTGGGTCGTTCCCGGCGAGCCGGACGAGGTGTCGCTGGTGCCGCGGTGACCGTCTGACGACGCTTCAGTCCACCACGCCCGTTGAAAGGCCAATGCGGTACGAACTCCCGGCGCGACGCCGCGGACCAGCACCCGTATGAGCTGAGGGTCACGCGCCGGGCGCCGCAACCGGCCGCGAGATCCGCCAGAAGCGCGCGCCGTGCGGCCCGAGCTCGACCACCTCCAGCCCCGCGTTCCGCAAGACCGCAGCGGTGCCCATGAACGCCTCGGCCGGCACCATCAGCAAGGTCCCGGTTCCGACCTCGGCGACGAGCTTGGAAATCCGCACGGGATCGACGGCAGCGCCGTCGACCAGCTCGCGCACCTTCTCATCAGCGAGCCGTCGCCCCCGGCTGCCGGGATCGCGCCGCTGCCGTTCGAGAAGCGCCAGGTCGACCAGCCCGATGTCGCGCTGGTTGGCAATGGAGGCGAGCACGACTTCGCCGCGCAGACCCGCGAGCTCGGCGATCATCGCGGGTGACTGCACCGGGCTTTGCGGGTCGACAGGGAAGATCGCCACCACGTTCAGCCACGCGAGCAGCCCGATCAGCACGACGCACACAACCTGCCGCGGCCGTCTCCCGACCTGGGCTTCGTCGAGCGCTGCGACCGCCTCGACCACGCCGAAAGCCGTCCACAGGGCGAAGGGCACGACGAGCAGCACCATCCGGTGCGCATCGACCCGGGTGGTCAGCAGCAGGGGCAGGGTGGTAAGCAGCAACCAGCCGAGCAGCGTGCTGTGCTCTGGCCGGCGCACTCCTCGCAGCGAGGCCGCCAGCCCGAGCAGCACGAACGGCAGCAGGGGGGCGATGAACAGCGGCAGCCGTGGCGGATCAAAGAAAACGACCTTGTCGAAGTGGACCTGCCGGCCGTACGGCGCGATCAGCACGGACAGGTACTCGGGCGCGCGCTGCGCCACCAGCGTGCCGGCGACGTCGATCCAGGTGGCGCGCGTGCGCGGCTCGTCCGACGCCGGACGATGCAGGAAGCTCTGCAGGTAGCCGGGCTGTCGCATCATGTTGACGATTTGCTCGCCGCGGGCGTTGAGGAAGCTCCAGTCGGCGCCCGACCGCGCCTGGTAGGCCCAGAAGCCGGCCAGCGCTGCGGCCAGCAGCACGAGCCCGACGAGGCGGCGGCCTTCCGAGCGCAGCCTGGCCGCCGTGAACGCCACGGTCACCGCGAGCAGGGCCAGCACCACCAGCCGGCCCGGCGAGTAGCCGAGGGTGGCCACGATCAGGGCCAGCGCCGCGACCAGGCCGCGCCACCACTGGCGAGCCGGCGCGGCGAGCAACCCCCAGCACGCCCAGGTGGCGAGCAGCACCCCGAGCAGCGTTCCGGACAGCGAGGTGCCGTAGCGGCCGTAGAACAGCAGCGGCGGCGACAGGGCGAGCGCGAGTGCCGCGGCGGTGGCGACGCCCCCGCCGAAGCGCCGCGCCAGCAGGAAGGCGACCACCACGGCCGCGGCCGCCAGCAGCGCCGCAACGATCCGCAGCTGGGCGACCCCGAAGCCGGCGTGGAGCAGGAGAGCGTACGTGGGGGCGCCGTAGATCAGCGAGTGGTCGCCGCGGCTCACCAGGCCCTCATCCCAGAGCAGGGTGGCGCGCAGGAAGTCAACGGCGCCGTGGCCCTCCCGTAGCGCGCCGCCAAAGCCCTCGATCACTGGCGGCTCCCAGATCAGCAGCTGCCCCGGTGACGACGCCAGCCGGAATCCGAGCAGGGCGCAGGTCAAGAGGCCGCCCACCACCAAGTAGCCGCGACCCGTCGCGCGCCCCGACGCCGCCTCGGGTGCGAGCCGCGCCTCCCGGCCGGCCGCCAGGTGGATCGCAAGCAGGACGCAGGCGACCGCGCCGAGCGGCCACCACGCGAACAGCGGGCGGCGGCTGAGGTCAGCGATCAGGACCCACAGCTCGCACACCGCCACCAGCAGCAGCGACGGAACGAATCGCCCGAAGCCGCGCCGCCGCCGCCACAGCCCGATCGCGAGCACCGCGCAGGCCGCCAGCAGGATCAGGGCGGCCGCCGCGTCCTGGGGCCAGATGACCGCAGCCCAGCGGTGCAGCAGCTCCAACGGCTACTCCGGTGTCGGGGGCTGGTTCCGGCCGCCCCGTTCCGCAGCCATCCGGATCGCACGCGCGCCGCACTCCGCGAACCCCGGACAGGTCCGGCACACCGGGTCGTCGACGAGCCCGTACTCCGAGGGCGCACAGACCGTGATCGTCGAGTCGCGGGCGGCATCGAGCTCGTTGAGCAGCGGTTGGTCCGCGGGCGCGACCGCGCCGCCTTCCCGGGCCCTGGCGATCGCGCCGCGGACCCTGGGATCCCAGGACAGGTTGCGGCGCTCGGCCGAGGCGGTCTCAACCACAGCCGCCACCTTGGCCTTCTTCTTCGCGAGCTCGAAGCCGAGCTTGCGCCGCGACGGCAGGCGGCGGGTGGCGAGGAAGAAGAGGTAGCCGACGGACATGCCGGCGACGTTGACGAGCCCGCCGACCACGCCGTAGCCCGTGAAGCTCGAGAACACGAGGAAGGCGCCGCCGATCACTGCCAGCCACTTCACCTTGACCGGGACGATGAAGAACAGCATGAACTGCATCTCTGGGTACAGCGTCGCGAAGGTGAACAGGAGCGAGCCGTTGAAGAAGGCGTCCCCTGCCATCGGCACGCCGAGCAGCAGCGCCGCGACCGCCGCCCCCGCCGTTGACAACAGCCAGAACAGCAGGAACCGCGGCGAGCCCCACTCGTCCTCGATCGGCTTCGCCATCACCCACAGCACGAGCATCGAGATGAAGAACCAGAACATGCCGGACTGCGGGATGAACTGGAAGGTCACCAGCGTCCACGGCCGGGCGGCGACGGCGCCCGGGATCAGCGCCAGCGCCTGCAGGCTCTCCCGGTTGGTGGTCGCCAGCACGAACACCGCGAAGTGCAGGAAGATCAGGCCCTCGCTCAGGTGCCAGCACTCACGCCGCATCATCGTCTCCCCAGCCTGCGCTCCATCTCGTCCTGGCCCAGCCTGAGCACGATCGGCCGCCCGTGCGGGCAGCGGTAGGGGTTCGATGTGACCGCGAGGTCGGCGAGCAGGGTGCGCTGCTCGACGTCGGAAAGCGCCCGGTTGACGGTGATCGCCGCCCGGCAGGAAAGCGATGCCGCGAGCTCGTCGGCGAGCTCCTCGAGCACCGTCTCCGGCGCGCCGTCCATGGCCGTGGCGCGCTCGAGCAGCGCTTCCACCACGGCCAGCGCGGCGTCGGCGTCCGTTTCCGGCGGCAGGGCCGACACGCGGATCGTGCCCGGGCCGAAGGGGTCGGCTTCGATGCCGACGCCGAGCAGCAGCGCCTGGACCCTCGGCAGGGCGGCGATCGCCGCCTCGTCAAGCTCGCAAAGCAACGGCTCGAGGAGCCGTTGCGACGGCGCCGTCTCGCCGGCCAGCCGGCGGCGGATGCGGTCGAAGAGCACCCGCTCGTGGGCCACGTGCTGGTCCACAATCACCAGGCCCCACTCGTCCTCGAGCAGCAGGAACGAGCTGCGGTACTGCCCGATCAGCCGGCCGAACGGCGTGTCAGGCGCAGCGGCGCGCGCGCCGGCCCCCGCCGGATGCCCCCCGGCCTGCCAGGTCGCGGGCGGCGCTACCGGCTCGGCGGCCTCGCCCCACGCCGGGTGCGGAAAGAGCGGGCGGCGGGAGCCAGCCGGCTCCATCACAGCTGCCTCCACGGTCGGCTGCGGCCCGGAACCGGACTCCGCGACCCACTGCGGCGTCTCCACCCGGCGGACGCCGACGTGCCCCTGCGACGCCGCCACCCCGGCGCGCAGCGCCCGCTCCACCACCGCAAAGATGGACCCGGCACGGGCGAATCGCACCTCGGCCTTGGTCGGATGGACGTTGACGTCGACCTCGTCCGCAGGCACGGTCACGAACAGCACCACCCGGGCGCCGCCGGCCCCGGTGCCCGGCACGCCAAGCACCCGGCGCACCGCGCCGACGAGCAGCCGGTCGCGGACAGGGCGGCCGTTGACGATCAGGGTCAGCGTGGGTTTCCCGGCGCCGCCGCCGGCGGCCAGCAGCCCCCACACCTCGACCCCGGACGCCAGCTCCTCGAAGCGGTGGACCGGGCCTTCGAGTCGCCCCCACAGGTCGCGCAGGCGCTGGCCGGGGTCGGTCGTGGGCGCCGCTTCGATCAGCGTGCGCGATCCGTGCCGCAGCGTGAACTCGACCTCCGGGTGTGCCAGCGCCGCCCCCCAGACCGCCTCCTGGGCGTGGCGCAGCTCGGTCTCGGGGGCGCGCAGGAACTTGCGCCGCGCCGGCGTGTTGAAGAACAGGTCGCGGACCTCGACCGTGGTGCCGCGCGGCCGGGCCGCCGGCTCGACGCCGAGGATCCGGCCTCCCTCGACGGTGATCCGCACGCCGCCTTCGGCGGGGTTCGCCGCGGTCAGCAGGACGAGCCGCGACACCGCGGCCATCGCCGGCAGCGCCTCGCCGCGGAAGCCGAACGAGGCGATGTGCTCGAGGTCGGCCGCGCTCGCGATCTTCGAGGTCGCGTGGCGCTCCAGCGCGAGCAGCGCGTCGTCGGGTTCCATGCCGCAACCGTCGTCCGCCACCCGGACCAGGCTGCGACCGCCGGCCGCGAGCTCGATGTCGATCCGCCGCGCCTCGGCGTCGAGGCTGTTCTCGATCAGCTCCTTGACCGCCGACGACGGTCGCTCCACGACCTCGCCGGCCGCGATGCGGTTCACCAGGGCGTCGGGAAGGACACGGATCCGTGGCACCGGACGATGATAGCGGCTCCGCGGCGGCCAGGCGACTGCGACGAGGATCGGCGGCCGCCATCACAGGAGCTCCCGGGCAGGAGGTGCGCTGCCGACGCCACCAGGCGTGGCGTTCGGGAGCGGGAACGGGGACGGGAACGGGAACGGGGCCCGGAGCGGGGACGGGGAGGTCGCCGGTCAGCGGCCGGGCTGGAAGGCCGAGGTGTCGGGCTTGGAGTCGGGCGTGACCACCCGGTCGGGATCCGCCAGGTCCTCCTGGATGAGCAGCGAGATCAGCATGTCGCGGACTCCGCCCCGGCCGCTCTGCCGGTACACCCGGCGCACCGTGGCCGGCCGGAGCTCGATGCCGGTCATGTGCTTGAGGTACTGGCAGAAGACCCGCGCCCGCGACAGGAAGCTGATCACCAGCAGAGCGAGCAGGATCACGATCGCAGCGACAGCGACCAGCTGCACCGAGCCGCTCGGGCTGAATTCGAGGAAATCGAAGCTCATCGCGGCACCTCATTGTCGTCACTGTCGTCGAGATCGGGATCGAGCTCGTGCGTTTCGTCAACCTCGGAGAAGTAGTTCTCGGACACCAACACCTCGCGACCCTTGGAGCCGGCGAGCGGACCGACCAGCCCCTCCCGCTCCATCATATCGAGCAGCCGCGCTGATCGTGTGTAGCCGAGGTGGAGACGACGCTGAATGTACGACGCCGACGCCTTGCGGGTCTTCACGACCAGCCGTGCCGCATGCTCGTACATCGGGTCTCCCAGCTCGATCTCTTCCTCGACCACGGTCCGCCGGCCGCCGCGGTCGTTGGTGCCGAGGGCGGCGTGGGTCAGCACCTCCCTCTGGTAGTCTGGTTTGCCGAACCGTTTGATATAGCGGACGACGGTGGCGATCTCCTTCTCGGTGACCAGCGGCCCGTGCAGCCGGATCAGGGTCGAGCTCCCCGGCGGCAGGTAGAGCATGTCGCCGCGGCCGAGCAGGCGCTCCGAGCCCATCGAGTCGAGGATGGTCCGCGCGTCGAATCGCGACCGCACCTTGTACGACATCCGGCACGGGAAGTTGGCCTTGATGATCCCGGTGAGGATGTCCACCGAGGGGCGCTGGGTGGCGCAGACCAAATGGATGCCGACCGCCCGGGCCTTCTGGGACAGCCGCGTGATCGACTCCTCGACCGCCCGCGACGACGCGAGCATCAGGTCGGCGAGCTCGTCGATCACGACCACCACGTAGGGCAATGGCTCGAGGTCGGCCAGCTCCTCGTCGGCGGCGTCGGCGAGCTGCGAGCGGACCTTGCGCAGCTGCACCGGATCGCTCACCAGCTGGTTGTACTGGGTGAGGTTGCGCGCGCCGAGGGCGGCCAGGTACCGGTAGCGCAGGTCCATCTCGGCGACCGTCCAGCCGAGCGCGTTGGCGGCCCTCTTCGGGTCCGAGATGATCGGCGTCAGCAGGTGCGGGATGTCGGAGTAGACGCCGAGCTCGACCATCTTCGGGTCGACCAGGATGAACTTCACCTGATCCGGCCGGGCCTTGTAGAGGATGGACATGATCATCGCGTTCAGGCCCACCGACTTGCCCGAGCCGGTGAAGCCGCCGATCAGCAGGTGCGGCATCCGCGCGAGGTCGGCGAAGAACGGCTTGCCCCGGATGTCGACGCCGAGGCTCAGGGTGAGCAGCGACTGGGCGTGCTGGAACTCGGGCGCCTCGAGCAGGGTGCGCAGGCGGATGACCTCGGGGTCGGGGTTGGGCACCTCGATGCCCACGGTGGCTCGTCCCGGGATGCGCTCGATGCGGACCGACTCGGTGCGCAAGGCGAGCGCCAGGTCCTCGGCCAGGTTCTGGACCGCGGAGATCTTCACCCCCGGCTCGAGGCGAAACTCGTAGGTCGTGATGACCGGCCCGGTGCGGATGTTCACGACCTCGCCGCGGACCCGGAACTCGTGGCACTTGCTTGTGATCAGCTTCGACATCTCGATCATGGCGTTCGAGTCGCGCTGGGCGGCGTCGGCCGGCTCATCGAGGAAGCTGAGACGCGGGAGGTCATAGGACTCGAGGTCCTCGACGAAGTCGAACTCCTCCTGGACGACCTTGTCGGCGGCGGGCTTGCGCTCGGCGCGAGGCTTCGGCGTCCGTTTCTGCGAGGCGTGCGCCGGCTCCGGCTTCGGCTCCTCCACCGGCGCGGCCGCCTCGGCCTCCTCCGCCGGCCTGCGGACGATCCGGAACCGGCCCTTGCCCTCGACCTGCTTCACGGTGAGCGAGCCGCGGTAGGAGCCCTCGGTGTCGATCCGCGCGAGCTGCCGCTCGAGGACCTTGCGGCGGTCCTGCTGCTGCTGGCGCTCGCGCTGCTTGCGCAGCCGCTCGCGCTGCCGACCCTCGAGGCGGTCGCGCACCCGCCCGGCGACCGCTTCGGCGAGCGCCGCCGCCGACCTCCCGGAGGCCAGCAGGACGCCGATCATCAAGAAGAACGCCAGGATCACCAGGCGGCCGACCGGTCCGGCAAAGCCCCCGAGCAGGTCGGACGCCGCCAGGCCCACCAGACCGGCGCAGGGGACGCTCCCGCCGCGGTAGGGAATGTCGAACGCCACCAGCGACACCATCCCGGGCAGGGCGAGCACCACGATCAGCCAGCCGATCAGCGCCAGCGAGGGGCTCTCCAGCGGACGCTGGCGCAGGATCCGCCACCCCAGCACGGCGCCGATCGGCGGCAGCAGCAGGGCCGTCAAGCCGATCAGGCTGAGCAGCGCGGCGGACAGCGTGGCGCCGAGCCAGCCGGCCCAGTTGGCGGGGCTCACCCGCTCGGTCGAGGCATGGAACGGGCTCGGGTCCATCGGCGAGTGCGACAGCAGCGCCACGGCCACCAGGATCGCGCCGAGCATGAGCGCGACGCCGCCGGCCTCGCGGAGCACCCGGTCGCGCATCAGCCGCTCCCCGCGACGATCGCGAGCACGATCAGGCCGGCCGGGATGCAGTACCAGGCGAAGCGGTGGAAGACGCGGCTCGACACCGTCTTGAGCACGATGGCGAGCGCGACGTAGCCGGTGATCGCCGCGGCGACGGCGCCAACGGCACAGGCGAGAGCGAAGCTCGCCGACGTGGCGGCCAGCTCGTGGCGATGCGAGAGCAGCTCGATGACCGTGACGCCGGCGACCGCTGGCACCCCGAGCAGGAAGCTGAAGCGCGCGGCCCACGACCGCTCGAGCCCGGCCCCCAGGCCGGCCGCGATCGTGGTCCCCGAGCGCGACAGCCCGGGGAAGACGGCCAGACCCTGGAGCAGACCGATGAGGGCCGCCTCACGCCAGGTCGTGCGCTCGACGCCTCGCTTGCCGCTGCCGAGCCAGCGGGTGGCCCCAACCACGCAGCCGGTGACGACCAGAAAAACGGCGATCCACAGCGGCCGCTCGAATGTCCTGGTGGCGACGCCGCGGAGCGCGAACCCGACCACCGCGGTGGCCGCCGTGCCAACCACAAGCAGCGACAGCACGCGCCGTCCGGTGGCCGATCCGGCCCACTCCAGAATCTGCCAGCGCTCGAACCAGACCACGGCCGCGGCGGTGCCGACGTGGAGCATGGCGTCGAACAGCACCCCGGGCTGGTCGAAGCCCGGGATCAGCATCTGCGCGAGCGCGAGATGCCCCGACGAGGACACCGGCAGGAACTCGGTGAAGCCCTGCAGAATGCCGAGCAGCAGCGCGTAGCCGAGGTTCATGCTCAGCCGCCTCCGGGGTCACACCGACGACCGGCCGGCGCCGAGAGTGTCTGCGGACGAACCAACATAACCAGTTGAATGGTACCACTTTGAGACGCCCCTGCTGCTCCCGATCGTCGACCGCTGTGGCACCCGCAGTATGACGGAGCCGGAACATTCCCAAGCCCGCTTTCGCTTCCGCGCCCGCGCCCGAGTCTGCGTCAGCAGCTTCACCAATGAACAATCCGGCTTTCCGGCTTGCCGGATTCCAGGAATTCTGGTATCCTGCCGGCATGAACATGACCCGTCTCGGCAAGAAGGGCCAGGTGTCGATCCCCAAGACCGTGCTCGACCGTCTCGGTCTCGAGCCCGAGACCGTCCTGCTGGTGGAGCCGACCGCGGACGGCGCGATCCTGCTGCGGCCCGCGGGCGTCTACCCGGTCGAGGTCTACAGCGATTCCCGGGTGCGCGAGTTCCTCGAGGAGGACCGCATGACCCGCGCTGAAGCTGTGCGCGTACGCAAGCGCACCGGGAAGCGTTAGGTGCGCCTGTTCCTCGACGCCAACGTGCTCTTCACCGCCGCCTACTCGCCGGAGGGGCGGTCGGCGGCGCTGCTCACGTTCGCGGGCTCGGGCGTGTGCTCCCTCGCGAGCTCGCGCCACGCGATCGACGAGGCCGGCCGCAACCTCGCGCTCAAGGCGCCGGAATCAATGCCGGCCTTCGAGCAGCTCATGGAGCTCCTCGAGGTTGTTCCCGAGGCCGGCTCGGGGATCGTGGCGTGGGCCGCGCAACAGGGCCTTCCGGCCTACGATGCGCCGATCCTGGCCGCAGCCGTCGCCGCCGACGTCGACCTCCTGGTCACCGGCGACCGCAGCCACTTCGGCCACCTGTTCGGCGCCACGCTCGGCGGCGTCACCATCGTTCCTCCGGGCGACGCCCTCGCTCGCGTGCTCGACGCCAAGCCCGTCCGATAGGCTGCCTTGTAGCGCAGCCATCTTGGCTGCCTTGTAGCGCAGCCATCTTGGCTGCCTTGTAGCGCAGCCATCTTGGCTGC
>Ga0209254_10002074_pt1 | contig 18177 bp, 16 predicted proteins | sample FrelakmetDIP11DI_FD_187148 | JGI IMG/M metagenome (GOLD analysis project Ga0209254, IMG submission 187148) | Freshwater lake sediment microbial communities from the University of Notre Dame, USA, for methane emissions studies - DIP11 DI (SPAdes)... | ecosystem: Environmental > Aquatic >...
CCAACATCTCACGACACGAGCTGACGACAGCCATGCAGCACCTGTCTCTCGGTTCCCGAAGGCACCAAGGCATCTCTGCCAAGTTCCGAGGATGTCAAGGGGTGGTAAGGTTCTTCGCGTTGCATCGAATTAAACAACATGCTCCACCGCTTGTGCGGGCCCCCGTCAATTCATTTGAGTTTTAGCCTTGCGGCCGTACTCCCCAGGCGGAGAACTTATCGCGTTAGCTACGCCACTAAACCCTCAAGGGGTCCAACGGCTAGTTCTCATCGTTTACGGCGTGGACTACCAGGGTATCTAATCCTGTTTGCTCCCCACGCTTTCGCGCCTCAGCGTCAGTATCGATCCAGGAGGCCGCCTTCGCCACTGGTATTCCTTCCTATATCTACGCATTTCACCGCTACACAGGAAATTCTACCTCCCTCTATCGTACTCTAGTCGGCCAGTTTGAAATGCAATTCCCAGGTTAAGCCCGGGGATTTCACATCCCACTTAACAAACCGCCTACGCGCGCTTTACGCCCAGTGATTCCGATTAACGTTCGCACCCTCCGTATTACCGCGGCTGCTGGCACGGAGTTAGCCGGTGCTTCTTCTGTGGTTAACGTCAAGACTCAAGCGTATTAGGCCTGAGCTTTTCTTCACCGCTGAAAGTGCTTTACAACCCGAAGGCCTTCTTCACACACGCGGCATGGCTGGGTCAGGCTTGCGCCCATTGCCCAAGATTCCTAACTGCTGCCTCCCGTAGGAGTCTGGACCGTGTCTCAGTTCCAGTGTGGCTGATCGTCCTCTCAGACCAGCTACGGATCGTCGCCTTGGTAGGCCTTTACCCCACCAACTAGCTAATCCGACGCAGGCTCCTCAAATAGCGCGAGGTCCGAAGATCCCCCGCTTTCCTCCGTAGAGCGTATGCGGTATTAGCCCGGGTTTCCCCGGGTTGTCCCCCACTACTAGGTAGATTCCTACGTGTTACTCACCCGTCCGCCACTCGTCAGCCGGAAGCAAGCTTCCGCTGTTACCGTTCGACTTGCATGTTTTAGGCCTGCCGCCAACGTTCAATCTGAGCCATGATCAAACTCTTCACTTTTTAGGGTCTTGCTGTTTCTCTCCAGAAGGAGAAATTCAGCAACAAGAATAAACGCTTGGTTCATTCCGAACTTTCGGGCGCCCACACGAATGGCTTGCTTGATTTGTTAAAGAGCGGGTTGCGCGGCTGACCGGCAACCAAGGGGTGCGTATTATACGCAGCGACGATTGCATAGCAAGTGTCGTCGAAAAGTAATCCGAGTGGATACTCCTCCGCTAGTTGGCCAACGAATTCGTTGGCGGAACGACTTCGACCGAGTGCGTGTCTCGCCTAACACCACAGCTACTTTTCCGCATCTGACCAATCGATTTCAGCTGAAGAAGGCGACGTGCGGCGAGAAAACCAGCCTTCGGCCAATGACCTCAACGGCATTCGTCTGCGGTCTGCGGGACTGAACGAGCCCGCTGTGTCGCTTCATCGATATCTGGACAAAAGGTTGTTGCTGCGAAGAGAGACTTTCACTGCTCAGGCTGCTGGGTTAACCGCTGCTGATTGATTGGCGATGCGCACGGGCGGCTGATAAACGCCCATTTCCAGACGAACCGTGGATCGCGCCAATCACCGCTTGAATGCTATGCAGAATTCAACATTCCTCTGGACGGATACCGGAACCACGTGAGGTTGGCGCCTCGCCAAAAGATCGACTACACCATCCACGCTCTGGAGAAAGCGGACGCGCTCACCGAGCCACCCCATCCAGAAAAGGTTACCTTCGTCGCTCCAGGTCGCCCATTCTCTGCCCCGCTGGATTCACGCGGCGAAAGAGTTACCGCAGCCGCATGTCGAGGAAGCATTGGGGTTCCGGATGACAAACTGAGCGCCATGAAGGTCCTCTCGATAGTCCACTTCGGCACCAGAGAGATACTGATAGCTCATAGAGTCCACAACCAGCGTGACGCCGCAGTTCTCCACAACAGAGTCATCCTCAGCGACATCTTCGTCGAAGGTGAATCCGTACGAAAACCCAGAGCATCCGCCGCCCGTTACGAATACACGCAGCTTAAGGGCGTCGTTCGCCTCCCCCTCGATCAGATCGCGAACCTTGCGGGCAGCGCGATCCGAGAAGTGGATATCAGGCATCATTACAGTCACGTCGACCAACTTACTTTTATGAAGGGAACCATTATCAGAAGGGTGGGGACCTCGGTCAACCGAAGGTGACTCTGGGGTTCAGCGTCCGTCTTCATTGGCGCGCAAGCGGGTGCACGTTGCTCTTGGTACTCGGCTCGTCGACGACATGCAGCAATTGACCATCAACCTTTGCGCCAAGTTGCATTTCGATGAGCTTGTAGTAGACATTGCCAGAGATCGTCGCGCGGGCAGCAAGCTCAACACGCACGCCGGCATGCACGTCGCCCTCGACTCGGCCATTCACTACGACAAATGGAACCGCGATCCGTCCTTTGACCGAACCAACATCGCTTATCATCAGCGCCGCTTCACTACCCTCTTCGGCAAGGACGTTACCTTCGATGTGACCATTGACGTAGAGCTGATCGGAGAAACAAACGTCTCCCAGTACCTTCGTATTTTCAGCGATCAGAGTTGCGCCTTTGCTCATCTTTGATACCGGTCTTTTGCTCATCATGTTCAATCCTCCTCGAGCGTCCAGCTGAACGTCTTCTGAACTCGTTTCGGGATCCTTCCAGACGTAGCGGCCGTCACAACGACTTGGTCGGGCTTCAACCCCACGGGGACCTGCAATGTCCCCGTGAAATCCTGAAAGTAGCGAAACCGGAAAGTCAGAGGATAGGACTCGACCTGTGCCACTTCTGTGAGCGGCAGCACTACTTGTTCGTTTTCGGACGTGCCGACGATGTCGACACTGACATTTCCGATCGCCCATTCGCTTCGCTCAACGACCTGAGTCAGGAGCAGTCGATACTTCACCTCCCCCGGATTAGCGCCAAGCGTCAATGTCAGCTTTTCGATTCGCAATCCGCGCTGCGCCTCAGATGGCGCCATCAATTGGCGATAGAACAATACTTCGTCCTGAGAGGCGGAAAGTTCGTCGCGAAGGGTCTTGATCGTCTGTCGCAGGCTTTCGTTCGCTTCACCATCGACCACCCCTCCCAGCCGAATGTCCGCGAGCTTTCGTTCCAACTCTTCCACCCGCTGTGTCGCGGATGTGCTTTGTGATTCGAAGTTGTCATTGGAGTTGAACGTGTATGCGTGCTGGCCGCGGCCAAACGCGTAACCCAACACTCCGCCTAAGACCGAAAGCGCCACCGCAATCGCTGCGATCGCCAACCCGCGCAATGGACGATGAGCAACGACCTTCATTCGTAGTGCGGACTTACCTCTATTCATCGTGCTCCACTCATTCCACTACTTCTTATACTAGAATGCGTCCGTGTCAGAATTGCAGACGGAGCCGACGTGCTGCCACACTCGATCAACGTTAAAACGCACCCATCGCATCGCGCCTATCACAGCTGAACATGCTGTGGCTCAAAGCATTCCACACGATGTTCGTGATCTTCTGGTTCGCAGGTATATTTTACCTGCCGCGCCTGTTCGTCTACCACGCGATGGCAACAGACCCGATCAGCATCGAGCGCTTCAAAGTAATGGAGCGCAGACTCTATCGCGGCATCATGACGCCGTCCGCGATCGTCGCAGTGCTATTCGGGGTCTGGATGATGGCCGCGTCGTGGGATGTGTTTGCAAGAGCCGGCTGGATGCACGCGAAACTTTTGTTGGTTGGCTTGCTGATCTGCTATCACGCCTACTGCGGCCACGTCGTCGCCAAGTTTGCACATGACCAGAACCGCAGGACCGATCGCTTCTATCGCTGGTTCAATGAGGTCCCCGTTGTGATCCTGGTAGGGATCGTCCTGCTGGTTGTCTTAAAGCCGTTCTGAGGATCAGGACCATCATGGCAAGATACACCCACTCCGAACAACTGATCCAACGCGCGGAGCGCGCGATCCCCGGCGGTGTCAATTCGCCTGTGAGAGCCTTTCGCGGTGTCGGGGGAACACCGATATTCTTCGAGTCAGCAAGCGGGGCCAAATTGACCGACGTCGATGGCAATGCCTACATCGACTTCGTGGGAGCTTGGGGGCCAATGATTCTTGGCCACGGCCATGCAAGGGTGCGTGCAGCGATTGCAGGCCAAATCGAGCGGTCTATCGCTTTCGGCGCGCCGACACAGATAGAAGTCGAAATGGCCGAGAAGGTCATCGCGATGGTTCCCAGCATCGAAAAAGTGCGGATGGTGAACTCCGGTACCGAAGCAACGATGTCGGCGATTCGACTCGCGCGCGGCTTCACCGGACGCGACATCGTGATCAAATTTGCCGGTTGTTACCACGGCCATGCGGACTCGCTGCTCGTCAAAGCCGGGTCCGGACTGCTCACACTCGGTATCCCCAACTCTGCGGGGGTACCAGCAGATACCGCAAAACACACCCTAAACCTGCCCTTCAACGATTCCGACGCGATCCGCCACGCCTTCGCGGAGTATGGCGATCGAACGGCGTGCGTCATCGTCGAGCCAGTGGCCGGCAATATGGGGTGCATAGCACCGCAATCTGGCTTTCTCGAATCGCTCCGAGAACTGACGAATCGGTACGGCGCCGTGCTGATCTTCGACGAAGTGATGACCGGCTTCAGGGTCGCGCGCGGCGGGGCGCAAGCTCTCTACGGAGTCAAACCGGATCTTACGACACTCGGAAAAGTGATCGGCGGCGGACTACCCGTAGGTGCCTTCGGGGGACGCGCTGACATCATGGACCTCGTCGCGCCGATTGGACCCGTCTACCAGGCCGGCACGCTATCGGGAAATCCGTTGGCGATGGCAGCGGGATTGGCGACGTTGGAGGAAATCGACAATCAAGTCTTCTACGACCACTTGGCGGAAACCACGCGGCACCTGGCAGAGGGGTTGGCCACCATTGCACTGCGCCATAACGTGCCCGTCAGAGTGAACTGGGTATGTGGAATGTTCAGTATGTTCTTTACGTCGAAGCCGGAGGTACACAATCTCGACGACGTCACCGCATCGGATGTCGTACGGTTCAGTCGCTTCTTCCACGCGATGTTGGCGCGAGGGGTCTATCTGGCCCCGTCCGCATTCGAGGCCGGATTCGTCAGCGCTGCTCACGGGGCCGAACAGATCGCCGCAACACTGCAGGCCGCTGACGAAGCGCTAGCCGAAGTGACGGCGTCATGAGCAACTACGAGATCTATGCACTCGGAAATGCCCTGGTCGACATGGAGTTCAGCGTCGACGACAGTTTTCTGAGGGCTCATGGAATCGACAAGGGGCATGTCACCCTCGTGGACGAAGCCCGGCTCGAAGGCCTTCTCCGTAGTTTGCGCGAGCTCGAACCCAGACGCACAAGCGGCGGTTCCGCCGCAAATACGATGATCGCAGCCCAGGCATTCGGTTCGCGGACCTTCTACTCCTGCAAGGTCGCTGACGACGATACCGGGGCGTTCTTCCTCGAGGATTTGCGCACCATCGGCGTAGCGACGAACAAACAGAAACCGTCAAGCGACGGCAAGTCCGGGCGTTGCCTAGTGCTGATCACACCGGATGCCGAGCGATCGATGAATACCTTCCTCGGAATATCCGACAAGCTCACCGTTTCCGAAGTGGACGAGAAAGCGCTACGGGGCTCAACCTATCTGTACATCGAGGGGTATCTGAGCTCCTCCACAACTGGTTGTGATGCCGCGATCCGCTGTCGCGAACTCGCCGAGTCCGAAGGGGTCAAGACAGCGGCGACGCTGTCGGACGCGAGCATGGTGCGATTCTTCCGCGACTCAATGACCGCAATGCTCGGCAACGGTGTAGATCACTTGTTCTGCAATGAAGAAGAGGCTCTCGACTGGGCTGGTACCGACCGTCTCGATATCGCAATCGCCGAGTTGAAGGACATAGCCCGTTCGATCAATGTCACAGTCGGCCCACGTGGCAGCGTTGTCGTGAGCGGCCGCGACCATTGGGAAGTTCCCGGCTTCCCTGTCAAACCTATCGATACCAATGGCGCTGGCGATATCTATGCCGGTGCGTGCCTTGCGGGATGGTCGGTCGGAATGCCGCCGACCGTCGCCGCACGGTTCGGCAACTACGCCGCTGCACGATTGATTACGAGGTACGGCGCGCGCTTGGCGACGCTTGCTGACTATCGAAGCGTTTTAACTGACTTTCGAGATCTGCCTGTGTGAACGCACCCACGCGATCACTGGCACTGCACCGGCAAGCAACAGGTGGTCAGGCGCAATTAGGGTTCGGTACGCAACCACTTCCCCAACCCCATCCGATGCGCTGGACGAACCCGGCCGCAAAGTCCCGATCGATATCACTCGCGGTGGTCACGCGATCGAACCCCATATGCAGCACGCAGAACAACAGCAAGGCTCGGTGACCCTCGCAACAGTCCCGCCGAAGCGCGCCCCTCGAAGTGTCGCTGTGCACGGGCGCTGCGAGACCCGGCTCGTGTGCCCACGTCACGCCCTTGACCTCGACGAAGCAGCACAACCCGTCATCACCGTCGACCCGCAAATCAAAGCGCCTGCGCTCACTCGGGATCTTAACTTCCCGATGGAGCGCCGTACGACGCAGAGCGGCGGCCGGCGCTCAACGCCTCTGCGACGACTGAATGTGTGCGCCCTGGTTGCACGCCACAACCACAAGTTGACCACCGACCGTCTCGACGAGCTCGGGGGTATCGGCGCATTTGCGCGTTGGATTGCTCGTACTCGAGTGCCAGAACGGACTTCCGGCATCCGTACAACCGGACACCGCGCCGGTGTTGGCGCAGCGAGTCGTCATTCGCTTGCCCTCTTCGGTCGCCATCTCCGCGAGACGCACGCCGCAGTAGATTCAGCCACCAACGACGATCAAACCCCTCGACCGACTCGTTGTCGAGTCGCGCCACCGCCAATCTCAACGCGCGATAGCACTCCGAGCCGGCAGCCAAAACAGCGCCACCCACGCCGGCGAACAACTCCCGTCCTGATCTCATTTAGTCGATCTCGCAGATCAGGTTTTCAGGCAGCGAATTCTATGGCGATGAATAGAGTCTTCTGGTAGCGTACGCGCCCTTTATTGCCTGGCGCCAGCCTCTCACCAACAACGGCCCATGGTTCGAAGACGAGCGAATTACGGATATGGCGGCAAAAAAGCAGAAGAAGTCAGCAGCAAAACCGACCGTCGCAAAGGCAACGGTCGCAAAGCCGCAACCAAAAACCAAAATGAAGCCCAAGGCGAAGGCTACCCCGAAGCCAAAGGCAACCGCAGTTGTGAAACCAAAGGCAAAGACAGTTGTGAAACCAAAGGCAGAAGCCGCACCCAAAGCTACTGCCAAGCCGAAAGCAAAGGCCAGAGAAGTAGATTCGCCCTTCAAGAACTTCGTTCCATACGAGCCCAAGCGTGGCGAAGCTTATATGGACTCGAAGCAACTCGATCACTTCCGCGAAATCCTGCTGAAATGGCGACAGGAGCTGATGGAGGAAGTCGACCGCACCGTCCACCACATGCAGGACGAAGCAGCGAACTTCCCCGACCCCGCCGATCGGGCCACTCAGGAAGAGGAGTTTAGTATCGAGCTGCGTACTCGCGACCGCGAGCGCAAGCTGATCAAAAAGATCGATCAGACGATCGAACGAATTGACCAGGAAGATTACGGCTATTGTGATACCTGTGGCGTAGACATCGGCTTGCGGCGCCTGGAAGCCCGACCGACAGCAACACAATGCGTCGATTGCAAGACGCTGGATGAGATCAAGGAGCGTCAGCTCCACGGCTGATCCTGTGGCGAATCCGACCGGTGCCGTCGAGATCGGTCGCTTCGCCCCGTCACCCACCGGTTCGCTGCATCTTGGCTCTCTACTGACCGCGGTCGCCAGCTACCTGCATGCGCGTGCGAGCGGGGGTGAGTGGCTGGTGCGGATAGAGGATCTGGATCAGCCGCGTTGCCCTCCGGGCGCGGCCGCCACCATCCTCGCTACGCTCGACCACCACGGTTTGTGGTGGGACGGCAGCGTGACCTATCAAAGCGAGCGACTGGCGCTTTACCGCACCAAGCTGGAACAACTTCGCTCCGCGGGCCATACCTTTGCCTGCACCTGCAGCCGCAGCCAGTTGAATGACGCCGAGGTATACCCCGGCACCTGCCGCGATCGAGTCGGACACCTCCATGCGTCGCATTCAATTCGTCTTCGAGTACCAGCGGAGACGTGTGAACTGGACGACGAGGTCCAAGGCAGGCATGTTGCGCACCTCGACAAAGACGTTGGCGACTTCGTCATTCTACGGCGCGATGGTATCTTCGCTTACCAGCTGGCGGTCGTCGTCGACGACATGGCACAACAGATCACCCAGGTCGTGCGCGGTGCGGATCTATTCGACAATACGCCCCGTCAGCTACTGCTCTTTCAATTACTCGGTGCGGCGGCACCGCGCTACGCACACGTGCCCGTATTGACCGATCGTCTCGGGCACAAATTGAGCAAGCAATCCTTTGCGAGTTCCGTTGAAAGCCACCAACCAAGTGACAACCTGCGGCTGATACTCGCGCTGCTCGGTCATGAACCACCCAAGATCCTTACGCACGCAGCGCCGCGCGAACTGTTGGCGTGGGCAACGGCCCATTGGAGTCTTCCGCGTGTGCCCCAAGGTGTTGTCCATTCGGGCTTCGTGTGCATCTGAGACACCTTTGTTACCATCGACGTTGATAGATAGTGCATGGAATCCCATGACCCGAGTTTTGCTGTTGGATCCTGACGCAGTACGTCGCGACCAGCTGCGCCGCGCTTTGAACAATAGCGGGCTGGGTACGCTGGAGCGCAGCGATGCCGATGGCATCACGCCACTCGAGCTCGACGGTGTTGACATCGTCCTCAGTAATGCGGAACTCCCGTCGGGGAACGCAATTACGCTAACCAGCCGTCTCGGCACCACCCCGCTGATTCTATTCACCGTCGACCCAAACGTCCGTAGCGCTGTAGCCGCAATGCAGCTTGGCGCGGCCGACTATCTCGCGATGCCGCTCGAAGCAAGCGAACTCCTCGCGTCGATCAATCGCTGCGTCCAGCGCATCGCGTCACGTCCAATCACTGACCACCGGACAGCGCGGCTCGGCCCGATGGTCGGTAAGTGCCCGGTCATGCTCGAATTGTTCGACCAGATCAAGCTCGCGGCGTCCCTGCAGTCTTGCGTTCTGATACAAGGGGAACCCGGTTCTGGTAAAGAACTCGTCGCGCGCGCGGTTCACGCGCAAAGCGCTCGTGGTGCGCGGCCAATGATTTCACTCAACTGCGCGACAATTCCGCCGTTGCTGATCGAGTCCGAGCTGTTCGGGACTCCATCCGGCGGGGGCGAGCAGCGAAGCGGACTGGTGAAGGAAGCCGACGGCAGCACAATATTCCTCGACGAGATCAGTGAGTTGACCCTGGACGGTCAGGCCCGGTTGGTGCGCATGCTGCGGGATGGCGATATTCACAGTATCGACTCAACCATTGGCCCCGCTGTCGACGTTCGGCTGATCGCCGCTACGCATCGCGACTTGAGATCGCTCATCGATTCAGGTCGGTTTCTCGCCGAGCTTTATGCCCGCTTGCAAACCACCACTCTCACAGTTCCTCCGCTGCGGGAGCGCGGCGGCGACGTCGTCGAACTCGCGAGCCGGTTGTTGCAGCGCATCTGCCACAAACTATCGAAACCCGAGATCAAGCTGTCCGATGCGGCACTGTCGGCGATCAGGAGCTATGACTGGCCCGGCAATATTCGAGAGCTGGAGAACGCACTGGAACGCGCCGTGATCTTGTGTGACCGCGACGTCATCGAGACAGAACTACTCGCCATCGATTGGTCGAGATCGCCGCAGCGCGCCCAACAAACCGCTTCCGACGATGCCGACACCGAAACCAGTCTCGAAGGTTATTTCGTAAAGTATGTGCTCGATCATCAGGACACTCTGACCGAGACCGAAATAGCGAACAAACTTGGTATCAGCCGTAAGAGTCTCTGGGAACGACGTCAGCGCCTAAACATTCCACGCAAGCGGACACACACTCGCGCACCGCGCCGCGACGGCGGCGGATAAGTCGATCGCCCCAAGCAGAATTCCCTTTTTGATTCAATGATCTGATACCATTTCGGCTTCCGCTCACGTGAACCCAACGCAGCTATGACGTTATCCGACGGCCTCGCCACATCCAGCGAGACCGGGCACTTCGCTGAACCCAAACGAATGGACGAATCCGAGCACGGCATTTCTGTCGATCTCGTTGATGCCGGGGCATTGAGCGTTGTGCAGGGTTTACGTGATGCCGGCTTCGACGCGTTGCTGGTAGGCGGCTGCGTCAGGGATATGCTCTTGGGGAGTGCACCGAAAGACTTCGATGTGGCAACTAACGCCACGCCAGAGGAGGTCCGGGGAGTCTTTCGACGCTCGCGTCTGGTGGGTCGCCGGTTTCGTATCGCTCACGTCCGCTTCGGCCGGGAAACGATCGAGGTATCCACATTTCGGCGCCAGGTGGACGCCGACGATGACGACATTGTCCACAACCACAGTCGTCGCGATCTTCACGACAGGGACTCTGCGCGCTCAGTCGAAGGTATGATTCTGCGCGACAACGTCTACGGCGACGTACACGAAGACGCGTTTCGCCGCGACTTCACGATCAATGCACTGTATTACGACCCGATAGACAAGACGCTGGTCGACTACGTCGGCGGCCTCGCAGATCTTCGTGCGCGACAACTGACGCTGATAGGCGATCCCAATGTCCGTTTCCGGGAAGATCCGGTACGGATTCTGCGCGCGATTAGGTTCGCAACCACGCTCGGTTTCAAACTCGAACCGGCAACCAACGCCGCCATTCCAGGCGCCGCTTACATGATCAGCGCAGTTGCGCCGGCACGGCTGTTCGACGAACTATGTAAGCTCCTGCTGCAAGGTCACGCCACTGGCGCGTGGGAGTTGCTCCTGCGGTACGAACTCGCCGACACACTGTTCCCGGACCACAACACCTCGACGCGCAGTCTCGACCTGATTCGCAATGCCATGGCGGGAACGGACTTGCGCGTTGCCGAAGGCAAACCCGTTACACCTGGTTTTCTAATCGCGGTATTGCTTTGGGATTCCTATCGAGAACGTCTTGCCCAGCACAGCGACGCGATGCCGCTCGTCGAGGCGCGTGAATCGGCTAGCGCCGAAGTATTGCGCGATCAGAATGAGATCGTTGCAGTACCGCGACGGTTTGCCCAATTTATCAGGGAGGTTTGGCTCTTGCAGCCGCGTCTGGAGATGCCCCCCGGCAAAGGCGTCGAGAAGCTTGTTGAGCACCCGCGGTTTCGGGCTGCGTACGATTTTCTGTTGTTGCGAGCCGGCGTTGGTGAAGTTGAGCAGGAGCTGGCCGATTGGTGGACCAACTACCAGACCGCCGACGACGACCAACGCAACACAATGAGCAGCGCGATTGAGCCGGGCAAAGGCAAACGACGACGCCGACGAAGACGACGCGGCGCTGCTTGATCAAGACCCATCGCTTCTCCATCATGGCGCTTCGCCCGTGCTCACGGGCGCCCGTGAGTTTTCCGAATGGCAATGCCGATCGCCGCTGTCGAACAGGCTGAACTGCCCCGCTTCGTTGCGGTGGAAGGTCCAATCGGCGTGGGTAAGACGACGCTTGCCCGACGGATCAGCGAGACGTTCGGCTATCCGATCCTGCTTGAACCTGCCGCGGAGAATCCGTTCCTCGATCGATTCTATCGAGACGGCGGACGCCACGCGCTGCCGACACAACTGTTCTTTCTGCTGCATCGCGCGAGGCAACTTGCAGAGCTTGGCGAAGGGGATCTATTTCATCCCGTTCTTGTTGCGGACTTTCTGATCCAGAAGGATCGCCTGTTCGCCGAGATCACGCTCGACGCCAACGAACTCACGCTCTATGACCAGATCTACCAGACGCTCGCAATCAACACGCCGAAGCCCGACCTCGTTGTGTATCTGCAGGCGCCGCCCGATGTCCTTATGGAGCGTGTTCGTCGGCGTGGAATTCCCGCCGAACAGCATATCAGCGGCGAATATCTTGCCGCGTTGATCGACGCCTACACCCGCTTCTTCCACTTCTATGACGATGCGCCGGTGCTGATCGTCAACGCGGCGGATATCGATTTGGTGAACCACGACGGACACTACGAGCAACTCATCTCGCGCATCGTGCACATGTCCGGTATGCGCCAGTACTTCAATCCGCATCCCACGCTGATATAAGGTTTGACGCGCGACGCGCCGGCGCTTGACGAGCCAAAACCAGCGGGACCTGAACTCGTCGCCCTGGCGGGTACACACCTGACAGCACCTGGGTCATCGACAGCCTGTGCGCGCGAGTATCATTTGGCGCGTGAACCACACAACTCAGGATCTGGAAGTAGAAATGACTAAAATCGAGACGCACCAAGTACCGGAGAGCTTCCGTACCAACGCACACATCGATCGCGACAAATACGTCACGATGTATCGACGCTCGATCGAGACGCCGGAGCGCTTCTGGGCCGAACAAGCCGATACGTTCATCGATTGGTACCGACGCTGGGACTCAGTCTGCGAAGCAGATTTCGTCGGCGGCCGATTTGCCTGGTTCAGTGGCGCCAAGCTCAATGCGAGTTACAACTGCATCGATCGACATCTGCAGACGCGCGGCGATCAGGTCGCAATCATCTGGGAGAGCGACGACCCGGCACAGCACGCGCGCGTCACCTACAAGCAGCTGCATCGTCACGTTTGCCAGCTCGCCAATGCGCTCAAAAGTCGTGGCGTAAAAAAGGGCGACCGTGTGTGTATCTATATGCCAATGGTTCCGGAAGCCGCGTACGCGATGCTGGCCTGCGCACGGATCGGCGCGGTCCACTCGGTGGTGTTCGGCGGATTCTCACCGCATTCGCTGAAGGACCGAATCCTGGACTCTGATTGTCGGACGGTCATCACGGCAGACGAAGGCGTCCGCGGAGGACGCCCTGTACCGCTGAAGAAGAATACCGACGAAGCGCTGGGCGACTGCCCGAATGTACGCACCGTGCTGACGATCAAACGCACTGGCGCCGAGATCCCCTGGAAAGAAGGTCGCGATGTCTGGTATCACGAACTGCTCGCGCAACAGTCCGATGTCTGCGAACCGGAGGTGATGGATGCCGAGGATCCTCTTTTCATTCTTTACACCTCCGGTTCGACTGGAAAACCCAAAGGCGTGCAGCACTCGACCGGCGGTTACCTGCTACAGGCCGCGATCACCCACAAGTACGTCTTCGACTATCACGATGGTGATGTTTACTGGTGCACCGCCGATGTCGGCTGGGTTACCGGTCACTCGTACATCGTCTACGGACCGCTCGCTAACGGCGCGATCACGCTGATGTTCGAAGGCGTCCCGACATATCCCGACGCATCGCGCTTCTGGCAGGTCATCGACAAGCACAAGGTCAATATCTTTTACACCGCACCGACCGCGCTTCGCTCATTGATGGGTCAGGGCGATCAGTTCGTCGAATGTACCTCGCGCGCCTCTCTGAAGCTGTTGGGCAGTGTCGGCGAACCAATCAATCCTGAGGCTTGGGAGTGGTACTACAACGTCGTCGGCGAGCGGCGCTGCCCCATCGTCGACACGTGGTGGCAGACGGAAACCGGTGGCATCATGATCACGCCGCTGCCCGGCGCGATCGACCTCAAGCCGGGATCTGCCACTCTGCCATTCTTCGGTGTGAAGCCCGGAATCGTCGACGAAAACGGGCGCGTGATCGAGACGCCCATCGCAACGGGTAACCTCGTGTTGATGAGTTCCTGGCCCGGACAGATTCGAACTGTCTACGGTGACCATCAGCGCGTGATCGACACCTACTACAGCAGCTATAGAGGCATGTATTTCACTGGTGACGGCGCCCGTCGAGATGCCGACGGCTACTACTGGATCACCGGGCGCGTCGATGACGTCATGAACGTTTCCGGCCATCGTATGGGCACGGCCGAAGTCGAAAGTGCATTGGTGTTACACGATGCGGTCGCCGAAGCAGCGGTGGTCGGATTTCCGCACGCAATCAAAGGCGAGGGCATCTATGCGTATGTCACGTTGATGAGCGGCGCGAATCCGAGTGACGCGCTGAAGCAGGAGTTATTCGATCTGGTACGAAAAGAGATCGGCGCGATCGCCAAACCGGATGTAATCCAATGGTCGCCCGGGCTTCCGAAGACACGCTCTGGCAAGATCATGCGCAGGATCCTGCGTAAAATCGCAGCTAATGAACTCGACAATCTGGGCGATACGACAACGTTGGCCGATCCGGCCGTGGTCGGTGAGCTGATCAAGAACCGCGAGAAACTGTAGATCCGATCACCGGCCGAGTCGGCTATGGCTCGGCCGGTGATCTTCCTTACCCCCGCTGTCTATCGCAGACAGCGGATCAATCAACCCGCCGCGCTGGCCGCGTTGGGCACTTCTTTCATGCTGAGCTTGACGCGACCCCGTTGGTCGACGTCCAGCACGATGACGTCAACTTCCTGGCCCTCTTTCAGATAGTCGGTGACTCGCTCGACCCGCTCTTCAGCGATCTGCGAGATGTGCACCAGGCCATCCTTACCCGGAAGAATATTGACGAATGCACCAAAGTCGACAATACGCTCGACGCGTCCGCGGTAGACCCTGCCCACCTCCGCATCCGCCGCGATCTCCATGACGCGCTTGACCGCAGCGTCCTTCGCAACCGCGTCTGCGGCATAGATTCGTACGCTACCGTCGTCATCGATATCGATCTGCGCGCCGGTCTGCTCGACGATTCCACGAATCGTACTGCCGCCTTTGCCGATGATGTCGCGGATCTTCTCGGGATTGACCTTCAGGACGATCATCTGCGGAGCATTCACCGAAATCGATGCACGCGATTGCGCCAGAACAGCATTCATCTCACCCAGAATGTGAAGGCGCGCTTCAGCAGCCTGTTCCAGCGCCGCTTCCATGATCTCTTCTGTGATGCCATCGATCTTAATGTCCATCTGCAGCGCCGTCACACCACGACTTGTGCCGGCAACCTTGAAGTCCATATCGCCCAGGTGATCTTCGTCACCGAGGATGTCGGTTAGCACCGCGTAGCGATTGCCCTCTTTCACCAAACCCATCGCGACGCCTGCAACAGGTGCTTTGAGGGGCACTCCGGCATCCATCAGCGCTAGCGACGTGCCACAAACGCTTGCCATCGAGCTCGAGCCGTTGGATTCGGTGATCTCGGATACCACACGCAACGTGTACGGAAACGAATCCGGTGGCGGCAGCACGGCGGCTACGCCACGTCGTGCCAATCGGCCATGGCCGATTTCCCGACGTTTCGGTCCGGTCATGAAACCTGCTTCACCAACGCTGTAAGGCGGGAAGTTGTAGTGCAGCATGAATCCGTCTTTAAACGTCCCTTCGAGCGCATCGACGATCGCTGCATCGCGCATCGTACCGAGAGTTGCAACGACGATCGCTTGCGTTTCACCGCGTGTGAACAGCGCCGATCCGTGTGCCTTCGGCAAGATGCCAACCTCGATCGCTATCGGTCGAACCTTGCGCAGGTCGCGACCGTCGATACGCGGCTCACCGTTCAAGACTCGCTGGCGCACCAACAGCTTTTCCAGTTTGCCGAACACATCGCTGACGTCCTGAGCCGCGAACTGCGGCATCGTACCGCCCGCGAGTTCTGCGGTTGCGCGGTCGCGCAATGCAGCAACCTTCGTTTGACGTTCCTGTTTGTCGGTTGTGCGATAGGCAGCACCGAGGTCCGCTTTCATGAGATCGCTGACAGCCGCCACCAACGCTTCGTTCTTCTTCGCCGGTGTCACTTCCCAACGAGGCTTCCCAGCCTCTGCCGTCAACGCTTTGATGGCCGAGATGGCCGCCTGCATCGCGTCGTGACCGAACAGTACGCCGCCGAGCATCTGATCTTCGGTCAGTTCCTGCGCCTCCGACTCGACCATCAATACCGCAGTTTCGGTACCCGCAACGACCATGTTGAGACGTGAATCCTTCAGTGCTGCGTAACCCGGGTTCAGTAAGTACTGACCGTCGCGGTAGCCAACGCGCGCGGCGCCGACCGGACCATTGAACGGCAGTCCGGATATGCCCAGTGCAGCGGAGGTTCCGATCAGTGAGGCGATATCCGGGTCCATGTCCTTGTCGGCCGACATCACCGTGCAAACGACCTGCACCTCGTTATTGAATCCCTTCGGAAACAGCGGTCGAATTGGCCGGTCGATCAAACGACAGGTCAGGGTTTCCTTTTCCGATGGCCGTCCTTCACGACGGAAAAAGCCACCGGGAATCTTGCCCGCCGCATAGGTTTTTTCTTGGTAATTCACGGTCAACGGAAAAAAGTCGACTCCAGGTCGACTGGTTTTTAGGCCGACGACGGTGCAAAGCACGACGGTTTCACCCATCGTGACGAGCACAGCCCCGGTGGCCTGGCGGGCGAGACGCCCGGTCTCCAGGATCACGCGGTGATCGCCGTACTGGAATTCCTTCGTAATTCGATTCAAGACTTTATCCTCCTAGTGACGCCGGTTATCTTCTCAGTCCCAGTCGTTCGATCAGGTTTGTGTAGCGGGCGGAATCCTTCTCCCGAAGGTAATCCAACAACTTGCGCCGCTGATTCACCATGCGGATCAAACCGCGCCGCGAATGGTGGTCCTTCTGATTGGAACGGAAGTGATCCTGCAGCGAGTTGATATTCGCCGTCAGAAGCGCAACCTGAACTTCCGGGGATCCGGTGTCGTTTGCTGACAATTGATACTCTTCTACTACTTTCGACTTTACTTGCGCACTGAGTGCCATTTCTTTCTCCGAATATGCCTTCGATTAAAAAGAGCGGAGCGAACTCCGCCACCGATCGGGTAACAACCACGCATATCTGCAGTCGTACCCGTCAATATCAGTGAGCAACTACCAGACGCCGCGGCGCGACGCGCCCGTCATCGAGTATCTCGCCCACGCCAATGAACACCTGCTTGGAACCGTCCATGGACTGCTCAATCAACCGCACATGGCCGGTGGTCGGCGCATGAGGCACGATCACGGGCTGACCTTGCCGGATGTAAAACGCCGTGGCGTCGCTGAGCGATACGACGGGCCAATCTCGCACCGAACTTTCAACGGGCAAGAACAGCGCATCCAACGCCTGGAGTCCGCCTTCATCGCGACACCGCTCCAGCTCGTCGAACGTCACCATGTCCGATTCATCATAGGGACCTGCCTTACGCCGGCGCAAGGCGCATACATGCGCCCCGCAGCCCAGCTCTTCGCCTAGTTCCTCCGCAATGGTCCGCACATAGGTGCCTTTGCTGCAATGGATCTCAAGCTCAAACTCGTCGCCCTCGAAGGCGGTGAGCTCAATGCTGAAGACTGTCACCGGGCGCGACTTGCGTTCGACCTCGATACCCCGGCGTGCCAACTTGTACAGCGGCTGACCTTGATGCTTGATCGCCGAGAACATCGACGGTATCTGTTCGATCTCCCCACGGAAATCCTCGAGCGCGCGCTTCACCGACGCCGCATCGACGCCGATCACGGGGCGCGTCTCAAGCACCCGGCCGTCCGCATCTCCGCTGTCGGTACTCACCCCCAACTTGATGCGGACCCAGTATTTTTTATCTGAGTCGAGCAGAAACTGCGAAAACTTGGTCGCTTCGCCAAAGCATAACGGCAGTACGCCGGTCGCCAGCGGATCCAGGCTGCCGGTGTGCCCGACCTTCTGCGCCTGAAACAGTCGCTTGGCTCTCTGAACTGCGTCGTTAGAGCTCGCACCTTCCGGTTTGTCCACGATGAGCATGCCGCTGATATCACGACCGCGTTGCCGGCGTGTCATCAGTCTTCATCCCCACGCAGCCGCTGCGAGTCTTCATCTGCGGCCACCGCCCGTCGGATCAGCGTTTCGATGCGGGCGCCTTCAACTATCAGCTCATCGTAGTGAAAGCGCAGCTTCGGCGTAGTCCGCAACGTATTGTCCCGCGCCACTGCGGAGCGCAGAAACCCGGCCGCGTGCTCGAGTACAGTTATCAACTCACGTTGCGACTGCGGGTCATCGACGCCGAGAGAGGACACAAACACGTC
>Ga0209254_10002075_pt1 | contig 18176 bp, 13 predicted proteins | sample FrelakmetDIP11DI_FD_187148 | JGI IMG/M metagenome (GOLD analysis project Ga0209254, IMG submission 187148) | Freshwater lake sediment microbial communities from the University of Notre Dame, USA, for methane emissions studies - DIP11 DI (SPAdes)... | ecosystem: Environmental > Aquatic >...
TGGCAGCCAGTGCAAAATGCCTGGAGAAGAACACTCCAGAACTTCGATCATGCCTTCGCTTCTTTAAAATCATCCATTATTCCTTACAGAGAAACCTACGGGACATCTGCTCCTCTTGGGCGAGGTAATCCTCTATCCGATACCCAAATGTTCTCTGTTAGAGTACCTGCGGATATACCTCCAAGTATTCGTTTATACTGGAGAGCTCGCGCCTATGATACCTATGCTAATGGAATATGGGAAAGCAATTTGAGCCAGGCTCATCCATTCAATCCAGATCGTACAAATTTATCAGCTCCACAAGAATTCGGTAGATGGTTAGGCTCTATTGACATAATCTCTAATATCAATATGAGCACATTACTGACATCCCCTCAACCCTTATGGGTCAATCGGTTGGGGCAGGTGGAATATGCCGAAAATCCCGATGATACCGTTGATATTTTTCTGTTTCGGGCTATACCAAACATGGTTCCTGGGCAAAAGTATAAAGTTCAATCAGCAATAAGTTATTCATCCATTGATCAATTGAAGTCGGCAGGCGATGAATACCCCAATTGGATTACCGAACGCTACTTACAACTACCCGATTCAATTACTCCTCGCACTAAACAACTAGCCGAACTCATTACAGAGGGATTGGATTCCCCTTATGAAAAAACTGTAGCTATAAATAACTACCTGAGGAACAATATCACCTACACAGCTATCATTCAAGAGGAATTACCAAAAGACCAGGATCTAATTGACTGGTTCCTTTTTGACAGTAAAAAGGGTTTCTGTAATTATTATTCCACAGCTGAGATTATCCTATTGAGGTCGTTGGGTATCCCTTCTCGCTGGGCAATTGGGTACGCTCAAGGTGATCTGATCAGCGATCCGACCACTGAGAAAGAAATTGAAAAACTTACCTACATAGTACGTCAGCAAGATGCACATTCTTGGCCAGAGGTTTACTTCCCTGGAGCTGGATGGATTGAATTCGAACCCACAACTACCCAACCGGAAATAGTACGGCTCGAAGGCCAAAATACGGCCCAATACTTAGATCCATTTCCAAACGATAATCCAGAAAATCCAGATCAGAGGGATTATGAAGCTCTGTTAGAAGAATTAAGACAGCAGCGGCATTCAGCAGAATTGGATGAGAATAAGCGATTTCCAATTCACATAGTTTACTGGGTTTTAATTCTATTATTCTTTGGATGTTTTGCCTACCTGGGCTGGCGTTTCCGGTTCCGATGGACTGGTTATTCTGGCCCAGTTTTGCTCGAAGCAGCATTTATTAGAGTTGGGATCCAACCACCAAAATTTGTACAACTCTGGGCTCGTAAATCTGGATTATCACCATTAGCGAAAGCTTATTCAGAGATAAACCAAGCCCTATCTCATTTAGGAAAACCTGCTCTGGCAACCCAAACCCCTGCAGAACGGGCAAGTGCTCTTGGTCATTTGTTACCTCCGGCAGAAAAAGAAGCTCAAAAGTTAGTCGATGAGTATCATATTGGTATCTACAGTAAGCGGTCTGCAAATTTAGCGATAGCCATCAAGGCAGCGAGCGAGATAAAGAAAATAATTGAAAAAGGGATTTTTAGCCACCCACTCTTGAATCTCAAATTTCTTAACCGTAAAAAGAGCAATTAATACCCATCCAATGATTTGGAAAATGACCACAGGTAATTTAATACATGACAGTAACCACTGAGAGACAGTCTGCTCTCAATGATGTCATCCAGGCGATCAATTCGACGCTTGAACTTAACGAAGTTCTTCGTATTGTGATGGATAATATAATTAACCTGACCAGGGCGGAACGTGGTTTCTTAATGTTGCGCAATGAAATTGGAGAGCTGAAAACACATATTGCCAGGAATTGGGAAAAGGCATCGATCACCTCTCCTGAAATAGAAGTCAGCAGTACCGTCATAAATCGGGTTGTGTCCAGTGGACAACCTGTACTGACCACGAATGCTCAGGAAGATCCTCGGTTTGGGAGCCAAGAAAGCATTATTATCTACAACCTGCGTTCCATCCTTTGTGTCCCGTTAAAAGTTAAAGGAGAACTGACGGGTGTAATCTATGTTGATAACCGAATACATTGTGGAGTGTTTACAGAGGCTGAGAGAGAACTTCTTGTTACTTTTGCTGACCATGCAGGAGTTGCGTTGGAGAATGCTCGACTTTTTGAATCTGTTCGAAAAACACTAGCTGAGGTCACAGAGCTCAAGAATCTCATGGATAATATATTTTCATCCATTGCCAGTGGGGTACTGACTATAGATAACGATAGAAGAATTTCCTTGTGCAATCTCTCAGCAAAAGTAATCCTTGACCGGGGGGATAATGAAATTGTTCAAGATAAACTAGATGAAGTACTTACTCCTGTCTTGGGTAATGCAAATGTTCTAGATATTCTTCGTGAAATTCATTCTGTTCAAGAAACAAGTCAACATTTAGTTGGACGAGAGTACAGCTGCTCGGTACCTAAACGAGGCCTTGTATCATTAAGTTTGAACCTGTCTCCACTGAAAGATGCGTCCAACCAAACACAGGGGATTGCAATTGTCTTAGACGATCTGACAGAAAAGAAACGATTAGAAGCCCAACGACGGCTGTTCGAACGGATGGTATCACCAGCAGTGATCAAACAATTGGATCCAGATAAACTACCCCTGGTCGGGAACAGAGCAGTCATCACTTGCATGTTTGCAGATATATGTGGATTTACCAGCTTCTGTGAAAATATTGATCCGGAAATACTGGTATCGGTGTTGAACCGTTACCTGGCAGCTGCCGCCGATGCTGTCCTTGCACAGGAAGGAACCATTGATAAATTCTTGGGAGATGCAGTCATGGCCTGGTTCAACGCTCCTATTCCTCAACCCGATCATGCTTTACGCGCAGTTCGGGCAGCACTAGGAATCCGAGCGTCAATCCAAAAGCTGCTCCACGAGCTTCCTCCTAAGTTTCACCTGAGTTTTGGGACAGGAATTCACCTCGGCGAGGCTATACTAGGTTTGTTAGGAACGGAGAAGAGGTTGGAATATACGGCTATTGGAGACAGCATCAATACTGCGAAACGAATTCAGGAGAACACTACTGCAAATCAGATACTCATCAGCGAAACAGTATATGAACAAATCGCAGATAGGCTCAAGGTCCGGCAAGTAGAACCCATAGAAGCCAAGGGAAAACGCAAGCCGATTCGGGTGTATGAAGTAATTGGATTGAAACCATAAAACTTCAAGAATCTATAGAATCGCTTTAGCATATTGGTCAGTAAACAGAGCTGGGGTGCCTCCAGTATGCAAGAAAAGAACAGTCTGTTCCTGGGGAAAGAAATCATTCCTGATCAAATCTAATAGACCAAAAGCTGCTCGACCTGTGTAAACCGGGTCCAATAAAATACCTTCTTCTTGGGCAAAGAGCCGGATAGCTTCACGTTCCCCCGCCCCCATTACACCATATCCCTTTCCTAAATATTCCGCATTGACCAGGATTTCATCAGGAGTAAAAGAAATATCTTCTCCGAGGAAAGCGGCAGTATCCACAGCCAGCCTGGCAACTCTTTCCTTCATAATTTCTGCTGGCTCATCTATGCTAATGCCCAGGATTCGACCCGAGAAATTATACAAGCGGGCACCAACCACCAGACCTGCCTGTGTTCCGCCAGAAGAGGTGGGAAATACGATCCAATCAGGATTAATTCCCTCCTCAAGTATTTCTTGCAGAGCAAAAGCATAGGCGCATGCACCTGTTGGATTTGATCCACCATAGGGTATCAAGTAGGGTTTTTCACCTGCTTCACGAAGCTCCTCCATGGTTTTTTGTAATGCTTGTTCTCGCTCTCCATGGGAAGTGATGACGATATTTGCTCCAAGTATCTCATCGAGAAGCAGGTTACCTTCCACTCTAATTTCATTGCCTAAGATGGAAATTTGGCTTGTGGGAATATATAGAACCAGTGTGTATTTGAATCCACAATGTGCAGCGGCGGCAGCAGTCTGACGGCAATGATTGGATTGAAGCGCGCCGGCTGTAACTACATGGTTCGCACCGAGTGCTTGAGCCTCAGCCAATAAAAACTCGAGTTTTCGAGCCTTATTTCCACCAAAAGCAAGACCGGTCTGATCGTCGCGCTTGACGATTAATCGCGGACCTGATAGCACTGCGGAGAGTCTTGGCATAGGTTCTACAGACGTGGGGAGGTGAGCAAAGTGTAACCGGGGGATAGTTTTCATGAGATCCTTTAATAAGTTTATAGACAATAATTTTCTGAGTAAAACGATTGATGTATTTTGAGTATTTTCAAAGCTACTAACTTACAAGATGCTGAACACGGACTTTTCCGCGTTTACGCATTGAATCTAGAATCCGTGGGAAAATCCTAGTATACAACTTGTAGGTTAATGGCTGAACAGGGTAATCCCACGCTCCAATATGTCGAACTACCTTACCACCAAATCCTTCCTTGAAGCGATACACTCTCCAAAGTGGATCGCTCTCATTAAAAACATCTGGAGCACCCCAAAGATCATAAGACCCACAACCCTCTGCTTTGGCTCTTTTGATGGCTTCCCATTGCAATAGATGATTGGGCATCTTTTCACGATGTATCGGGAAAGACATTCCATACAAGTACCAGGCTTTTCCACCAAACCGAAAGAGCAGTAGGGCAGATACTTTTTCCCCCTCAACTTCAGCGATCAGAATATCAGCCATTCCGTACTCCACAAAGGTTGACCAAACCGATCGGTAATATTCTTCTTCTCGAATCACAAATCCATCGCGGGCGGAAGTCTCAGCAAACATTCTATATAGTAGACTAAAATCAGTTTGATTACCTGCCCGTATGATCACTCCCTTGTGTTCCGCTAACCTGATGTTATAACGTGTTTTTTGCTTCATTGAATAAAGTATATTTTCAAGGTCTGGTTTAAGATCGATAAAAATCGTATTACGGAACTGGATTTGCTCATTCGAACACAACCATCCATTTTCATGCAAATCTGCCACAACAGCCTGACCAAGCTCATCTTCCTTAGATTCGGGATAACCTGGGATGCCTGTTCCCAATCGAACGTCTGGATCGATCTTTATAAAAATAGCTCTAACTTTTTTTCCATAGGTGACCAGGTCAGCAAGAATCCTACGCCGGATGGAAACATCCTCCCAGAAACACAATGGACCTTTGGGTACATAAAGCACTTTCATCGGAAGATGGATTTTTTGAATCACCAGATCTCGCTGTAGAACCAACGCTGCAGCAATGTTTCTACCTGCTTCATCTTCCCAGGTTCTTTGAACAGGCTTCCATCCAAATTGCAATTTTACATGTCCCCATTGCCAGGTTTGAAGTAAATGAGCGCCGGGTAAAGAAGCTATCAACGAATTCCAGCTAGCTGCATCCATTGCTATGTAATCTCGATGATTCAATCATTTAGGCGTCTGCTTACCCAAAATTTATAGAAAGAATAAATCGGAGGAATGTAAACCCGATCCCATGGACCCTTGGCACGCCAAAGTCTTCCACCAAAACCGCGCTTAAAGCGATACACTCCCCATAGACCATCGGACTTTTTAGAAAAATTTGCTTCCAAGGTAATTTCATCCAAATCTGGTACTCCCCATAAGTCATATGTTATACAGCCTCGAGATCGAGCCCAACACATCGCTTCCCATTGCAGCAGGTAGGAAGGCATCCGTTCACGATGTTCATTAGCGGAAGCACCATAAAAGTACCAGGCTCGCTGGCCCCGAGAAAAGACCATGACAGCAGCGATTGGTTCGCCTTGATAAGCTGCTATTAATAGAGTACATTCGCCGCGAGGTTCGAAAAGCTGATAGGCCAGACGATAGTATTCATAACTGTGTACACCGATTTTGTCGCGCTTTCCAGTGATTAGCATCATCCGATAAAAAGCATCCAGGTCAGAGCTTGGGTAGACTTCCACGCCCTTCTTCTTAGCCAGGTTAATATTGTATCGTGTCTTTTGTTTCATACGAGCCAGCAGCTCTGGTTCATCACCATTTATATCGACTAGAAGGGTACGTGGAGGTTGGATAGAATGTGAACTTGCTTGAAACTCTGGTAGTTGAAATAAAGAATTAGAATCAGGACTTATATTCGATAAAGCAACTGAAGCCCCTCTTTCTTCAGAAGATTCCAGAATATCAGGTTCAACTTTAATATATATGGATTTTCGTTTATGGCAAAGCAAACCTACCTCATGCCAAAATTGTTGCCATGCCAACAATCCATCTTCCGTCCCATTAAACCCAATCGGTCCTTTGGGTATGTAAGCAATAGTCAATCCGAAGGGCAATCGACGAATAAGCACCATTGCCCCAATAGATTCTGTACACTTCGTCTCACTAACTGGGGAAATCAGGTATGATACATCCCAACCAAAAGCTGATTTTAATTCCCCCCACTCTCGGGTTTGCAACAGGTGAGAGTCTGGAAATGCAGAAAGATATAAATCCCAATCAGATGCAGAGACTAAGGGCATGTAGAATCTTAGAAATTGATATTTATGGAAAGCAATCCATGAACCAATCGAGCTTCATTACTTAAGATTGAAGGATAAGAATAGCTTATTTGTGAGATACCATTAGACGTAGGAAATAATGTCTGGGGGGGGAATATTTCGAACCGCTGCACCAGGGATACAACCATCTAGGACTCTTAAAATTTCAGTTGTTTCTCCTTCATGGGCAAGTACTATGAGCTCTTCAACCGCGTTGACCAGCTCCGAATTGGTTAAGCAATCTTCATCGGCTAAGAGAACAATATCCGGATGAGGGGTAGCTTTATAATTAGCTTCCTCATCCCACAACTCTTCACTCAATTTCTCACCCGGTCGAATACCAGTAAAGACAATTTCGATGTCTTTGCCTGGTTGCAGACCAGAGAGGCGGATCAAATCTTCAGCTAAATCGAGAATCCGAACTTGCTCACCCATGTTCAAAACAAATACTTCCCCTCCCTGTCCCATAAAAGATGCTTGTAAAACCAAATGCACCGCTTCAGGGATGGTCATGAAGTAACGTTTCATGTCCGGATGAGTCACTGTAACAGGTCCACCTGCGGCAATTTGACGTTTGAAAAGCGGGATCACACTCCCGCGGCTCCCCAGGACGTTTCCAAAACGTACTACAGAGAATTGACACCCGGTTCTTCGAGCAGCATCAAGCACTAGTAATTCTGCAAGTCGCTTGGTGGCTCCCATTACACTTACTGGTCGTATGGCTTTATCAGTTGAAATCATCACCATTCGTTCAACACCATGGTTAAGCGAAAGTTCAACAATATTCCGGGTACCTAGCACGTTGTTGGTCACTGCATCCTCAACATTTACTTCCATTAGCGGCACATGCTTATGAGCAGCGACGTGAAAGACTACTTGCGGGTTCAGTTGTTCGAATATGTTACTCAAGCGGTCAAGGTCACGGACATCCGCAATCACTGGGTGAATAGGTAAGGATGGGAAATTTTCCTCAATCTCGAGCAAAGTTTCGAAAATACTATTTTCACCATGACCCAGTAATATGATAGAAGAAGGCATCCAGCGAGCGATCTGGCGGCTCAGCTCACGACCAATAGAACCTCCTGCACCAGTGACCAATACTGATTTTCCTCCCAGGCTAACTCCTATGAGCTGATCATCGGTCCTAGCAGGTTCACGCCGAAGCAAGTCAGTGATATCTACCTCTCGAAGGCGGCTGACATTCACTTTGCCTCCGATTAGCTCATAGATCCCCGGCATAGTTCGGAATGGAATACCTCTGGCGCGGCAGACATCAGCTACTTGTCTAACAATCCTACCAGGAGCACTTGGTATGGCAATAATCACCTCATTGATTCGTCGGATTAGAACTATCCGAGCAAGTTCATTGAGGGTACCAGCCACCGGAACACCATGTATCTGTTGTTTCTGTTTGTCAGGATCGTCATCCAAGAAACAAATGGGCGCTAATCGAAGTTGAGCATTCTTCTGCATCTCTCGTACCACAAGCGCCCCTGCGTCTCCTGCTCCAACGATTAATACCCTACGCGAACTTTGACCAGTGTTTAAGGGTGATTGAGCTTCAGCAAGAACTCGAAGGGAGAATCGAAAACCCCCAATCAGTATCAAGGAAAGCAACCAATCAATAGGCAATGTACTTCGTGGATAATAGGGGAGTATTTCAACTGCACGTAAAACAACGATAACCAGGGATACTACTACAGATGATGTTGTTACTGCCAGAATAATTAACTTAAGTTCTTGAATACTGGCATAAGCCCATAACCGGCGATAGAGCCCAAAGAAATAAAAAACTATTGGCTTTATGACAATTGCTAAACCGATCAACCAATATGCCTGAGGAAGGTAATAAACGAAAAGTGGACCAATATCGGTTCGTAAAGCAAAACTACCCACTGCTGCCACAACGATGAAAAATATATCCCCTAACAGAAGCATTCTGTTTCTGAACAGGATCCGAGGTTTCAATTTCACCTTCCCCGGAATCCAAACACAGTAGCGGGCGTCCGCAGCAAGATGACAAGGTCTGTAATAACGCTACGATGCTTTATGTAATAGAGATCATATTCAAGCTTTGTAATGGTCTCCTCAATTGTCGAAGCATATCCATAATTAACTTGAGCCCACCCTGTAATTCCTGGTTTCACTAATAATCGAGCTCGGTAGAAAGGGATATGACTCTGGAAATATTCGACTAATTCAGGACGTTCAGCCCGCGGTCCTACTAAACTCATATCACCACGCAGTACATTAAGAAATTGAGGCAGCTCATCCAGGTGAGTTTTGCGCAGTAGCCTTCCCGACCTGGTAGCTCTCTCATCATCTTCGCTAGCCCACCGGGGTTGTCCGTCTGGCTCAGCATCTCTAGACATAGTGCGAAATTTAACTATCCCATAAGGTTGTCCACCACGACCGAATCGAGTTTGTGAATAGAAAATCGGAAATCCATCATCAACAACTGTCACCAGGGCAATAAAAGGTAATAACAGGAGGAATATCAAGGAACCAATCAATCCGCCAATAATGTCCAACAATCGCTTACCCAATAAATAAAAGCCGCTAATCTGGACCTCGTCGACAAATGACCGAAGTATCCAATTCGCTTCAAGTGAAAGAATCGGGACTCTGCCAAGCAACTCTTCGTAAATAGTGGGCATTCGAATGATTTCTACTCCAAGCTCTTGAGCGTCTAATAGAGCCTGGAACATTGTTCCTTGCATCTCACCAGTGATAGCAACTATGACATCGGAGATTTTGTTATCTTTGATAATCTTTAGAAGGTGTTCACTTGAGCCAATAACTTGATGTTTCTCGACAAACTTTCCAAGTTTTCGATGATCATCGTCAATAATCCCTACCAGAACAAAAGGTTTGATCTTGAGATTATTTATTTCCTTCAATAAAAGTTGTCCACTCGAGCCTCCCCCCACCAACAAAACTCGGCGCATTAAATGCGGTGCGGTAAATAAATGAATATAGACTCTTCTCCAAATCAAAGTCAGAATTGAAACCGTAACTACAAAGGTGGCAACACCTAGTCTTGGCAAGAGTGATTTTGGAGGTTGGTAATAATAAAAATAGAGCGCAAGATATAAAATCACACCCAGGAGTGCAGCAATTCCGACTCCGCGCATCGTCTCAGTCCAATCTGATGCACGGTGAACGTCATACAACTCCACCATCAATATTAACCACACCAATGGCATTAAGTAGAACCACATTGGTACTCGTTTCTGAAGAAATTCCACAGAAAAACCCGTGAACCGCTCACTTGTACCCCAAGCGTAAAGAGCGATCGCAAGAGAGAGAGTTGCCACAATCAAATCCCCAATCAATAATAATGTTCGTCTCTCCCCAACACCCAATTTCCAATGAAATCCCCTGAAACCTGGTTTAGGAGCTACCATTATCAGAAAATACTCCCGATCATACTAAATATAAATGCACTCCCCCAAGCTAAATGCATGGTTGAAATAGCCAAGGGTACACCAAGAATCAATGACGCATCCTTATTCTTCCAACTTGATTGAAATCCAGCCAGAGAAAGGATTAGAAGATAGGAAGCTAATTCTATCACGAATATCCAGCCCGCCAAACCAATTTGAGACCAAAGTATTGGGAGAATAACTAAAGAAACCACAAATAAAGGTGGGAGAACCTGTCTCCAACGAATTGACGTCGGATATTGACGCAACATTTTAGCCTTCCAATAACCATACCGCCAATATTGACGAGCAAGACCTGTAAGGTTTGATCGTGAAAAGTAACTTGAACGAATAGCAGGATCTAACCAGATCCTTCCACCAGATTGGCGTAAGCGTACGTTAAATTCATAATCCTCGTTTGTCAATAAGTTTTCGTTAAACCCTCCTATCCTATCGATTAGATCCTTATAAAATGCCCCAAAAGGCACTGTGTCAACTTCCTGAGCTGAATCAGCAAAGCGATATTGAGCATCACCGACTCCTAAAGGATGTGATGCAGCTTTAGCAATTGATTTTGCCATCCAGCCTGCTCCTCCTGGACGAATATCCCAAACACCGCCTACTGAATCACCAAGACCTTTTTTAAGCGCATCTTCACATCTCGCAACATAATCTGGATCAGGAGCAGAATGAGCATCCAACCGTACAATAATCTCGCCTTTGGAGGCACGGATCGCTAAGTTTAGACCAGATGGAATAGTCTGTTTTGGATTGTCGATAATGGCTATCAATAAATCGGAATGGTCTCTTTTAAAGTCACTGATCCTCTCGCGAGTCCGATCAGTGGACATGCCGTCTGCAACCACCACCTCCATTCGATCCTTAGGATAAGTTTGTTTGAGAATTGCTTCCAAGAGAAGGCGGATTGTATTCTCTTCATTGCGGCAAGGCACAATAATAGTGACAAGAGGAGTCATATTAAATTCTATTCATTTGGGGAGCAGATCAACCGAAAGGATACAGCCATAAGATTGCAAATGTGGGGAGGCGCCGGATTCAGAAGAATTCTTACCTCTGAATTTTCCATCCTGGTCTAAATAAATATTAATCGAAGGATATACATTACCTATTCTCTGTCTTTCTTCTGACATGCATGGAGCTCTTTGTTGGTACAACAGGTAATCGAACAACGAACACACTACCTACACCAGTTATTGCAATCTGGTCAGACTCAGGTTGGGTGGAATTAAGTTGAGAGCGATTGTGAGCAGTGACCGTACCCCCATGAGCCAGAATAATCTCATGGACGATTGCTAAACCTAATCCAAAACCTCGCCTGCTCCCACTGCCACGTGATTTGTCCGTTTGATAGAACCGTTCAAAAATTCGATCCACCTCTTCTGGTGGGAGTCCTGGTCCAGTATCAGAAACCCATACTTCCACCCATTTATCCACTGACTGAGCCAATAACCTCACTTCTCCCCCTGGGGAAGAATAATTTACCGCATTTTCGACCAAGTTGGTGAAAGCTTGAGTCAGGCGGTCCGAATCTCCGATAATTGTGGGAGAGAACTGAGACACCGACTCTCCAATTTTCTTGTCTTGGAACACTAACTCAATGCTCACTTGAGCCTGGTTTGCTTGTAACGAAAATCTCTCTACGATATCTGCCAATGTTTTTCTTAAATCCACTTCATCATGTCTGTATTCAACCACACCCGAATCCAATCGAGCAAGCTCCAGTAAATCCAACACCATATGGTTCATACGTTCTGCTTCAGAATAGATAATTTCCGCAGATTGCCTAGATGTTCCCGAATCATCTGCAGTACCATCGATAATAGCCTGGGCAAATCCCTGTATGGAGGTAAGGGGAGTTTTTAAGTCATGTGAAACGTTAGCAATGAAATCGCGTTGCGATCTCTGACTGGCGTGAACCTTTTCGCTCATCTCATTGAACGCCTCTGCCACAGAACGTACTTCGGTGGGTCCGCCTGGTTTAATCTTCTGGAATTTACCTACAGAAACTGATTTGGCAGCATTAGCTAACCTTATTAATGGTTTGGTAACCCAATTCGCCATCCAAAATGCCATTAATAACGAAAGTAAAATGGCTAACACAACGCCTTGAATTACTGGAGGTAGCAGCTCATCTCTCAAGATAGCTAATGCTGCTAACCTTGTCCGTGGCGCAGCTACCAACAGATAGCTGCCACCTTCCATTGGGCTTATCACGTAAAGCCATTGCTGACCAGACTCGTCCCGAAAAATGAGGGAGTTTGCAGGTCTCCGTTCTTTAGAAAGAGTATCCCACTCAGGCAGAGCAGGAACGCGTCCCAGGCGAGAATCTGCCAGCAACTGGCCTGAGGAATCATACAACGCTACCCTGGCACCGCTAGCTGTATCTGCCCTTTCCACTGCATCTTGTATCCGATCTGAATTAAACGAACCAGGAGGCAAGTTGAAGATCTGACTACGTTGCAATATTAAATTAGATAACAAGCGAAGACGGACTTGCTCACGCCGGTCGACTGCTGGATTACGTAAGATATAGACAGTAAATGCTGATCCCGCAATAAGAACTACTAAACCCACAATCAGTAAATAGGTAAGCCAGAGGCGGAAGCGCAGGGAAGAAAACATTAGCCAGAGACTCTTGGATTTACAGTCAATTTATACCCGATCCCAGTAACGGTCTCTATGTTCACCGTGCTTCCAGCAAGTTTCTTACGCAAATGTCCCACATGCACGTCTACAGTTCGTGACTGACCATAATATTCATATCCCCAAGCCTTTTCAAGCAACTGCTCCCGGGTGAGCACTATACTCCTGTGTTCCACAAGAACTAACAATAAGTCAAATTCTTGCGCACGTAAACCAATGAACTGGTTATTGACCAAAACTTCACGACGGGCAGGATCAATCACAAGATCACCCAAATGAATTGGACTTGACGATGATACGCTCCTTGAGCCGCGTCGCAAGATGGCTTTGACTCTTGCAACCATCTCACGAGGATTAAAAGGTTTGGTCAAATAATCATCTGCTCCCATTTCCAGCCCAAGAATCTTATCCACATCCTCATCACGAGCTGTGAGCATCAGTATAGGCAAAGTGCTTTCTTGAGCACGCAAACGGCGGCAGACTTCCATTCCATCCAGGCCAGGTAACATGATGTCAAGCAACAGCAGAGCAGGTTTTAGTTGGTTGATGGCCAGCAAAGCAGCATTTCCATCACCAACAGATTGGACTCTGTAGCCTTCACGCTCCAAATACATGCGTGCTAGCTGGACAATGTTAGGTTCATCATCCACTACAAGAATTAACTCGCCAGGCATGCAATCACTTCAATCTCTACTGCTCCATTCTTTGGAATTGCGGTTACTTGAACGGTAGAGCGTGCCGGGTAGTCTTTTGTAAAGAATTCAGAGTATATAGCATTCATACGTGCAAAATCATTGATATCGCGCAGGAAAACAGTAGTTTTCAAAACATGATCCATTGAGGATCCTGCTGCTTCCAAGACATTTTTAATATTTGTCAATACCTGTCGAGTTTCTGCTTCAATCCCTCCTGGAACGATCTCATTTGTTGCTGGATCCATCCCTCCTTGCCCAGCAGTGAATATCAGCTCACAAAAACGAGTTGCTACATTATATGGACCAATAGGTTTAGGGGCTTTATCAGCAGTGATAATTTGTTTTTCTGGCATGTTTTCACCTCAATCAATCAGAATTTAGAATCATTATATCAAAGGAGCATGGGAAGGGAATCAATAAACAGTATCATGGCAAAATATCAATTACAGATATTGATCTGAAGAAGATGTTTTTCACCTATGAAAGGGAAAGTTATTGAAGAAATTTACAGGTTGCTTATGCAAATTGAAGAAGAGTCAGCACATCCTGCAGGGAGGCAGAGAATATCTCATCCATTATCGTTTCGTTTACTTCGTAAGCACCCCCAAATGAGCCATCCCCGAAGACCTGGCGAGCTTCTTTTGCAGCCAGTAAACCAGGTATCTCAGGAGGAACCTTTTCATTTTCAGGTAATTCGGTTACTTTTGTGAAGGGAAAAGCCTCAATCCAACCACCATGAAAAGAGCGAAGATTATATTTCTGGGCAATTTCTTGCACACTATGCGATTGCCACCAGGAGTACCAGGCTATACGTAAATCCGGGAGGTCATTTGCGACTTCGTATAAACGAGCCCTCGCAGGATCATTTCCACCGTGTCCATTGAGGATAAGAATTCTGCGGAAACCATGATGAAAAACAGAACGAATGACGTCTTCAACCGTGTCCAATAAGGTGGAAATCCGAAGACTTAGTGTGCCAGGGTAGTCTAGAAAATAGGGCGAGCAGCCAAAATTTATCGGTGGAGCAACTAGAACCCCTACTTTCTGGCTCGCAGCATCCGCTAAAGCCATTGGGATTTTTACATCGGTTAACAGACTGAGGTAACCGTGCTGCTCGCATGCCCCCAAAACGATTATCAAACGGTTATCATGACAAAGGTAATCGTTGACATCGAACCAGTTCAATTCATCGAATCGCATATTGTTAAGGTTGAAAAGCACTAGTCAGAACCACAATAATGGATGCTTGGCTCGATAATACTTATCAGTGATTAATTAGAACAAAATTGAAGACAATTCACTTCGATACTGCCGAGTGATCGGACTGTTATCACCCAATAATTCAAACAAGGCTAACATGATACGTTGTGCTTTTCCACTCTTATACTGCTTGTTTTCTCTTAGAACATCCAATAATCCATCCATCGCAGCTTCAATATTGCCTCGATTGATCAACCGAAGGGCATTATAAAAAGCAGGATCGGTAGATTGTTCAGATTGTTCTATTTCACCTTTCTCCAATTTTAGCAATTCTTCAAGAAGGGGAAGAAGCATTTGTGCTGAGTTATATTCCCTGCTCGCGGGAATTCTAACCAGCAGATTATAGCTTTCTTGAACCTTGTTCTGAAAAACCAAACACTTAGCGAGTCCCAGCAGCGCGGGTGCATTCTCTGGTGCGGATTTCAGCACGAGGCGAAATGAAGCTTCAGCTTCTACTGGTTGGTGTAATGCTAATAAACTCAAACCTTTCTCTATCGCAAGGTCATTGGGACTGGGTGCAATCGATCGAAGGAATTCTCGGAGGCGTGGCTCTGGCTGCATTCCAGCAAATTCAGATACCATTTTCCCTTCTCGGAAAGCTTTTACAGCTGGGATATTGTATACAGCATATCTCAAAGCCAGGTTTGGATTTTCATCAACATTAACTTTAGCAAGACGAAATGCACCCTGACCTTCATGGGCTAACTTCACCAACAATGGACCTAGCATTTTACACGGAGCACACCATTCTGCCCAAAAATCAACGACGACAGGTACCTGTTGTGAGAAAGCCAACACCAGGTATTCAAAGTCTGCTTCCGACACATCGACAATAAAATCCGATGCCATCATTCGAAATTCTCCATTCTTATATACAAACCATCTTTTCCGAAAATAGCTTGAGTAATTCTACCAAAGGAATATTAGAAATCTATATTCTTTTTACATACTATATATAGGAAAGAATATCAAGAATCTATTTCAGGGTGGAGATTAGATGGTTTTCATGGGCATACATCTTGCACCATAAGGGAAGATCCTAATCGAGGAATGCTTATGCAAAATCAATCTCCTTCAACAGTTAACCGAGTGGGTATCCATTACTTCCCAGATACTTTCCATTATCGCATGGAGGATTTGGAAGTGTGGTTGCCAGAGATGTTGCAGATAGGTGCCTCCTGGACAATCCTTTTGGCTCCTGTCGAAAGAGCAGTGCCTGAGTTATTTATCAAAGGACTGCTATCTTCCAATGTTGAACCGATACTCCATTTTCTGTTACCAACCAACCAACTTCCCGACAAAGAATCATTCAAATTATTGTTAAATAACTACGCTCGTTGGGGAATACGCTATATCACATTTTTTGACCGACCAAACCTTCAAATGAATTGGTGTTCGCCTTCCTGGGCTCAAATAGATTTAGTAGAACGCTTCTTGGACCATTTTCTCCCCCTTGCAGAACTCGCTATACATGAGGGGCTTAAACCTGTATTTCCTCCCCTCGAACCAGGTGGTGACTATTGGGATTTATCTTTCTTACGCTCTGCCTTAAGCAGCATTCAGCGTCGATGTGGAGATCGACTTATAGATAATTTAGCATTAGGGGCATACGCTTTCACTGGACAATATCCGATCAATTGGGGATCTGGTGGTCCTGAACGCTGGCTAAAAGTACGGCCTTACTTCACACCTCCAGAAGAACAGGATCATTTGGGTTTCCGAATTTTCGATTGGTATCTGGCAATTTCTGAACAAGAATTGGAGAGGCAGCTACCCATCATATTATTACGAGCGGGTAGATTGCCAGAGATTAATGCTGAAGAATCCAATCCCATCTTAGATAACATAAAACATGCTCAGATAAATCTTGCCATTGCTCGCTTGGTTAACGGAGAAATTGAGATGTCGACCGAAGAAGAGCTGGTTCCGGACCAATTGATCGCATGTAATTTCTGGGTGCTTGCCACTCAAGAAAACAGCAGTGAGGCGAGCCAGGCATGGTTTCAAACAGGAAATAATCAATTGCCAGTTGTGGAGGCATTCCATCAGTGGGTTAATTATCGAAGCAAGCAACTCGCGAAAAACGAAGTTGATAGTATCCCCTCCGAGGAATCCGAAGAGACATTAGAACAACCTGACCTAGAAGTGGAAGAATCACAAGAAGATAATGTGGTTTTTTCAGGAATCGATCCTAAACCAGGTGAAGAGGGTGTTTGTCTTGAAGGCTCTTCTAAAGGGGTTGAAAAGATATTGGAGCAAAAACTTACCGAAGTCATAGAAAACGACACTCCAGATAGCTTGGATTCCAACGAGCATCCGATCTCCCATTACGTTCTATTACCCCTCTACGCCTGGGGTGCTGCCAATTGGGATTTGGCACTCATCCAACCCATTTTAGAGGAATCCCATCCAACTGTTGGTTTTTCCTTGGAGGAGGCACGTATGGCTTCTCTCGTAACGATTGTCGGAGGAGAAGGAGCCATCTCTTCAGAGGCATTAAGCATGCTGCGAGCTTCAGGTTGCCATGTCCAACGACTTCAAGAGGATGGCATATTAATTGCAACATAGTGCAAATAGACACCACCGCGCAGTAGCACACCAAATAAATCTATAGTCAAACTTAGGAACTAATGATTTTTAATATCAAAGTAAAGAGGTACCCAGATGAACAATAATTACGCAAAAACTTCCAATTCCTATGAGCCTACTTTACTAGAGTTTAAGCAACCATCTCTCAAAGTAATAGGAATAGGAGGCGGTGGCTGCAATGCAGTATTTCGAATGATCGAATATGGAATGAAAGGCGTCGAATTCATCGCTGCCAATACAGATTTACAAGCCTTGTCAAGCAACCCAGCTGAGAAAAAGGTTTTATTGGGACCTACTACAACTCGGGGATTAGGTGCAGGAGGAAACCCTCGCCTGGGAAAGGAAGCTGCAGAAGAAAGTAGAGAAGAATTAATCAAGGTTTTGGATGGAGCTGACATGGTTTTCATGGCAGCAGGGATGGGAGGCGGTACAGGTACAGGGGCAATCCCGGTTATTGCTGAAATTGTCCGTTCGCTAGGTGCAGTAGCCATCGCAATTGTAACAACTCCATTCTCCTTTGAAATGGGCCGTCGACAGAAAAACGCAAGCGATGGATTAACGCACCTTCGAGAACACACTCATACTCTGGTTACTATCCCAAATGACCGGTTGCTGTACGTCGCCCCGGATAATCTCCCATTAGAAACCGCATTCCGCCTGGCCGATGATGTGCTACGTCAGGCTGTTCAAGGTATCGCGGAAATCATAACCGAACCCGGTTTGATCAATGTGGATTTTGCTCACATTCGCCGGTTGATCCTATTGGGAGGAGGTGCTTTGATGGCAATCGGTCAAGGCGAGGGAGAAGACAAAGTCAACCAGGCACTCAAGAAAGCTTTGCACCATCCCTTGTTAGATACTGTTTCCCTTGAAAACGCTGCTGGAGTAATTGCCAATTTCACCGGTGGACAAGATTTATCTCTCTTTGAAATTCAAAACGCACTCGAAAACTTCCAAAAACAGACTGGTTCACAGACCGAGATTGTTATGGGTGTGATCACCGACGAGCAAAT
>Ga0209254_10002076_pt1 | contig 18167 bp, 15 predicted proteins | sample FrelakmetDIP11DI_FD_187148 | JGI IMG/M metagenome (GOLD analysis project Ga0209254, IMG submission 187148) | Freshwater lake sediment microbial communities from the University of Notre Dame, USA, for methane emissions studies - DIP11 DI (SPAdes)... | ecosystem: Environmental > Aquatic >...
CCATAGCGAGTTGGAACCACTCCTTCCCATCCCGAACAGGACAGTGAAACGACTCAGCGCCGATGATAGTGGGATGTATTTCCCGCGAAAGTAGGACATCGTCAGGCTCGCCATACCAACGCCCCGATACCGCAAGGTACCGGGGCGTTTTCATTTGTGATTTCCGCCGGCTCCTATACTGGCCGCCTTGCCGCGGGAGGCCGCATGGAACGCTTCACGATTTCGCTCGATGACCAACTGGCGCACGAGTTCGACGCGCTAATCGAGAGCCGTGGCTACAGCAACCGGTCCGAGGCCGTGCGTGACATCCTGCGAGCGCACCTGGATCGCTTCCGCGAGGGCGCGGATGAGAACGCGCACTGCGTGGCCAATCTCTCCTACGTCTACAACCACCATGAGCGCGACCTGGCCGAGCGCCTGACTTCGCTGCAGCACGACCACCATGACCTGACGATCTCGACGATGCATGCGCATCTCGATCACGACCATTGCATCGAGAGCGTCATGCTCAAGGGACGTTCGCGTGACGTCCGCAGGTTTGCCGACGCGATCTCCGCGGAGCGGGGCGTGCGCCATGGACAGCTCAATCTTGTGACCGTCGAGGTCGAGCACCCGTCCAGCCAGGTCCACTCGCATTTGAGGCCGAACCACTAAGTCGGTGCCTAGTTGCTCGGTTTGATCGGCGACAAGGACCCGATAAGAAGAATTGGTCTAGAGTTCATACGTCGCGAGGGAGGGTGCCATGCACGAGCTGCCGACGGAGTGGACCGCGCTGTGCGCGCTTGTCTTCCTGCTGGGACTGAAGCACGGGTTCGATGCGGACCACCTCGCAACCATTGATGGCCTGACGCGCTACAACGCGCGTCTGGGTCGCCGCTTCGGCCGCTACTGTGGTGCGCTGTTCTCCCTCGGCCATGGCGTGATCGTGCTGGTGATCGCGTTAGCCGTTGGGATCGCAAGCGAACGTTGGGACGCACCGCCTTGGCTCGAGCAGTTCGGTGCGTGGACCTCGATACTGTTCCTCTCCCTGATCGGAATCGTCAATCTGCACGCTGTTCTCAGCGCGCCACCGAATCAGGTCGTTGCGCCGGTAGGCCTCAAGGGACGCCTTCTCGGTAGGCTCAACCGCGCGAGCCATCCGCTGACAGTTGCACTGGTTGGGGCGCTCTTCGCGCTCTCCTTCGATACAGTGAGTCAGTCAGCGCTTTTCGCATTGACTGCGGCCCAGTTCGGCGGCGTTGGCCATGCACTGTTCCTCGGGACACTTTTTGTACTTGGGATGCTCGTAACTGATGGAGTTAACGGGCTCTGGATCTCGCGGCTGATCGCGCGGGCGGATCAACTCGCCTGCATCGCATCGCGGGTCATGAGCCTGGCGGTCTCGGGTGTAAGCCTTCTTGTCGCTGCATTCGGCGCTGCCAAGCTGATGGTGCCCGCGGTTGACGCCTGGAGCGAGGGCAAGGAACTCGCCTTCGGCGCGGTCGTCGTTGCGGTCATTGCTCTGTCGTTTAGCGCGGCTCTGGTGTTGGCGCGTCAAACGACGGCGCGACAATCGACCGCGCAGGTCGTTTAGCGGAGCTTTCCCTTCCAGTAGTGCGCGGCGCTCGGTACCTTGCCTTCTCGCAAATGCGTAAGACGAATCCTAGAGTGCGCTTACGAACTTGCAGCACCTCGCACTGCTTGGCCGGTGCCGTGTCGATACTGCTTGTCATCTCTGCTCCGACGTTTGCCCAAAGTGCGGCCGGTCCAGCGCAGCTGGAGCGCGCCGAAGTCATCGGGCACTACGACAACCGTGTCGGTACTTCGGATGCGAGCAGTGCTGGAGTCATCACCCCGCAGCTGATCGAGGATCGGCCGCTGCTGCGGCCGGGCAGCCTTCTGGAGTACGTGCCTGGGCTGGTCGTGACCCAGCACAGCGGCGTCGGCAAGGCCAACCAGTACTTCCTGCGCGGCTTCAACCTCGACCACGGCACCGACTTCGCGACCTGGGTTGCTGGTATGCCGGTCAACCTGCGCACGCACGCGCATGGACAGGGCTACACGGACCTGAATTTCATCATTCCCGAATTGGTGTCACGCGTCGACTACTACAAGGGCCCCTACTTCGCCTCGATCGGTGACTTCGCCTCGGCCGGCGCGGCGTTCATCGGCTACGCCGACGGTATGAAGGAGCGGCTCGCGCTCGGCACCCTCGGCGACTATGGCTACGCGCGGGCGTTGTTGACGGGATCCGACATGCTCGGGCCGGGCACCGTCACCTATGGCCTCGAATACCTGCACAGTGACGGACCGTGGGACTTTCCGAACGACTACCGCAAGCTCAACGCGGTGCTGCGCTACTTCATGCCGCTCGGCGACGGCCGGCTCGGCATCACCGCGATGGCCTACGACGGTCGCTGGAACTCGACCGACCAGATCCCGCTGCGCGCGGTCGACAGCGGGCTGATCGGCCGCTTTGGCACGCTCGACGACAGCAGCGGCGGCGAGTCAAGCCGTACCAGCGTGTCGCTCGACTACATCGCACCGCTCGCCGGTGGCCAGTTGCAGACAACCGCGTACTGGTTCAAGTACGACCTCAACCTCTATTCCAATTTCACCTACTTTTTGACCGACCCGGTCAACGGGGACCAGTTCGAGCAGGCGGACGATCGCAATGTCTACGGATGGACCGGGAGCTGGACGCGCGTGGACACCTGGCGCGGCATAACGCTGCGCAACGCGCTCGGCTTCGAATTGCGCCAGGACCGCATTGATCCGGTCGGACTGCACGCCACGCTTCGCCGCGAGCGGCTGTCGACCACGCGCGAGGACCGCGTGGTCGAAGGCAGCGCCGGCCTGTGGGCCGAGAACAGCACGCAGTGGAACGAGTGGTTCCGCTCGGTCGTCGGCCTGCGCTATGACCGCTATCGCTTCGACGTCTCGAGTACTACGCCCGAGAATTCCGGCGTCAAGTCCGACGGGATCACGTCACCCAAGCTGTCGTTGATCTTCGGCCCGTGGCAACGGACCGAGCTCTTCGTCAATGGTGGCTACGGCTTCCACAGTAACGATGCGCGCGGGGTCACCCTGACCGTCGATCCGGTGACCGGCGATGCGGCCGATCCGGCGACGCCACTGGTGCGCAGCAAGGGCGCGGAGTTGGGCCTGCGCAGCGAGGCGGTGCGGAACGTGCAGTCGTCGCTCGCGCTGTGGTACTTGACGCTCGACAGCGAGCTCGCGTTCATTGGCGATGCCGGAACCACCGAAGCCGGCCGCCCGTCGCGCCGTTCTGGCGTCGAGTGGAATACACGTTGGCGCCCGTTTCCGTGGATGTTCGTCGACCTCGACGCCGCCTGGACCCACGCGCGCTTCTCCGAATCGGCGCCCGAAGGTGACTACATCCCGGGCGCGCCGGAGGCCGTGGTCTCGGCCGGCGTCGCCGTCGAGCGCTTCGGGCCGTGGTCGGGTGCGGTGTTCCTGCGCTACATCAGCGCGTATCCGCTCAACGAAAGCAACAGCGTGCGCGCTGATGCGTCCACGATCGTCGATGGCCAGGTCGGCTACAGCTTCACACCAAGACTGCGGTTGCGCCTCGATGTCTTCAACATCTTCAACGCCAACACCAACGACATCACCTATTACTACGCGTCGCGACTGCCCAACGAACCGGACAAGGGCGTCGACGATGTGCACTTCCACCCAAGCGAGCCGCGCAGCTTCCGGATGACGCTGTCGTACCGCTTCTAGCGCTGACCGCCGCGCCGGTTTCGCGCACAATTCCGGCGGTTCGATGCCGGAGGGGTGGATTTGAAGTTGATGCGCGGGATCGCCTGGGTGGCACTGGCGCTGCTGTTGGTCGCCGTTACGGCGGTGCTTTGGTACCGACAGGCCAGTCAGCCGCTGCACGAGGGAAAACTCGCTGTTCCTGGGCTGGATGGTCCGGTCAAGGTGAGCCGCGACGCGCAAGGAATCCCGATGATCGTGGCCTCGAGCGAGCGCGATGCGGCGTTTGCGCTGGGATTCGTGCACGCGCAGGACCGGCTCTGGCAGATGGAGTTCAACCGGCGGCTTGCCGCGGGGCGTTTGGCCGAGGTGCTTGGCCCCTCGGCATTGCCGACGGACCAGTTCCTGCGCACACTGGGTGTGCATCGCGTTGCGCAGAAGATCTATCAGTCGCTTGACGCAGAGCACCGGGCGCTCGCCGATGCCTATGTCAGCGGCGTCAACGCGCACCTGGCGACGCGCAGCGGTCCACTGCCGCCGGAATTCCTGTTGACCCGCGCGCCTGCGCCGGAACCGTGGACACCCGCGGACTCGGTCGCCTGGTCGCTGATGATGGCGTGGGACCTTGCGTCGTATTCGATGCGCATGGAACTGCGGCGCCTGCGACTGGCGCAGAACTTTACGCGCGCTGAGATCGATGACTTCTATCCGCCGTTGCCAGGTGACGCCCCGCCCGCCGCCGCGGACTACGTAGAGATGTACCGCCTGCTCGGGGCGCTGAAGTCTGTGCAGCACCAATCACCGGAGAGTTGGCTCGCCGGGATTCCGACGGCCGGCTTCGGCGAAGGCGAGGGTCTCGGCTCGAACAACTGGGTACTGGCCGGTCGGCGCACGGTCAGCGGCAAGCCGCTGCTCGCGAATGATCCGCACCTGGGCCTCACCGCGCCCTCGGTCTGGTACTTCGCCGCACTGCAGGCGCCAGGGCTGGACGTCATCGGCGCGACGCTGCCCGGCCTGCCGGGCGTTGTGCTGGGGCGGAACGTGCATGTCGCCTGGGGCATGACGAACACCGGCGTGGACCAGCAGGATCTCTACCTGGAACGACTCAATCCCGAAGACGCGCGTGAATACGAAACGCCGACGGGCTGGCAGAGCTTCGCCGTGCGCGTCGAGCGCATCAGGGTCAAGGGCGAGCCGGATGTCGAAATCGTCGTGCGCGAGTCCCGGCACGGGCCGGTGATCAGCGGGCTGGCCGCGATCGACAAGAGCTTTGTCCATCCGCGCTATGTACTCGCGCTGCGCTGGTCGGCGCTGGAGCCTACGGATCAGACGTTGCCGGCCATCCGTGCCTTGAACCGTGCCAGGAACATGGCCGACGCCGAGCGCGCGCTGGGAGACTTCCAGATCGTCACGCAATCAATGGTGCTGGCGGACGCCGACGGGCGCATCGGTTTCGTCGTGACCGGCCGGATCCCGCGGCGCACCGCGGCCAACGACTTGCGCGGCATTGCGCCGTCCCCCGGATGGGATGCCCGCTACGACTGGGATGGATACCTGCCATATGCGGAGTCGCCCCGCATCCTGGACCCGGCATCGGGCTTCATTGCGACGGCGAACAACCGCATCGTCTCCTCCGAGTATCCGCATCACCTGACCTTCGACTGGTTCGCCCCGTACCGCCTGCGGCGCATCGAGCAACTGGTGGGTGCGCGCCAACAGCACGACGTCGCCTCGACCCGCGCGATACAGGCCGACGTACTGTCGCTTCCGGCGCGCGAGCTGATGGTGGCGTTGGCCGCGGCCCAGCCCTTGACGATCGCGGGGCGCGAAGCGCTCGAGCGGCTGAAGGCGTGGGACGGAAGCATGTCGATCGAGCGGCCCGAGCCGCTGCTGTTTCACGCCTGGCGGCGTGAGCTGGCGTGGCGCGTGTTCGCCGACGACTTCAGCGAACTCGCGGTCGATTTCGTGGCTGCGGCCGACATGACTCGTGCATTGCTGCACGTGCTGACGAGCAAGTCGCCGGCGCGGGACTGGTGCGATGACCGTCGCACCGCTCAACGCTTCGAATCCTGCCTCACACTGATGTCCGAGGCGCTGGATGCCTCCGTGGAGCGGCTGACCCGAGAATCCGGCCGCGACGTTGCCGGCCTGCGCTGGGGTGATGAGCATCTCGCCGTCGCGGAGCATCGACCGTTTTCCAGCTTCGCGCCGCTGGCTCGGCTGTTCGATCTGAGCACCCCTTACCCCGGGGACACCTTCACCGTCAACGTTGGAGCCCTGTCGAACCGCGTCGATACGCCGTTCAGGACGCATCACGCCGCAAGCCTGCGCGCGATCCATGACCTGGCGGCTCCAGGCGCGTCGACCTGGGTGCTGTCGACGGGGCAGTCCGGCCATCCGCTATCAGAGCACTACGCGTCGATGCTGCCGTTGTGGCGCGACGTCGAGTCGTTGCCGATGCGGGCCACTTCGAAGGGCACGCGCGAGCTCGAACTGACGCCGCGGCGTTAGGCGCGGCGCCCGGATCGTCCGTGGAAGTGACTCCGGCGTCACCGGCTCGAGCCCGCCGAAAAGGGCTCCCGCGTTCATGCATTGAGGGTCCGCTCGAGGCCCTTTCAGGAACCGGCACTCCGTTCGGCGCGCCGTGCCGCGCCTTGCAAGGCGGCGGACTCCAGCACGGCGGGCCCGGATTCCGCGAGGGCGGCATCGATCATCGACTGCGCGACATCCTCGACAGCGACGGGCCGCAGCGATGCCGGCAGCCAGGTTCGCACCGGCCGCGTCATCGTGAGCGCCAGCGATTCGCCCCACCGCCGTTCAGCGCGCGGGCCATCCAGGAGGCTGGGGCGCAGGAGCACCAGCGATGAACCTGCAACCGCGCGCAGATCGTCCTCCGTTTCACCCTTGACACGGTTGTAGAAGACCCGGCTCTTCGCATCGGCGCCGAGCGCACTGACGACGACCAGGCGCGACACCGGCACCCTCGCCGCCCAGCGGGCGAACGCGAGCACGAGATCGTGGTCGACGCGGCGGAATGCCTGCTGCGATCCGGCGGTGCGGATCGTCGTGCCAAGGCAGCAATAGGCGTCGACGGTCGGATGGCGCAGCAGGGGCGCCAGAACGTCGTCGAGTGCATCGAAGCGGGCGGGAGCCTCGAGGAGCTTGTGCACCTGCAGCCCCAGAGCGCGCCGCGTCAGTGCGATAACCCGGCCATAGGCCGGCGTGCGTGCGAGGCGGCCGATCAGTTCGCGCCCGACGAGGCCGGAGGCGCCAGCCACGACGGCCGCGCGTTCGGTTGTCCTGTTCTGTTTTCCGGCCACTCGTGTTCCGCCGTCCCGCCGCGAGGAAACGCGCGCAAGGTCATTATCACCATCGCCGGTTGGCCGGCCGCCGGCAAACCAATCTGCGGTCAGACGCCGCCCGGCTGCTGCCTATGGGAGTGTGCCGGCCTGGACGAGCTGTTGCGCGATGTGCTCTCCGAGCCGCGCCAGGTGCTGCCAGCTTGCGAAGTCTTCCGGCATGCGCTGCACGACGATCTGCAGTCCATCGGCGCGGAGATTGACCTCGACGCTGTCGTCGGTGCGGAAATCCTTGGCAGCGGACGATGACCAGTTCGTCAGCAGGGACTGCAACTTCTCGTCGACCCAGCCGCGCGGCATGTCGGGAGCGATGGCCACAGTGAAGCGCTCCCGGAACAGCGGCCGGCCCTCCGGCAGGTCGATCGCGCTGTCGTAGAAGTCGGTCTTGTCGGAGCCCACTTCGTGGCCGGCCATGGCCTTTGCAATGCCGCCCACCACGCCCATGAGAACCCGGCCGACCACGCCGCTTTCAAGCCCGAAGCGCTTGCGGCCGATGATCACGAGGGAAAGGGACGGCGTGCGCAGGTTGTTGCTGCGCCAGGTGGCGGTTGGGCTCGGCGACTTGTCGCCGCGGTCGCTGTCGTACCACATTTCCCACTCGATGCCGGCGGCCGAACCGGCAAACCGGTAGTCGATGCGTCCGGCGCGCTGGTCGTCGTAGGTCCAGCCGAGCTTGCGTGCCTGCACGCGCCGCTCGAAGTGCCGCCGGCGCTCGAGCTGACGGGCCACGCGGGCAAGCCAGAAGATCAGCCCTGCGATGGCGGCGATCAGGGTGAGCGCGAGTATTCCCTTCATACGGGCATTCAGGTGGGACGGAAGCAGGGCTGGGTCTTAGGCACGGGAGCTCGGAAGTCTGTTTCGGGTGGCCAGGATCCGATGCTACGGCCCGGGTCGCACCGGCGATCCGGCGAATTGCGGACCAACGCGCCTCCCCGGCCGGCCGCGATCGACCGCCGCGCCTTGCACGGACGCAGCGATGCTCCTACGATCGAACGCCGATGCGCGCTGTTGCGATTCCGATCGTGGTCCTGCTGACAGGCTGTGCGGCGGCGCCCGTGGTGGACGCGCCTGCAACAGCCATCGCCCCGTTTTCAGCGGGCAAAGCCGCCCTGCCCAAAGGCTGGCAACCGCTGATCATCAATCGAACCAAGACGCCGACGGAATACCGGCTGGCGCGCGACCCCGTCACGCAGGAGATCGTGCTGCACGCCACGGCGGACGCCGCGGCGAGCGGCCTGCGGCAGCGGCTCGACGTCGACTCCGGTGTCTGGCCGGTCGTGCGCTGGCGCTGGCGCGTGGTCGACCTGATCGTCGGTGCCGACAACCAGGATCGCTACGCTGAGGACTCGCCCGTCCGCCTGATGCTCTTCTTCGATGGCGACAAGAGCGCGCTGCCCATCAAGGAACAGATGATGATGGAGACCGCCAGGCTGCTGACCGGCGAGGAGCTGCCGTACTCGACGCTGATGTACATCTGGGAGAACCGGTTCCCGGTGGGCACCGTGCTGCCGAACAGCTTCACGTCGCAGGTGAAGCTCTTTGTGGCCGGCAGCGGCCCCGATGTCCGGCTCGGTCAGTGGAAGGACTTCGAGCGTAACTATGTCGAGGACTACCAGCGTGCCTTCGGGGCCGCGCCCGGACGGCTGATCGGCGTCGGCATCATGACCGACACCGACAACACTGGTGAACGGATCGAGGCGTTCTATGGCGACATCGAGCTGAAGCGCGCCCGCTGAGGGTTTGCCCGGCCCGGGTCGGGTTTGACGCTGGCGCCTTCTTTTTGTGATGATCCGTCGGTTGTATACAAGGAGAACACGATGCGCCGCCTTGCCATTGCCGCACTTTCGATCCTCGCCTTCGCCGCCGTCCCGGTGGCCGAGGCCAAGACCCTGCGCTGGGCCAGTCAGGGGGACTTCCTGACGATGGACCCGCATGCCCAGAACGAGAGCCTGAACAACACAGCGGCGTCCTACATCTACGAATCGCTGCTCACCTACAATGAAAAGTTCGAACTCGTGCCGGCGCTGGCGACCTCATGGAACCGCGACGGAAACTTGCTCTGGCGGTTCAATCTGCGCAAGGGCGTCAAGTTCCATGACGGCACGCCGTTTACGGCCGACGATGTCGTCTTCTCCATCGAGCGCGCGATGGCGCCGACCTCGAACTTCCGCCAGTTCACGACGGGAGTGCAGGGCGCCCGTAAGATCGACGACCACACGGTGCTCGTGTACACGACGGTACCGAACCCGGTTCTGCTGCGGCAGCTCACCGAAGTGCGCATCATGAGCAAGGCGTGGGCCGAGAAGAACAAGGTCGTGCAGCCGCAGAACTTCGTGCAGAAGGAGGAGACCTACGCCGCGCGCAATGCCAACGGCACCGGCCCCTACATGCTCAAGTCGCGCGAAGTGGACATCAAGACGGTATTCGTCGAGAACCCGAACTGGTGGAACAAGGCGGGCAAGAAGGGCAATGTCACCGAGGTCGTTTACTCGCCGATCAAGTCGGAGTCGACCCGCACCGCGGCGCTGCTGTCGGGTGAGCTCGAGCTGGTGCTCGACCCGGCGCCGCAGGACATCGCCCGCTTGAAGCAGAACCCGGCGATCAAGGTGGTCGAGGGTGCCGAAAACCGCACGATCTTCATCGGCCTCGACCAGTACCGCGACGAGCTGCAGTTCGCCAGTGTCAAGGGCAAGAACCCGTTCAAGGACCTGCGCGTACGGCAGGCGCTGTATCAGTCGATCGACATCGAGGCGATCAAGCGCGCCGTCATGCGCGGTGCGTCGGACCCCACCGGTGCCATCATCGCGCCGCAGGTGCACGGGTGGACCAAGGAAGCGAACCAGCGGCTGCCCTACAACGTGGATGCGGCCAAGAAGCTGCTGGCCGACGCCGGCTATCCGAACGGATTCGAGTTCACGCTCGATTGCCCGAACAACCGCTACATCAACGACGAGGAAATCTGCAAGGCGCTGGCGTCGATGTGGGCGCGGATTGGCCTGAAGGTGAACGTCAACGCGATGCCGCGCGCCACCTACTTCCCGAAGATCCAGAAGTTCGACACCTCGGCCTACCTGCTCGGCTGGGGCGTGCCGACCTTCGACGCGCTGTATTCGCTGCAGTCGCTGGCCCGCACGGTGGGCGCGGGCGGTGACGGCAATTTCAACCTCGGTCGGATCAGCAATGCCGAGTTCGACAAGCTGGTTGACGGTATCAAGAGCGAAGTCGACCAGAAAAAGCGCGACGAGATGATCGCCAAGGCGCTGATGCTGCACAACCAGCAGGTAATGCACGTTCCGCTGCACAACCAGGTGATACCTTGGGCGATGCGCAAGAACGTGAACGTCGTGCACCGCGCCGACAATCGCCTGCAGGCCGAATGGGTGAAGATCGACTAGACCAACGCCGCCGCGCCGTACTGGCGCCGCGTGCCCGGGGGTCGGCTTTGCCGGCCCCTTTTTCTTTCATGCCGCGCCTTTGCGACGGACGCACGGTCGCTTAGCCGGGGTTCCGCGCTATATTTCATCGAGTTGACAGCCCGGTCGTCCGTGCCGGGCATTTTGTTGTCCCGGGATGCTCGCGTTCATCATTCGCCGCTTGTTGCAGGCTGTCCTTGTCATGCTGGCGGTGGCGCTCGTGGCGTTTCTGCTGTTCCAGTATGTCGGTGACCCGGTGTCGCAGATGCTTGGGCAGGATGCGACGCCTGAAGACCGCGCTCGCCTGCGCAACGACCTGGGGCTGGACCAGCCCTTCTACATCCAGTTTGCGACGTTCGTGGGCAATGCAGTGCAGGGCGACTTCGGAATCAGCCTGCGCCAGGGACGCGCCGTGTCGACCCTGATCAAGGAGCGGCTGCCGGCCACCCTCGAGCTCGCGTTCACGGCGGCGATCCTGGCGATCGTCATTGGCATACCGGCCGGTGTGTACACGGCGCTGCGACGAGATTCATGGCTGTCGCAGGCGCTGCTTGCCGCCTCGCTGGTCGGGATCTCGCTGCCGACCTTTCTCATCGGCATCCTGCTGATCCTGGTCTTCGCGGTGCAGTTGGGGTGGCTGCCTTCCTACGGCCGCGGCGAGGTCGTCAAACTCGGCTGGTGGTCGACGGGCTTCCTGACACCGGCTGGATGGAAGCATCTGATCCTGCCCGCCATCACGCTGTCGCTGTTCCAGCTGACGCTGATCATGCGGCTGGTGCGCTCGGAAATGATGGAGGTGCTGCGCACCGACTACATCAAGTTCGCGCGTGCGCGCGGTCTCACGGACCGCGCCGTGAACTTCGGCCATGCACTCAAGAACACGCTCGTCCCGGTCATCACGATCACCGGATTGCAGCTCGGCGGCATCATCGCCTTCGCCATCGTCACGGAGACGGTCTTCCAGTGGCCGGGCATGGGCCTGCTCTTCATCCAGTCCGTGCAGTTCGCGGACATTCCGGTCATGGCGGCCTACCTGTGCCTGATCGCGCTGGTGTTCGTCCTGATCAACCTCGTGGTCGACCTTCTGTACTTCGCGGTCGACCCGCGCCTGCGCATCGATCGCGCGGCGGCGGCGCACTAGGGCGCGGGCGCTGATGGGCAGCTATCTGGGCGCGGCGCTGAGGGGACCGCTGGCAGCGATCCTGCCGCACCACGAGGGGCTCGCCGAATTCCGCCGCGACCTGCATTCCCATCCGGAACTCGGCTTCGAGGAACACCGCACGTCGGCCTTGGTCGCCGAGCGCCTGCGCAGTTTCGGCGTCGATGAGGTGCATACCGGCATCGGCCGTACCGGCGTGGTCGCGGTGATCCACGGCCGCGGGCACTCCCGACGTTCGATCGGCCTGCGGGCCGACATGGACGCGTTGCCGATGAACGAGGAGAACGAGTTTGCGCATCGTTCCACGCGCCCTGGGCTGATGCACGGCTGCGGCCACGATGGCCACACGACGATCCTGCTCGGGGCGGCGCAGTACCTCGCGCGAACCCGTCGCTTCGACGGCATCGTCAACCTGATCTTCCAGCCGGGGGAGGAAGGTTTCGCCGGCGCCAAGGCGATGATCGACGACGGGCTTTTCGAGCGCTTTCCGACCGACGAGGTCTACGCACTGCACAACTGGCCCGCACTCGAGCCGGGCCGCTTTGGCCTGAATACCGGGCCGATGATGGCGGCCGCCGATCGAATCGAGATCGATGTCAGCGGCAAGGGCGGTCACGGCGCACACCCGCACCGCACGATCGATCCGGTCGTGGTCGCGGCGCATATCGTGACAGCGGCGCAGACGATCGTGTCCCGCAATGTCGGACCGCTCGATGCCGCGGTGCTGAGCCTGTGCTCGATCCAGGCCGGCAACCCCGCCGCCTACTCGGTCGTGCCGCGCGAAGCGAAGCTCGTCGGCACGGTGCGCACGTTCAGCGCCGACGCCCAGGACCTGATCGAGCAGCGCCTCACCGAACTGGTGGAGTCCACGGCGCGTGCCTTCGGAGCCGAGGCGAAGCTCGTCTACGAGCGCATCTATCCCGCGACGATCAACCATGCGGCGCAGGCGAGGTTTGCCGGCGATGTCGCGGCCGAACTGGTCGGCGAGGACAACGTCGTGCGCGACCTCGAACCGTCGATGGGGGCCGAGGACTTCGCCTTCATGCTGCGCGTCAAGCCTGGCTGCTATGTGCGCCTGGGCCAGGGCGGTGGAGTCGGCGGCTGCTTCCTGCACAACACCCGATATGATTTCAACGATGCCGTGATCCCACTGGGGGCGGCGTACTTTTCTGCACTGGCCGAGCGCAGCCTGTCGCTCGCGGCTCATTCACCGTCGTAGGAGGCACCAGATGAAGGGGTTCACTCGAGTCTCGTCCCGCAGCGTGGCGTGTGCAGCCGCCGGCATCCTCGCGATCGGCATGATGGCTCCGGTTCAGGCGCAGACCTTCAAGTTCGCCAACCAGGGCGACGCGCTGTCGATGGATCCGCACTCGCTCAACGAGTCGCTTCAGCTCTCGTTCACGGGCAACCTGTATGAGCCGCTGATCGGCCGCGGCAAGAAGCTCGAACTCGTGCCCGCACTCGCGACGGACTGGAAGCAGACCGCACCGACGGTCTGGCGGTTCAATCTGCGCAAGAACGTGACGTTCCACGACGGCACGCCGTTCACGGCCGACGACGTCATCTTTTCGTACAACCGCGCCAAGAGCGGCGGCTCCGACGTCAAGACCTATGTCGGCTCGATCAAGGAGATCCGCAAGGTCGACGACCTGACGATCGACATCGTGACCAACGAGCCGTTTCCGATCCTGCCGGACGTGGTGACCAACTGGTACATCATGTCCAAGAAGTGGTGCGAGGAAAACCGCGCGGTGGAGCCGGTCGACAAGCGCAAAGGCACCGAGAACACCGCTTCCTTCAAGGCGAACGGCACCGGCCCGTACCGGCTGCGCGCGCGCGACCCGAACGTGCGCACGACGCTGCAGCGCAATCCGGGCTACTGGGACAGGATCGAGGGCAACGTGCAGGAGGTCGTGTTCACGCCGATCGGCAATGCCTCGACGCGCGTGGCGGCGCTGCTGTCGGGCGAGATCGACATGATGGAGCCGGTGCCGGTGCAGGATATCGCGCGCATACAGGCCAACCCGAACTTCAAGGTCATGCAGGGCCCGGAGCTGCGCACGATCTTCCTCGGCATGGACCAGTCGCGCAACGAACTGCTGTCCTCGAGTGTCAAGGGCAAGAATCCGTTCAAGGACAAGCGCGTGCGCCAGGCGTTCTATCAGGCGATCGACATCAGTGCGATCCAGAAGGCGGTCATGCGGGGTGCGTCGGCGCCGACCGGCCTGATGATCGCGCCCGGCATCACCGGGTTCCCGGCGGATCTGAACAAGCGCCTGCCCTACGACCCGGAGGCCGCGAAGAAGCTGCTGGCCGAGGCCGGCTATCCGAACGGTTTCGAGGTCGGCATGAACTGCCCGAACGACCGCTACGTCAACGACGAGGAGATCTGCAAGGCGGTCTCCGCGATGCTGGCGCGCATCGGCGTGAAGGTGAACCTGGTGGCGGAGACCAAGGGCTCCTACTTCCCGAAGATCCTCTCGCGCAACACCAGCTTTTACATGCTGGGCTGGACGCCGGGCAGCTATGACTCGCACAACCCGCTTTTCGCGCTGCTGGCCACGCCGGGCACGGGCGGCCAGGGCCAGTTCAACCTAGGCACCTACAGCAATGCCCGGGTGGATGAACTGACCAAGGCGATCGCGACCGAGACGGACATCAAGAAGCGCAACGCGATGATCGCCGAGGCGATGAAGATCCACCAGGACGACATCGGCCACATCCCGCTGCACCAGCAGGCGCTCGCCTGGGCGATGAAGAAGAACGTCGAACTCGTCCAGCTGGCGGACAACTACATGCCGCTGAAGTGGGTCACGATCAAGGGTGCGGCGCAGTAGTGCGCTGCTGAGGCGACGGGATGAACGCATTCGCGCGGCTCTGGGACAGCGACGTCGCCTACAGCTTCCGGCAGTCGCCGGTCGCCATCGGGGCCACGCTGGTCGCGTTCACGCTGATCTTTGCGGCCATCTTTGCGCGCTGGGTCGCGCCGTATAACCCGTTCGACCTGGCGACGATCAACCTGATGGACGCATCGCTGCCGCCATCCTGGGAGGAGGGTGGCAACCCGAACTTCTGGCTCGGTACCGATGATCAGGGCCGCGACATCTTCTCGGCCGTCATCTACGGCATGCAGATCTCGCTGCTGATCGGGCTGGCGTCGGTGGCGCTGTCGGTCGTCATGGGCGTCGGGCTCGGCCTGCTCTCCGGTTACGTGGGAGGGCGGCTCGACGCCTTCATCATGCGTGTGTGCGACGTGATGCTGTCGTTCCCCGCAATCCTGGTGGCGTTGCTGATCGACGGCGTGGCGCGGGCGATCCTGCCGCGCGACTCGCACAGCGAGCTGGCCTTCGGCGTGCTGATCCTCGCGATCGCGCTGTCGGGCTGGGTGCAGTACGCGCGAACGGTGCGAGGGTCCACGCTCGTGGAGAAGAACAAGGAGTACATCCAGGCCGCGCGGGTGATCGGCGTTTCACCCTTCAAGATCATGCTGAAGCACGTGCTGCCGAACGTGCTCGGCCCCGTGCTGGTACTCGCCACCGTGCATATCGCGACTGCGATCATCACCGAGGCGACGCTGTCCTTTCTGGGGGTCGGCGTGCCGCCGACCACGCCGTCGCTCGGAACCCTGATCCGCATCGGCAACGAGTTCCTGTTTTCCGGCGAGTGGTGGATCACCATCTTCCCCGGCCTGGCGCTGATCCTGCTCGTCCTCTCGGTCAATCTCATGGGCGACTGGCTGCGCGATGCCTTGAATCCGAAGTTGCGTTGAGCCGGCCGGTGGCCGGTGTTCGACGTTCGCCTGAGGAGAAGCACGATGACGAAGCAAAGAGCAGCTCTTGCATCACTCACTGCCGCGGCGGTCCTGCTGTCCGGCTGCGCGAGTTCATTTCATGGGTCGTACCTGGTGGGGCAGCGCTATTTCAAGACCAACATCGATACCCAGCCGGTGATCATTCTGGGCGTCGACAACTGGGATACGACGGAGCGCCGCGTGCTGGTCGAACCGGGCGTGCGTGAGATCCGGGTCCAGGCGATGCCGGTGCCGGGCGCTCCGCAGGAAACCGGTTCGCTCAAGCTCGACGTGAAGCCCTGCTTCACGTACTACATCGTCGCGGTACGACAGAATCCGATTGAAGCTGCTTTCACGACACGGGTCGATTACGCTGAACCCCTGGGCGGTTGCACCCCGCCGCCCGAGAAAAAGTAGGGCGCATGGCCGATCCGCTGCTCGAAGTCCGCAACCTCCGCATCGAGTTTCCGACGCGGCGGGGCACGCTCGTTGCGGTCGACGACGTCTCCCTGACCATCGCCCCCGGCGAAGTGCTGGGAGTGGTCGGCGAATCGGGGGCCGGCAAGTCGTTGACGGGTGCCGCAATCATCGGGCTGCTCGAGCCGCCCGGCCGGATTGCCGCCGGCGAGATCAAGCTCGCCGGACTGCGCATCGACAACCTGCCATATGACGACATGCGCAAGATCCGGGGCCGCGAGATCGGTGCGATCTTCCAGGACCCGCTGACGTCGCTCAATCCGCTGTACACCGTCGGGCAGCAGTTGGTCGAGACGGTCACGACGCATCTGAACATGTCGGCCGCCGCTGCACGCCAGCGGGCCGTCGAGCTGCTCGAGGCGACCGGCATTCCAGCTGCCGAGCGGCGCATCGACCACTATCCGCATCAGTTTTCCGGCGGCATGCGACAAAGGGTGGTCATTGCACTGGCACTGGCGGCGCAGCCGAAGCTCGTGATCGCCGACGAGCCGACGACGGCGCTCGACGTCTCGATTCAGGCGCAGATCATCTCGCTGCTCAAGACACTCTGCCGAGACCACGGCACGGCGGTCATGCTGGTGACGCATGACATGGGCGTCATCGCGGAGACGGCGGATCGGGTCGCCGTCATGTACGCCGGTCGCATAGTCGAGATCGGACCCGTCGCCGACGTGATCCATCGTCCCCAGCATCCCTACACGGTTGGCCTCATGGGATCCATCCCGAGCATGGTGGCCGACGTCGAGCGCCTGACGCAGATCGACGGGGCGATGCCGCGCCTGACGGCTATCCCGTCCGGTTGCGCGTTTCACCCCCGTTGCGTACGCGTGTTCGAGCGCTGCACGCGCGAGCGGCCCGACCTGATGCCGGCCGGCACGTCGCGGGCGGCGTGCTGGCTGCACGAGGCGAGCCGCCTGGTGCGGGCTGCCTGACGCTTATGGCCGCCATACTGCGCGAGGAGGAAGCCAAGGGCGACGTTGCCGCCGGCAGCGAGACCATCGTCAAGGCCGAGGGCCTGGCCAAGTATTTCGACGTCTCCGCGCCCTGGCTGAACCGTGTGCTGGAGCGCAGCGGACGGCAGGTCCTGCATGCCGTCGATGGGGTCGGCTTCACGATCCGTCGCGGTGAGACGCTCTCGCTGGTCGGCGAATCGGGCTGCGGAAAATCCACCGTCGCGCGATTGCTGGTCGGTCTTTACACACCGACCCGCGGCCGCGTCGAGTTCTTTGGCCGCGACCTGGCGGAGATGAACACGGCCGCGGGCCGCCCGTTGCGCCAGAAATTGCAGATGATCTTCCAGGACCCGTACGCGAGTCTCAACCCGCGCTGGCGTGTGGAGGACATCATCGCCGAGCCGCTGATTGCACACGGACTGGTGCGAGACAAGGCGCAGATCGCGGCGCGGGTCGACGAAGTGCTGCATCAGGTCAAGCTGGGCCCAGCGGACAAGGTGAAGTACCCGCACCAGTTTTCCGGCGGGCAGCGCCAGCGCCTGTCGATCGCACGCGCCCTGGCCACCAAGCCGGAGTTCCTCGTCTGTGACGAACCGACGTCGGCGCTGGATGTCTCCGTACAGGCGCAGGTGCTGAACCTGATGAAGGACCTGCAGCGCGAACTGGGTCTCACTTACCTTTTCATTTCTCACAACCTGGCCGTTGTTCACCACATCTCCGACCGTGTCGGTGTGATGTACCTCGGAAAGATCGTCGAACTGGCGTCGCGCCAGCAGATCTTCCGCGCGCCGCGCCATCCGTACACCCGCATGCTGCTCGATGCGATCCCAGACCTTGAGATGACGGGTCGGGCGCGGACTCCCGTGGCGGGCGAAGTTCCCAACCCGCTCAACCCGCCGCCCGGATGCACGTTTCATCCCCGCTGTCCGCACGCCAATGCGCGCTGCCGCAGTGAAGTCCCTGCCTTGCGCGTGGTGCACCACGCCGAGGGTTCCACCGAGGTGGCGTGCCACGCCGTCGAGGAAGGGCGCATCTAGCGGAGCTTCCTCGGGCCGTCCTGCGCCCCGCGGCTGACGGCGGCCGAACACGCTGCGTTCTTCAAGTGGCAGCGGGCACTTCAGAGGTGGCAGGCCTGTTCGTCGTTCGTCCGCGCATCGGTTTCCTGCATTCCTGACCGGCGAACCCTCCAATCCGGAGCGAATCGCCGCCCGGCGCGACGAACTGCGCGTACGGCGGATGAAGTGCGAAACGACGCCTGGGCGCGATGAAACCGGCCCTGCAGTTCGCGCCACGATTCCTGCACCCCGTCGCAAG
>Ga0209254_10002077_pt1 | contig 18164 bp, 10 predicted proteins | sample FrelakmetDIP11DI_FD_187148 | JGI IMG/M metagenome (GOLD analysis project Ga0209254, IMG submission 187148) | Freshwater lake sediment microbial communities from the University of Notre Dame, USA, for methane emissions studies - DIP11 DI (SPAdes)... | ecosystem: Environmental > Aquatic >...
GATACTTAAACTTGCAGGTTGTGACTATTTCTATTTTCATCGTACAAAACCTTACACGGGTACTTTCTGGTGGATGGGTCCCGATTCATCAAAAGTGCTTTGCTATGCAAATGACACCTATAATGGCAGTATAACTCCTGATCTGAAAAATGAAGTCGGGAAATTTTCGCCTGACAAACGAAGGATACTGCATATCACCGGTATCGGAGACCATGGAGGAGGTCCTACACGGGCAAATATTGATATGGTTCACCAGCTCGATAAAACGCAAGGCTATCCGGCTGTTAAGTTTACAACGGCAGGTGATTTCTTTAAGAAAGCATCAAAGGAAATGGATGGTCGTCCCACCCACAGGGGTGAAATGCAATTCATTTTTGAAGGTTGTTACACAAATGTTGCAGATATCAAGGCAGGAAACAGAAACTGTGAAAACGCACTCTATGCAAGCGAGTATTTTAATACTCTGCGTTGGTTGTATGGCGAAAAGTATCCCGATAAGGATTTTAATGATCTATGGACAAATGTTACCTTTAACCAGTTTCATGACATACTTCCCGGATCAGCAATTAACGAAGCGAATAAAGAAGCCGTTGCACGTTACTACGAAACCCTGAGGAAAACCAATGATTTGAGAAACAGTGCTTTCCGGAAGATGGCCGATGAGATTAAATTTCAGACCGGAAGAGGTCAGCCTGTTGTTGCATTTAACCTTCAGCCTTTTAACCGCAAAGCAATAGTAGAGGTAAGTGTCTATTCTCATGAAGAACCTGTAACAGCTAAGCTGGCAGGTTGGGGAGATTACTACGGTTCCAAGAACATTGTTCCTTCAGGGAAGGGAGGAACTTCTCTTCCTACCGTTCTGGTAAGTGATGCATCCGGTATGAGTTACCCTGCACAGATTGTCTGGGGTAAATCCACCCCTCCAGGTTTTACATCGAAAGTTCAGTTCGTTGTTGATAGCATGCCGGCAGGCGGGTATAAAACGTTTTATATAGATATGACCAGCCAGGGTTCACTTAACGATGCTATACCATTCATTGACAGTACCTTCGAAACGGATTTCTTTTCTGTTAAATTTGATTTGAAAACCGGCGGTATTGTTAGTCTCTTTGATAAGCGCACCGGAAAGGAATTCGTCAGGGAAGGTGGCCGGCTGAATGAGTTAAGAATCTACCTGGAAGATAAAAACGGTTCAATGAAATCGTGGACAATTAATAAGATTGTCGGGCAGGAGAATGTTACAGATATTAAAAGCGTAAAAATTGCTGAAAATGGCCCGGTGAGAGCCTGCGTTGAAACAGTTAAAACATGGGGGAAATCCAGATTTATAGAGCGGACTTATATATATCGATCATATCCGCGCATCGACTATGATATGGAAGTTCACTGGCTCGAAACCGGAAGTGATTCAACCGATTCCCCGATGTTAAGAGCGATATTCCCTATTGCAATTGACAATTCAAAATTCTTTTGCCAGGTTCCATTTGATGTAGTTGAAAGGCCGGTTGATGGTAAACTTAACGGAAAAGAGGCCCCAACTAATCAGAGGCATGAAGATGTCTATGGAATTACTGCTGAATCAGAAGACGGACAGGAAGTCCCGGCACAGAAATGGGTTGATGTTTCTGACGGAAAGACCGGTATAGCACTTCTGAATAAAACCAGGTACGGCCATTCATATTACCGTGGAGACCTGCGGATTACTCTTTTAAGATCAGCCGGCGAGCCCGATATCTACCCGAACCTTGGAAAGTATATGATCAGCTATGCTCTTTTTCCACATGCCGGCGAATGGAAGAATGGTGTCTGGGCAGAAGGTGAGGATTTTAATATTCCGGTTTATGCTGCAGAACCACCTTCTCTTGCCCTTTTAAAGACTCATGCTTCTCGTCCTGAGGAAGTATCATTATTTTCCCTTGACGCCGGGAATATTACTCTTACAGGGATGAAAAGGGCAGAGGAGGGGAATGAACTTATTGTCCGGCTTGCTGAAGTTGAGGGTAAAGCCGGGACGCTTGATTTTACTCTGCCGGTAAATATTGAGAATGCACGAAGGTTGAATCTTCTGGAATTACCTTTAAATGACGTAACAGCCCCGGAAGTGCACGGAAAGACAATCAAAACAGCATTCAAGCCAAAAGAGATTATTACACTCGGACTGACTCTATCTGATCAATAAAATTTTAACTTTGACAGGTAAAAAGTGACTAAAAGAATCTTTTCGCGATCAAAACAAATATTAAACGTGTATAATCCAAAAATCCTTTCAAAATGAAAAAAACTACTACTATCTCGATCATTCTGCTGCTGGCCGTGAGCGGCATTCTCCTTACAACATTTAATTCCTGTAAGCCGGCAAAGAAAAACATCGGATTGCAATTGTATTCAATCCGCGATTCCATAATGCGTGATGTGCCCGGAGCCATTGCCAAAGTTGCCAAAATGGGTTATACTTTTGTTGAACCGGCCGGTTATGGTGAAGGCAAGTTTTATGGCATGGAACCGTTGGCTTTTAAGGAACTTTTAAGTTCCAATAATCTTCCGGCTTTAAGTTCACATACCGGTCAGGCTCTTCCTGACTCTGCAAAGTGGGATGAAGTGATTGCCTGGTGGGATCAGTGCATTGAAGCACATGCAGCCCTTGGAGTGAAATTCATTGTTCAGCCCTTCATGGGTGATGAGGCATACAGGAGCCTTGATACCCTTAGGAAATACTGCGACTATTTTAATCTGATTGGTGAAAAATGTAATGCTAAAGGGATACGCTTCGGATATCACAATCATGATAAGGAGTTCTCTACACAATTGGACGGACAGACGATTTATGATTTTATGCTGACAAATACCGATCCGTCGAAGGTAATGTTTCAGATGGATCTGTACTGGACTATAGAAGGAGGAGCAAATCCGGTCGACTATTTTAATAAGTTTCCGGGAAGATTCGAGTTATGGCACATAAAGGACAAAGAAGAAATAGGAGCAAGCGGAATGATTGATTTTGCTGCTATATGGGCAGCAGCAGCTAAATCCGGAATGAAGTACGGGATTGTTGAGGTTGAAAGGTATAACTTCGATGTTTATACAAGCTGCCAGAAAAGTATTGATTTTCTCAATGCAGCCGAATATGTGGTCATGCCTGAATAACTGTTTACCTTTATGATCCGCCTGTCCGGTTTGTTTTGTTTTGTTCCCCTGTTCCTTTTAAGTTGCCAGAACAGGTATTATTCTGAAAAGGACTATTATTCAGTCAGGAAGATCGATTCTCATATTCATATAAATACCGATAAAGGCGATTTTGAAGAGGTTGCAAAACTGGACAATTTCATTCTTATCACTTTAAATGTTGATCATTCTGATTCGTCAGCTGTTGAAGAACAACTGAAATATGCTGTTTTATCAGCAAGGAAGAATCCTGGTACTGTTTTTTATGGTTCTGCCTTTTTCTTTGATACAACAGGATGGGGGACCAATGACTGGAGCAAAAATGTAATATCATCTCTTGAACATACATTTGCTGACGGCATTGTGACTGTCAAATTATGGAAGAATATCGGAATGACACTCCGCGACAGTGAAGGAAGATTCATAATGATCGATGATCCTGGTCTGGATCGTGTAATTGACTTTATTATAAGCAAAGGGCTGCCTGTTACAGGTCACTTGGGAGAACCGCGAAACTGCTGGCTCCCACTGAACCAGATGACAGTCAGCAGCGACAGCAGTTACTTTGCAGAGAATCCGCAATATCATATGTTTCTTCATCCTGAATATCCTTCCTATGAAGATCAGATCGGTGCACGTGATAATTTCTTAAAAAGACATCCGGATCTGAAATTCATTGGCTGCCACCTTGGGAGTCTTGAATGGAATGTCGATTCGCTTGCAAAACGACTTGATAAATTTCCGAACATGGCAGTGGATATGTCTGCACGCATTTGCCATCTCCAGTATCAGTCGGCAAGTGATCGTAATAGGATCAGAGATTTCTGCATACAATATCAGGACAGACTGCTTTACGGGACCGATGCAGGGTATGATGGAGACTCAGATCCGGAGGATTTCAGGAAGTCTATGCATGAGACCTGGCTTGATGACTGGATATATTTTACTTCGGATGATGAGATGATATCTGATAAATTCAAGGGTAAATTTAAAGGGTTAAAGCTCCCAAAAGAGGTTGTAAATAAGATCTATAGTGAAAATGCTATTAAGTGGTACAAATTGACATTAAATTAAATTAATCAAAAGCCAAGTTACACAGAGACACACAGAGAATATACAGAGTTACACAGAGGTTTTCTCTGAGGACCTCTGAGCTTACTCAGTAGAAATCTGTATAATAAAAAGACTTTTGGCAGTAATTTTGTTTTTTATGTATGAAAATCTGAGAATATTTTTCGAAAGGATCAAATCTTTAGGATTCCTGAGCAGGATATTCGGATGGAGAAAGATCAGGACATTAAGCTATGATGCTTATGATGAGTTCACTGATATGTTGCAGAGCATAAATAGTCTGACTCTTGAAATAAACAAGAAAGAGACCAGTATTAATGAGCTTAAAAAGAATATTGAAATATCTATTGCGAGAATCTCAGATTTGACTTCGTCAGCACAAAAGCTTGAAAGCAAGCTTACTGTCTTCGAAAATGAGCTCTCACACCTTAACCGGGAGAAAACAGATTTGTCGAATAAAATTGCAAGGTTTGAACAGGCCGATCAGACGCGTACAGAAGAATTTCAGAAAAATGTTACCGCAGTAAATGCCATACGTACAAGTCTGGAAAACGACAGGAACAAATTAAGCGATGACAGGGTGAGGGAGAAGGAGGAACAGTTTGAAAAGATCCGGCAGACCTGGCAAAATCATGAGGAAACGGTAAAGACGGTGATAAGGAATATCTGCAGGACCCACCTGATTGAATATGTTGAAAATGTTCCTTTTAAAGGGAATCCTGATAATACGGTAATGATAGCAGGCGAATATGTGATCTTTGATGCAAAGAGCCCGGCCGGCGATGATCTAGAAAATTTTCCGAAGTACCTTAAAATACAGACTGAAAGTGTTAAGAAATATGTTAAGCAGGAAAATGTAAAAAGCGAAATTTTTCTTGTAATTCCTGGCAATACTCTTGATGTAATAAGCCAGTTCTCCTATAACATGGGAGATTACTATGTGTATCTTATTACTGTCGATTCACTTGAGCCTATCATACTTTCGCTCAAGAAGATAGAGAACTATGAATTTGCTGAGCAGCTCACCCCTGACGAACGTGAGAATATTTGCCGCATAATCGGCAAATTTTCACATATTGCAAAAAGAAAGATTCAGATCGATTATTTCTTCTCTTATCAGTTTCTTGACATTCTTTCAAAGTGCGGGACAGATCTTCCTGATGACATTTATAAGTCAGTTATTGAGTTTGAAAAGGCTGAAAAGTTAAATCCACCTCAGGAGAAACGGGCAAAACAGATATCACTCGATGATCTTCTTTCAGAAAACGAAAAACTTGCACTTGAAACCAGGAGCAGGATCAGGGGAGAGGGTGAACCTGGTAAGAATGGAGGAATATAATGATCTCACCCATAAATAAAGATGGAGTTAAATAAAACTAAATTCAAAGAAATAATGAATACAAATTTCAACTCGCGCCGGAGCTTTCTTAAGAAAGCTGCACTGGGTACTGCAGCTGTTTTAAGTATTCCGGAAATACTTTCAGCGGCTATGCCTGCAGAAACAATTAAGGAAATAAAACTTCAGAAAGGTCAGGTAATACTGTTTCAGGGTGATTCAATTACCGACTCGGGAAGAGCTAAAGATGATCCCGGATTCAATACCAGCAGTAACCTGGGATCAGGTTACCCTCTGCTTGCAGGGGCTGCTCTTCTGAATAAATATGCTTCGCTCAGCCTTAAAATATATAACCGCGGAATTTCAGGAAATAAAGTATACCAGCTGGCCGAACGATGGGACAAAGATTGTCTGGAGCTCAAGCCTGACATCCTGAGCATCCTGATAGGTGTTAATGATATCTGGCATAAGCTCAGCGGGAATTATAACGGTACAGCAGATATTTACAGAAATGATTATTCAGCTCTTCTGGAACGAACTAGGAAGGCGCTTCCCAATATAAAACTCATTGTATGCGAACCTTTTGCCGTAAAAGATGTAAAAGCTGTCGACGATAAATGGTATCCTGAATTCTATGAATACCAGAAGGCAGCAAAAGATATTGCAAAGCAATTCAAAGCTACTTTCATTCCCTATCAGAGTGTTTATGACGAGGCTCAGAAAAAAGCTCCGGGCTCTTACTGGACAGGGGATGGTGTTCATCCAACACTTGCCGGGGCTCAACTGATGGCCAAAGCCTGGATGAAAGCTATTGAGTAATTAACCTAAGTTGCTAGTTACTGGGCGCTTGTTGCTAGTTGTTTAAGAATGAGCATTATGATTCTTCATGGATTATTTGAAATTTTATTGAAAAGACTACATATTATCGTATTGATCGGAAATTTAACCAGCAACCGGAAACAAGCAACCAGCAACCTGAATTAATTAATTTAAACAGGAAGTTACAGAATATAATCCTTCATTCTAATGAAAATCATTACACGTCGTAGTTTCCTGCAGAGGAGCATAACAGCCGGGATAGGTCTGGCTGCTTTTAATCAGTTGGCAGCCATCTCCTTTATGGCAAAGAATAAGATGAAGTTAGGTCTGGTCACTTATATGTGGGGACATGACTGGGACCTGCCAACTCTTATAGCCAATTGTGAAAAAACAGGTTTTCATGGTGTCGAGTTAAGGACTGAACATGCTCATAAAGTTGAAATAAATCTTTCTTCTGCTCAAAGGACGGAGGTAAAAAAACGGTTTGCAGGATCTCCGGTTGAATGCATCGGATACGGATCAAATTTTGAATTCCACAGCACTGATCCTGTACAGCTTCGCTGGAATATTGACCAGACAAAACAGTATATTATTCTATGTCATGATATCGGAGCAACCGGTATTAAAGTTAAGCCCAACGATCTTCCTGCAGGTGTTCCAAAGGAGAAGACAATTGCCCAGATCGGAGCATCATTAAATGAAGTTGGCAGTTTTGCACGTGATTACGGACAGCTTGTAAGAGTTGAGGTGCATGGAAACCTGACACAGGAATTACCGAATATGAAGGCAATTTTTGACAATGTAACCGAACCGAATGTCAAAATGTGCTGGAATTGCAATGATCAGGACCTGTTACCTCCCGGCCTGGAAAGCAACTTCACAATGGTTAGGAAATGGTTCGGAGATACGGTACATATCCGGGAACTTAATGTTGGTAATTACCCTTACCAGCAGTTATTTAAGCTTTTGGCAGACAACAGTTACAAAGGATGGATACTTCTGGAAGCACGAACAGAACCGGAAGACAGGATTACCGCAATGAAAGAGCAACTGATTCTTTTCAACCAGATGATCAAAAATACCGCTAAATAACGTTACTGGTTACTGGTTACCGGTTTAATTCGAGTAAATCGGCACTTAACCAGCAACCAGAAACAAGCAACCAGGAACATACAAACAACATCAAAAACATACTCCAATGACAAAAAGACGGGATTTTATTAAGACAACAGTAGCAGGAGCAGCCGGGATCACCTTCGGTGGACTTGGCCTCAGTCCAAAAACTTATGCATCTGTTATAGGTTCAAATGATCGTATAAATCTTGCTGTTGTTGGATTGCGCAGCAGGGGCAAAGATCATTTAAGCAGTTGGGGTTCCCTTAAAGATAGCCGCAACATAAGAGTGAAGACTATCTGTGACGTTGACGAACAGTTTTTTGCTCCTGCCGCGAAAGTAGTGCAGGAAATATCGGGCGACACTGTTATTGCAGAATGGGATATGCAAAAGGTTTTTGATGATAAGGAGATTGACGCTGTCTCATTTGCCCTGCCTAACCACTGGCATGCTTTAAGTGCCATCCTGGCCTGTCGGGCTGGTAAACATGTTTATGCCGAAAAACCAGCCTGTCATAATATCTCAGAGGGAAGAAAGATGATTGAAGCGGCAGCCAGGTATAATGTACGGATGCAGACAGGATGCCAGAACCGTTCAATAGCAGGAGTTGTAGAGGCGATTAAATTCCTCCATGGTGGCGGTATCGGGGAAATCTATATGGCAAAGGGTCTGTGTTACAAACCGCGCGATTCGTTTGGAATTGCTGCTGACAGTACTCCTCCCGGCTCCCTGAATTATGATATGTGGCTGGGCCCTGCACCATATCGTCCTTACAACGAGAAAAGAGTTCACTATAACTGGCACTGGTTCTGGGATACAGGTAACGGTGACACAGGCAACCAGGGACCGCATCAGTTCGATATCGCCCGCTGGGGCATGAATAAAAATGAACATCCTGTGACCATTTATTCCATGGGAGGGATCTTTGGAATTGATCCTTCCGGATGTGCCCAGGAGACTCCAAACACCCAGACATCTTTGTTTCGGTATAATGACGGCAAGGTACTTGAGTTTGAAACCAGGGGTAGGTATACAAATGAAGAATCAAGTATGGGAATAAGGATTGGTAATATATTCTATGGCACAGACGGATATCTTGAACTGGTCGAGGGTAAATGGAAAGCATTCCGCAAGCGTGAAAAAGAGCCATTTGCCAGTTCAGAGAGCACTGAGACTAAAATTGCTGATCCTGCTTTCCTTGCAGCTCCAGGAGGAACAGAGCATTTTGCCAATTTTATTGATGCTGTCCGTTCAGGTAACGATGAGACATTAAATTGTCACATCAGGGAAGGACATTATTCTTCAGCTCTTCCTCTGCTGGCAAATATATCCTACAGGCTGGGAAGGGAACTTATCTTTGACGGCGCAAAAGAGAAATTTCAGGAGGATAATGAAGCCGATGCTATGCTATCACGTGATTACAGGAAACCTTATATTCTCCCGGAAATCAAATGAAAAAACCTGAAAAGAGGAGGTTGGTTCTAATAGCGGAATCTTATCAGGCACCACGGAGTCGCTTGAGTTCGTTAAAATGAGCCATTGACATTTTTTCTCTTGCTTCCCTTGAGGCTTTTCGGTAGGCATCAAATTCCTTCCTCATCTCCTCACATTCTCTCCGGGTATGTGCAGTAACTGAGTGGTTTCTCTTGAATACCAGAAATCCAGCTGTAAGAATACTGCTTAATATGACAATAATAGTCCATAAAACTGTATTATAAGCTGATTTGTTGATTTCAACACCAAAAAAACTCATGCTGTTTTTGGTTCTTGAAATCTTGTCAAGACTTGCCCTTAACTGGCCGAGGGTGGCATTCAGGGAATCGATAGTCCGATTCTTCCCGATGGCATTAATCCTTAGACTATTGATGTCTTCTTTTGCCGCGTTAAGGGAGTCGAGGGAGTTAACTTTCAGTTTTTGAAACATATCTTCCCTTATAGCACGATAACCTTCATAAATCCTGGTTTTTTCCTGGATATAATTCATCTGGTCCGTGAGGGTACCTTTGAGTACAGGTTCCTGCATGGTTGTCTGGCTCCACGCTGTCAACGGGATAAGCAATATCACAGTAGAAATCAAAAAAAATCTGTTCCCGTTATTATACTTCTTTCCCATTTATTGTCAGATTTAAATTCTTTAACTCCCGTATTCACGATAAACGGCAATATCAGACAAATATTATATGAAATGGTCATCCTGGGAGCACTCCCCGGTTGTAGGATGAGGAGAAAAGATTCTGATTTTTTATCAGGGTGCAAATAAAAAAATGGTAGTTTTACCTGTTTGAATTTTAATTCTGAAATCACAATTTCTTTTCTTGTTTTACAATACTCTGTTGAATCATGAAAAACGGAAAAATCTCCCGGAGAGGATTCCTGGAAAAGGCAGCTGCAGCAACGGTTGCAGGTGCAATTCCTTTTAACATGCCGTTTCTTCATTTAACCGGAAGCAAGAAACCAAACTCTAAGGTTCGCGGCGTTCAACTTGGTTGTACTACCTACAGCTATCGTGAAATGCCTCATAAGGTAGATGATGTGATCCAGTACCTTTTACTGGCAGGGATAAACTCCATTGAGCTGAGAAGTGTTGCTGAGGAGGATCTTGGTATACCGCAAATACCTTTGCGGCCACAAGGATTAATGACTGATAAAGAAAATGATGAATATGCAAGGCTAAGTAATGAGGCACGGGAGGCTCAGAAGAAATGGAGGTTGTCATTACCAATGGAAAGATATGCAGATATGCGTAAAAAATTCAATGATGCCCGAATAACTGTTCATATTGCAAAATTTGCTCCGGCTTCATGGTCGGATGAGGAAATAGATTATGCTTATACAGCGGCAAAAGTTTTGGGATCGTATGGAATTACAGATGAGATGACAGAAACAGCTTGCCAGCGACTGGGTAAGTTTGCAGAAAAGCATAAGAGTCTTGCCATGTTTCATACTCATGGACAGGTGGCTGACCCGGGATTCTCATTCGATAAGTATCTTTCCTATTCTCCTGCCAACAGGCTTAACCTGGATGCCGGGCATTACTTTGGAGCCACGGGCCTGCATCCCAACAACGTGATCGAACAATACCACGACAAGATAAAGAGCATACATATAAAAGATAAAACCGGACCGAAACATTCTGCTCCCGACACCAATAAGCCTTTTGGTCAGGGCGAAACACCTATAGCCGACATCCTGCTTCTTATCAGAAAAGAGAAATGGCCCATCAATGTCGATGTTGAGATGGAATATCCTGTCCCTCAAGGTTCCGATGCTGCAAAAGAAGTAGCAAAATGTATTGATTTTATGAGGAATATTCTTGAATAATTGTTGGGTTATAGTATTAAAAGCATGATAATTAAGTTGTTACAAAATATTTTCTATTATCCAAACTACATTAAAACTGAAATAATGAAAATCCTGAAACTGAATGTTAATCTTTTTCCGGCAATTCTGTTACCCATATGTTTTCTCTCCGGATGCCGTCCCAGATGGAGCGAAGAGAACAAAACCGCATATAATCTGATCCATAATCAGGAGGGACAGACTTTAGGATATTCTCCTGCCTCAGGTGTGAAAATATTAACAATCAACAGGCTGGCATTTAAAGATTTAAATAAAAACGGAAAACTTGACAAATATGAGGACTGGCGCTTACCGGTGGATGACCGGGCCATTGACCTGGCATCAAAACTGTCGGTCGACCAGATTGCGGGATTGATGCTTTACAGCAGTCACCAGTCGATACCTTCAGGCGGAGGTGGTCCTATGCGCGGAGGAACATATGGCGGCAAGCCTTTTGCTGAAAGCGGTGCAAGACCAGGTGATCTTTCTGATCAGCAAGTAAAATTCCTTACAGATGACAACCTTCGTCATGTTCTTATAACATCAGTGGAAAGTCCTGAAATAGCAGCAATGTGGAATAATAATGCTCAGGCGCTTGTTGAAGGTTCTGGTTTTGGTATTCCTGTGAACACCAGTTCCGATCCGAGGCATGGAAGTGATTCATATGCAGAATATAATGCCGGTGCAGGAGGTAAAATATCAATGTGGCCGGGAACCCTCGGATTGGCAGCCTCATTCGAACCGGAGCTTATGAGAAAATTCGGGCAGGTGGCTTCAGCTGAATACCGGGCTCTTGGTATAACCACAGCTTTGTCGCCGCAGATTGACCTTGCCACTGAACCCCGCTGGAGCCGCTTTGACGGAACAATGGGGGAGGATCCGGATCTTGCTGCCGATATGGCCCGTGCTTATGTTGATGGTTTTCAAACATCGGAAGGATCAGACAATATCCATGATGGATGGGGATATCATAGCGTTAATGCAATGGTTAAACACTGGCCTGGAGGTGGACCGGAGGAAGGTGGAAGAGATGCTCATTTCGGATATGGTGCTTATGCGGTTTACCCGGGTAACAACCTTAAAGATCACCTGATACCTTTTACTGAAGGCGCATTCAGACTTCAGGGTCCGACAAAAATGGCATCTGCGGTAATGCCTTATTATACAATATCTTATAATCAGGACACAAAATATGGGGAAAACGTAGGGAACAGTTACAGCAAATACATAATAAACGACCTTCTTAGGGGTGTGTATAAATATGACGGGGTTGTCTGCACTGACTGGATGATTACTGCCGACGTAACAGCCATAGATAAATTTGAAGGGAAATGCTGGGGAGCAGAAAAAATCAGTGTAGCTGAACGGCATTATAAAGTTATAATGGCAGGTGTTGACCAGTTCGGGGGGAATAACGAAAAAGGACCTGTACTGGAAGCATATGCTATGGGGGTAAAAGATAATGGTGAAGAATTTATGAGAAAAAGATTTGAGGAATCGGCTGTAAGGCTTTTAAGAAATATCTTCAGAGTGGGTCTTTTTGAAAATCCCTACCTGGAACCGGAAAGAACGAAAAGCATCGTCGGAAATCCGGAATTCATGAAAGCTGGTTACGAAGCTCAGATCCGTTCTGTGGTTATGCTTAAGAACAGCTCAAATACTCTTCCTCTCAGGAAGCTACTTAAAGTATATATACCAAAAAAATATATACCGGCCGGACGCAGCTGGTTCGGACAGGAAACTGCGGAAAAATGGATAGATCCCGTAAATATCAATGTGGTATCAAAGTATTTTGAGATAGTTGAGACACCTGATAAAGCAGATTTTGCCCTTGTTTGCATCTCAAGTCCTGCAGGTATTTCGGGCTATTCAGCGGAAGATATCGGGATCAATGGCAATGGATATATTCCAATCAGTTTGCAATATGGAATCTACAAGGCTGATAATGCCCGCGAAACAAGTATAGCAGGTGGCAGCCCCTTCGAGAATTTCACCAACCGGACTTATAAGGGCAAATCGGTTACAGCAAAAAATTCTTTTGATATGAAAATGGTAACCGAAACGAAAATGAAAATGGGAACCAGACCTGTAATATTGCTTGTTGACGTCTCAAATCCTTTGGTCTTTTCTGAAATTGAGAAGAGTGCATCGGCTATTCTTGTCCATTTCGGGGTTCAGGATCAGGCTCTTATGGATATTTTAACAGGAGAATCCGAACCAACAGGACTCCTGCCATTCCAGATGCCCGAAGATATGAAAACAGTTGAACAGCAATCTGAGGATGTACCACGCGATATGAACTGTTTCGTTGACAGCAACGGGAACAAATACGATTTTGGTTTTGGAATGAACTGGAGTGGTGTAATTGATGATCAGAGAGTCGCAAAATATAGATAGAACGATCCGTATTACATTTCTGCATAAGTTCTTTTTACCCGCAGCATGGGCATTGTTTAAATAACTACCTGAAAACAGGAGAATTCCATTTAAATTCAACTGATTATCAATCGTCAGTTCATGGATGAATTAATGTGATTGGTCAAATTACGCTACCTGTTATTTAAATAATTATTTAATTTTGGCTTTTAATTTTATCTGTTATTACAGACCCATATGCAACTGTTTCCTGATTCTTAATTTTCCTTGAAAAAGGATTTCAACTTAAATTACCGGGGAACCTGATTTTTATGTACGATTTTTGACATGTAATTTTTAATGTTGGATGAAAAGTCTTAATTTTAGATAAAACATTCAATAATTCAGCCCAGACGACCAATTATTAAAAAGATATCCAATGAGATATAAAAAGATTCTAATTCTGTTTACAGTATTTATATTTTCCGCCAGACTCATTTATGCTCAGCCATGCATTTCGCTCTCTTCTCCGGTTGGAACAGATGATCAGAAAGTATGTGTTAATGTACCTATAATAAATATAGTCTATTCGCTGGGTACAGGAGTTACAGGAGCTGCTGCGTCTGGTCTTCCGTCAGGAGTTTCAGGTGTATACACCGCAGGTTTTTTCACTATAAGCGGAACTCCCACAGCATCAGGAATATCTAATTATACAGTAACTACTTCAGGAACCTGCATAGGAATTGGTACTGCAACAGGAAAGATAACAGTATATGCATTACCTGTTGCCACAGCCTCAAATAACGGACCGGTATGTACCGGCACCACTCTGAGTCTTACTGGCGGACCTGCAGGAATGACCTACTCCTGGAGCGGTCCAAACGGATTTACTTCAACACTGCAAAGTCCAACAGTCTCAAGCAGTGCTACTGCAGCAATGGCCGGGCTGTATACTCTTACTGTCACAAATAGTAATAATTGTGTCAATACTGCAACAACTAATGTAACAATATTTATATCACCGGTTGCCACAGCAGCAAATAATGGACCTGTTTGTCCGGGAACAACTCTGACACTTACCGGAGGCCCGGTTGGAATGATAGCCTATTCATGGAGTGGCCCTAATGGTTACAGCAATGCAACTATGAGCCCGACTGTTTCAACAAGTGCTACAGCAGCAATGGCAGGTGTCTATACTCTCACTGTTACAAACAGTTCAGCATGCCAGAACAGTGCTTCGACAACTGTTATTGTCAGAACACCACCGTCAGTGACAGCTGCAAATAATGGACCAGTCTGTGCAGGGACAGCTTTAAATCTTACAGGTGGTCCTTCCGGTATGGCTTCGTATTCCTGGACAGGCCCCAATAGTTTTAGTTCATCACTGCAAAGCCCTCAGGTATCAGCCTCTGCAACCACAGCAATGGCAGGTACATATTCATTAACTGTTGCCGATGCTAACGGATGTCGCAGTACTGCCAACACTGTTGTGGTAGTCAATGCTTTACCTTTAGCCACCGCCTTAAACAACGGACCCGTTTGTTCAGGAAGACCGTTAATCCTTACAGGAGGTCCGGCAGGTATGACTACTTATCTCTGGACAGGACCTTCCGGGTACACCTCCGGTCTTCAGAGTCCGACTGTCTCAACAGCAGCAACAATCGCAATGGCAGGTATCTATACTCTAAGTGTTACTGATGGCTCCGGATGTCGCGATAATGCCACGACAACCGTGGTTGTTAATCAATCCCCGGTAGCCACTGCAGCTAATAACGGGCCAGTTTGTGTTGGTTCACCGATTACACTGACAGGCGGGCCTGCAGGAATGACAACTTACGCATGGACCGGGCCTAACAGCTTTGTATCACCACTTCAGAATCCTACGGTTTCGGCAGCTGCAACCCTGGCAATGGCCGGAATTTATACATTAAATGTTACCAATGGTACAGGTTGTCAGGATACCGCAACAACAAGAGTAAATGTTTTTGCAGTTCCTGTTTCAAATGCAGGTTTGGGAGGAACTGAATGTGACCTGACTTTTAACCTGAATGCAATCAGGAGTATCGGAACCGGATTATGGACAGTGGTTACCGGACCTGGTCTTGCTGTCTTTTTACCAAATGCAAATGCTGCAACAGCAACTGTAACGGTTTCATCATATGGAACATATACTTTCAGATGGACCGAAACAAATGGTCCGTGCAGCAGCAGTTCGGTTGTAACTGTTAACTTCTACCAGCAACCGGTAGCAAATGCCGGCGCTGGAGGTGATGCATGCAGTTTATCATTCTCATTAAGTGGCGTTCCATCTTCAGGAATAGGGACATGGACCATGACTTCAGGCACAGGAATCGCAACTTTTTCACCGGACGCCAATAGTCCCACAGCAACAGTTGATGTATCTCAGTATGGAACAAAACAATTTACCTGGACCGTTGTAAACGGTACTTGTCAGGCTAGTTCTTCTGTTACTGTCAATTTTTATGAGCAGCCTGTCGCAAATGCAGGATCAGATGGAAACAACTGCGGACCTGAGTTCAATTTAAGAGCAGTACCGAGCATTGGAACAGGAACATGGACCAGAGACAGCGGACCAGGAAGTGCTACATTCAGCCCGGACGCAAATAACCCTGCTGCAAAAGTTACTGTTACTGCCTATGGAATCCATGTTTTCAGATGGACAGAGGTTAATGGAACCTGTTCAGGCAGCGCTACCGTTACAATTACTTTTATAGAACAGCCATCAGCGAATGGAGGGATAGGGGGGGATGAATGTGATCTTAATTTTGTTCTGAATGCTGTTCCGGGAACAGGAGTTGGAACCTGGTCAAAGCTTGGCGGTCCAGGTAATGCTGTTTTCAGTCCAAATGCAAACCAATATAATGCTGTTGTTACTGTAAGCCAGTTCGGATCGTACGACTTTGCCTGGACTGAAGTAAATAATCAGTGTAATTCTTCTGATGTTATCAGAGTATCATTCCATGATCTTCCTTCAGTTAGTGCCGGAGCAGATGCACTATTGTGCAATGGAAGAAGTGTTCAGCTAAGTGCATCAGGAACCGGAGCTTTTCTCTGGTCCCCGGCAACCGGGCTGAATAATAACAAAATAAGTAATCCCGTTGCCAGCCCCACGGCAACTGCCACGTATACAGTTACCCTAACCGATCAGTTTGGCTGCAAAAACACCGATCAGATAAATATTGAAGTGAGGAATCAGCCGGTTGCAAATGCAGGCCCTGATCAGGAACTTCAATATGTTTTTTATACGAATTTTGAAGCTACTCCTCCGGGAACCAACCAGACAGGTACATGGACCATTCTTTCAGGTGAAGGCAGTATCGAAGATGCAGAAAGTCCTTCTTCCAGGGTCAGCGAACTTGGTCTGGACATAAACAGTTTTATCTGGACAGTTACTAATGGTATTTGTCCTGCAGCCACCGATACAGTGAATATAACAGTAAATAATCTTATTATTCCTTCACTGATTACGCCTAACCTCGATGGGAATAATGATTATTTTGTTATTCTGGGATTAGAATCATTTGGCAAGACCTCGCTTATTGTATTTAACCGATGGGGCTCCAAAGTATACGAAAACGATGATTATGACAATTCCTGGTATGGCGTTGATGAGAATGAGAATCCCCTGCCGGAGGATACATACTTTTATATACTGAAACCTGAGAATAGTATAACTATTAAAGGCTATGTTGTAATAGCACGATAAGATGAGTTTAATATGACTGGAAATATTAAAATCATAGCTGTCTTTTCGATGGTATTATTGCCTGTTCTCACGATCAATGCCCAGCCTGTATGGGTCAGAGGAACTCCAGCCGTATCTTCAACCGGGCCATTGTCAATTACAATGAATTATGGAATCGATAACCTGGGGACAGTGTATATAATTGTATATAATTATAACAATACCAACATCTTAACCTCTTCGGCTGTAAGAACCATGGCTCTTTCAGGACCAACCGGAACAATAGTTGCTACCGCAGTTCTTCAGGTAAAGAAGGCAGATATCAATAAGGTTCTTCAGACTGTCTTAAGTGTAATAAACCCTAATCAGGTTCACACAATTTATATTGTGGCAGCCAGCAGCAAAGGATTACTTCAGGGATTACCTGTTAAACTCAACGCAACCACCCTGGCGTGTCAGGAGTCAAATGCAGGTACCGGAGGGAGTGAGTGCGATCTCAATTTTGATTTGAATGCCATACCAGAGTATGGAACCGGGATGTGGAGCAGACATTCAGGTCCTGGTAATGCAACCTTTTCTCCGGGTCCAGATTCCCCAACAGCAACTGTTACAGTTACAGCTTATGGCTCATACGTATTCAGGTGGACTGAAACGCTAGGTCAGTGCAGTTCATACGATGATATAAGAGTAAGGTTTTACCAGCCTTCTGATGCCGATGCTGGCAGCGGAGGCAATCAATGTGATCTCGATTTTTTACTTGAGGCTGTTACAGGTACAGGTGAAATAGATGGTACATGGAGTATGACAAGCGGAAGCGGAACAGCCGCCTTCTCTCCTGATGCAAACAGTCCCACTGCCACGGTAACAGTCTCAGAGTATGGTGCAAAGATTTTCACATGGACAGTGACTAACGGACCCTGTTCCAGTTCTTCGGATGCAGCTGTAAATTTTTATCAGCAGCCGGTAGCCAATGCTGGTGTGGATGGGAAAGTCTGCGGGCTTGAATTAAATCTCAATGCCGTGCCTAGCGTTGGTACCGGGACATGGACAAGGGTAAGCGGGCCGGGCACGGCTTCTTTCTCACCGGATAACCATAATCCACGGGCAAAAGTTACTGTTAATACTTATGGGACTTATGTCCTGAGGTGGACTGAAGTTAACGGATCCTGCTCAAGCAGGGCTTCCGTTACAATTGGTTTTTATGAACAGGTTTCAGCAAACGCCGGAAACGGAGGAAACGAATGTGACAGAGATTTTGTTCT
>Ga0209254_10002078_pt1 | contig 18164 bp, 19 predicted proteins | sample FrelakmetDIP11DI_FD_187148 | JGI IMG/M metagenome (GOLD analysis project Ga0209254, IMG submission 187148) | Freshwater lake sediment microbial communities from the University of Notre Dame, USA, for methane emissions studies - DIP11 DI (SPAdes)... | ecosystem: Environmental > Aquatic >...
ATCGAAGAACATGATCATGGCTCTCTCTCCTCCTCTCCTCTCTAAGACCGATCCCCTGCCGACCTACCTACAAACATTGCGAGAGGCAGTTATCCGAGAGGAGTTGGTGAAGGGCAAAGACATTCCGGAACTGAGAGGGGTCATTCAGACGATGTCCCTCTTGGAGGCTGAGGTCAGTATCCCTCTCATTTCGAAACATCAGCTCATTGGCATGATTAATCTGAGTCACAAATTCAATAAAGATGCCTACTCTCAGGAGGATCTTGAATTCCTGGGAACCTTGGCGAACCAAGCCACCATCGCCATTGAAAATGCACGGCTCTATGAAGACCTAAAAAAATCGAAGTCCTATATGCGGAGGGCGGATCGTCTGGCCTCTCTGGGAACACTCACTGCAGGGTTGGCCCATGAGATTCGAAATCCCCTGGTCGCTATCAAAACGTTAACCCAACTGCTTCCCGAGCGTCTGGATGATGAGGAATTTCGGGGCCATTTCCTCCATATTGCTTCCGGTGAAGTGGATCGTATCTCATCCCTGGTGAACGAACTCCTCGAGTTTGCTCGACCTTCAGATCCAAAATTCGAGATGACGGACATCAATGGGATCGTGGATGGAATGATTCTCCTTGTCTCCACGGAGACGAAGAAGAAGCAGGTCACCGTAATTAAGGACTATGCCTTGGATCTCCCGCCGACCACGGTCGATCGAGAACAGCTCAAACAGGTCTTCCTGAATATCCTCCTCAATGGGATTGAGGCGACGCCTCCTAACGGGACGATTACGGTCAGAACCCGATCTTTTCTAAAGCCAGGCGGAGACGTTCATCTCCAGATCGAGTTCACGGACACGGGGTGCGGCATTCCTCCAGAATATGTAGAGGATATTTTCACTCCGTTTTTCACCACCAAGACCAAGGGGAGTGGATTAGGTCTTTCGATCTCGAATCAAATCATTCAGGATCATCAGGGATATATTGATGTGGAAAGCCGCCTGAACCAAGGGTCCTCTTTCTTTGTCAATCTGCCTTTCAGTCAGGAGCATGCGAAAAGAAGGAAGGTGGACCTGGATCAAAGCCGAGAGAGTACGAGTTCTGTGGACCCCTTATGAATTATCAAGAGTTGCTTCACTCTGCGTTGGTTCCGTCGAAGATCGTTCCACTGATTGAGAAAGCCAGTCAGAACGACGTTCCCTTGCTCATTTTGGGCGAACAAGGAACGGGGAGAGAGTTGATTGCGAAGATCATCCACCACACGGGAGAACGAAAGAATCGCCCCTTCTCCAAGCTGGACTGTAAGTTCTTGACTGAGGAATCGTTCAGGGACCAGCTCTCGACCCTCCTCCGGGAGGTCGATGAGGGAGGGGACCCGGGTACGGTGTATTTGAAGGAGGTGGGTTTCCTCGAAGAGGGAAACCAGCTTAACCTCCTGAGGGTGCTGGAGGACGGGATCCACCAGAACAGGACCGAGAGACGAATTCTGAGAGCCCCGAGGTTTATTTCATCCTCCTCAGAAGATCTTGAGGGAAAAGTGGCCCAGGGAAAATTTGCAGAGGATCTTTACGATCGACTAAACACCCTCTCCGCCCGAGTCCCGTCGCTCAGAGACCGACGGGAAGAGCTTGGGGCTCTCGCCCGGCATCTGTTGGCCCAACATTCTCAGAAGATGAAGATTCGGAGTGTCTCGATCTCCAAGGATGCCTTGAAGTTGCTGGAGAGCTATTGGTGGCCGGGGAATCTTCGAGAATTTGAGCGGATCCTCATCCGGGGAGCCATCTTTTCAGAAGGAGAAGAGGTAACGGAACGAGGCCTTTTAGCCGAGATCGGAAACGAGCAAACCTCTTTTGCCTCCTTTCTCAAAAGGGTGGAAGTCAAGCCTCCTGAGTCCGCGAAACAAGAGGCACCGCCGGAGACAAACGGCCCCCCCCTCCCGATCTTTTTTATCGAGTTGGTCCACCGGATCAAAAACCCCCTCGTCTCGATCAAGACCTTTACTCAACTCTTGAGAGAGAAATTCAACGATCCAGAGTACCGGGAATATTTTTACCGGATCGTTACAGAGGATATCGATAAGATTGACGCCCTCCTGGATCGGCTTCTTAACTATGTAAAGATCAATTCTCCACTTCGTAAGACCAATACCGTTCATAGTCTTCTTGAGGAGGTTTTCAAGAAACACGAGAGGCTGGTGGAAGAGAAGAGGATTAAGATATATAGAAAATTTGAGAAGGATCTTCCTGAAACGATTGTCCACGATGAGCAATTGAGATATATCTTGAGCTCCATCTTCCAGTATGCCATTCCTTCTGTTCCCCCAGGTGGAAGTATCGGATGTCTCACGCGATCCTTACTTCTCACGAAAGAGACAGGGGAAAAGGAGTCCTTGTCAACCCAGAATGGCCGATGGATTGAGATCGTCTTTTTCTTTAACGGAGTCCGGAGAACGGCGGAGCCGTTTGAAACCACTCTCGGGATTGACTCCTTCCCCCATGAAGAGGCCATTGATTTAGAGCTCAGACTCGTGAAAGAGATGATCCAGAAGAACCGGGGAACGATGAGATTCGAGGTGAACGAAAAGAAAGCGAGGACTCTGATTTTCCTTCGATTCCCGGCGGAGAGACGGGAGGTCTATTACTATCCCTCCGCCACGGGTTAAGCAGCACAGGACCTTCCATCCAGAAAGAGGATGAACAAACTAATCGATGAGGTGATGACCGTGCAAAGTGTATTAGTCGTTGATGATGAAGTGGGTGCAAGAGAATCCCTGAGGATGATTCTCAAGAAGGACTATGAGGTATTCCTCGCCAAGAACGCCGAGGAGGCCTTTGCCCAGGTCAAAGGGCATTCCCCGGATGTGATCTTGCTCGATATCATTCTTCCGGACATCGATGGGCTCAAGGTGCTTGAGATTGTCAAGAAAAATGAGCCCGAGGCCCTCGTGATCATGATCACTGCCACGAAGACCGTTAAAACGGCCGTCGAGGCGATGAAACTTGGTGCCTACGACTATATTACGAAGCCCTTTGACATTGACGAGCTTCGGCTCATTGTGGGCCGCGCCCTTTCGACGCGGGCCCTGCAGAAGGAAGTGACCTATCTTCGGGAAGAAGTGGATAAGAGTTCAGGGTTTGGCGAGATGATCGGCAAGAGCAAGGGGATGAGAGATATCTTTCACATGATCCGACAGGTTGCTGATTCCAAATCGACCATTCTGGTCATTGGGGAAAGCGGAACGGGCAAAGAACTCATCGCCCGGGCGATCCATTATCAGAGCAACCGGAAGAATCATCCCTTTGTGACCATCAACTGTGCGGCCATTCCGGAGACCCTCATTGAGAGCGAGCTCTTCGGTCACGAGAAGGGGGCGTTCACCCATGCGTTCGATAAGAAATTGGGTCGCTGTGAAATTGCAAATCAGGGAACCCTCTTTCTTGATGAGATTGGCGAGTTGAGCCTGAACACCCAGGCCAAAGTCCTGCGGTTCCTAGAGGAGAAAGAGTTCAACCGGGTGGGAGGGTCGAAGACGCTCAAGGTGGACGTGCGACTCATTGCAGCCACGAACAGAGATTTGAGCCAGTTGATCAGAAAGGGGGTCTTCCGTGAGGATCTCTACTATCGGATCAATGTGGTCCCCATGGTCCTTCCACCGCTTCGTGAGAAACGGGAGGATATTCCGCTTCTCATTGACCATTTTATTGCCAAGTATAATGCCGAAAATAGCAAACAAGTAAAAGGACTAAGCCAAGAAGGCCTGAAACTCATGCTAGATTATGAGTGGCCGGGAAACGTCCGCGAATTAGAGAACATGATCGAGCGTGCAGTCACTCTGACATCGAACCACCACATTCAGCCCAATGAGTTGCCTATCTCCGTGATCCAACTCCCGAAATTCAACGGTCTCAAAGAATCGATTCTTGACGGAAAGCTCTCCCTGGTCCGGGGGGAGGAAAAATTCGAGAGGGAAATTATTCAAGACGCATTGAGAAAGACAAACAATGTCCAATCCCAAGCCGCGGAGATGCTCGGCATCAGCCGGCGCATCCTGAAATACAAAATGGACAAGTTAGGCATCGGCCCAGGAAAGGCAGAGGAGTCTTCGGAAGGATAACAAAATTGTCCCTCGGATGTGCATTTTTGTTTAGATGGTTTAGCTAATAATTACAGAGCCTTAAGTCGTACTCTCAAGGTGAAAGATGAAGTTAAATTGAGAAAAGACACGAACTCCGCCTGACTTAGGAACCGCCCTCTTTTCCTATCCCGTCTAAATTCCTATTAAAATCAATACGTTATTGTTATCAAGATAGAACCACCTTCTGGCAACCTTTTTGCTTGATATCCCCAAGTATTATTGTGCCTGCGACCAGAGGAGAGACGATGGAGACGAAGACGAATGCACCCAAGATCCTGATTGTCGATGATGAGATTGGACCGAGAGAATCCTTGAGAATGATTCTCAAACCCCATTTCAATATCTTCACCGCAGAGAACGGATATGCTGCGGTCCAGATGGTGAGCCAAACAGACCTTGATGTCATTACCCTCGATCTAAAAATGCCTGGCATGACCGGAATAGATACCCTGAAAGAGATTCGGAGCGTCAACCCAGATGTCATGGTGATCATCATCACGGGCTATGGAACCCTTCAGAGCGCCATTGAGGGGATCCGTCATGGGGTTTTCGATTATATTTCCAAACCCTTTAGCGTTCCAGAGATTATGCAGATCATTGACAAAGCGGTGAACCGAAAGCGCCTCAACCTGAAGATCAAGGAATTCCTCAAGACCTTCTTCGAGGAGTCCTCGCCCGACTCTGCAGACAACCCAAATCTCTTGGTTCAAGGAGGCATCCAGGGACTCGCCAGTTTTCGATGGATGGATATGGGTCTCTCTGACAACCAGAATTGTCTTGAGTTTGCGAAGGTTTTGGCGACGACTCTGGAAGCGAAGGATCCTTACACCTCAGGTCACTCGGAAAGAGTGTGTTACTACTCGGATGTAATTTCACGAAAGCTCTCTCTTTCCCCGAAAGATCGGACCGAGCTGCAGATTGCCGCCTATCTCCATGACATCGGCAAAATCGGAATCAGTGACCGCTTCATTAACAAGAAAGAAATTCTCAATTCGACTGACTGGGCCGTCATTCGGCAACACACGCAGAAATCCATTGAGTTGCTGGCTCCCCTGAAGCTCTCAAGCAATATCGTCTCCTATATCCAGTACCATCATGAACACTACGATGGGACAGGATATCCGGGAGGACTCATCGGAGAGCACATCCCTTTGGGTGCCAGAATCATCGCCCTCGCGGATTCCTATGACAGCATGACGTCGACCCGCCCCTATCGAAAGCCCCTTTCACCAGGAGAAGCAAGAAACGAACTATCAAGGTGCTCCGGCAAACAATTTGATCCCAGACTGGTTTCGGTGTTTTCGGACATTCTCAAGGAGATGGAGGAGGTCCTCTTCATGACCCATCATGTCAAAAACGCCTCTCTGTCTTACTAGGGAGAAGAGACAGCTCATGAATCCATTCATTCACTGCGTCACCTGTAACGCCGTTTTCCATAAGACTCCCTACGATCAAGTGCCGGAGCACGAATGGGGGGCCCAAGACTCTCCTGATTTAGCTCGGACGGTTGAAAAAGACGATGTCCAAGACTTTCTTCAGGATCACCGTGGACACCGGCTTGAGGAATTGCAGGTTCTAGAAGGGTCCTTCATGGGAACAGGGGACTACAGGGAGCCGGTGAAAACCTCCTACTGGAAGGCAACCAACGGGAGAGAAAGGTTTGTCATCAAGGGATCTCGCCAGAGTATCCGTGAACCCCTGAGATATCAGCTCATCCGTGGAGATTATCAGGTGACGTGTATCTCCCTAGAGATTCAATCCCGGGAGATCACAAGGCAGTTAGAGATCGAATTTGGAGCCAACCCTCTGAGTCAGAAAAAAATCACAGCCCTCCTCCATCTCCTGCAGGAGGTCACTCAAGGGTTGGAGGCTGCCCATCTGGAGAGGGTTCCAGAAGAGTCTTTGAATCCTCTCGAAATCTACTATAAGATGGACGATGTTCATACGGCCTTCCTACTGCGAAGGTGCCGAAAGATCTTCAATCGTGAAGAATTTGAGGTGATACAGGAATTCGTTCATCATCACAGAGAGGACGGAGTCTTGCTGTTGAGAGGAAAACACCAAATCCAAATGATGGAAGTCGCCAGAGCAGAAGAGGAAATCATAGAGGCAACTATTTCCGCAGAAAAAAAACGCCTGGCTAAAAAGCCATAGTCTGTCTTTCCTTTGGCGCCCTTATTCCCTTCTAAGATAACCCTTCAGAGGTGTTAAAAAACTAAAAATATTCAAAGAAGTGGAGCTCCCCGCCCCTGTCTGCCGACAGGCAAGGCGGGGCATCCAGCCGACTTGCCCGTGAATTTGGCCCGTAAGGATGGCTCTCATGAAGAGAACCCTCCTGAAAGGGCCAAGGACAGCGAGACTATTTTTTGACATCTTCCGACCACTTCCCTTCCAAGACGAACTCAAATTGACAGACCTTCTCTCGTCTGTTATTTTATCCAGAGAGCTTAAATTCCATGCTGGGGGGGATCTATGCATCTTCCGTTCTCAAGCGTCCTGTTATTTAACGGTTCCATGGGGATTTACTTTCTTGGATTCGTCGGCTATCTTGTTTATGCGATCTCTAAGAATGTGACGGTTGGAAAATTGTCAACCGGTTTCTTGATCGCTGGTCTCCTCTTTCACTCCATCGGATTGATCCTCCGCTGGATGGAGACACACCAGGCAGGATATGGATACGTTCCTTTATCCAACATGTATGAATCACTCATCTTCTTCTCATGGACCATCGTTGTTATTTATCTCATTCTTGAAACCAAGTACCAGCAGAAGGTGATTGGCGTATTTGTGACGCCCTTTGCCTTTTTGGCGATTGCTCTCACCTCCATTATTCCAGGTGTGAATGCAAAGATCACTCCCCTTGTTCCGGCCCTCCAGAGCAATTGGCTCACCCTCCACGTGACCACGTGCTTCTTTGGCTATGCGTCCTTCGCTGTCTCCTTTGGTATTAGCCTTCTCTACCTGATTCGGGAAAAAAAGGACGCACAGAGGAGCGGACCTACGTGGCTCCCCTCTCCTTCGGTTCTCGATGAGATCAATTACAAAGCCATTGTGATCGGTTTTCCCATGTTGACCCTGGGGATTATCACAGGTGCTGCATGGGCGAACTATGCGTGGGGGAGTTATTGGACATGGGATCCGAAGGAAACGTGGTCGCTGATCACCTGGTTTGTCTATGCGGCGTTCTTACATGCTCGTGTTACAAGGGATTGGCGGGGGCGAAAGGCGGCTATTTTATCTGTCGTCGGTTTTGCAGCCGTCCTCTTCACCTACTTTGGAGTGAACTACTTGATTTCGGGGCTTCACAGCTATCTCTAATCTCCTCGCGGGCAAGTCGGCTGGATGCCCCGCGTTCTCCCGGAGGCCCCGGCGCGTGCCTGCCTGTCGGCAGACAGGGGCGGGGAGCTTCAGATCTTGTAAAGTTCCTCATCCACCATGTGAACCCAGTTCTTTTTCAGTACTCGTATGGCCTCTTCCATCTTGTCCACCCCCATAATCAGAACGGTCTTTTCTCCGGTTCCGAGGCAGGTGTAGAGATAATTGACGTTGATCGAGACCTCTTTCAGAGGTCTCAAAACAGCGTTGAGTCCTCCAGGATGATTGGGAGTCTCAACGGCTAAGACGTCGTTTATCCGAATAACGTAGCCGTGGCTTGTCAGGACATTGACCGCTTTATCCGGATTATTGGCAACGAACCGGACCGCACTGACATCTGCAGTGTCAACAACGCTGAGGGCAATGATGTTGATTCCGTTCTCTCCCAAATAGTCACTCACCTCGGATAGTTTCCCAGGGACATTCTCTAGAGTCACGATAATTTGTTTGACAGGCATAAGTCTCTCCTATTCCTCCAGGTAGTCGTAACCCAGCATCAGGGCGGACTTGTTCAGTTTCACGATCCCAGGGTTTCGGCTGGAGAACGTCTCTCTTAGAACGCGCACGAGCGTCTCGACAGAAACCATTGCAGACTTCTTGATAAGGGCTCCGAGCATCACCATGTTCGTCACCTTATCCTGACCGAGTTGTTTGGCCAGGTCGCTGGCGGGAACCGCATAGATGTCTAAATCCCCACGAATCGGTCTCGCTTCGATCATGCTCGAGTTGAGAAAGATCGTTCCTCCGGAGTGAACCTGGTTCTGAAAGCGAATGAGGGATGGATTGTTCATGAGCACAGCATATTCGGGTTCTGACGCGACTGGCGAAGCGATCTCTTCGGTGGAAATGACCACCGTACAGTTGGCGGTTCCGCCTCGGACTTCCGCACCGTAGGAAGGGAGGCAAGTGACATTCTTATCTTCGACCATTCCAGCCGTGGCCAGAAGATATCCCATCATAACGATTCCCTGTCCACCGAATCCAGAAAAAACCGTCTTAATCAGCATCTCTCTTATCTCCAACGTCCTTGAGAACCCCGAGGGGGAAACTGGTGGTCATGACCTCACCAATCCATTTCCAGGACTCGACAGGGCTCATTCTCCAATTGGTGGGGCACGGAGACAACACTTCAACCAGAGAGAACCCTACTCCGTCGAGCTGAATTCGAAAGGCCTTGGCGATTGCTTTCTTCGTCTTCAGTACATTCGAAGGACTATTCAGCGCTGTCCTCTCGATGTAGGCACTTCCTTGCGCCAGGGCCAGCATTTCACTCAGCTTGATAGGATAACCATCGCGCTGCTCTTTTCTCCCACCCGGTGACGTGGTTGTGCTTTGCCCGAGCACTGTAGTCGGGGCCATCTGCCCACCCGTCATTCCGTAAACGGCGTTGTTCACAAAAATCGTGGTGATCTTTTCTCCTCGAGCCGCCGCGTGGATCGTCTCAGCCGTCCCAATCGCCGCAATATCTCCGTCTCCCTGATAGGTAAAGATCAACCGATCCGGTAATGCACGTTTGAGCCCCGTAGCGAGGGCGGCAGCCCTTCCGTGGGCGGCTTCGCCCATATCGATGTCGAGATAGTTGTAGGCCAGAACGGCGCACCCTGCCGGAGGAACACCGATGATTTTCTCCCGCAGATCCATCTCGTCGATCACTTCACCGATTAACCGATGTAAGAGGCTGTGTCCACATCCGGGGCAGTAATGGAAAGGCGTTTGTTTGAGAGATCTTGGCCGCGTGAAGACTTTTTTCATGACCGTTATCTCAACTTTCTCTGATAGTACTGACTGGAGATTACTCTGGCCAGTTCCATCGGGGGGGGAATGATACCCCCGGGTCTCCCGTAGAAATGGACCTCTCCAGACCCCTCCAAAGCCAGTTTGACATCCTCCACCATCTGGCCCATGTTCAATTCAAACACAAAGAAATGCTTCACCTTCTTCGACAGCTCCTTGATGGACTTCGAGGGGAAAGGCCAGAGCGATATGGGGCGAATCAGTCCAACACGGAGTCCCTCCTCCCGCACCCTCTTAATAGCCCCCTTGGCAATTCTCGCTCCGATTCCGAAGGCCACCACAATCATCTTGGCGTCATCACACTGGAACGATTCCCACCGTGTTTCCTCTCTTGCGATCTTTTCGTACTTCCTCATCAATTTCCAGTTGTGTTCTTCTTCTTCGATCGGGTCGAGAAACAGGGAACGGAGGATGCGGCTCGGCCTCCCTTTGGCCCCGGACAAGACCCACTCCTTGTGGGGAAGCTTCTTCACCGAAATCTCCGGTGGAAATTCGACGGGTTCCATCATCTGTCCAAGCATCCCATCGCCTAAAAGCATCACGGGGATTCGGTATTTGTCCGCAAGATCAAAACCTTCAAAAGTCAGATTTGCAAGTTCTTGACCCGAGCTCGGTCCGAAAACGATGTTGCGGTAGTCCCCGTGCCCTCCTCCACGGGTGGCCTGAAAATAGTCCGACTGGGCGGGTGCGATATTTCCTAACCCCGGACTTCCTCGGCTCATGTTCACGATGACCGCGGGTAATTCCAATGCGGACAGAAAGGAGATCCCTTCCTGCTTGAGACTGATTCCAGGGCTCGAAGAAGAGGTCATGACCCTTGCCCCTGCCATGCTGGCACCAATCACCATATTAATGGCTGCGATCTCGCTCTCTGCTTGAATAAACACGCCCCCTTCCACCTTGAAGAGTCTTTCGGCCATGTATTCAGGGGTTTCGTTCTGTGGGGTGATCGGATAACCGAAGTAGTAACGGCACCCTGCCCGAACAGCCGCTTCAGCAACGGTATGGTTCCCACGCATGAGGACTTTAGCCACGGTACACCTCAATGGCAATTTCTGGACATGAGACAGCGCAAAGGCAACACCCCTTGCATTTTCGTTCTTCCTTTTTCGCCTGTTTTTCGACAAACTGAACAGGCCGATACCCTTTGGGGTTCAACTGATCCGAAGGGGAAATCAGTTGATTGGGGCAAACAGAGATACAGAGCTGGCAATCCTTGCACAGTTCCGGATTGATTTCGATGTAGGCTGTGACCACCGGACCCTCCCTAGGATGCTGCAAAATCCTGTTGACGTCAAGAAATAAATTCATTATAAAGTTAAAGTGTCTCAAAATCAATTTAACCCAATGACTCCATCGCTCAATCGTCTCGACAGAGAACCCAAGCGTCTAATCATGATCGGAGGCAAAGGAGGCGTGGGCAAGACGACCTGCGCCTCTGCCATCGCCGTCCATTTTGCTCTCCAGGGAAAGAAGACTCTGATCATCTCGAGCGATCCGACGCCCTCTCTTTCCGATATCTTCGAGATGGAGATCGGCGATCGTGAAACACCCATCAGAGACCTCGCCAACTTGTGGGGGATCGAGATCAGTTCGGAAGTCGTTCTCAAGAAATGGAAGGAGAGGTTCGGACCTGAGATCTATGAGGTCGTCTCTTCGTTTGCATCGCTGGATTACGATTTTGTTGACTACATCGGCGGAGCCCCCGGGATCGAAGAAGAGTACATGCTCAACTATATCCTCGAATTGGTCGAAAACGGACAGTACGAACTTGTGGTGTGGGATACGGCGCCGGCAGGCCATACCCTCAGACTCCTCCACCTCCCGCAGATTTTTCTAAGACACCTCGAAGCGGCAACGAAATTCTATATGAATTTATATAGTTACTTTGAAAAACTTAAGGAGAGTGTAAAGTTTAAGAAAGGGAAAAAATCCCTTCTGGAGATCATCAGCGGATGGGAGGGGTTGGCAGAAAAGGTCGTCAATTTCATCCGAGACCCTGAAAAGACCGAGTTTATCGTTGTCACGATTCCCGAAGCTCTCGGCGTGAAGCAAACAGAGAGGATCCTAAAGGATTTCGACGAATATCAACTCAAGGTCACCCACCTCATCGTCAACTACGTAATTCAGGAAGCGGATTGTGAATTTCACAAAGTCCGACGGGAGATGCAGCAGGGCTACATAGGGATCCTCAAGAACCAGTATTCTCATCACATCCAGCTCATAGAGGTCGGCCTTTCTGCTTGCGAAATCAAGGGAGTGGAAAGGATTAAGAAGGTGGCAAACATTCTTTTTGCGACCCACCATCCATGAAGGAGGGTACATCGATGTCCATCCTATCCCAGCGGGCCAAGGAACTGAAGCCTTCCCCTACCCTGGCCCTCACAGCAAAAGTAAAATCGATGCAAGCCCAGGGTATTCGGGTCATCAGTTTTGGGGCGGGAGAGCCAGATTTCGATACCCCGGCCCACATCAAGCAGGCGGCCATCCAAGCGATTCAAGAAGGGTTTACGAAATACACAGCTGTCGGTGGCATCGACGAACTCAAGGATGCCATCATTGCCAAATTCCAAGGGGACAATCACCTGACCTATAAGCGATCTCAGGTCCTCGTTTCTTGCGGAGGCAAGCATTCCTTCTACAATTTGACCCAAGCCATCTTTGAACAGGGAGACCAGGTCATCATCCCTTCTCCCTACTGGGTTTCCTATCCTCCCATGGTGGCGCTTACGGGTGCCACCCCGATCATCGTCGAAACACGGGAGCAGAACAATTTCAAGATGACGAACGATGATTTGGGAAAGGCGATCACTCCGAAAACGAAGGCAGTGATCCTCAATAGCCCCTCGAACCCCACGGGGTGCGCTTACACGGAAGAAGAGCTGCAAGGGATCGCAGACATCGCCATCGAGAAGAACCTCCTCGTCATTTCGGATGAGATCTACGAGAAGATTGTCTATGACGGGTTTCGGTGTGTAAGCATTGCTTCTCTAGGGGAGGAGATCAAGAAAAGGACGGTCATCGTTCATGGCGTTGCGAAAAGCTACGCGATGACTGGGTGGAGGATTGGTTTCGCAGCTGGACCTGAAGAGATCATTGCGGCCATGAGTAACGTTCAAAGCCAGAGTACATCCAATCCCAATTCGATTGCCCAGAAGGCATCCATCGAGGCTCTCGTGGGTCCCCAGGACGAAGTGACGAAGATGGTTTCAGCTTTTGCTGAGAGACGGGCATACATTGTCGACCGTTTAAACACTATTCCTGGTGTGTCATGCACCAAGCCGGCAGGGGCCTTCTACGCCTTTCCTAACTTCTCTTCCACCTACGACAAAGCGTATGAGGGACAGAAGGTCGGAAACTCAACGGGGCTGGCCAATTATCTGCTCGATGCCGCTCGCGTGGCTGTGGTGCCCGGAATTGAATTTGGGGCGGACAGATTTATCAGGCTCTCCTTTGCCACCTCCATGGAGGAAATTCATGAGGGAATCGATCGGATAGAACAGGTTCTCAAGAAACTGACCTGAAGTAGTCGCTCAGGATGGCCCGATGGTCAAAGGCAATCTCGTCGGGCAGATCCGGTTCGGCGAAGAGTCCAATCTCGAGGGCATCGTCTCTCGCCCGAAGTCTTCCCTTCCCTTTCGCAACATAAACCGTTGAGATCGTGTGGTGTCTCGGGTCTCTCGCAGGGTCAGAGTAGGTATGAAACTGTCTGATCAGCTTGACGTCAAGATTCGTTTCCTCTTTTGCTTCCCTCCGAGCGGCTTCCTCCAAAGATTCTCCGTAATCCACGAAGCCACCTGGGATCGCCCACCCAGACGGTGGATTCTTCCGTTTGATGAGAACAACGCCCTTTCTTGATTCGACTTGAATAAGGATGTCGACTGTTGGAATGGGATTCTGATAAACCTCAATCTTCTCTTGGCATTTAGGACAGTGGATCATTCGTTTTAACATCCCATGTTCTCCGCGATCCTTCTCTGCGTCCTCCCTGCCTGCCGGCCCCGGTCCCGACCGCGGGCGGGGCAGGCAGGGGCGCCTCTGCGGTGCGAATCCTATTTTCGACCCTCGCGTTTTAGAAGATGTTTTCTCAGCATGTCTAATCCAATGATGGATGCTCGTTCCCTGAGGACGGAGAGTTCTCCCCCGAGGAGATGGTCTTCAATCTCTACGCCTTCTGTCGTTGCGATAGCAACGACGATCTTAAACCGATGCTCCCCACCTCCCTGGCTTTCTTCTTTCTGAGCAACAACGGACAAGCCAAGGCCTGCTCTCGAGTCTTTCTGGACTTGTCGAGCAAGAGATTCCGCAAAAAGCTTTGGACTTTCCTTGAGGGTGTGAAATGGCTCCGGCTTGATTCCAAGAAAATCCCGTTGCGAATTCTCAGAGGAGAGGACGAAACCCTCAATAAACGCCCTGCTCCCCGTGTCCGTGAGTTTGTTGGAGAGAATTCCTCCAGTAAACGCTTCCACCACAATGAGCGAAAGCTCGTGCCTTTCCAACTGTCTTACCAAATTCCCCTGAAGGGTTTCATCATTTTCACCATAGATCAACGTTCCGAGACGTCCTCGAATCTCTCGTTCCATGTCGCTGATTAATCGCGATGCTTCGTTGGGGTTTTCGGCCTTGGCTGTGATTCTGATCTTGATGTCTCCGGTGGAGGCGAGAGTGCCCACCGAGGGGTTCTCGCTTCCTTTCATCAGATCGCCAATCTGAATGCCAATGCCGCTTTCGCCGAGACCGCATGCACGGAGAACCTTGTACTGGAGTATCTGTTGCTGGAGGTTGAATCGTTTTCGGAGGAAAGGAATAACCGTCGTTTCCATCAGAAATTTCATTTCCGAAGGGACGCCGGGGATCGAGAGAATGACATACCGTTTGGCATCCACGATGAATCCTGGGGCGGTTCCTTTAGGGTTTTCAATGGCGATGGATCCCTCGGGGATATAGGCCTGCTTCCTGTTGTTCTCGGCCATCCGAAATCCCCGCCGCTTGAAGATGGCCGCAATCTGCTCCATCAGATGGGGTTGAAAACGAAGCGGACGACCGGTAACTCCGGCAACGGACTCCCGAGTTAAATCATCCTCAGTGGGGCCAAGACCGCCCGTGGTAATGACAATCGGGGACCGCCCAATGGCTTCCCTCATCGCGTCTTCCATCTCTTTATGGTTGTCACCGACTGCTGTCGTACGAACGAGTTCAATCCCGTTCTCTGCAAGAGCCTGGGCAATGAAGGAGGTGTTGGTATCCACAATCTGCCCAAGAAGAAGTTCAGACCCTATGGCGATGGTTTCAGCTTTCATCTCACCAACCTATAACATGTTTTTAACAAAAATCAATTATCGACCGTCAGACTTTGGTAAGCATTCATGGGTGGCGACCCGACCAGTGCGGTCTTCTCCGCACCCCTGAATGGCGGGTCTTTAGGGGAATGGGTGACCAGGTCTCGGGAGCTGTGAGACCCCTTCAAGGACAATACGTTTCTGCAGTTAGACAGGTAAAGGTGCCTGCCTGCCTACCGGCAGGCAGGCACAGGGTTGCTCCGAAAACCGCACCGGACTGCTCGCCTGTCCTTTTCCCACTCTTGACGGAATGATAACGGACTCTGTTCTTGCTGCAAATAGTGTTCAGCTATGGAGGTGAAGCATTTGAGAACCTATTTGACATCAGGAGAAACGCTGTATTAATTATTTGTAAGGTGTGTGGGTCAGGAAAGACCTCGGAGTTCGTCGATGGTGAGTTTTGCCGTTAATGAGAAAAAGAACGAGTGGCTGAGGGAGAGGATGAGAACCCTGGGCATCGACGAACGAGATCTCGAGGAAAAGTTCGTGAAATCTGCAGGAAAAGGCGGCCAGAAGGTGAACAAGACGTCAAGCTGCGTTTTTCTTAAACATGTGCCCACCGGAATAGAAGTGAAGTTCATGAAAGATCGAAGTCAGTCGATTAATCGGTTTCTGGCACGGCGTGCGCTCATGGAAAAAATTGCACAATTGCACGGAATCCAGAATATTGAGGACATTCGAAGAGACAAAATAAGAAAACAGAAGAAAAGAAGATGGAGGAGGTCACAGAAAGAACGACTTGAGGCCAAATGATGAACGAAATGACTTCATGGTGATTGGCAGATCTTTTACTTTTTCCAGGTTTCTCAGAGGCTTCTCTTTATCTGATCAATTTTCTCTTCGAGAGAATGGATCTCAGCCCTGATGATTTCCATTCTCTTTGTCAATCGGACTTTCTCATCGTAATACGGAGAGGCGACAGCGACGAATTTGCCTGTTCGAGGATCTCTAAAGGGAATGTAGTATTCGTAGTCTTCCCTTTCCAGTTCTTCAATCTCCTTCAAGCGCTCTTCGATGAGCGTGAGTTCCTCCTGCAGCTCGGAAACCCTTCTTTCGTACTTCTTCTTCGTCTCAACTTTTCGATCAAATTCTTCCAGATATTTCTTGACGCGATCGTCTTCTGTTTCCGAGGATCGCGGGGTTTCCCCCTTCACCGGAGGTCTCTCTGGAGCATCGATCTTTCTGGCACGGTCGACATACTGGGGAGGTATCTTGGAGAGATCGTCGGTAAAGTGGACCGTTCCTTTTTCATCGATCCAACGATACATCTCACCGGCCCAGGTCACGGGTGTTGAGGACAGAAGAACAATCACGACAATGGAACCCCACAGGCAAAGCCCGTGGTGCCTTGCCCAACGTCGATGTGGGGCGACATTCCGGTCACACGAGGGGGCATTCCTCCGCGGCCAAAGGCCGTGGGCTCCTGCTGCCGGAATGAAGAGTAAAAGCGACATCGAGATCCGAGTGGAAGGAGGGGAGCCCTGCTCCCCTCTTATAAAATTCATCCATTAATAATTCTCTGCCAGGACTTCGAAGAAAGCCTTAGGGTGTTGACAGACAGGACACCTGTCGGGAACGTCTTTTCCCTCGAAGACGTAGCCACAATTCCGGCAGTGCCACTTCGTCGGCGCGTTTTTCTTAAACACTTTCCCTTCGGTGACATTCTTCAACAAATTGAGATAGCGCTCTTCATGGGCCTTCTCGACCTTGGCGATCTGTGAAAAGGTTTCAAAGGCGTCTTGAAATCCTTCTTTCTTCGCTATGTTAGCAAAGTCCTGATAAAGGGTCGTCCACTCCAGATTTTCTCCTGCGGCAGCTGCCTTCAAATTCTCGGTTGTGGTTCCTATCTTTCCTGCAGGATAGGTTGCAACAATTTCTGTTTCTCCACCTTTCAGCACCGTAAAAAAGAGCTTAGCGTGCTCTTTTTCGTTCTCTGCTGTTTCCAGGAAAATGGCAGCAATCTGTTCGTATCCTTCTTTCCTTGCTGCACTCGAAAAATACGTGTACCGATTCCGTGCCTGAGATTCACCTGCGAACGCTGCTAAGATGTTTTTCTCCGTCTGACTTCCTTTAAACTCCATATGCCTCCTCCTCTACGTTTCAGATCTGGGATTTTTAAAACATACAAGAAGTGTAAAATAGAGGTGTTTAATCTGTCAACGAAGGGGGTGGCTCAGGGTTCCCGGGGCTCATTCTATGCCAGAGCCCGGATAGAGCACCATAGCATCAACCCCGACAAGCCCAGTTTCAGGACGGTTCCAAGCAAAGATCCCGGAACGACTCCAAAGTCTGCTTTGAGTGCCTTCCGCTGCTTTCTGTGGACGATCCATTCGCCAATGATTGCGCCAACAAATACACCGAAGAGTACTCCTAAGGGTGAGAAGAAGAACCCGACTGAGGTAGAGTGTTTTGAGATCGCGGCCTGTTCTTTTCAAGACGGGGCGGGGCTTCCGGGAGATGTAGGCACGATTAATGGGTCGGGTTTCCTCTCCACCCCTGCCTACCGGCAGGAAGGTGGGGCATCCAGCCGACTTGCCCGCCGATGATAAGAACCGGCTATGCGGTGGGTCCCACCGCCTGAGCAAGGCGAATCACCTGGCCTTCCTTTATTCCTAGAATTTTCGTGACGTCTTCCAGACGAATGCTCGCATAGATGCAGGAGCCCATGCCAAGGGCCACGGCCTCAAGGAAAAGGGCCTGCCCCATACAGCCAATCTCAACATCTGCAAATTCGATCCTTCCTCTCGGCACTCTCTCGTTGACGATCACGTACAGGACATGCATGGCAGCTTTTTTGAAAGCATCCTGATTCGGAATCTTGCCCCGGATATCGTCCGCGAGTACCCGAGAGAGCCGGTGCTCCTTAGGGTCATAGCGATACACCCCTTCGGGTAGGGCAACCCAAACATCCACAGGGTATTTGGCCACAGCGGAAGGAACGGTTCGGTGCCCGTCTGGCCGATTTGCACCTGCTGTCGCCCAGAGGAGGCGGGAGATCTCCTCGCGAGTTAGCGCTCGATTCCCATCGTAAGAACGGCTTGTCTTTCTGAGAAGAAGCGCTTGCTCCAGGGTGAAGGCATGTGTCTTTTCGAAGGGGGGAAGGACAATGACATCCGCTCCCCCTGCCCCGCCCGACTGTCCATCAGGGTCAGAGGGTAGCCCCTTGGCCCACGACTTCATCATACGACCGAAGCTGAGAATTCCTACACCCAGAGCAGTTATCATTTTCAAAAAGGTTCTTCTTTCCATCACTATTCTCCTTTCTTAATTGAGGGATCGGATCTCTGGAGGTCTTTCCCCAGTTGGAATTCAATTCTATGGTTCATGCTCACGAGGTCCCACTCTGACCCCTAGAAGAGGTTTTCCAGTACCCAATGGCGTTGCCGTAACGCAGCTTTGTGAAAATGGACCCACTTCGACTCGAAAAAACCAGGGGTGAGTGGAAACTGAAGGTGCTTGAACTCTGAGGGCACGAGATGGTCCCAGTCCGTGTCCGTAGCTCTCAATGGGTGCAACGCTTCATCCCTCCAT
>Ga0209254_10002079_pt1 | contig 18162 bp, 18 predicted proteins | sample FrelakmetDIP11DI_FD_187148 | JGI IMG/M metagenome (GOLD analysis project Ga0209254, IMG submission 187148) | Freshwater lake sediment microbial communities from the University of Notre Dame, USA, for methane emissions studies - DIP11 DI (SPAdes)... | ecosystem: Environmental > Aquatic >...
CGACCAGATGTTTCTCTTCAAGCGCACGATCCGCGAGGCGGCGATGCGCCACGAGATCTACGCGACCTTCATGGCCAAGCCCATGGAGAACGAGCCGGGCAGTTCCATGCACTGGCACATCAGCCTCCGGCGCAGCGACGGCACCAATGCCTTCTCGAATGCCGACGGCTCGGAAAGCGACACGTTCCGCAACTTCATCGGCGGGCTGCAGAAGTACGGGGCCGAGACCACGATCTTCCTGGCGCCCTACGTGAACTCCTACCGGCGCTTCACCCGGTACATGTCGGCGCCGATCAACCTCGAGTGGGGCTATGACAACCGGACGGTAGGCCTGCGCGTGCCCCAGTCGGACCCCGACAACCGCCGCATCGAGAACCGGATTGCCGGCGCGGACGTGAATCCCTACCTGGCCATTGCGGCCTCCCTGGCGTGCGGCCTGCTGGGCATCGAGGAGAACCTCCAGCCGGGCGTTCCGGAGCAGGGCAACGCCTACAAACGACCATTCGCGCTGCCGGGCAGCCTGTCCGACGCGCTGGACCGGCTTGAGCGCAGCGCCCGGCTCCGGGCGCTGATGGGAGACCGGTTCGTGAAGATCTACAGTGCCATGAAGCGGCAGGAGTACCAGGCCTACTTCGAGGTCATATCTCCCTGGGAGCGGGAATTCCTGCTATTGAATGTCTGAGACAAATGTTCCTGAAGGGCAGCGGTCATGACTGAGAATCTCGCCAGGTGGCAGCAGGAGGACCGGCAGCATTTCCTGCACCCGTTCACGGATCACCGCCAGCTTGGCGAACGCGGCACGCGGGTCATCACGCGGGCCGAGGGCGTGTACATCTTCGAGGCGAACGGCCAGAAGATCCTGGACGGGATGTCCGGGCTCTGGTGCGTCAACCTGGGCTACAGCCGCCCCGAACTGGCCGAAGCGGGCTGCCGGCAGCTGCGGGAGCTGCCTTACTACAACAGCTTCTTCCAGTGCACCCACCCGCCGGCCATCGAACTGGCTCGTGAACTGTGCGAGCTGGCCCCGCCCGGCTTCAACCGGGTGTTCTTCACCAATTCGGGATCCGAGGCGAACGACACCATCATCCGCCTCGTCCGCTATTACTGGAGCCTGCTCGGCAAGCCGGACAAGCAGATCATCATCGGGCGCCGCAACGGCTATCACGGCAGCACGGTGGGCGCCGCCAGCCTCTGCGGCATGCCATGGATGCACGCCCAGGCGGGCCTGCCGATCCCCAACATCCTCCACATCGAGCAGCCCTACTGGTTCGGCCTGGGTGGTGACCTGGCGCCGGACGAGTTCGGCCGCCGGATTGCCCTGCAGCTCGCCACCACGATCGAGGAGGTCGGTGTGGACAAGGTGGCCGCGTTCATCGCCGAGCCCGTGCAGGGCGCCGGCGGCGCCGTCATCCCACCCGCTACCTACTGGCCCGAGATCCAGAAGATCTGCGATCACTACGGCATCCTGCTGATCGCGGATGAAGTGATCTGCGGCATCGGCCGGCTGGGCCACTGGTTTGGCTCGCAGCACTACGGGATCCGGCCCGACCTCATGCCCTTCGCCAAGGGCATTACCTCGGGGTACCAGGCGCTGGGTGGCGTGATGGTGAGCGATCGGGTGGGCGACGTCCTGGTGGAGAAGGGCGGCGAGTTCTACCACGGCTTCACCTACTCGGGTCACCCGGTCGCCTGCGCCGTGGCCCGGGCCACGCTCAAGGTCCTGCGTGACGAGAAGCTCGTGGACCGGGTCCGGGACAGCGTGATTCCCGCCTTCAGCAGCCGCTGGCAGAAGCTCGGTGAGCACCCGCTCGTGGGCGAGGCACGCTCCGCCGGGCTCATCGGCGGGCTCGAGCTGGTGCCCCGCAAGGACAGCCGGAACCGCTTCGCCAAGGAACTCAAGGTGGGAGAGCGGTGCCGGGACTTCTGCATCGAGCAGGGGCTGGTCATGCGGGCGGTCGGCGACACCATGATCGTCGCGCCGCCGTTCATCATCACCGATGAACAGCTCGACGAACTCGTGGACAAGGCCTGGAAGGCGCTCGACCTGACCCAGCGGTCGTTGGGTCCGGTTCGCAGCCCGGCTCGCGCGTAGGTTCGCGGTGTCGGGCACCGGGGCCAGCGACGAACATCCGCCATCCTGGTACCTGGCCACTGCGAGGGGCCTGACGACCTACCCGCCGCTCGCCGGCGTCACGACCGCCGACGTGTGCGTGGTCGGGGCCGGCTACACCGGGCTGTCCGCCGCCCTGCACCTGGCTGAACGCGGCTATTCCGTGGTTCTGCTCGAAAGCCGGCGCGTCGGCTGGGGGGCTTCGGGCCGCAATGGCGGCCAGCTCGGCACGGGACAGCGCCGGGAGGAGGCGGAGCTCGAGGCTAGCTTCGGCCGGGACGATGCCCGGCAGCTGTTCCAGCTGGGGCTCGCCGGGCGCGACCTCGTGAAGGATCTCGTCCGCCGGTATGCCATTGACTGCGACCTGATGCCCGGCCAGCTGCTGTGCGCCGCGAAGCCGAGCCACGTGCCCGACCTCGAGAGCCGTGCGGCAAAGCTCGCGCGAGACTACGACTATCCCCACCAGCGCATCTTCTCCGGGCCGGAGCTGCGGGCGATCGTCGACAGCCCGGCCTATCACGGGGGCGTGCTGGATTCGGGAGCGGCGCACCTCCACCCGCTGAATTTCGCACTGGGCCTGGCGCGGGCCTGCGTCGCGGCCGGCGTGCGGATCCACGAACAGACCCGGGTGACGGCCCACTCCGGGACGGGTCCGATAGTGGTCACCACGGACCAGGGCGAGGTCAGGGCCCGATTCCTGGTGCTGGGCTGCAATGGCTACCTCGGCTCGCTCGAGCCGCGCATCGCCGACCGGATCATGCCGATCAACAATTTCCTGCTGGCCACGGCGCCGCTGGGGCCGCTCGGCCGGCGACTCATCGCTGACCCGGCCTGCGTCCACGACACCTTGTTCGTCGTGAACTACTTCCGGCTGTCGCCGGACGGCCGCCTCATTTTCGGCGGCGGCGAGAATTACACCCGGGCGTTCCCGGCCGACCTCAAGGGGTTCGTCCGCCGCCAGATGCTGCGAATCTTCCCGCAGCTGGACCCGATCCCCATCGACTACGCCTGGGGCGGCACCCTGGCCATCACCATGAATCGCCTGCCCCATCTTGGACGACTTGCACCAAATGTGTACTTCGCCCAGGGCTATTCGGGTCATGGGATCTCGACGGCCACCCTGGCCGGTCAGCTGATGGCGGAGGCCATTGCCGGCACAGCCGAACGTTTCGACGTATTCGCCCGCCTGCCACCCCCGTCGTTTCCCGGCGGCACCCTCCTGCGCTGGCCCGGGCAGGTACTGGGCATGCTCTGGTTCGCGTTGCGCGACCGCCTGTAGGAGGCGCACCCCGTGTTTTTGGCGTTTATACTTCCGGCTGTTACCTCAGGGGGATCCTTAACCATGAATCGCATCCTGCAATCGAAGCTGGCTGGTCTGGGTGCCTTGGCGCTCGTCGCGGCATCCGCCACGGCCCGGGCCGATGTCAGTTCGACAATCACCATCGCCTCCGACTACGACTTCCGGGGCATCACCCAGACCGCCCTCGATCCCGCGTTCCAGGGCAGCCTCGATTGGGAAGGCGAAAGCGGCCTGTACGCCGGCCTGTGGGGCAGCAACATCGATTTCGGCCAGGACGGCGGCGAAGGCGTCGATCCGGTGGATCTGAACGTCGAGGTGGATTTCATCCTCGGCTACGCGGGTTCGTTCACCGAGGACCTGGGCTACGACCTGGGTGCCACGTACTACAAGTACCTGGGCGACGACAACGGCGACGTTGACTTCGACTACCTCGAGCTCTACACCGGCCTGAGCTACAAGATCATTTCCGGCGCGGTGTGGTACTCGCCGGATTACGGCAACTCGGGGGAGACCGCCTGGTATACGGAGCTGAACGCCGAGATTCCGCTGGTCTGGGACGTCGGCCTGGTGCTGCACGCCGGCTACAGCTTTGGTGACTACTGGAAGGCGCTTCGGGACGAAGAGCTGGGTGACGAGTACTACGACTACGCCGTCGGCCTGGCTCGTTCGTTTGGCCGCTTCGACTTCGAGGTGAAGTACATCGATGGCAGTGACCTCGAGGCATCCGACGGCACCCCGGACGACATCTTTTCCTCCGAGAGCAAGGTCTACTTCGCCATTTCCACCACGTTCCCGTGGACTGACGCCGAAGAGTAGCAACGGCTGGGCAATGCAATGAACCCCGCGCGGCCGGCAAGGCTGCGCGGGGTTTTTTTATTTCTCCGACTTCGCCATCTGCATCTCGAGCGCCAGGCGGCGCTCCTGCCGGCGCATGTATAGCGCCGACAGCACCACGCCAAGCCCCACGATGGTCACCATGATCGTGGCCAGGGCGTTGATGTCCGGGCTGACGCCGAGCCGGACCTTGGAGAAGACCACCATGGGCAGCGTGGTGGAGCCCGGGCCAGCCACGAACTGGGAAATCACCAGGTCGTCCCAGGACAGGGTGAAGGCGAGCAGCCAGCCTGACAGGATGGCGGGCAGGATCAGCGGCAGGGTGATCGTGAAGAACACCTTGGCGGGGCGCGCCCCGAGGTCCAGTGCGGCTTCCTCCAGGGAATCATCGAAGGTTGCCAGGCGGGACTGCACGACCACCGTCACGTAGGCCATGGCGAACGTGACGTGGGCGATCACGATCGTGGCGAAGCCCCGGCCCTGGGGCCACCCGATCAGCTGCTCGAGGAAGACGAACAGCAGCAGCAGTGACAGACCCGTGATCACTTCCGGCATGACCAGGGGGGCCGTGGTCATGCCGGACAGGAGCGTGCGGCCCCTGAACGGCCCGAAGCGTGTCAGCACGAGCCCCGCCAGGGTGCCAAGGATCACCGCGCCCGTGGCGGTGACGGCCGCCACCTTGATCGAGAGCCAGGCCGCCCCGAGGATCTGCTCGTTGCTGAGCAGGGCCCGGTACCACTTGAGGGTGGGGGAGTCGTCGGCATCCCAGACCGTCACCAGCCGGGAATTATTGAACGAGAAGAAGATCATGGACAGGATCGGCACGTAGAGGAACGCAAAGCCGAAGAACAGCGCGAAGCGTCTGAACCAGCTCCTGGATTTCACTTCCTTGCTCCCGCCAGTTCCCGGTTCTGGAAACGCTGGAACAGCACGATTGGCACCACGAGCAGGAGCAGCATGGCGATGGATACGGCGCTGGCCACCGGCCAGTCCCGGTTGGCGAAGAACTCGTCGGACAGGACGCGCCCGATCATCAGCTGGTCCGACCTGCCGAGCAGCGAGGGGATGACGTACTCGCCCACGGCCGGGATGAACACCAGCAACGAGCCCGCGACGACGCCCGGGAAGGACAGCGGGAGCGTGATGCGCAGGAACGACCTGATGGGCCCTGCCCCCAGGTCGGCCGACGCCTCGAGGAGCGTCAGGTCGTGCTTCTCCAGGTTCGAGAACAGGGGCAGGATCATGAAGGGCAGGTAGGAATAGACGATGCCGATGTACACCGCAAAATCGGTGTACATCATGGTGAATGGCCCCAGCCCGACGATGCCGAGTGCCTGGTTGATCAGCCCGTCGGTCTTCAGCAGGCCAATCCAGGCGTAGACGCGCAGGAGGAATGACGTCCAGAACGGCAGGATGATCAGCATCAGCCAGATATTCCGCAGGGTTGGCGTGGACCGCGCGATGGCGTAGGCCATCGGATAGCCCAGGAGCAGGCAGAAGAGGGTCGAGATCGCCGCGACCTTGACCGAGTAGAGGTAGGAACTGGTGTAGAGCGGGTCCGACAGCAGGAAGGCGTAGTTGCCCAGGTTGATGTTCACGGCGTAGGCCGCGTCGCTGACCCTCTCGATGAGCGGGGCGAACGGTGGCATCGCCAGCCGGACCTCGGAGAAGGACAGCTTCAGGACGATGATGAACGGCACCGCAAAGAACAGGAACAGCCAGAGGTAAGGGACGGCGATGACCAGGCGCTGTCCCGCCCAGTGCTTGCGCACGTACTGGGACCATCGCGGCGGGCCGAAGCGGTAGAGCAGGGAGAAGATCAGCCCCAGCCGCCCGGCTCCCCAGGCGTCGATGGGTGGCCTCTGCGGCTGTCGGATCTGGGAGCGGGCCATGAGGTTCCGGTGGCCGCGAAGGGCCTACTGGGGAAGGATCACCGGGCTGGACGCATCCCAGGACAGCCACACCGTCTCGTCCCAGGAGATGCGTTCACTGAGTTGCCGGACCGAGTTTGGCAGCGTCACCCGGACCATCTTGCCGCTGTCGATCCTGACCAGGTAGATGGACATGTCGCCCATGTAGGCGATGTCCTTCACCACGCCCCTCGCCCGGTTGTCCGGGCCCGGGGGTTCTTCCCGCGTGAGCTCGATCTTCTCCGGGCGGATGGCGGCCCAGACGGCCGCGCCGGGCGCGGAGCTGATGCCGTGGTCCACGTAGATGGCGCAACTGAGCTCGGGCGCGTGGATCCGGATGTAGTTCGGTTCGTCCTCCGTGAGGCGCCCCTCGAACATGTTGACCGACCCGATGAAGTCGGCCACGAACTTGGACGTCGGGTATTCGTAGATCTCGGTTGGCGTGCCGACCTGGACGATCTCGCCCCGGTCCATGACCCCGATCCGCGTGGCGAGGGTCATGGCCTCCTCCTGGTCGTGGGTCACGACGACGAAGGTGACGCCCAGCTTTTCCTGCAGGTTGATCAGCTCGAACTGGGTGGCCTCCCGCAGCTTCTTGTCGAGGGCGCCGAGGGGCTCGTCCAGCAGCAGGAGCTTGGGTTTCTTGACGAGGGCCCGGGCCAGGGCTACGCGCTGGCGCTGGCCGCCTGAGAGCTGGTGAGGCTTGCGCCGCGCCAGTTCGCCCAGCTTGACCGTCTCCAGCATCTCCGCCACCCGCTGGTCGATCTCCTTGCGGGACAGCTTCTCCTGCTCCAGTCCATAGGACACGTTCTTCGCCACGGTCATGTGGGGAAAGAGCGCGTAGGACTGGAACATCATGTTCACCGGGCGCTCGTAGGGCAGCGTGTCCGCCATGTCCTGGCCGTCGATGAAGACCCGGCCGGAGGTCGGCGCCTCGAAGCCGGCGAGCATGCGCAGAAGCGTGGTCTTGCCGCAGCCGGACCCGCCCAGCAGGCAGAAGATCTCCCCCTTGAAGATGGACAGGGAAACGTTGTCGACGGCCACGAAGTCGCCGAAGCGCTTCGTCACGTGCTCGATGCGAACGTATTCGTTGGTCTTGTCGATGGGCCGGGGAGGTCCGCCCTCCCCATGACTCTGGCCGTGTCGCTCCGGCACAGGCGGGCGCCGCGCTATTGCCCGGTCTTGAATCGTGTCCAGCTGCGGGTCAGCAGCCGGGTGAAGGCTGAACTCTCGGCCAGGTCAGGCACCAGCTTTGGCTTGATCGCCTCGGCCGGATAGATGCCCGGGTCGTTGCGAATCTCCTCGTTGACCTGGCTGAAGGACGCCGCGTTGCTGTTGGCGAAGTTGACGAAGTTGGTGTTCTTGGCCGCAACGTCCGGGCGCAGCAGGTAGTCGATGAACAGGTGGGCGTTCTTCACGTGCTTCGCATCCGCAGGGATGGCCAGCATGTCGAAGAACATGACGGCGCCTTCCCGGGGAATCAGGTACTTGACCACCACGTCGTTGCCGGCTTCCGCGGCCCGGTCCCGGGCCTGCAGGACGTCACCGCTCCAGCCCAGGGCCAGGCAGATCTCGCCGTTTGCCAGGTCTTCGATGTACTTGGACGAATTGATGTACTTGACGAAGGGCCGGATGGAAGTCAGCACCTTCTCCGCGGCCGCCAGGTCCTCCGGGTTCTCGCTGTTGGCCTCCCTGCCCAGGAAGATCAGCACGGTGCCGACAACCTCGGACGGGGCGTCCAGTATGGCAACGCCGCAATCCTTGAATTTCGCCACGACCTTCGGGTCGTAGAACATCGCGAAGCTGTCCACGGGCGCGTCCGGCATCGCCGCCTTGATCTTGGCCTCGTTGTAGCCGACGCCGGAGGTGCCCCACAGGTAGTTGACCGAGTGCTCGTTGCCCGGGTCGTGCTGGGCCACGCGCGCGGTGATCTCCGTGTCCAGGTTCTTCAGGTTGGGGAGCTTCGACCGGTCGAGCTTCTGGAAGACGCCGGCCTTGATCTGCCGTTCGAGAAAGGAGGCCGATGGCACGACGATGTCGTAGCCCGTGCTCCCGGCGAGCAGCTTCGTCTCGAGGACCTCGTTGGAGTCGAAGACGTCGTACTTGACCGTGATGCCGGTCTCCTTCTGGAAGTCCTCGATGACGGTCGGATCGATGTAGTCCGACCAGTTGTAGACATTGAGCACCTTCTCGGCGTCCGTCTCGACCGCTGCCGGAGCCGCCGCTGCGGGCTCAGCCGGGGGTGCCGCCGGCTCGGCCGGCGGGGCCGCGGGCTTCTGCCCGCAAGCAACCAGGATCAGGGTGACGATTACCGCGCCAGCCGCGGCAGGCAGAGACCTGCCAGGGGAGGGTGAGTCGAGGGAAGTGTCGCGCGCCGGATTCGTCATGATCGTTCTCCCGGGACCGCAGAAACATGAAAAGTGCCCACGGCCAGTTATATACCAGCGGCGGGGACCTGAGAAGGCGGTGGGAGGCGACGGGGAGGGCGCGCCCCTCCCCGTCGACGGGCAGGATCAGATCCGGGAGGCGTAGATGCCCCACAGCTTGGCGATCGACGCGGCCTCGGCACCTTTGACCTGGCTGAAGGCCTTGCGGGCTTCCGCGCCGTTCTTCAGCTGGATCTGGCTCCGGCCCATCAGCATGAGCGCGGCGTCGCGGTCGCCGCCCTTCTGCAGGGCGCGCTTCGCCGCCGCGAGGGCCTGATCGGCCTGGCCGTAGCTCAGCAGGACCTCGCCCACCTCGATCTCGTCCTGGCCCGACTTGGAGGCCGTGGCCTGCCGGGCGAGGTTGCCGAGGGTCGGCTGCTGGACCGAGGTCTTCTTGCGGGCATCGGCCAGGATGCGCTGGCTGCGCGCTTCATCCGCGGGGCCGAACACCTTCCTGGCGGAGCACTCTTCCATGACTCTCTGGGCCTCTGCGGGGAAGCCTGACTGGATACCGATGATCGCGGCGTCCATGCACACATCCGGCTTGTCCATGAGGTCGAGCTTGCCCATGAGGCGGTAGACGTTCATCGCCACCCGGTCGTCGCCGGCAGCCTGCTTGCGGAGGGTGCTGGAAAGGAGCTTCCAGTTATCCGGCGTCGGGTAGAGGCTGACGAGCTGCTCGGTCGTCCTGGCAACGCCACTGGTGTCGCCCAGGGCGCTGTAGGACTGCAGCAGGATGCGCAGCCAGTTCTCGGCCGGCCGTCCGCCGGACAGGCGCACGGCATTCTGCACCGACGCGATGGCGGCCTTGTCGTTGCCCATCAGCTGGTAGGCCTGGCCGAGCATGGCGTGCATGCCGGCGTCGCCGCCGCCCGTGGCCTTCAGGTAGCGGTTGGAGTACTCGACCACCTTGTTCAGGTTGCGTGGTGACTGGAAGTTGAGCTGGGCGAGCTGCTTCAGGCGGTCGTTGACCTGGCCGGCCGGCAGCTGGCCGGAGCTGAGGCTCTTCTCGAAGGCAGCCGCAGCGGCAGCGTAATTGCGCTGCTGGGAGTAGATGAAGCCATAGGTCTCGTTGATCTTGAACTGCTCGAAAGCCGTCTTGCCGGAGACGGCATCAGCGGCCTTGAGCTTCGTCAGCGCCTGGCCGTACTGGCCCTTCTTGCCGAGCGCCAGCGCCTCGGCCAGCGGATCGCCGACCTTCTTGCTCACCTTGGCCTGCTGGGCCAGGGCCGGGGTCGGGGCCAGCAGTCCGCCGACGGTCAGGCTGGCTGCAACAGCCAGCGAAATGATGAGCAGAGACTTCTTGAGCATTTGTCCGACCCGTCCTTCGAAACCGCTACTGCTGGCCCGCGTAGATCGACCAGAGCTGCGCCAGCTGGGCATACTCCGGGCTCTTCACCAGTTCGAATGCCTTCACTGCTTCCGCAGTGTTCTTGGTAAGGATATACGCTCGGCCCAGGGACAGGTTGGCCTCGTCGACGCTCTTGACGCCGCCCTTGCCGATGCCGCGCTGTATTGCCTCGAGTCCCTTGGCCGGCTGATCGTAGCTCAGGTAGGCCTCGCCGAGCTTCACGTCCGCCTCGCCCGCCTTGGCCGCCAGGGCCTCCTTCTCGAACTGGGGCAGGGTTTTCTGGTCGGATGCGGCAAGGCGCTTCGACTCGGCCAGCAGGGCCTGGCTCTTCGTCTTGTCGCCGCTGCTCTCCAGGACGCCGCTGGCGTAACCCTTCTCCATGAACTTCAGCGCCTCGCCCGGTGAACCGAGCTGGGTGGCCGAGTTCGCGGCCTCCGTGAACTCGTCCGCGTCGTCCATGGCATCCACCTGGTACATGAGCCGGAACACCTGCAGGATCTGCCGGTCCTTGCTGGCCGCCTGGGCAAGCAGGCTCCGGGTCAGTGTCTTCCAGTGCTCCTTGCGGGGGTAATGGCGCACCAGCTCGGTGGTGGCCTCGGTGATGCCCGGGGCATTCTTCAGCTTGGAATAGGAGCTCTGCAGGATCAGCAGCCAGTTCTCGTCGGGCTTCTGCCCGGCAGCCTGGGCCAGCGCCGCCGCTTCCTTCATGTAGTTCGCGGCTTCGCCGAAGTTGTCGCTGAAGTACGCCGACTGGCCCACGAGCCCCAGCATGGCGGGGTCCCGGGTGCCGGTGGCCTCCAGCCAGCGCTTGCCGAACTCGCCGGACCTGGCCAGGTCCCTGGGCTCGGTCTGCAGGTAGAGCTGGGCAAGGAGGCGGAGCCGGTCGTCGACCTGCTCCGGCGCCAGCAGTCCGGACGCGAGACTCCGGTCGTAGGCCGTGGCCGCGGCGTTGTACTTCTTCTGCTTGATGGCGACGAAGCCGGCAAGCTCGTCGATCTGGAACTGCTCGAAGGGCGTCTTGCCGGGAACGGCCTCGGCCGCCTGCAACTGGACTTCCGCCTCGGCGAAGTTGCTGGCGTTGGTGAGTTCCAGGGCCGCCTGCAGCGGCTTCAGCACCTTCGGGTTGATCTTCGGCGTCTTGGCCTTGGATTCCTGGGCCTGGGCGGCCGGCATCACGCTGACACCGAGGACGGCGCAGCCGAGGAGCATCAGGGCGGTGGTTGCCAGGGCGGGGAAGATCTTGCGCATTGTCAAAACTCCAATCGAAGGTTGGCCGGCGAGCGCGCCATACCGGTCAACTGCAGGCCTGGTGTGGCGTTTCGCTGGCCATGGGCGGGATGTTCCGCTGACCGGGTGAATCAGTCCTGAATCGGCCTCGGCCGGACTTGAGCCAGATCGCGGAGGCGGGGACCGCTACTGGAACTTTTCCGTTCCGACGATACCCATCTTCACCATGCTGTTGCGCTGCGCACTCGCGAGCACCTGGGCCACCGCGTCGTACTTCGCCCGGGGGTGTGCCTCGATCGCAACCTGGGGCTGCGGATCCTTCTGGGACTCGACCTTGAAGTAACGTTCCAGGGTGGCGAGATTCGCCACCGGCGTGCCGTTCCAGGAGATCGAGTTGTCGTAGTCGATCAGGATGTTGATGACCACCGGGGGGACCAGCGGTGGCGGATTGTTCGTCTGGGGCATATCCAGTTTCACGGCATGCGTCATCACCGGCAGCGTGACGATCAGCATGATGATGAGCACCAGCATCACATCAATCAGTGGCGTGGTGTTCATCTCCATCATGGGGGCGCCTTCACCCCCGCTGGAACCTACCGACATACTCATCGTTCTGAACCTCTGGCCGGGACTATCGCCCGGCTACTAGCGGGAGCCACGATTCGGCTCTGAAATGAAGCCGACCTTCTGGATGCCGCCCTTCTGCAGTTGAAGGATCACGCGCCCGACGTTCTCGAAGCGCACATTGCGATCGCCGCGGACGTGGATTTCCGGCTGGGGCACCGTGACCGCGGCGATGCGGATGAGGTCGGCTAGGGCCTGCTGGTTGGGGACGCGCGATTCCTTCCAGTAGATGTTGCCCTGCTGATCCACCGCGATGGTGATGTTCTCCGGCTTGGTTACCGTCGCGATATTGCTCGCCTTCGGCAGGTCGAGCTTCACCGTCTTCGTGATCACCGGGATGGTGATCAGGAAGATGATGAGCAGCACGAGCATGACGTCCACGAGCGGCGTGGTGTTGATCGCCGAGAGGATCTCGTCGTCGCCCTCGCCTGCCGGTACGTTCATGCCCATGTTGCTGCTCCGACCCGTTCCTGTGCCGTGGTTACTTGCGCGTTCCCTGGGGACCGGCACGACCACCGACCAGTGCCGCATACAGGTCGTTGGTGAAGTAGCGCAGCTGGTCCAGGATCGCCTTGTTCCGGCGCAGCAGCCAGTTGTAGCCCAGCACCGCCGGCACGGCGACGGCCAGACCGATGGCGGTCATGATCAAGGCCTCACCCACGGGACCGGCCACCTTGTCGATGCTGGCCTGGCCGGCGACGCCGATCGCGATGAGGGCGTGATAGATGCCCCACACCGTTCCGAAGAGGCCGACGAACGGGGCGGTGGAACCCACCGACGCCAGGAAGGACAGGCCGCGCTGCAGGTCGTTGGTCATGCGATCCACGTTCTGCTGCAGCTTGCCGCTGATCCATTCCGCGACGGGAACGTGCTCGGTCAGCTTGCCGTCAGCGTGCTCGCTGGCCTTGATGCCGCTCTCGACCATGGCCTTGAAGACGTTGCCAGTGCCGGAGAGCTTCTGCAGGCCATCGTTGAGTGAGTTGCCCGTCCAGAAGTCCCGGCCGGCTTCCTTGGCCTGCTTCAGGAGGCGCTGCTGCTCCCACAGCTTCGTCAGGATGATGAACCAGGAGTACAGGGACATCAGCACCAGGATCGTCAGGGTGCCCCGGGCGACGAAGTCACCCTGGGACCACAACTGGGCCAGACCGTAGGGGTTCTCCGCCTCGTTGGCGGCGAGGCTGGTGTCCACCGGGGCCTCTTCGATCGGCGCGATATCCATCGTGCCCATGTCCACCGGCACGGTGCCGTCGAGCGGTGCGGCGTTGGGATCGATCGCCGGATCCACCGGAATGGTGCCATCGGCTGCCGGTGCCGCCAGATCGGCGGGGGCCGCCAGCTCTGCGTCCGTGTTCTGTGCCAGCTGAATGTTATCGCCTGCCATGACTCACTTACCTTGAATGTTGCCCCGGTTTCCCGGGGCTGAAAATCAACCCTCGATCTTGAACGTAACCTTGACCGAGTGCCATGTCGTCACTGGATTGCCATCCTCGCTGCCCGGCGTGAAACGCCAGGCACGCAGGGCGTGCTTGAGTGCCGCTTCGTCGAGCCGCGGGAAACCGCTGCTCTTCTGAACCTTGCCGTCCTGAACCTTGCCGTCCGGGCCCACGAGCACCTGCAGCACCACGGAACCTTCCTCGCCCAGACGGCGGGAGGTGGGCGGGTACTCGGGCTGGAAGCGGCGCTTGAACTTGGGGTCGATCTCCGGCGCCTTCTTGACCATGGCCTTGACTGGCGGCGGCGCCGGGGGCGGCTTGACGTTGGTGACGTTCGTCAGCGCGGTGGTCGCCGGCGCGTCCACCGGGACGTCAACCACGATGTCCGGCGGCGGCACATAGGGCGGTGGCGTCTCGATGGCCGGCGGTGGCGGAGGCGGCTCATCCTCCTCCTGAATTTCCTCGAGGATCTCGGCGATGATTGGCGGCGGCGGCCGGTCGACCTGGATGATGCCGAGGCTGGTGACGAGACCCCACACCAGCAGCACGTGGAAGGCGACGATGATCGCGAAGATCGTCGCCTTGCGACCGCTACTGCCCAGGCCGGTGTCGAAGGTGCTGTCCATGTCCGCTCTTCAGGTCTGCCTTTGGGCGCTTCTATTGCTCGACCAAGTGCTGTACGAAACGTGTTGTTCGAAACTGCTCTGCTGCAAGGCTGGTTCTGCCCGATCGCCAAGAGATGCGCCAGTTCCCGCGAGGAACCTCCAGGCGCCGCCCTGACTGCGCAAGTGCTGGCTTCTTCGTTCCGCTTAACCGGCCGCATTTTGCGCACGGTTGCGGGGCCAGCGACTCATGGACCGGGAACCCCCCTCGGGCCAAGGCCGCTAAATTTACCCGATCTTTCTGGTGATTGCACATGGATCTATGCGGTACCGCTGCCTGCCCCGCCCACGCTGCGCCCGTCAATTTGGAGCAGATTCCGGGCAATTAGTTTCCTGCCGGGGTGGTGTGGCCGCGGCAGCGCTGCAACAATGGCGCAGTAACGGGGCAGGGCTCCCCGGCGGTGCGGAGGCTTCCATGCGACAGGTCATTGCGCTCGTCGTGGCGCCGCTGGTTCTTCTGGCCGGTTGCGCGGCCGACGTCCTCGAAAAGAGCGCGGATTTCGACCGGCACCGCAACAGCCGGATCGTGCAGCCTTTCGACAAGCCGGACAAGATCTATTTCGATGTCCGCTTCGGGCCGGAGTTCCCGGCTGACGATCCCGCGGCGGAAGAGGCCCGCATGCTCTGGCTCCAGGCGTGGCTGGAGCAGCGCCGGCTCTGCACCTCGGGCCACGAGGTCGCGGCCCGGCGGTCATTCGACTACTTCGAGGACAATCCGGCGGGTTATCAGCAGCGCTGGGAAATCCGCTGTGTTGCTCCTGCCGGCAAGTAGCCGGCCGGGTCTAGAGCAGCAGGAACCGGGTCCCGGGGGCCACCCGCCAGCGCCGGGCAAAGCCGGCATTCAGTTCGAGGACGCCGACCACTGCCCCCTCGGAGCTGATGCGCTTCGTCGAGAAGGGCTCCGTGTCCCGGGCGATGGACCCCACGGTGCCGTCCGCCCGGATGAACAGCATGTCGAGGGGCAGCACCGTGTCCTTCATCCACATCGCGAGTTCCCGGGGCGTGCCGTGGCCGAAGTACATGCCTTCGAACTCGCCGAGGGACTCCACGAACATCAGTCCCTGGGTCCTCTGGGCCGGCGTGCTGGCCATGAACAAGTCGATCAGCAGGCAGCGTGGCCCACTCGTCTCCAGCACGCCCTGGCCCCGGGGGAAGCCCGCCACCAGATGCGCAGGCTCGAGACCGGCCGCGGGCCCGGACAGGAACCAGAGGAGGATCGAGCCGGCCAGGGCTGCCGGCCGGCGGTCAGTCCGCATCGCCGGCTACCCAGCCCGAGAACTGCAGGTCGCTCAGGGTGAGGGACGAGCGGTCGCCAACGGAGGGCAGGGCCCCCACGCAATAGACCAGGCCGTCGACGCGGCTGCCGGCGGCCCCGCCGGCACGGCGGGCGACCGGTGTCACCGAGGCAATGCTGGCCCAGCAGCGCCCGGGCCCGCCGGAGCTGAAGAAGCGGTCCTCCCGCTCGTCGATGACGGTCACGTTGGCGGGGCGCTCCGCGCCGGCCAGGTCCTCCGGCCTGCCGTCCAGCCCGATCAGGAGGGACACCCGGCCGCCATCCGGCTGGTCACCGGCGAAGAACAGGCGGACTCCGCCGCGGTCCGGCTTCTGCATGCCGTCACAGGCGAAGCCGGCTCCGGACCAGTCGGCCGTCAGGCTGAGCGCGCCGAAGAACCGGCCGCGGAGGAAGCCCCCGGAGCCGAGGGCACAGGCCGGTCCGGCTTCCGGCCCCGGGAAGGCCAGTCCGGGCGGCATCCGGGCCGGCGCCGGCATCAGGGCCAGCATCCCGGTGAGCAGGACGCCGGCGGTGCCGAGCAGGCCGGCGGCACGGGTGAGCCACGGGTTGGGCAGCGGGTTGGCGGGCATGGCCGCGTATCCTAACGGCTTCGCCTGCCGGGGGGCGAAATGTGACTCACCGCGCAGCCCCACCCCCCTGCAGCCAGTAACTTCAACCGCGTCGACTGGGCCGGGTGCTGCCATGGCGCTCCGGCAATGCGTGCTTGGGCTGGTTTTTGGGGCGCGACACACTTTGAGTCTGGATGTGCAACAGCATTTGAACTCGCTGGTCACGGAGCGGCGCCCGGGCATGCTCCGGTTGCGCTTCAGCCAGTTCGTCGAGGGCGAGTTCCGGCGCGTCTACGCCGAGTCGAATTACCCCAAGACGCGCCCGATCCTGGTGATCGGCGCCACCGCCATCTTCATGACGCTGATCCTTGCGGTGATGGACGACAACCTCTCCTGGCAGACCGCGGCTTTCATGCTGGGCGTGTTGCTCCCCACGCTGATGGCGACCCTCGTGATGTCCTACAAGGAGGGTTCCCACGGTGCCTACCAGATCCTCCTGGCGCTGACGGCCCTGTGGATCGGGCTGGTGTGCACTTCGATCACCGCGCGGGCCAGTCTCAACGGGGCTCCCTATTATTTCGGGGCCGAGGTGGCATGGATCTTCCTGGTCTGGCTCGTGCTCGGCCTGCACTTCTGGAATGCGGCGCTGATTGCCGTGACCATCTCCACGATCTATGCCTGGGGCATGCTGACCTGGCAGTTTCCCCTGCGGGAAGTGGTGTTCTCCGGCCTGACCCTGCTGGCGGTGAACGTCATCGGCGCCTACTGCTGCTTCAAGCTGGAGTCCGCCGTGCGACAGGCGTTCCTGGAGTCCCGGATGCTCAACGACCTGGCGGAGCGCGACGGCCTCACCGGGCTCTACAACCGGCGCCGCTACGACAAGGATGTGGAGAAGCTCTGGCGCCAGTCCCGCCGCGACCAGAGCCAGCTGACGCTGCTGCTGGTGGACATCGATCACTTCAAGGGGTTCAACGACCTGTACGGCCACCAGGCCGGGGACGATGCGCTGAAGCGGGTGGCCGAGGTCATCGCCATGTGTGCCCAGCGACCCCTCGACTTCGCGGCCCGGTTCGGCGGCGAGGAATTCGCCCTCGTTTTGTACGGTCCTGCGCAGGACTTCGGCAGGGAGATTCCGGAAATGCTCCGGCGGAGCGTCGAGGAGCTGAAGATTCCCCACGCCGAGTCCGGCACGAGTCCGTGGCTCACCGTCAGTGTCGGCGTGGCCATCGTCAGCCCCGGCAATGAGCGCAGCCTGGCGGGGGCCATCCAGCTGGCCGACGAGGCCCTGTATCAGGCGAAGGAAGAGGGCCGCAACCGGATCGTCGTCAAGGAATCCAAGAGCGCCCACATCCAGACCGGCCGCTTCCGTGCCGCCCGGATGCAGGCCAGCGGCTGAAGTCGCGGTTCACAAGGTCGTTGTTACCAGGTGCCGGCGTTTGGTGCCGACGTCCAGGGTTCTTGTGGCGGCAGGGGGCCACCCTTCTGCAGCAGCTCTATGGAGATGCCGTCTGGCGAGCGGACGAAGGCCATGTAGCCATCCCGCGGCGGCCGGTTGATCGTGACCCCGGCTTCCTGCAGGCGGCTGCAGAGCGCGTAGATGTCGTCGACCTGGTAGGCCAGGTGCCCGAAGTTCCGCCCGCCCGTGCAGGTCTCCGGATCCCAGTTGAAGGTCAGTTCGACGCAGGGCGCTTCCCCGCCTCTGGCCGTGTCGCCGGGGGCGGCGAGAAAGACGAGCGTGAAGCGGCCCCGCTCGTTCTCCGTCCGCTTCACTTCCCGCAGGCCGAGCTGCTTGCAGTAGAAGTCGAGGGACGCATCCAGGTCGGACACGCGGACCATGGTGTGCAGGTACTTCATTAGAATGCCGCCGATGTCGCCCAGCCAGGAAATCCGGCCCCAGGCCAAGCGCCGTATCTTGTACGTGCCGGGCATCCGTGCCAAGCCGCCGCCGGACACGCATCGCGCCCTGGTCTGGCGGTGCCTGCTCGAGGGAATACGCCGTGCGGACGCGGCGCTTGGCGAACAACTCGCAACCAGCCCAGACTGCCTGCGGCTGATCCTCTGGGGCCACGAGTTCTACGCTCAGTACCGGGACATCCGGCCCGACGAGGCGGCAATTGCGGGGCTCCTGGCCGAACCGCGGCCAGGCCGGGACAGCATCCGGGAGTTGGATGGCCTGAAGCGGCGTGTCGGTTACCTGGCGCACCTTTTCGCCGACCGCTTTCCGCACCTGATCGTCTGGCTGGCAGGCGAGGGCACCCGGGCCAACATCGCCGACTCGGAGCGCTATTTCCGGAATGACCATGGCGTAGCCGACCGCATCCGGGGACTGCTGCGCGCGGAGCTGGAGCGCTCCTGGGACGCCGGCGACCGCGTCCTGCTCATGGCCCACAGCTTCGGCTCGGTCATTGCGTGGGACACGCTCTGGTCCCTCGGGGACGAGGCC
>Ga0209254_10002080_pt1 | contig 18161 bp, 14 predicted proteins | sample FrelakmetDIP11DI_FD_187148 | JGI IMG/M metagenome (GOLD analysis project Ga0209254, IMG submission 187148) | Freshwater lake sediment microbial communities from the University of Notre Dame, USA, for methane emissions studies - DIP11 DI (SPAdes)... | ecosystem: Environmental > Aquatic >...
TCTATATCTGTCAGGCGGGATTTCATACCTCAACGGAGGTTTCAGGAACGGATCACCCACATTTTACAGAACTGCCGAGGATCCTACCGGCGATTTTGTTTATGTTGCTGACTCCTCTGTAAATAATATTGGCAAAAAATCACCCAGAATTTATTATGGTGCTGATTTTCAGATAATGTGGGAGAATGCACTTGGAAGATCGGAATTGAGAGGAGAATATATTGCAGGAACCCAATCGGGTACTTACAGTACTTCTGTCACACCGGGTATTCCGCCACTTAATAAATCTCTTACTGCTGACTCTGTATTCATCAGGAACTTCAATGGTGCATATTTCTATCTCCTTCAGACTTTTCTGAAAAAACATCAGCTCTTCGTGAAATTCGACTGGTACGATCCTAATACAATTGTCAAAGGAAAGGAGATTACTGCATCAAGAAACTTTGGCACAGCTGATGTGCGATATGACACATTTGGTGCAGGATATATTTTTTATATGAATGATAATCTGAAATTTGTTCTTTTTTATGATCATCCGGTGAATGAAGAGTCAGGGATAAATGGTTATACAAAAGATCTCCAGGATGACACATTCACTATAAGGGTACAGTTCAGGTTCTAGGGCACTCTATTCTTTAGATCAAAATCTGTAAAAGATTATTGCTCCTGAGCTCTTCGATTAAAGGATAGCCGACAGAATATAATAAATTCCTGCACCAATAAAGGCTGAAACCGGTATAGTCAGGGCCCATGCCCAGAATATTTTTGTGGTTACTCCCCATTTTACGGCTGAGATTCCTTTAATGGCACCAGCACCCATTATCGACCCTGTTATTGTATGAGTAGTGCTTACCGGGATCCCAAAGTGAGTTGCACCAAAGAGAGTGAGCGCGCCTGCTGTTTCCGCACAAAATCCTTCAAAGGGCTTCAGCTTTGTAATTTTCTGCCCCATCGTTTTAACAATCCGCCATCCTCCAAAAAGGGTGCCCAGGGCAATTGCTGCATGACATGATAATACAATCCACAAGGCCGGGTCAGAATCCTTAGTAACCTTACCGACAGCTAATAATGCCACCCATATGATCCCCATAGATTTTTGAGCATCATTACCACCATGCCCCAGACTGAAAGCAGACGCGGATAATAGTTGCAGCCTCCGGAAATGCTTGTCTACCCCGGAAGGAGAATGATTCTTAACAATGCTAAGAACAATTACGGAGATTATATAGGACATTATCATACCTAAAAGTGGTGCAATTACAATAAACAATACTATTTTCAGTACCCCTGAATAAATCACTACGCCAAATCCGTTTCCAGCCACTGCTGCTCCTACCAGTCCCCCTACAAGTGTGTGGGAAGAGCTTGATGGAAGCCCCTTATACCAGGTAAGGAGATTCCATATGATTGCTGCACTCACTGCAGCCGCAATAAGTTCCAGGGTGACAATATCAGGATTGATAATCCCCTTGCCTATTGTTGAGGCAACTCTAAGAGGAAATACCAGAAAAGCAACAAAATTAAATGTTGCTGCAAGCGCAACTGCAGCAAAAGGTGAAAGAACCTTTGTGGAAACTACTGTAGCAATTGAATTTGCCGAATCGTGAAACCCGTTTATGAAATCAAAAACCAGGACAAGGCCGATAAGAATAATTAGAAATGTCATAAATATGTAAATAAACCACTGCTGTGAGCAATGACCTAACATTACTCGCTCATTATTAATATGTTACAATTACATGCACTTTAAATTTTGCTGCAAAGTTAATTTATCTCCAGGAATTAGGTTTTTTATTTATGTTACGTTTTTGTTACATATTTATTGAATCCCGTTAAACATCTCTCTGCGCCATTGAACCTTCAGCCCTTAACGCCATTGCTCCGTTTAACCAATATACCCTACCCTGCTGTCAAATGTACAACTTTATTATCTATATTTATTTCCTTAACCAATCAGACATTTATGAAAGAAAAGTGGCTCGAATGGGCAGCCAGACTGCAATCTATTGCGCAGGCGGGAATTACATTCGGTGAAAACCAGTATGATCTTGACAGATACCAGCAGATCAGAGCACTTTCAGTTGAGATCCTGCATGAGTATTCCGGGATCAGTCATGAAAAGATAAAGGATCTGTTTGCATCAGAGACAGGTTACCAGACGCCAAAAGTTGATATAAGAGCCTCCGTTTTTAAAGATAATAAAATCCTGATGGTAAGGGAAAAGATTGACGGGGCCTGGTCACTTCCAGGTGGCTGGGCTGATGTAAATACCTCTGTAAGCGAATCCGCGATAAGGGAATGTCTCGAAGAGGCAGGAGCACATGTAAAACCAAAAAGGATAATAGCTATTCATCAGGCTGACCGTCATTATGATTTCCCCTACCCATATACCATCTATAAGGTCTTCGTGGAATGTGAATTGATTGAAAATAATTTTGCTGCAAACACTGAGACACTTGATTCAGGTTTCTTCCCGGTCGATTCCCTTCCACTACTTTCAACCGAAAGGAATACCCTTGAACAGATTAAATTATGTTTTGAAGCAAAAAAATATATACTATTTGAGACTGTTTTTGATTAAATTAGAACATACTCAGGGATACCCCCCAGCCCCCCTGTGAGGGGGGTGAAATCCACTGATAAAAGGCCTCATTTATTGGGATTGGGGGCAAAAGAACCTTGTGTAACAAAATTATTTTAAACAATATTCATTATGAAACCAAAACCAAATACTCAGGTAAGATTACTTTTTCTAATAACAATAATTATACTTGTCACCACCTGTTTAACAGGACAAACTAAAAGTCCGGTATTAAGTGGAAAGGAAAAAGTATCACAGTTCGCCAAACAGACAGAGATGAAACAGACATCCCCATTCAAGGATTTAAAATGGCAGTTCATCGGTCCAACAAATATAAGTGGCCGCTGCACTGATGTTGAGGCTGTCTCACCTCATGGCAGCAATTACACTATCTGGATCGGCTCCTCTACAGGTGGTGTCTGGAAATCGACAAATGAAGGAACAACATTTGAACCCGTTTTTGAAGAGATGCCAACTGCATCGATAGGAGACATAGCAATAGATCCGATTAATCCGGATATAGTATGGGTTGGTACCGGTGAAGCAAATATTTTCAGAAGTTCAAACGCCGGTTGCGGTGTATTTAAAACTTCCGATGGAGGCAAGACCTGGAATGTGGTTGGACTTGAAAATACTTTTACTGTTGGCCGTATAAGGATACATCCGAAGAATTCCAATATAGTATATGTCGCTTCAACCGGGCATGAATGGACCCCGAATGAAGACCGGGGACTCTTCAAAACCACTGACGGAGGTAAGTCGTGGACCAGGATCCTTTACATTGATGAAAACACAGGGGTTTACGATATTGTTCTTGATCCCAGAGATCCTAATACTCTCTACTGCTCAACATGGGAACGTATGAGGCTAAAGTGGAACGATCCGAGAACATATGAAACCTCAAAAAACAGCGGGATATGGAAATCAGCTGATGGAGGAAAGACCTGGAAAAAGATAATCAAAGGATTGCCCGAACCAAACAGGCTTGGCCGTATCGGAATTGATATTGCACAGTCGAACAACAGGGTCCTTTATGCATATGTTGATAACTATGAGGTAGCTTATCCTGCCAAAGAGGGGGAAATGGATTCTTACGGTCGCCAGAGAAAAGATATTATTAAGGGTGCGACTATTTACCGATCAGATAATTCAGGTGAATTATGGACTCAGGTAAGTGGGCTCACACCGGATCAGAAAACCTTCATGGAAAGGCATTCAGCTACCTATGGCTGGGTATTCGGACAGATCAGGGTCGATCCCAATGATGAGAATACCGTTTATACAATGGGACTGATGCTTAACCAGTCGACTGATGGAGGCAGAACATTTAAATCACTTCAAGGCCCCCATGTCGACCATCACGGTCTATGGATCGATCCTGTAAATTCAAACTATCTTCTTAATGTTCAGGACGGAGGGCTAACCATTTCGTATGACAAGGGGAAAACCTGGAAATTCCCTATTGAAGAACTCCCTCTTATACAGTTTTTTAACCTTGGTTATGATTTAAGCACACCATTCAGGGTCTTTGGCTCCATCCAGGATCACGGCAGCTTCATCGGAGAAGTTGATCTGTCAGAGGGTCGTGATAAAGTCCCTGCAAAACCTTTCCTTGAGACACTTGGCGGAGAAGGAACAACACATAACATGAATCCTGTTGATAATAATACTATGTATGCAAGCGGTTTTTATGGCAGGCTCGCCCGGGCAGAACTGGACAGATACCCTCAAAGTATTAAAGATTTACTGCCCAATATGTTGCCGGATGAAACACAGCTCAGGGGCGAATGGATTGCTCCTTCACTGGTTTCACCCCACAATCCTGAAATTATATATCACGGAATGCAATACATGATGAGATCAAGGGACCGGGGTGATACGTGGGAATTTATCAGCCCTGACCTTTCCTTTAATGATCCAAAAAAAATGGGTGATATAAGCTACCAGACTATTTCTGTTTTTGATGAGTCACCGCTTCGTTTCGGACTTCTTTATGCCGGAACGGATGATGGCAGGATATGGAGAACCAAAGACGGAGGTAAAAACTGGACAGAAATCAGGAGTGGAGCTGTTCCAATGAAATTTGTTTCGCGTCTGACAGCTTCGAAATATGATATTGGAACTGTTTACATGACTCAGAGCGGACGAAGAGATGATGATTTTCAGGTATATATATGGAAATCAACGGATTTTGGAGACACGTGGCAGGATATCTCCGGGAACATTCCTGTAGGTCCTGTCAATACAATCAGGGAAGATCCTGTGAACAGGAATATTCTCTATGCCGGCACTGACGGAGCTGTTTTTGTCTCAAAGGACGGTGGCCAGAGATGGGAAGTAGTTGGAAATTTGCCCTTTTCATATGTACATGACATTATAATTCATCCAAGAGATAATATGATAGTTATAGCCACCCATGGCCGGGGTATGTGGGTTATGGATGCAAATCCGATAAATGAGAAGGATAAGCAAAGAACCAGGAGATAGAGATTCGTAGGGGCGTTGCATGCAACGCCTGTACAACAATGTATTATCGCTAATCCTCCAGGTAGAGATATTTTTCCTGGTTTTCGGTAACTCTCCCTATTACAGCTGATTGTGTCAGGCCAGCAAGATGAAGGTCTGAAATGACATGATCAGAAATCCCGGAGGGAACACACATTAATAATCCTCCTGAAGTCTGGGCATCCATGGCAATCATCTTAAGGTTGTAATTGAGATCCGTTCCAAAGCTTGTATCATTTTCAACAAAATCAAGATTACGGAAAGAGGCACCGGGGATACATCCTTCATCAACAAGCCTGTAGGTATTTCCGATCAGAGGTACCTGGCTTAAATTGAACAGCATGGAGACATTACTTGCTTTTGCCATTATAAGGGCATGGCCGGCAAGTCCGAATCCGGTAATATCGGTTGCTCCTTTAATATTGAATTTCTTCATCACCTCCGCTCCTGTTTTGTTGAGCATTTTCATCAGCTGCTTAGCCTGATACACATCTTCATCGGAAGCCATTTTCAACCGCTGACCTGCAAGTATAACACCTGTGCCGGCAGGCTTGGTGAGTATAATCACATCTCCAGGCCTGGCACCTGAATTTGTTATGATCTTTTCAGGATGAATATACCCCACAACAGCCAGTCCATACTTGGGAGGGTAATCATCAATTGTGTGCCCCCCTATTATCCTTAACCCCGCCTCAGATGCCATATCAGATCCGCCTTTAAGGATTTCAGCATAAGCCTCCAGTGGCAGCTTTGATGAGGGGAACATCATAATATTTAGTGCAATGACAGGAGTCCCACCCATAGCATATACATCACTTATGGAATTGGCAGCGGCAATCTGGCCGAATTCATATGGATCGCTGCATAACGGGGGGAAAAAGTCGGTTGTAAAAACCAGAGCCAGTTCGTCATTTACCCTGTAGACTCCGGCATCATCATGAGTATCAATACCGACAAGAATATTCGGATCAGAAGGAAGAGGAAGGTATTTTAAAAACTCCTCAAGTAATTTTGGTGAAATTTTAGCGGAACACCCCCCGGTTTCAACCATTTGAAGCAGGTCAATTTTCATCGCCAGACAGAGTTAATATTCAAGGTTTTACTACATTCCCAGCTTTTGCCATCACCTGGACTATCTCAAACATGTTGCTTAAGGTCCCGATTTTTACTTTTTCTTCCAGTGAATAGAATTTTACGCATGTGGCACACAATAACAGGGCTACTCCCATTTTCTCGATTTCTTTTAGATGGTCTATCACTGAAGATTCTTCCGCACCAAGAGTCACACCCTTGTTGTAGAAAACCATTTTTGCAGGAAGAATATCAAGATCTTTTATTGCTTTGATAAAATTGCCCATAAGAAGATGACCTAGTTCATCATTTCCGTCACCCATTCTATCAGAGGTGAATGCTATTATAAAATCGCCCTGTGCGAAATGAGGGATTTCTGTTTTACAGTATTCTTCCGGTCTGGCTGCAACACGATCAGTTGTTCTTTTTGTAATGGTCAATGTCCAGATACCATTAGCCTCTTCATACGAAAATTCTGTTTTATTATCTGTTAAAAAGCGTGAAATATTGCTAAAAGAGGTAAGATTATCAGTGATGACCTTAAATGAATCTCCGGTCTGCGAATCTCTCAGGGCATGGTTTGTGGCAATCAGAGGTGCGGGACATTGCTGACCTGAAGTATCAATGATTTGCATTTATGTGATTTTAAGTGACCTGCAAAGGTACAAAATATGTTAAAAACATATATTTTTGAGTTCAATATAAAGATTATGAAGAAAATCATACTGCTGTTTCTGATCTTGTCTGCACTCCCAGGTCTGAATCAGATCCAGGCACAAAACAAGATTGATAATAAATCTGTTACCGGATCATGGCTTGGTAAATTAGAGGTCAGTTCAATATCTCTCAGGATTGTTTTTAACCTTTCAGTAATTGGAAAAGACTCTCTTGGTGCAACCATGGACAGTCCCGACCAGGGGGCGAAAGACATCAAGCTCGGTCCCGTAAATATTGATAATGAGATTATTAAAATATCTGCGCCCATATTGCTTGGTGAATATTTCGGAACAATAAAGAATGACACATTAATTGAAGGTACATGGACTCAAAGAGGTAATACTTTACCTCTTAATCTGACAAAACTCAGGAAGGCATTTGCCCTGAACAGGCCACAGGAGCCAAAACCTCCTTTCCCATACACAATAGAAGATGTGAAATTTACAAATGAGAAAGCAGCAATAAATCTTGCGGGTACTTTAACTGCTCCACAGGGAGAAGGCCCGTTCCCTGCTGTTATTCTTATCACAGGATCAGGCTCACAGAACAGGAACGAAGAATTACTGGGGCATAAGCCATTCTTGGTTATTGCCGATTATCTGTCGCGGAATGGTATTGCAGTTCTGCGTTATGACGACAGGGGAGTCGGTCAGTCGCAGGGCACTCCGGTTAATACTACTTCCGGCGATTTTGCTGATGATGCTGAAGCTGCATTAATTTATCTCAGAACAAGAAAGGAAATAAGATCAGGATCTGTCGGATTTGCCGGTCACAGCGAGGGAGGGTTGATAGCTTCGATTGTTGGCTCAAAAAAAAGTGAAACTGCTTTTGTAATCTCTCTGGCGGGGACTGGAGTCCCTGGAGATCAGATAATGCACCGTCAAAACAGGGATATCAGCCTCCTTTCAGGAGCCGGTGAAGCTGATGTAAAAAAATCAATCTCGACCAATAAAAAGCTTTTCTCGGTTTTGAAAAAGGAAACAGATAATAAAAAAGCCGAAGTTAAGATTGCAGAAGTGTATAAGAAGGCCCTTGCCAAAGAAAACAAATCGCCCGACGATATCGATAAAGCTTTGAAACAGCTGAATGCAAGCTTGAATCCTGTCGCATATGACTGGTTGAGGTATTTTATACTAACTGATCCTGCCGGTTACTGGAAAAAAGTAAAATGCCCGGTTCTTGCCCTGAACGGGGAAAAAGATTTGCAGGTTGCTGCCGATGTAAATCTGCCTGCTATTGAAAAAGCCCTGAAATCAGGTGGAAACCTGAATGTAAAGACAATGAAATTACCTGAATTAAATCATTTGTTCCAGCATTGCAAAACTGGTTTGCCGTCCGAATATGGTGAAATCGAAGAGACATTTGCCCCTGAAGTCCTTAAGATCATGTCGGACTGGATCCACGGTCTGTAGAAAAGCCTGCCAGTTTTTTCAGGATCAGATGACCCCTTGCCAGAATACCTGCTGATCCGTCGCCCTGAAGCATTTGAATTGTCCCTGAAAGCTCATTTGCCAACTCAGGATATAAGATCGCAAGCTTGTATATAATCTCCATTGAATAAGCTTTAACAGCAATTGCAGAAAAACCTGATTTCAGCATTTTAAAACAATGGTCAGCGAGTATTCCATGGTGCCTGGTACTGACCAGATTCAGGTCGCTCATGGAGATCATTCTCAGAAATGAACGCTGGGCGCTTTCATTGTCAAGATTATCAAGTGCCTCGATAATCCGCTGAAGGTCAGGATTTATCATCTCCGGATATTTATCAAAAATCTTTGAGAGTGTCCATGATGCACGGAATGCCAGCTTTTTGTCATCTGAAAACGAATATTCAAGAAGCTTCTTAAGAATTTCCCCGTTAGCGATTGCCGATTCCGCAACCCATTCAGCTTCTTTGATCCCCATCATGCTTCCCACCATTGTTCTAAGATCTTCCTCATCATAAGTCTGTTGAGCCGACTTAGAAAAATCAGTAATTTCTGGCTCCGTCATAATGGTACTTTTAAGATATCCATCAGCAACCAGAATATCAGCTTCTAAAAAATCAACATCCTTGAAACCAACCGGGTTTAGCCACTTAAAAGCTTTATGTTCCGTAAGAAAAGGTAAATCATCAAGGGTATCGCAGACAAAAGGGATAAGCTTTATCTGCTTGCTACCATAATCATAATCAGTATCCGGGAGGCGTTTGCAGATAACAATATCAATCGACAGCTCTTCCTTTATTTCCCGTATAACAGACTCTTCCTCCGTTTCATCTGCATCAATCTTCCCACCCGGGAACTCCCATTTGAGTGGATGGAGAGCATTTTCGCCCCGCTGGACAACAAGAACCTCGTTCTCTTCATTCCTGATAACTGCACAAGTGACTCTGATCATTGTTACTCAGGTTAAAAGATCTGCATAAAGAGGTATTTCCAGAATATGCTCATATTGCTTATTTTCAGCATTGAACCTGAACGCATAATTGTCTATACCATTTGTGACTATTGCATATGGCACTTTGTATCCCAGGTTGTACTCGCCTACCTGGTCATACACTTTATCCTCATAAAAATCGGATATTCTGATATCCGGCGATTTGCACTCAACTATCATAACCGGTTGTCCGTTTCTGTCGTGAACCAGGATATCAACCCTTTTTTTCATTGTATTAAAGCTGAACATCATTTCAATACCGATAAGTCCTGACGGGTATCCCCCCTGATTGATAAGGTACTGCACAAAATGCTGTCGTACCCATTCTTCAGGAGTCAGCTTCACCCATCTTTTCCTTTGCGGATCGAAGATCATCTCCGAACCTTCCTTTTCTGTAATCCTGAAGGAATGTGGTGGAAGATTCAACTGTTTCAACTTAACTTTGTATTTTTGAAACCTGGAATAATTAACTTATTTAATTCTTCTTTTTTCTCTTTGTGTTACTTTGTGCTGCCCTTAGTGTTACTTTGTGGTAAAATTCTTTTTCACCACAAAGGGTCACAAAGGATATCACAAAGGTGCATCAAGGGAGAAATGAATAGTACAAATATATTGAGATAAATTTCAAAGTTTTGAACATATGAAGACCAAAGAAGAAATTGTTAATAACTGGCTGCCAAGATATACGGGAAAGAGCATTGGTACTTTCGGCAAGTATTTCCTTCTTACCAATTACCTCTATTATGTTGAACTCTATGCAAAATGGCATAGTGTTGAGGTTGAAGGCAGGGACAAGAATATGCCAAGCGCGACTGCCGGCGGAATAACAATAATCAGCTTTGGAATGGGAAGCCCCAATGCAGCAACCGTAATGGACCTGCTTAGTGCTGTAAGTCCTGCTGCTGTATTGTTCCTCGGAAAATGCGGCGGTTTAAAGAAGAAGAATAAACTTGGAGACCTTATACTCCCGATAGCTGCAATCAGGAGTGACGGAACTTCAAATGATTATCTTCCCAACGAGGTCCCGGCATTGCCTGCATTTAAGCTGCAGAGTGCAATCTCAGCTTCAATTACGCGGCTTAAAAAGGAATACTGGACCGGTACCGTTTATACAACCAACCGCCGTGTATGGGAATATGATGACAGGTTCAAAAAGTACCTGGTAAAAACCAGGGCAATGGCAATTGATATGGAGACCGCAACAATTTTCACAGTAGGTTTTGCTAACGAGATACCTACCGGAGCCCTGTTGTTGGTTTCTGACCAGCCTATGATTTCGACCGGAATTAAAACAGAAGCCAGCGACCGGAAGGTTAACAAAAAGTATGTCGAGATGCATCTGAAGATCGGGATGGATGCTTTGCGGGAAATAAAAGACAATGGCATCTCGGTTAAACATCTTAGATTCTGAAAATGCCGGCAGCTTTCGAAGAAATAATATCTGACCTTAAAAAAAGGATTTTCAAACCTGTCTATTTCCTTGCAGGAGATGAACCCTATTACATTGACCTGATAACTGAATATATTGAGGAAAAAGTCCTGCCGGAAGCCGAAAAAGCATTCAACCAGTTGATAATTTACGGAGAAGACACCTCAGTCAGCTCAGTCATCGAAACCTCACGCCGCTTCCCGATGATGGCAAGCCACCAGGTTGTAATTGTTAAAGAAGCACAGGCTTTAAAGAAGATCGAGGATCTGATGTTTTATCTTGATAAGCCCCTTTTATCAACAATCCTCGTTATTAACTATAAATACAAAGTAATTGATAAAAGGACAAAGCTGTACAAAGCGCTTGATACACAGGGTGTATATTATGAATCGATGAGGTTGCGCGATTACCAGGTCCCGCCATGGATCGAACGTTACCTCATGACAAAAGGCATAAAGACCGATCCAGATGCCTCAGCATTGCTGACTGAATTCCTGGGTACGGATCTTCATAAAATAGTAAATGAGCTTGATAAACTGTTAATTACCCTTCCTGCAGGCAAGCCTGTGATAACCAGCTCGCTGATTGAAAAGAACATAGGGATAAGCAAGGATTACAATAACTTTGAACTGCAAAAGGCAATAGGCGAAAAGAACATTTACAGAGCCAATATGATTATTTATTACTTCGCAAATAATCCAAAAGACAATCCAATAAACCTGACTATAGCTTCGCTGTTCAGTTTTTTTACAAAGATCCTAACATATCATTATCTCACCGACAGGTCAAAAAACAATGTTGCTTCCGTACTCAAGATAAATCCTTTTTTTGTAAAGGATTATGAGGCATCAGCAGCAAAGTACAATGCATCAATGACAGTTCAGATTATAAGCCTTTTAAGGACATTCGACATGAAATCAAAAGGGTTCGGGGATATAAGTACAGAACCGGGTGATCTGCTGAAGGAGCTTGTGTACAAAATCCTACATCTATAAAAATCCCCCTTTGAAGGGGGTCAGGGGGATGTTTATCAGTTCATATCAGGTGATTCCGGAAAATCAGCCCAGACTCTGTACTTATTTTTTAAGGACCGCAGCACTCTTTTCCAGCTGTCGCTGCCCCTGCTGCTCATTATTGTATCAGATTTAACCCTTGTAATTACCCAGGAGTTCTCCTGAATCTCCCGTTCAAGCTGACCAGCTGACCAGCCTGAATAACCAAGAAAGAAACGTATCTGTTCCGGATTGACCGATCCGGTTCTTATCAGATCGCGTATTGCGTCAATATCTCCTCCCCAGTAAAGATCACCTTCAACCTGTACACTTTTTGGAATAAGATGGCCAAGATTATGAAGATAATGAAGCGTATCAGGTGCAACGGGACCTCCCATGTTCAGGTATTCATCCCAGCCTTCAAAACCTGTAACGGTGTCAGATATCCTGATATCGAGCTTTTTATTAAGAATGAAACCCACTGATCCTTCCGGATTATGGTCAGTAAGATAAACCACGCTGCGGTTAAAGAAAGAATCCGGGAGGAAAGGCTCCGAAAGAAGTATTTTTCCTTTCTCTGGTATCTTATCTTCAGGATGTATAGCGAACAGATCAATTTCCGGTTTCATGATGTAAATTTAACAATCAAAATTTAAACAACTATACTAATAACATATAAAAATCATGCCAAATGCATTGGAAAAAAATAAAGCTAAATAATAATTTTGATTAAATAATGTAATATTTTTGACCAGTTTAGTTAATTAATCTTATGCAGAAAAGTACTTTAAGGATTATTGGAAACAAAGCAGTTCTGAATATACGTGAAAGGATGTGCGAAACTGCCGAGGAATTGATGTCAAGTGAAAAATTCCGGGCTGTACTGGATCATTGTATCAATCAGCTGCAGCGGAGGGATTCTCCCCTTCTTGAAATCTTTGAGGGTGGAATAATCGAGAAATCATCAACTGATGATCTGGTAAAAACACTTTTATTGCTTTATAAATATGAGGGTGTCCTGGTGCCGCATATCTTTGACAGGTCAGCATTATTTTTCAGAAATACCCAGCTCCTGAACAATTTTGTAGAATATCTTTACGACTACTGGCGTCATTTTGACAGGTTCATTATTAATGACTCCGAAGGTGACCGCCTTGATAAACGTCCATACCGTACATTCAATGAAACCATAGAGCATCTGACCCATCTGATCAGGACAGTTTACAGGCACATCCAGGAGAATATTACCGGAAGCCATCCTTCTGTTTACAGGCAGGTCCCGGCAGGTGCAGAAATAGCCGTTATCTCACTGCGAAAAGATCTGTTATGGACGGACGATAAATACAACAAGCTTAATAAAGTTCCCATAATCAGGCAGATTCTGATCTATCCTCCTCTGGTAATTCAGCAGCCGATGAATAAAAGGACAGGAGATTTTAAAAGAATCGGACAGAATCCTGTCGATCTGACAGAGCTCAACTCCGAAGACTTTTTATGCTTCCCGGCAAAAGTTGGAAAACTCATAATTATGGTATATTTCCATCTTAATTTCTTTGAGTTAGGTCTGTCGATGTGCAATCTTTTCCAGATCGCTGAAGATTCCGAACTTGAAAAGAAGCCAGATGGAGTATTTATATACGGCGTTGAAGGGAACAAGCTTGATAACCTGTCGACTTACCCGACGGTTTTTTATCACGACGAGCAGAATTTAATGTTTGTTGGTGCAATACCCGACAGACCTGAATTCGGTTACTTCGGGTATTTGAAAAAAATGATCCTTACCCTGCATAATTCTATCGTAATGAGATCAGGCAATATGCCCTTTCATGGCGCAATGGTCAGGATACTGCTGCACGGTAACAAGGAAGCAACTATACTGATGATGGGAGATACCGGAGCCGGTAAGTCAGAGACACTCGAGGCTTTCCGGGTCCTGGGAGAAAAGCAGATCAGGGATCTTAAGATAATAGCTGACGATATGGGATCGATTGAACTTGATCGTGATGGTAATCCTGTTGGCTTTGGTACAGAAATAGGGGCTTTCCTCAGGCTTGATGATCTTCAGCCCGGGTACGCCTATGGTCATCTCGACAGATCAATAATCATGAATCCCAGCCAGGTAAATGCGAGAATTGTCTTCCCTGTAACAACCCTTGAAACAGTAATCCGGGGACATAAGATTGATTATATCCTGTACGCAAACAATTATGAGGAGATTGACAATGAACATCCTGTTATTGAAAAATTCAATTCAGCAGAACTGGCTCTGGAGGTGTTTCGTGAAGGTGCCGTGATGAGTAAAGGTACAACAACAACAACAGGGCTGGTTCACTCCTATTTTGCAAATATTTTCGGCCCGCCAGAATACAAGGAGGTTCATGAAGAAATAGCTGAAAGGTATTTTACCTCATTCTTCAAAACAGACGTTTTTGTTGGTCAGATGAGAACAAGACTGGGGATACCCGGCAATGAAACATCGGGTCCCCGTGAAGCTGCAAAAGAGCTGCTAAGGATTATAGAGGAAACACCTTCAATATCTACTGTTTAATGTGGATCAAAATTTCCCGGGTACAGCTTCCTTCATCATAGAATATACAGCGTCGAAAATATCCTCGGCACTTGGTTTTGAAAAGTAGTCTCCGTCAGTAGTATAGGCAGGCCGGTGTTCCTTGCCCGTGAGTGTTTTAGGAGGCGAGTCGAGATAATTCCATCCTCCGTGCTTTTCAAGAACTTCCTGCATCATATATGCAGTGGTACCTCCCGGTACATCCTCATCGAGGAAAAGAACCCTGCCTGTCTTTTTAATTGAATTCAGGATCATTCTTTTCCTGTCGAAAGGAACAAGTGTCTGTACATCAATAAGTTCAACAGATATCCCATGTAATGAAAGCTGTTTTATGGCATCTGCTGCGATCCTGACTGTCGAACCGTATGTGACAAGGGTCAGATCGGTGCCTTCGGAAAGTATTTCAGGAATACCCAGCTCTATCTTAAATTCACCGAGATTGTCGGGCAGTTTCTCCTTAAGTCTGTACCCGTTAAGCGGTTCGATAACTATTGCCGGCCCCTCGCCTTCGAGCAAAGTATTGTAGAAACCTGCTGCACGTGTCATATCCCTTGGTGAACAAACATAAACTCCTCTTACTGAATTAATAAGCATGCTCATTGGAGATCCTGAATGCCAGATTCCCTCGAGCCTGTGGCCCCGTGTGCTTATGATCAGGGGAGCTATCATCTTCCCGGCAGTCCTGTAATGAGTTGTTGCCAGGTCGTCGCTCAGAATCTGGATGGCATACATCAGGTAATCGAGGTACTGAATTTCGGCAATCGGTCTCAACCCCCTGAGAGCAAGTCCAATACCCTGCCCCAGAATTGTTGCTTCCCTTATTCCCGTATCTGTTATTCTCAGGTCTCCGAATTTTTTCTGCAGTCCTTCAAGCGACTGATTTACTCCTCCGATATGGCCGGAGTCCTCTCCGAATGTCACCAATAGAGGATACTTAGAGAATAATTTGTCATAGTTATCCCTCAGTATCTGGCGCCCGGGAACCTCCGGTGAATTTTCATTGTATTCCGGTGGCACTGGCTTTACATTCAGTACCGATGTCGGCATTTCATTATAGAGAAATGTGTTATAGCTTTCCTCAGCATCCTGATAGTTGCGTTTAAGCCATCCCTGAAGCTCTTCCTTCAGATTGTCAGATTTGGCACAAGTACCGCAGATATTTCTGAGGATCTTCCTTGCAGCCATAAAATTATCTTTTCTGATCGGCAGCAGAATCTTCTGAAGGTCACCATTGATGTCATCAACAGCAGCCTCTTTGATTTCTTCAACACATCTGCATGTACGGCTGTTTATTATTTTTGCCAGTGCATCTCTCTCTGTTTTGATAGGATTCTGGAACATCTCCCATCCTTTTTTCCTTGATTCCTTTGCTTCATCTTCTGATTCCGCTTCCAGTTTGTCAAGCTCTTCAGCTGATGCAATACCATCTTTAATGATCCATTCACGCATCTTTTTTATCGGATCAAATTCTAACTCCCATTTCAACCGCTCTTCACTTTTATACCTTTCATGAGAACCTGAGGTCGAATGCCCCAAAGGCTGAGTAACTTCTTCGATATGAAAAACAACAGGTTTATGATCGCGGCGGCAAATCCCGATTCCCTCCAGGTAAAGCTTCAGCAGACCAGGGTAATCCCAGCCTTTTCCCTTGAAGATCAAAATTCCGGGTTTACCGGGCTCGTCCTCAAATCCTCTGAGAATATCCGATATGCTACCTTTTGTTGTCTGGTATTTTTTCGGAACAGAAATACCATACCCATCGTCATAAACCGAAAGAGCCATTGGCACCTGAAGAACCCCGGCCGCATTTATCGTTTCCCAGAAATGACCCTCCGATGTACTGGCGTCGCCAATGGAGCCGAAGGCAACCTCATTTCCCTGAACTGACAAAGTGGTAAACTGATGAAGCTCTTTGTTCTGCCGGAAGAGTTTTGATGCGTATGCCAGTCCCAGCAGTCTTGGCATCTGGCCTGCAGTGGGAGATATATCAGATGATGAGTTCTTCTGTTTTGTAAGATCGAGCCATGTTCCGTCCGGGTTGATATTCGGAACGGAGAAATGATTATTGAATACCCTTCCGCCGCTTCCCGGATTAAGCAATTTGTCAGTATTGCCATAAAGCTGATGAAAGAATTCGATAGAATTGTACAGGCCCATTGCCATCATCCAGGTCTGATCCCTGTAATATCCCGATCGCCAGTCCCCGTTTCTGAACTGCTTCGCAAGTGCTATCTGGATAATTTCTTTGCCATCGCCGAAAATCCCGAACTTGGCCTTACCTGTCAGCACTTCGCGGCGGCCGATAATACTCAGGTTACGGCTAAGGTTTGCCAATCTGAAATCCGCAAGGATGGTCGCCTTATTAATTTCTATCCCTTCTGAAATTGTTTTATGATCCATGATAATGTTCGTTTTATACTGACAGAGATTAAACAAACTAAATGAATTGTTGTTTAATGTAGTGGGAATAAATGATTACTATCTTTGTTAGGTCCTGAAGATACGAATAAACAAAAGGAATTTAAAATGTTAATCAAACTACTGATTATATCAACAATATTTCTAATTATTTCCTTTGTCTTTTTAGGTATCAGGATCTTGCTTAAAGGCAATGGACGATTCCCTGAGACACATGTGGGACGTAACAAGGAAATGCAGAAACGGGGGATATCCTGTGCACAGGACATCAGTATTGGTTGTACCCCGTCGGATGGTTTCGACAGCTGCACAACCTGTGGAAAAAACCTGAGTGCAAAGGGCTGATAGTGGAGGGCTAAGGTTCCGAGATAAACCTCTTAAGGTTTTCCGAAGTCCAGGTTTTGTAATTACCACTATCATCAGAGAAGACCAGGAATCCATCAAATTCAGGGTGAAAACCCAGAAATTCAATGGTTTTTTCTTTTCCAAATACCATGCAGGCTGTGGCAATGCCATCGGCTGTTGCACAGTCGTCGGCAATAATAGTTGCACTCAGCAATTGATTTCTGGCAGGATATCCGGTTCTGGGATCAATTGTATGAGAATATTTTATTCCGTTTTCGACATAGAACTTCCTGTAGTTACCAGATGTTGCAAGTGACCGGTTCTTCAGGCTGATTATTGCCTGAAGATCATTCCCCGGAAGCATGTTATCATCTGAAGGTCTGTCAATTCCAATTCTCCACATAACACCCTGCTTGTCGCCCTTTACCCTGACCTCGCCACCTATTTCCACCAGATAGCTTTTAATTCCCTTACTGTCGAAATAATCATAAACAACGTCAACCGAGTATCCCTGTGCAATTGCGTTAAAATCGAGATCCACACCCGGATAAGTTTTAACAACTTTCCCATTTTCGATTCTTACCTTATCCATCCCGACAAACTGTGCCAGAGAGTCGCGTTTTGATTCAGTAAATGATTTATGAGCATCCGGACCAAAGCCCCATGCCTTGACAAACGGCCCGACAGTTATATCAAACGCCCCGTCAGTAATTTCTGTGATTTCTGCTGACTTTTTAAACACATTCAGAAAGTACGAATCAGGTGTTACATCCTCATTGCGGTTTACTTTTGAAAGTATGGAGGAATCAACATAAAGTGACAATGACATGTCAAAATCGCGAAGGATCTTCTCAACATCAGCTTTGAGTTCCTGACCATTTAAGCTGCCGTCGTTACCGAAAACCATGCTGTAAGTGGTACCCTGAGCGAATCCGGCAAAATTATCATAGGAAATTGTTTTTTTACAGGAAAAGCATACAAGCAGAACAATAAAAGCTATACTGACAGATTTATAACTCATTATGTAAGTTAAATTCCGAAATCATCAAACGAAATATTCTCCTGAGGCACCCCGAGGTCATCAAGCATCCTGGTAACAGCATTATTCATGGCCGGTGG
>Ga0209254_10002081_pt1 | contig 18161 bp, 7 predicted proteins | sample FrelakmetDIP11DI_FD_187148 | JGI IMG/M metagenome (GOLD analysis project Ga0209254, IMG submission 187148) | Freshwater lake sediment microbial communities from the University of Notre Dame, USA, for methane emissions studies - DIP11 DI (SPAdes)... | ecosystem: Environmental > Aquatic >...
GTGCTGGTAAAAAAGTAGTGTTGGCACGCCGTGTGCAAACCTCTGGTTCACAAGCGAGCTCAAATGCATTTTTCTTAAGTAATCCATGTGCATCTGCTGTTTCTGGTAACTTAAACCCGGCAGTGGCAGCTGACTCAAGTGCTACTTTTGAAGTGTTTGAAGGCTCTGGTACTGGCAACGTGAAAACACGCATTACTACAGCAACTAATTCAGCAGGTGCTGACAACTTTGCGATTGGTGTGATTTCTGCAGAGAATGACTGGCGTATTGAGTCTGCAACAGGCGGCCAAAATGGTTATCGCTTTATTAAGATTGATGGCGTTCACCCAGAAGCTGGCGACACGACCAATGCGCGCGTAACGGCAACTAATGGAAATTACCCGTTCCATATGGAAATGCATAACTTTGTAGCAAACTCTGCAACTGGCTTTGGTGCAGCGGTTGTTGGCCAAATTGCTGCAGCGCTATCTAACCCACCGGCAACATCATGTGCTGTTTTACCACGCGGTTTGACAATCAGCCCACTCGCTGGTTCTAGCTGTACAGTGGGTGCACAAGTTGCTAAAGGCACTAACCTGGGTAACAACTGTTCACCAGCACAGTTAACTCAGTAATAGTAAATTTGGGTGTTGTTTTAAAAGCACCTGAATGAATAAGCGCACCCCTCACAAAGGGGTGTGCTTTTTTAGTTTTAAAGGATGTTGAAAGCTTGGATGGACTATGCTGTTTTCATCAGTTTGCAACATTGATTTTTGATAATGGAAAAGTTTATTTATTGGTCGATTCTGAATATGAAGCGTAATTTTATTGAACAATTGACCGTGTTAGCCTGTATGTCTCTTTTATCTCCGGCATGGGCTCAGGCAGAGGAAAATCTGCCGCCTCAAAATAATCATGGTATTGATTCGAATGGTACAGATTTGAAATTGGAAGGTCCGCCAGATAAAAAGACGGAAGAAAAACCACAAGAAAAAAATCCCAGCTTTAATGTATTTGAATTCAAAATCGATGGCAATACAGTATTGCCTAGCGGCAAAATAGAAGAGGCTGTTTATCCTTATTTGGGTGAAACCAAAACCATAGAGGATGTTGAAAAAGCCCGTGTGGCTTTAGAAAAAACTTATCAGGAAGCGGGGTATTTAACCGTTTCAGTCAGCATTCCGCAGCAAGAGGTAGACGCCGGCGTTGTGACCCTGCAGGTGACAGAAGGCAAGGTAGAGCGGTTGCGTGTCACAGACTCGAAATACACTTCGCTGGCAGAAGTTAAATCTCGGGTGGCAGAGTTTGGTGAAGGTAAAGTGCCGCATTTCCCCACGGCCCAAAAACAATTGGGCACTGTAAATCGCGGTCAGAACCGTCAGGTTACCCCTGTGCTTCGGGCAGGCAAATCACCAGGCAAGGTAGAGGTGGATTTAAAAGTTCAAGATCAGCTGCCGCTGCACGGCAGCCTGGAGCTGAATGACAAATATTCACCTGATACAACGGAAACACGCTTGAATGGTTCGCTACGCTACGAAAACCTTTGGCAAAAAGACCATAGCATAGGCATCAGTTTTCAGCTGTCCCCGCAAGATATGAATGAAGTGAAAGTGGTTTCCGGCACCTACGTGATCCCAAGAATGAATGGTGATTATTTTGCTGCCTATGGCGTTATTTCAAAGAGTGATATTGGCGCGGTAGGTGATGTGAATGTGATTGGTAATGGCTATATTGCGGGTGCTCGTTATATTCATCCACTGCCATTGGTTGAAAATTTTTACCATAGTTTGACGTTAGGCGTAGATTATAAAGATTTTGACGAGAGTGTGAATTTACTGGGTTCTGATGGCTTTAAGACACCGATCTCTTATACCGCATTTAGTCTTGGTTACGATGGCACTTACCAGATGCCGTCTGCGCAGACTCAATTAAATGTTGCGCTTAATTTAGCACCGCGTGGTTTAGGTAATAGCGAGCAAGAGTTCGCTGATAAACGGTATTTAGCACGACCAAATTATGCCTATATCCGTGCCGACTTAAAGCACACCCAGAAGTTACCTTTCGAGTGGTCATTACAGGCAAGGTTGAGCGGACAGGTGGCAAATGATCCGCTTATTTCTGCCGAACAATTTACCATAGGCGGAGTAGACTCGGTGCGGGGTTATCTGGAATCAAGCGAGCTTGGCGATAATGGCTTATTTACTTCGCTTGAGCTACGTACGCCACAGTTTAAAAAATACTTCAAGGACTATATCAAAGATTTGTACGCATTTACATTTGTAGATGCTGGACACGTGAAAATTTATGATCCATTACCAGGCCAGGACAAAAGTGGCGATTTATTATCAGTTGGCTTGGGCGTTAAGCTAAAGGCCACAAAAGGTGTTTATACCAATTTAGATTATGCCCATGCATTGCGTGATTCTGGCGAAGTCGAATCCGGTGATGACAGGTTGCATTTTAGAGTTGGATATGAGTGGTAATTTTCAGGCCTGTTTTTAAGGTTTGAAAATTAAATAGGAGGTAAAAATGAATCAAGGCATATATAAACTGGTTTATAGCAAAGTGCTGAACATGTATGTTCCGGCATCCGAGGCGGTGCGAAATCATGGCGCAAAAAGCGGCCGTCGAGTGCGCAAACTTGCTAAAAAATCATTTATTCTGATTTTAATTTTCAGCTCACTGCAAGCTCTCAATAGTTTTGCTGATACCGTTACTGAGACGGTTCTGCAGAATGCAGTAAATGCTACGGTTCAATCGGCAGTCAATAGCACAATAATCCATCAGACTGCACCCAAAGCCATTCTTGACTGGCAAAGGCTCAATATTGGCAAGGATTATTTGCTCAAGTTTGACCAGCAGGGTAACCGTACCTGGTCGGCGCTAAACCGCATTCATGATTTATCGCCAACCATCCTTAATGGCATTGTACAAGCTGATGGCAACGTGTATTTTATTAATACCAATGGCATTGTTTTTGGCCCCAATGCCCAGTTTAATGTGGGTTCTCTCTATGCAGGAACGCTGGATATTACGGACAAGCTGTTTAACGATGGTTTTATTAACCCTGATGGTACTTTTACCCCTGTGTTTGCGGCGGTAGGCGAGATTGTTACAGGAAAGGTGGAGATTGAAGATGGAGCGCAGATAACGACTGCGGCCAATGGCAAAGTCGTGCTGTTTGCGGAAAATATAGAAAACAGCGGTTTGATTAACACACCTGATGGGCAAACGATATTGGCTGCCGGCAAAAAGGTCTATTTGGCATCCAGCAAAGACCCGGCAGGTTTTTTGGTGGAAGTAGATGGTGGCGGCACAGCGACTAACTTAGGCCAGATAGTCGCAGAACGCGGCAATATTACCATGATGGGTTTGGCGGTGAATCAGGGGGGTACGCTAACTGCTACTACCTCAGTGCGTGCGAATGGCTCCATTAAATTGCTTGCTCAAGATAAAGCCAATGAAGCAGGTGTTGATGTTATTGGCACGCGCAATGGTATTGTGACATTGGCAAAAGACAGCATTACCGAAGTTAATCCAGAATACGAAAATAAAGAGGAAACTACAGTTTCGCAGGCGTTTACTGATAATGCTGACAATGAGCAAACGTTTGAAATTACTGGGCTAAAACTACCTACTTCAAAAGTTCAAATAGAAGCCAGCTTAGTAAATATCGATGGCAAAGTCAGCGCAAAAGGTGGCGATGTGACCGTAAGCGCACTTAATCCTGCGTCTACGGCATTAAATAGCCTTAATCCAAGCAGAATTTATTTAGGTGATAACGCCGAGATTGATGTCTCAGGTGTAGATGCCTTGGCGCCAATGTCACGTAATCAGCTTGAAATTCAGCTATTTTCAGATCAATTAAAAGATGCACCAATATTGCGTGATTCCGGCTTGTTTAAAGAAACAGTATTTGTGGATACGCGCAAAGGGACAGAGCTTTTTGCGACAAAACCTTTTGAGGGATTAAAAGGGGTAACCATTGCTGAGGCACTTACCAAATCTGGCGATATCACATTATCCACCCCCAATGATTTGATTGTGAGCAAGGGTGCAGTATTAAACGTATCCGGAGGCTCAACCACTTATGAAGGCGGACCGATTAAAGAAACAAATTTATATTACAACGGAAAGCTTGTACCAATTTCCGAGTCAAAACCAGGTGTGCCGTATGATAAAACGGCTGATGTTTACATTGTTAAAGATGCCAAATGGGGTGTAACACGCAGTTGGGATTTGAGCGGTGGCGGCACTCAGAGTTGGGGAAAAGTAACAACGGGTAGTGCCAGCAGTCAATTAAAAACGACAATTATTGGCAGTCAGATAGATAGTTATTTTGAAGGTAATGATGCGGGAGTTTTGAATTTAACTGTAAATGATGAAAAAATATCTACTCAAAATTTAGTGTTAGCGGGGCAATTGCTGGCAAATACCAAAGTCGGCACGCAGCAGCAGATTGATCAAAATATTCCCAAAGGCGGTACATTAATTGCCAGTGCAAATGAGTTGGTGATTGCCAAAAATGCTAACGAGCTCACTGCTGATTTTGCTTTTGAACAAAAGCTTTCAGATAATTTTCAATCTTCTAGTAGCACCGATTTTTTAGCGCAAGGCTTCAATGATGTTGATTTCACTAAGGTGTCTAAATTAGAGGTTAATGATACCCTGCATCTTAAACCTAACGGTAAGCTTATTTTAAACCAGGATGGAGATGGTAATACAACACAAGTTAACGCTGATATTATCGCGCCTGGTAGCGATATCAAACTGGGGGGCACAACCACAGTTGCAGATGGCATAAAAATAAGTACAGCAGGTACGTTTACTAATGACAGATCAGGTATTGCGGGGGCATTGTCACAACCTGCTGCAATAAATGGCGGTAGCATTAATGCGAGTTTGTTAAGTTTTGGGAAAAATGCCAGCCTGGATGCGTCAGCAGGGGCTTGGGTGGATAACAAAGGCAAGCTGACAGAAGGCGATGCTGGCAATATAAAATTAACTACCACTAATAAAATAGACGACAGCGTTGCATTGCAGTCTTATGGTTTTAAACAAGGTGGAGCTTTAGATGTTACCTATGGCTTGGCAGGGCAGGAAAAAACGTTAAATATTGTCGGAGATCCGAATGCCAGTGATACCGATATTGATCTTGGCAATGATTTTTTTAACAAAGGCGGATTTTCAAAATACAGCCTTTCAGCCTTTGATATCAATATTGGCAATAGTGCAGACACCCCTCAGGAAATCTATGCCTCGGCGCAAACATGGCGCATGAATTCTGGTTTTGCAAATGAGGCAGGCGGTCAGCCATTGCCCTTAGTCGCATCAACTGTTGTTCAGCCTGATACTACACGTAAACCTGTGTCACTAGGTTTTACTGCAGATAAATTAGGTGGTGTATTAACGCTGGCAGAAAACACCACGTTACGCACCGACAGGGGTGGCAGTGTGAATTTGGCCGCAGGCAAGCAAGTGAATGTGTTGGGCGACATCACAACACCAAGCGGCAATATAAACATTAAAATCAATGATGGAGATATTACCCTGCCTGAAGACCTGACACAGGCTGTTTTTATTGGCGAGAAAGCCACTTTGAGCGCATCGGGCAGCAGCTTGATATTGCCAGACTCGCAATCCAATCTACTCAAAACACAGGTGTTTAACGCGGGTGCGATTAAGATTAATCAGCCATCAAATAGTACTGACGTGCAAAAAGGAGCGGTAGTAATCAAGGATGGCGCAGTGCTGGATGTGTCAGGAACTTCAATCGTCAATGATACTAAAACAGACACAGGTTTTGTGCGTGAAACATTGCATGGTGATGCAGGGACTATTTCTATCAGAGGCGTGGGTGGTTTGCTGTTAGATGGTGATTTTAAAGGTGCAGCAAGTGGCACGGGGCGAGATGGCACCTTAGATTTAACGCTTTCTAATGGTGCATTCGCTATTACCCAACAAAAACAATTGGCAGCGGAAGGCTTGTCGGCTGGTGGTGCGCTCACAGCAAATGATGCCAGAGCACAATTATCTTCTGAACAAGTGGAAAATGCAGGCTTTGCCAATTTGAATGTTAAGTCATTTGTGAACGGTGGGGTACAGGACTCTATTGAGCTGGCTGATGGAGTAGATCTGAAATTGGCGGGGAACTTGAAACTGGAAACGCCGCTTATCAATGTAAAGGATAACGGCACAGCAAAAATTGCCGCAAGTCATATTACACTCAAGAGCCCGTCTTCTGGGACAGTTAGTCCAGCAGCAGGTGAAGGAAAACTGACGACCGAATCCAAGCAGCTTTATATTGATGGCTTAATGACTGTTGCGGGTGTTAAAGAAACGTCAATCAAGACCACTTTGGATATACATGGGCAGGGGAATCTTGTCGCAAACGAGGGTGGTTTGGTAGCTAACGGCGACATTAATTTGACTGCACGGCAAATTTATCCTAATACTGGTGCTAGACTTGGTTTTGAAGCTATAGGTGAAAACAGTAAGATCACCATTAATTCAAGTAGCGAAGCGCCTAAGCCGGTACTTTCCGCAGCGGGGGAGCTGAGTTTCAAGGCTGACAACATTGAGCAAAATGGTGTATTAACAGCCCCTTTTGGAAGAATCAATTTTACTGCAGCAAAATCTGCCAAATTCAATGCCTCTAGCGTTACTTCAATATATGCGAATAATCAGATTATTCCATATCTGCGAACAGACACCGGCGGCGAACGATATCTTGATTTAGTCAATTCAGGCAGTTTCAAAACTTCTTTGCTCGAAAAAGGTATCAATATTAAGTCTGCTGACGTAGATTTGCAAAAAAACGCAGTGTTGGATTTATCGGCTGGTGGCGATATGTTTGCCTATGAATGGGTGCCAGGTCTTGGCGGCAGTAAGGATATTTTGGCACAGCCCAATATGTATGCGGTCATTCCAGACTTAGGGCAAGACTACGCGCCATTCGATCAGTTCTACAGCGATAGTTCTGCGCAAGTGGGTGTTGGGCAGTCCGTGTATTTGACAGGTGTACCAGGCTTGACTACAGGCACTTATACACTGTTACCAGCCCGCTACGCATTAGTGCCAGGTGCGTTTCTTGTGGAAGCGAACGTGGCCAGCAACAAGCAGTTACCTGGACAAATGACACCACAGTTAGACGGGTCAACGCTAACTTCCGGCTACCGATCTGAATTCAGCACAGGTGCGCATGATGCAAATTGGTCCACATTTAAAGTTACTGATGGTGCGGTTTTTCATCCTGCTGAAGGTATGGTATCTAAAGCGCCTTCGCAATACATTTTAACCAGCGCAACAAAGTTTTTATCAAATCCACTCAAAACGAATGATCAGGATGTAAGCTTACCAATAGATGCTGGTAAGCTAGGTTTAGACGCAACAAAACTTAGTTTGGATTCAACCATTATAGCCAACAAACAGGCTGGCGGTAGCGGCCTGAAAGTGGATATTAGTTCTAAAAATATTCGCGTGGTTAATGAGCAGGATTTATCTGATACGGCTAACTTGCAACTTAAAGTGAGTGATCTGAATGAGTTAAATGCTGAGAGTGTGTTGCTTGGAGGTCGCCGTGATTTAAAAGACGGCGTGGTGGAGATCTCAACTGGCACAGAGACCGTGAGCATTGAGAATAATGCCGATAATGCCATTCATACCCCGGAATTCATTACCACGGCAATAGATAAAATTACTGTTAAAACGGGCGCCGTGGTTGATACAGGCCCGGCATCGAAACAACCAACTAAAGCTTTACTTAAGGCAAATGGCGACGGTGCGTTGCTTGCTCTGTCATCAAGCAGCGATATTAACTATGACCGTACAGGTGGGGCATCTACATCAGCTACGGGTGAGCTTAACATTGAAGCTGCCAGCACGTTAAAAGCAGGAAATTCTGTAGTTTTAGATGCAACTAAATCTGCAAGTCTGGCTGGTAATGTTACCTTGCAAGATGGTGGAAGCGCGACTTTTGGAGCAAACCGCATTTTAATTGGAGATGCGCCTGTTGATAATGTGGGGTTGAATGTGAATGCTGGCACGCTGGCAGCGTTAGGTCAACTTAAAACCTTGACACTCAATAGTTATAATAATATTGATACTTTTGGAACAGTTAATTTTGGTAATGATAAGCTAGACTTAACGATGAATGCCGCGGGTATCGTCGGTCATATAGCGGATGGCGAATCTGTAGCGCCTGCAAATGCTGCTTCTAGTGTAATCACGGCAAAAAACTTCACACTCAAAAATACCCAGAACGCTGTGTTTGCCACACCTATAGATCCCTCTGGACGAGGTTTAGAGATTAATGCTGCCATAGTTAAATTGGATGGTAGCGAAACGGCTGGTGGAAAAACAGAAGTTGCAGGGTTTGCAAAATTAGATATAAAAGCAGATGAAATTCGTGTTGCTAAAACAGGCGAAGCTAACTTTAATGTAGCGGAAACCAAGCTTACTTCCGGCCGTATTGCTGCAGATACAGCTGCTAATTATAAAATTAAAAGTAATGATAAGTTAGAAATTGCTCAGCTCGCAAGTGCCAAACCAAGCACTGAAATAGGTTTTGGTGCTAATTTGGATATACAGTCTAAAGACTTAGTGGTGGCTGGTAAGATTGATTTGTCATCTGGAAAATTAGGTTTAACTGCAACGAATGATTTAAATATTATAGGCGGCGCGGATATTAGCGCAGCCTCAACGCCCAATACTTTTTACAGCAAAACAGTGAACGCACCCGCAGGTAGCATAACGTTGACTTCTGCTACCGGCAATGTAAATGTTAATACGGGTGCGGTGTTAGATGTTAGCAGCCAGGGTGAAGCAAATGCAGGTTTGCTAAAAGTGGTCGCAACGTCTGGCACTACTAATATTGCGGGTGATTTAAAAGGCTCAGCTTCAGGTACCGGCAAAGGTGGCGTGCTGGATGTCGATGTAAAAACATTGACAGATTTAAGCGCGACTAATAATAAAGCGGCAGGTTTTACCGAAGGTCGCCAGTATCGTGTGCGCACGGGTGACGTGAATATCACGGGCACGGGCATGAATGCGCTTGCGGCACGCGAGACGATTGTGAGTGCAGATACTGGCAAGATTACGGTGACCGGTGACATTGTTGCCACAGCTCCTAAGAATAGCAAAATAGGGCTCTTTGCGAGCAATGGAGTAACACTAGAAAACACAGCGAATCTTAAAGCCAATAGCACTAAACTTGGTGAAGAGGGTGGGAAAGTAGAGGTTTACACCCTAACAGGTAACTTAGATCTAAAAGCAGGCTCTAGCATCGATGTAAGTGGCGGCACAGGTGGTGCTGGGGGTGATGTACATTTGCGTACACCTAGAACTGGTACTGGTTCTGGCAATGGTGTAGCAGTTACTAATCTTGCTACTAATATTGTCGGAGCTAAATCAACTGTATTAGAGGCCTTCAAGACTTTTACAGGAACTACGAGCATAAACACAGGTTCAGGCACAGGAGCTGCTTTAGGATTCGCTACAATTGCCAACGACGTAAATAGCTTTATGACCAGCAAAGATAGCATTTTGGCAAGCTTAAGCAAAGCCGGTGATAGCACTTTCCACCTGCGTGCAGGCACGGAAGTGCAATCGGCAGCTAGTTTAACCGTTGGCACTACTGCTAATGATTGGAATTTATATTTAGCAACACGTACGGGGGGTGAGCCTGGCGTACTTACACTGCGTGCAAAAGACAATATTACTTTTAGCGGCAGTCTAAGTGATGGTTTTACATTAGCAACTACCGCAGGTGAGATTGGTGAGGGTGACTCGTGGGCCTATCGTATTGTTGCAGGTGCGGATTTCAGTGCTGCTAATCCCCTTGCAACTATTGCCTCTGCGAAAGATGCCTCAGGTAATGCGCTTACAGGTAATGTGAGCATAGCGAATAATAAAATGGTTCGTACAGGCACAGGCAATATTGATATCTCCGCTGGCGGTGATTTGAAAATGTTGGGAACAGGCGCTACGATTTATACCGCTGGCCGCAATGCCGGTGTGTTAGATGGGTTTGATTTACCAGCTTCAAATCTCAAGCCGTTATATTTAACGGATGGCGGCGATATCAGCGTTACAACACAAGGCAATATTGCAGGTGGTGAGTCATCCACTAACAATCGCCAGTTTATTAACCAATGGCTATTCCGTCAAGGTGGCGGTTCACAAAATAAAGATACCAGCTGGTGGGTGCGTCCGGATCTTTTTAAACAAAGCTTGGCAACGCTAGGTGGTGGAGATATTGATATTGATGCCGGTGGCAATATCAGCAATTTCTCTGCATCAGCACCAACCACTGCGCGTTTTGATACTAACGGCAATACGGCAAATCAAGTTGTTGATGGTGGCGGCGACGTTAAAGTGAAAGCAGGCAATGATATCAATAATGGTGTTTATTTTGTAGCCAAAGGCGATGGAGAAATTAATGCTGGTGGCTCAATTCAAAAGCAGGGAAATACTTTTGGGACAGCACTTGCGCTACAAGATGGAAATTTTAATGTGAGTGCTGTAAAAAATAGCTATATCGAAACGACTATTAATCCAACTTTGGTTAGCCAGTCCACTACAAATGCAACTCAACTTGATTCAACAGGAAGCAACTCATACTTTAACTCCTATGCTCCTCAAGCAGGCGTCAATGTGACAAGCTTGATTGGTCATAGTGTATTTGGAGGCGGGAACAAAATACTTAGCAATGTTACGGGCTTGGATTTAGCCTTGTCTGAGAGCCTTAATTATGTCCCTGGCAGCCTGAATGTCGTGTCGCATAATGGGGATGTTAATATCGGCAGTGTTGCATTGCTGCCTGCCTCAGCAGGTGATTTAAAAGTGCTTGCCGCTAACAATGTAAATTTGTCCAATATAACAATGTCTGACGCTGACTTAGCCTCATTACCCAAAATTGATAAACCTGTTTCAAAATTTAATGGATTTTCAACGTTTATCACAAAACAACTTTTAACACATTCTGCACCATTGCTACATAAAAATGACGCTGAGCCAGTGTTGATAGTAGCTAAAAACGGGAGCATTTCTCCTGCTGGAGATTCTATAGTTACGCTGCCAAAAGTGGCAAAATTTGTGGCGGGCAAGGACATTAACGGACTTAAGCTCGATATTCAAAATAACAATCCAAGCGATATTAGTCTGATTAACGCAGCTAATGACGTCAAAACCAAAAATATAACAATAAGCGGACCTGGCGAGCTGTTAATACAAGCTGGAAGAAATATTGATTTGATTTATCCGCTTCAAACCACTATTACCACAACCGGTAACTCAGGCGATAGCAATCCTGTATTTGAAAAAGCAGCCAATCAGGCGTTGCCTGCTGATGGCGCATCAATTACCTTGCAGGCTGGCTTAGGCAAAGGTGCGAATGTGCAGGGCTATATTGACCAGTATATCTTACCAACAGGTACAGGACCAGCTACTATAGCTGCCGATGCGGCTAAACTGGCTGAATACAGAGCCTCTACAGCACTGGCAGTGACAGACTATATGCGTAAAACAACTGGCAACAATACACTAGCAGATGCTGAGGCGCTGGCACAATTTAATGCGCTAAATCTCGAAGCAAAATCTATTTTTGCGAATAGGCATTTAACATCTGAACTGATTGCATCCGCTAAAGCTTTTGCAAAAGCCGGAAATCATGAGCGAGGAAACTTAGCCATTGCAACTCTATTCCCTACTCTTAACCAAGGCGATATTTTATTGTTTAACAGTAAGGTATCAACCAATAGTGGGGGCAGCATAGATATGCTCGTCCCAGGTGGTGCAATCAATGTGGGTGTGCCTGGTGGCAGTAGTGATGTTGGGGTGATTACAGAAAAAGGCGGTGAGATTCGTGCGGTCGCAGATAAAGACATTCAGGTCAATCAATCCAAGCTGATTACTCAGTTCGGCAGCGATATCGCTATCTGGTCAACCAATGGGACGATCGATGCGGGCCGTGGCTCTAAATCAGCAACCTCTGTTCCAGAACGTATTGTGCTAACAGATGCAAATGGTAATACAACTATAGAGGTGAAGGGGGTCGCTGCAGGTAGTGGTATTCGCGCACAAAGTTATGACCCAGACGGGCCAAATGGCCCGAAAAAAGAACCTAAGAAAGGTAATGTATACTTAACTGCGCCTAAAGTAGATGCTGGCGAGGCAGGGATTGAAGCTGGAGACTTATTGATTGTAGCTCCAATAGTGCTTAATGCAGCCAATATTCAGGTGCAAGGTGCCTCATCGGGCGTGCCGGTCGCTGCTACTTCGAGTTTGGCCGGTGTGAGTGCAGGTTTGTCTCCAGATTCTGTGAATTCAGCAGCAGCAGCGGTGGCACAGAGTGTAGCGCAGTCGGCTAATCAGTCTTTTATAAAGCCAACCCTACCTTCTATTATTTCGGTTGATGTGATTAGCATTGGCGATTAGTGATTGAACTTAACAATACTGTTAAATAGCTAGCACTATAAAACGCCTATTTCGGTAACGGACTAGGCGTTTTATTTTGTTTGTCATATAGCTTTAACTTGGCTGAAACATAATCTTATTAAAATTTTCAGATTAATTTTAATAAGTACAACGATGTTAACTAGCCAATTTATTACTATCAAGAAAAATCACTTTTTACTCTGGGCCTTCTCAATATTGTCCATTGTTTCTTCATTGGCTCATGCCGAATGGAATGCGGACTGGACAGCGCGCAATAAAATTTCTATTAATGCGCAGGGCATAACCGAAGCAGTGTCACAGATGCCTGTAATACTGCGTTTGCACTCTGGCAACTTTGATTTTACGACTGTGAATATTGATGGTTCGGATATTCGCTTCGTTGCGGCAGATGATAAAGCTGAACTTAAATTTTATGTGGAAAAATTTGATGCTGTAAACGAGTTGGCAATTATTTGGGTGCAATTGCCGAAAATTGATGCAGCCGAAAAGGATGCACATTTTTGGTTGTATCACGGCAATGAAAACGCGACATCTACGAGTAACGCGAAAGCAGTTGTTAATTCCAGTACGGTAGCCGCTTTCCACTTTGCTGAGAAGTCTCTGCTTCAGGATAGTTCGGCAACCGCGCTAGAGGCGGGCGGTGAAATTACTTCACAAAAGACTGCACTAATAGGTGAGGCAGCAATATTCGCAGCTAAGCCGTTTGTAATTTCTGTAAACCCAGCGCTCAAGCATGTTGCAGGAGCTGGTTATACTTGGTCGGCATGGATTAAACCTGCCAACCTGCCACAAACTGCCGATTTGTATAGCCAAAATGACTCAATCAGTCTGAAGATTGACGGCCAAAAATTAAGCCTGAATGTGGGTGCCAGTAATATATCAGGTGGGGAAATAAAAGTTGCAACATGGCAGCATGTGGCTTTTACGCTGGAAGGTGGTAAGGCAAATATTTATCTCAATGGTGTTCTAGTAGGTTCTGGCGAAGCGCCAGGAGTTAATGCTGAGGCTGATGTCAAAATTGGCGATGGATATACCGGTGAAATGGATGAACTGGAGATTGCCAATGTCGCTAGAACTGCTGGTTGGATAAAATTAGCTGCAAGCAGTCAGGGTGTGGATAGCTCGCTATTAAAAATTGCCGAGGGTGAAGGAGGCGAAGGTGATGAGGAAGGTGAAGGCGAAGCGAATTACATCTCCATTTTAATTAATAGTTTAACGTTAGACGCCAAAATTGTAATCGGCATTCTCGCCGTGATGTTTGTTATTAGTGCTTGGGTGATGGCAAAAAAAGCCATGCTGGTATCCAAAACGGATGTAGATAACAAAAAATTTCTCACACGTTTTCAAAAGGCCGATACAAATGATTTGCTGAACTTAGACAAGAATGCTAACTATCAAAACTCAACTTTATTTAAATTGTACCAAGCAGGATTGCGCGAGATCAAAAAACGCCAGCAGGAAGATGGAAAGTTGGCATTAAGCGGCGCCTCTATGGATGCGATCAAAGCAGCAATCGATGCTGATCTAGTGCGTGAAACGCAACGTCAGAATGCGGGGATGGTGCTGCTTACCATAGCGATTTCAGGGGGTCCATTTTTAGGTCTGTTAGGCACGGTTGTTGGTGTGATGATCACCTTTGCTGCGATTGCAGCCGCAGGTGATGTTAACGTTAACGCAATTGCTCCGGGTATTGCGGCGGCCCTTTTGGCTACGGTTGCAGGCTTGGGTGTTGCGATACCTGCCCTGTTTGGATACAACTATCTCGCCAGCAGAATTAAGAATATTACGATTGCCATGCAGATATTTGTAGATGAGTTTGTGACACGTGCTGCCGAACTTTACGGCAAGGAATAAGGCTAGCTAATGTCAGAGGGCGTCAAAGAAGAGAACCAGCTATATGATGAAATTAACATTACGCCGATGCTGGATTTGGCTTATGTGTTGCTGGTGATTTTTATCATCATGACGACGGCATCTGTGCAGGGAATTAAAGTCGATATGCCAAAGACGGTGAACTCGACTAGTTTGGCAAAACCTCAAACCAGAGCCATTACGATCGCAAGTGATGGTTCGGTTTATTTAGATGCCTACCCAGTGGACATGGCAACCTTAGAGCAGCGCTTGAGTGAATATAAAAGCGGCAACCCGGAGTTGCCGGTGGTGTTAAAAGGTGATGCAGCTGCGCATTATGAGAAAGTGTCTGAGGTGCTAGAGATTTGTAAGAAGTTAGATATTACTGAAGTTGGGCTAGTCACTAAGAAGTTAGCTGAGAGCTAATTTATATAAATCATGCAAGTTCAAAACGACGCCCAGCCGTACGACACCATCAACATTACGCCGATGCTGGATTTGGCATATGTGTTGCTGGTGATATTTATTTTGATGACAACCGCAGGTGTGCAGGGGCTTACAATGAATTTGCCTAAGCCATCGAATAAGCCCAGCACAGAGAAGCATGATGTAAAAATTGTGCAGGTTCAGCAAGGCGGCGGAGTGACGATAAATGGCGCAGGCGTGAGCATGGCTGAACTTGAAAGTCAGCTTAATTCTGCAAAATCACAGGACCCAAAATTTTCAGTCATGATTAAAGGGGATGCAAAAGCCCCCTATGCTGGGGTGATTGGCGTGATTGATTTAGTGAATCGCCTGGAAATCGAAAACGTAGGGTTAGTTACTGGGCGGATAGGTACTTAAGACGATGCAAGCGACCTATGACCCACTTTTAGATGATGATGAAGAAAGCAAATCTAGCGTTTGGCTAAAGCGCGGTGCAATTGGTTTAGTGGCATTGCTAGTAATAGGGGGCATTGGTTACGGTATTAAAAGCTTGATGTCTGGCGGTACTCCGCACAAAAAGCAAGTTACAACGATCAAATTGATTCCAGACACACCGCCGCCACCGCCGCCGCCTCCGCCAAAAGAGCCGCCAAAAGAGCAAGTAAAGGAACAGCCCAAAGAGATTAAGGTTGAGCAACCAAAACCAGCAGAAACACCGCCCGCCGAGAATTTAAAAATGGAAGGTGCTGCAGGGGATGGCCCTAGTCCCTTTGCCGCAGGCGCAGTGAGTAATGAGTATAAAGGCGGTGAGGTTAAAACGATAGGCTCGGATGGGGGAGCCAAGTTTAATTGGTATGCGGGTATTTTAAAAAATCAGATTCAAGATGCTTTGGAAAAAGATAAACAACTGAAAGAAAGTCAATACAAGCTGATAGTAAGCGTCTGGTTAAAGCCAAATGGAGATATTGAAAAGTTAGAGTGGTCAGGGTCTGATGCAGAGCCAGAGATATTGCAAGCAGTTAAATCGGCTTTGGATAATATGCCGGCGATGCGTGAAGCGCCACCGGAAGGAATGCCGCAACCTATTAAGCTGCGTATTACCGCACGCAAAATGGGCTAAGTTTAAAGATTAAGTAATTTGAAGGAAGAAATATGTTGAACAATACATCGTTAAAATATAACGCTAAGTCACTATTGGCTGCATCACTTTTAATTGGATTAAGTACAGCGGTTGGTTTGGCCAATGCAGATGAGCGTGAATCGCTAGAGCAGCTGAAGGCTACTACAACCAATCTGATTGATCTTTTGGTGCAAGAAGGTGTGCTGCCAAAAGATAAAGCAGATGCCATGATGAAAAAAGCCAGCCAAGACGCTGCTCAACAAGTTAAGCAGGCAAAAGCCAAAGAAGCCGACTTGGTAAAGAGCAGTGAAAACGCTTCTCAGGAAAAAATTGCTCAGGATGATAAATCTGTACGCGTGCAGTATGTGCCCGAGCACGTTAAAAAAGAAATGCGTGCAGAAATTGAAAAAGATGTGATGACCAAGCTTAATTACAAGGCTGGTACGCGCTTAGGTTTGCCTAGCTGGATCGATAGAATCGCGTTTAATGGTGACATTCGCCTGCGTTATGAAAATGATAGTTTCTCGAGTAATAACGCCCCTCCGGCAGTACTAAGATTGTCGGGTCGCGATGTAAACTCTACGAACTCTACAGAAGACCGAGATCGTCTTAGATTGCGTGCTAGACTTGGCGCAGATTTAAATGTGAATGATTGGCTCTCGGGTGGCTTGCGATTAACTACGGGTACACTTAGCGACCCTGTAAGCCCCAATCAGACTGAAGGTATCTCACAAGGAAAATATACCCTTGCTTTAGATAGAGCTTTTCTAAAGGCTAAGCCTTATGATTGGTTAACAGTAAGTGGTGGGCGCTTTGGTAACCCGTTTTTTAGTACTGATTTGGTTTGGGATCCTGACTTGGCCTTTGACGGCATCGCCGCGACATTTACCCCAAAATTAAACGATACCTGGTCGTCATACACCACGATAGGCGCTTTCCCGATAGAAGAAATTCAGGCGTCGGATACCAATAAGTCTGAAGATAAATGGTTGTATGCTTTGCAAACGGGTATTCAATGGCAATCGCAAAATAGATCAACTGCACGCTTAGGAATTGCCTATTACGATTATGAAAATATAGAAGGAAAAACAAGCCCAAGTGGTACAACAGCTTTTGATGCAACAGCGCCAGTATTTAGGCAAAAAGGAAACAATACATTTGTTGTAAATCGATTAAACTCCCCACCTCTTGGGAGTGAGAAATATGGATTAGCTTCAGAATTTCAACTGATTAATTTAACAGGTCAAGTTGATTTGCTCACATTTGATCCTATCCATGTGACTTTAACTGGAGATTATGTCAAAAATATTGGATTTGATAGGAAAGAAATTTTAAAAAGAACGGGTGTTGACCTAAAAGAAGAAACGGATGGCTATCAGGCACGTTTAGATATTGGTCATAACAGTTTTAATGGTCCTACTTGGGGTGAAGTGAAGCCAAATGATTGGCAAGTATCGCTTGGATATAAATATATTGAAGCAGATGCAGTTCTGGACGCATTTACTGACTCTGATTTCCATCTTGGTGGCAGCGATGCCAAAGGCTGGTTGGTTGGTGGCAATTATGCGATAGATAAAAACGCATGGGTGGGCGCCCGATATTTCAGTGCAGACTCTATCACCGGGCCTGACCTATCAATTGATGTGCTCTTGCTTGATTTTATTGCCAAGTTTTAATTGAGCTTAATGATGAAATTAATACCTAGTTACAGAATATTGTTTTTGTTAATCCTCTCTTTTGCGATTGGTTTTCTGCAGCCAAACATTGCAAGTGCTGAAGAAAAAAAAGACAAGTCAGCAAGACGTGCTGCATTGATGATGCAGAAAATGAAGCAGGATATGGAAGCAGAAAAAGCGAGTATGCAGGCACAGTTTGATGCGCAAAAAAAAGAGCTGGAAGATAAATTGAAAAGCAAGGATGAAGAGTTAGCGAAACTTGATAAGAAACTATCTGTAGCAGAAGGCAAAAATAAGAATTTAGAAAGTGAAGTAAAAAAAATAAGTGGTGAAAAAGCTGCATTAGAAACAAAACTGCAGCAAACGCAAGCACAACTGGAAATCACGCAAAAAAACCTTACAGATTTAAAAGTGCTGTACCAGCAAGCTCAAGCTGACCTTAAGTTCAATGATAATCAGCGCAAAACTTTGTCGACCAACTTGGCACAAACCACTAAATCGGTAAATGAATGTGAAGAAAAAAATATTAAATTACACCAATTTGGTACTGATCTGATACAAATATACGATAAGCCAAATAGTTACGAAGCCGCAATGCGTAAGGAACAGTTTTTCCAGTTAAAGCGTGTTGAGCTGGAAAATATATTGCAAAA
>Ga0209254_10002082_pt1 | contig 18161 bp, 11 predicted proteins | sample FrelakmetDIP11DI_FD_187148 | JGI IMG/M metagenome (GOLD analysis project Ga0209254, IMG submission 187148) | Freshwater lake sediment microbial communities from the University of Notre Dame, USA, for methane emissions studies - DIP11 DI (SPAdes)... | ecosystem: Environmental > Aquatic >...
CATTATGATAGGGCTGGTCGCAGGAGTATTGACAACACTTATACTGCTGTCCACCTACCCTCTAGATCGGAAGACCTCTCCCGAGTCATCGGAATCCGGTGCCGTTTTCTGGAAAATCCGAAGGTCAATAAAAAGTTTTTTTACCAGGACTGGAAACTTCCAAAGCCGGATTCTCCTGAGTTGGTTCTATTTCATAATTCTCATGCCGTTTGGAATATTGGTCAGATTGACCAGTGATCCACTCGCAATTCAGAAAGGCAAGCGAGATTCATATTGGAAATCAGTGGCCGAAAAATCAGATTCTCTCGAGTCGGCCAGGAGACAATTTTAATGTTCATATTGGGCTTATCTTTTTTCTACCACGATTCAGCAGCGGTACTCTTAGAAGACGGGATGCTGGTTGCCGCTGCAGAAGAAGAGCGCTTCAGCCGCATTAAGCATGACCACGGATTCCCAAAATTGGCAATTCAATTCTGCCTTAAACAAGCTGGCATTTCAGCCAACGACCTGGATTACGTGGTTTTTTATGAAAAACCGCTGGTTAAATTCGAGCGAATCCTGATGACCGCTTTGGGTACTTTTCCAAAGTCATGGCGTGCTTTTAGCGAGGCGATGATTGCCTGGTTTGATGAAAAACTGTGGATTAAGAATCTTTTATTGGAAGGAGTTGGCGTATCACCAGAAAAAATACTCTTCATCGACCACCACCATTCGCACGCCGCCTCCACATTCTTCGCATCGCCTTTCAAAGAGGCAGCTATACTTACCCTGGATGGAGTTGGTGAATGGACAACTGCCACGATGGGTTATGGACGTGCTTCCTGGAGCAACGGGGAAGAAAACAAAATAGTCATTTCACACGAGCAGCAATTTCCTCATTCTCTCGGGCTGTTATATTCTGCTTTTACGGCTTTTCTGGGTTTTGAAGTCAATGAAGGCGAATACAAAGTCATGGGGATGGCTCCATATGGTGAAACACACTTCGTAGATAAAATTGACCAGCTATACAAAATTTACGACGATGGAAGCTTCTGGTTGAATATGGATTATTTCAGTTACCATTACTCTGCTGAGCAAACATACAACAAGAAGTTCACCAAACTCTTTGGGCAGCCCCGGCGCCACGAAGCGGAATTCTTCACTCCGAAGACCAACAAAGACATCGACCCGCATTCAACAAAGGCCATCGAGAATCAATACTACGCAGACATCGCTGCCAGTATCCAGCTGGTTACCGAAGAGATCATTTTGAAGATGGCAAATGTTTTACACAAACAGACTGGTTCCAAACGACTGTGCCTGGCTGGCGGGGTTGCATTAAACAGCAAAGCAAATGGACGACTGCTCGCTGAAACGCCCTTCGATGAGCTATTCATTCAACCCGCTGCCGGCGATTCCGGCGGAGCCCTCGGTGCTGCACTGTATACTTACCACGTGTTACTGCACCAGCCGCGCCGCTTCGTCCAGGAGCATTGCTATTGGGGATCGAGCTACAACGAAGATGAAATCCTTCAGTCTATTCAAGCAAAGGGGTTTAATTTCGAGCGGATCGATGATGATGAGAAAATCATCGAGCGAGCTGTCGATAACATCCTGGATGGTAAGGTCGTTGGTTGGTTTCAGGGAAGGTTCGAGTGGGGTCCGCGTGCTCTCGGAAACCGAAGCATCATGGCAGATCCCCGGCGAGCTGAGATGAAAGACATAGTGAATTCCAAGATCAAATTCCGCGAGCCATTTCGTCCTTTTGCGCCTGTGATCCTTGAGCACGAGGCTACCCGCTATTTTCCGACATTGGCTGAATCCAATCTCCAGTATCCACCCCGCTTTATGCTGGTTGTATATCCGTGGGATGACGAGCTCGGGCAGCAAGTACCTGCTGTTAATCACTTAGGAACCGGACGGTTACAAACGATCCGCCAAGAATGGAATCCGCGTTATTTTAGAATGGTTGAACAATTTGGTCAGGCAACCGGGGTGCCGGTTTTGATGAACACTTCTTTTAATCTGCGCGGAGAGCCAATCGTCACCACACCCACCAATGCTCTGAACACCTTCGGAAACAGTGGGATAGACACGCTCGTTATGGAGAATTATCTCGTAACAAAACCGTGATTTCCGAGGTACGCTTTCTATATTCGAATGGATACACACAGAAAAGCATCTCTGTTTAAGTTTCTTGCAATTCTAATAAGCATCTTTTTTTCCCTGGTTATTGGCATTCTACTGGTTCAGATATTCTATAATCCGACCCCTGTCTACGCTGGATGGAATTCATTATCCGGCCTGGGAGGTGTCAGTCCGAACGAAGTGAACCAGCTCCATTTTCGTGGGCAGATAATTGAATATGAGGACGACGATTTTGTCATTGTCATGTTAGGGGATTCACAGGTAGAGGCGCAAGCTTGTGCCTATGGCTGGATGCCTGAGCGACGGTTGCAGCATTACCTGAATGTCGAACATAGTAAGAATGTCAAAGTCTTTACTCTGGGTGCCAGCGGTTACGGTCAGGACCAGCAATTGCTGGCATTGCGGGGTTATCTGAAAGATTACCGCGCGGACCTGGTGGTCCTTTGGCAATCGCCCGTCAACGACGTTTGGAATAATATTTTTCCCACCAACTGGCCTGCAAATGGGATCCTTAAACCAACCTACTGGCTAGAAAACGGAGAGCTGCAAGGTCCAAATTATTATTTAGGCGAACCGGTCGACAAGACCTCCCGCCTTGAGATAATAAATCTATTCAACCGCCTGAATATGAATAATGATCTGGATGGGGATTGGGAAAAATATCTCCCAGAGCCTTATCAACCATTGCTGAGTTCCGAGGGTCCGGTAAACGAGACCTGGCAGAATGCCTGGAACCGCGGTGGAATGCGTGATGAGAACCTTGCTACCGAGAAGAGCCATATGGCGATCTCTCTCATCCCTCGCAGCAAGCGCATGCAATATGGACTCGATTTGACTCACAAGTTGTTGCTTGAAATCGAAAAAACCACTGTCGATCAGGGAGGTAAATTTGTCATATTTGTAACTGAACCATTCCCTGCTGTCCTCACCACACCGAATGATTATTTGATGGTTTTGAACGGTAAGTATTACCATGTTTCCACTGCACAATATTACGAAAATACAGCATATATAAACCGCGGCTTTGAATATCACATTCTTCCAGTCACAACCGCGGAACCCACCGTTGGGCCGGATGATGGACATCTGAACGAGCATGCTGTCGACCAGGTGATGAAAGATCTCGCATTAATCCTTTCTACCCAGTCAGACAGTTTACTGGAATAGTTGTCTTTTTCAAACTGGTAAGTATTAGCAATGAAACTCAACAAAAAGCGGCGCCTGGACGCCGCTTTTTGTTTTCTTATGAAATGAATCCATGATTTATTCGCACTAACAGAAGTGCAAATCCCCTTAGTACCTATGTACCTTTGCCCATAAGATTTGAATCCATATAATGAGTTCATAATTATTCATCGGAAAGATTTTTTGACCGAAAAGGAAAATTTAATTGCCTGAAATAATTATATTGTAATAAATAAGGTTAAATCTTGTGAAAACCTTAAAGCCACTACCTATACTTTTAATCCTTGCCTTATTGGTCGCTACGACTTTCCCGGTACTTGCAGCCCCAACAAGTGGATCGATAAGTGGTCAGATCACCAATACAAGTGGGAATCCAGTTTCCGGCGCTTTGGTCTACAGCGACACAAATGGTGTGATCCAGAGCCAGATGACAACTGGTGGTGACGGTAGGTACACTCTGACCGGTCTCCAGGCAGGTGCCCGGCATGTGGTAGTGGAACACAGCAATTATGCGAATGCACACCGTTACAGCGTGAATGTAGTCGATGGTGGTACTACACAAAATATCAACTTCACACTGACAGCACAGATGGGACAGTTGAGCGGGAGGGTGACGAACGCCGGACAACCCGTGGCAAATGTGGTAGTCCTGGCAGGTGGCGTCCAGGGCAGTGGTTATGGATATGACCATACCGATATCAACGGCATCTTCTTGATCAACAAGCTGGCACCGATGGACTACCTGGTCAATGCCTGGCTTCCCGACGGCCGCTCGATGAGCCTGGAATCTACCGTTTATACAAACCAGACATCCAACCTGGATTTCGGTTTCTCGAATCCTTCTGTGGGAGGCATAAACGGCAGGATTGTAATCGAAGGATCCCAACCTGCCCCGAATGCTTCTGTGTATATACTGCCGCGAGTCGGAAGCGGAACTAATTATGCTGGATATTCTGACACAAACGGATTCTATTCTGCTTCCTCTCTTACTCCCTCCTATTACGACGTTCATGTCTCTGGTGTTGCCGGCTACCCGAATTTCATGTGGGGGATGATTTCTGTGGGCAGCAGCGTGATTACAGCCAATTTCAATCTCCTCAAAGGTAATAGCAATGTTATTGGCCGTGTCACAAATGCTCAAGGGCAACCTCTGGCAGGCGCCAAGGTTCAGATCTTCTGCTGGGAGCCAAATCCTTGTACATACGCTGAGACTTATACGGATTCCTTGGGCGAGTATTCGATCAGCGATATGTGGGGCGGCATTTACGTCGCGTACGCAGATTACGGCAGTTTGGATAGGGTAACGAAAAATAATGTTTCTGTGTCAGGAAGTGGCACCACCCGTATTGATTTTGTAATGGGTGGATCGCCTGCATTAGTTGCCAGCACTTCGAATGTTGTTGTAATGACAGTTGGCCCATACGGAACATATCGGACCGTAAATATTGATGTGAGCAGTGGTCCAGCTGTTTCCTGGTCGGCATCGCAATCACCAAATGTGAGCTGGCTGTTTCTGGGATCCAGCGGGACCAGCCATCAGACTTCGGGACAAACTGGAATCGATGTACTCTGGCTGCAGTTCCATCCTGAAAATGTCAGCAATGGGACTTATTCAACCACCATAAATGTGACCTCGAGTTCGGCCTCTTCCATTCAAATCACCGTTACTCTAATCAGGTCTGCGGCTGGATTTAACATTTACCTGCCAATCATCAAACGCTAAAACCCTCAACCATACACATAGTGCGATAGAATCATTTCATGGGTTTGATTTATCATCATCCCGTTAAAGTGATTTACAGCACAGAAAACTCCCACTCTGTTCTTTCAACAGCACAGGGCGGGTTGATTTATACTGACAGAAAGGTCATAGACATCTGGAACGCAGCTGCCAATGATCCATCCTCGCTTGGTGAGGGCTCACCTGGATCCGACCATAGAAAGATATTAGTCACCAGGGCTGTCCTGGCGTGTCTGGTAGAAGCTGGATTATTGGAGAGGCAAGGTGAAGAACAAGACTCGTCACCCGCCATCACAGTTCCAACAGGAGCTCTGGTTTCTGTGATCATCGTCTGCCATAACAGCCTGGATTGGCTGAAAATTTGTCTGCCTTCGCTCAAAGCCCAGAAGTATTCCCCGATCGAAACCATCCTCGTAGATAATGCATCGGAAGAAGTGTCGCTTGAATGGCTCCAGGATAATCACCCAGAAGTCAAACTTTACCGTCTCGATCGACCTGGATCACTCGCCTCTGCCATCAACTTCGGAATCACGAAAGCCTCAGGCGATTTTTATCTCCTGCTGAATCCTGATACTCAACTGGAACCGGATTCGATATCGGAGTTGTTGGGCGTAGCCCTGAAAGACCCGCAAATCGCGGCAGTAGCTGCAAAATTGAAATTCCTGTGGGCTCCGTCGTTCTTGAATGGCTTGGGGAACTATGTTGGTGGCATCTCTTGGGGCACGGATAGTGCGCTAGGGCATCTGGACCTGGGACAATTTGACCACTGGAAGGAGTTACCATCTGCCTGCTTCGCGGCCGCGCTCATTCCAGCGTCTGCTTGGAAAGAGATCGGAGGATTGGATGAAGGCTTTCCAATGTATTATGAAGACAGTGAGTGGTGTTACCGCGCCCGGTTGATGGGTTATAAAATCCTCGCTGCCCCGCGCGCTGTGATTCTGCATGCATTCAGTGGGCAAAAAACCTCCAGCGATGCAAGCACCATGGAACCGCAGAAATTACGCCGGGTAGCGTACGGGCGCTTGCGTTTCGCAAGCCTGATATTGGCGAATCCTGCCCTGATTCGGTTCTTGCTGGCATATTGCTTCGAAGATATTGTTCGGATAATTATTGCTCTCTTTTCGGGCCACTGGCAGCACGCATCTGCACATATCAAGGCCTGGAATGACATTCGTCAGACACTTTCAGAGATCAGAAATAAGCGCAAAGTAATCCAGGCACGCCGGAAGATCGATGACTGGGATTTGCTCAGCAACCAACTTCAGGTTCCTGTACCGTTAATCTGGCGTGGATATCCCCTGCTCACCAGCGATGTAATAGAAAACGAATATCTGCCGCTCATTTTGTCGGGAAATACCAAAACGCTGCCGGAGGTTATGTCCATTGCCCCTGATTCCCTGGAGTTCATAAAAGAAATCGCGCAAAAATCCTGGGTGAAGCGCATGATATTGATTTTACAGGTTGAGGGCTTTTCTGCCATGCTTCACCGGTTCGGCAGGCTGATCGAATGGCACCTCATGCGATACTAACAGTGAAAAATCAATGCGTATTGGATTAGATGCCACTCCCTTGCCCCTCGAACCCACTGGCGCGGGTACATATATCCTCCAGCTTATCCACGCATTGGCTGAATTAGATTCGGAAATCGAATTGTTTGTGTTTCTAAATCGTTCCAGGCTGCTGTTGTTTGATGAGATTCCCGTTGGGCAGATAAAATTCATCCCGATTTCAGATAACACTCCTGCCTGGCGTCTCGTCTGGGAGCAGGTCGGATTACCCTCATTAGTCCGAAAATATCAGCTTGATTTGCTGCACTCATTGCATTACACCAGTCCATTCAAATTACCGTGTCTGTCAGTGGTTACATTTCACGATATGACATTCTTCATGTATCCGCATTTGCACACTGTTTCAAAACGACTTTTATTTCCATTCTATATCCATTACAGCGCTCGCCGGGCGAATACCTTGATTGCTGTTTCCGAAACCACGCGCCAGGATGCGATTCGTATCCTGGCCATACCTGAACAGAAAATCGTCACGGTACCCAATGGGGTCTCTTCGGATTTTCGACCTATCACAGACCAGAACCTTCTGGGGGAATGCCGCAGGAAATATCAACTACCGGATAAGTTTATCCTTTTCGTGGGGACGTTGGAACCGCGTAAAAACATTCCGCTCCTGCTCAGGGCTTATCACCGGCTGTTGAGGGAAGACACAGGCCATCATTTAGTACTGGCTGGAAATCAAGGGTGGATGACTGGTGAGGTTTGGCAGATACTTAAAGATTTACAGCTGGATGAATTCGTTCACCTGACCGGCTACATACCTTTGAGCGATCTACCAATGATTTATAATCTGGCACGGATCTTTGTGTACCCATCGCTTTATGAAGGATTCGGCCTGCCGCCAGTTGAAGCCATGGCATGTGGCACTCCGGTTATTGCTTCTGCCATCCCGGTCAACCAGGAGCATGTCGGTGAGGCAGGATTATTATTTCTTCCAGGTGATGAAATGTCACTGTTCGAGAATCTCAGGCAGTTAATTAATGACGATCAAATGCAGGCAGAATTTTCGGCTAAGGGTCTCGAACGAAGCAAAGCTTTTACCTGGCGAAGTTGTGCGCTGTCAACTCTGGGCGTTTACCAGCGCTTAGCAATTACTTGAAAACCACTCCCGATCTATCAATTTGTATTGTGACTTACCAGGCATGTCAGCTACTGCAAGAGTCTCTGGTATCCCTGTTCGAGAATACCGAAATGGATTTCGAAATCATTGTGGTAGATAATGGCTCGACGGACGGGGTGGAGAAGATGTTGTCCGTTGAGTATCCCACGGTGAAGCTCATAAGGAATGAAAAGAATCTTGGTTTTACCCGACCGATGAACCAGGCGCTGAGTCAGGCGATTGGTAATTATCTGCTTATTTTGAATCCTGACACCATTATTCTTCCAAGAGCGCTAGAAAACATACTCGATTTCATGAAAAACCATTCAAATGTTGGGATTTGCGGGCCAAAAGTCCTCAATATGGATGGCACGCTGCAAAAATCATGCCGGCGTGGGGATTCGCGACCGTGGGCTGTGATCTCTTACTTCACGGGTCTTTCGGCAATTTTCCCCAACTCCAAATTCTTCAGCCAGTACCACATGAATTATCTGGATCCAGATCAAAATCACCCGGTGGAAGGAGTATCCGGTTCGTGTATGATGATATCCCGCCAGTTGCTTGATCAGATCGGGTATCTCGATGAGCAGTTCTTCGCATACCAGGAAGATGCCGATTACTGTTTACGAGCCAGGGCTGCGGGATGGCAGGTATATTACGTTCCTGGGGCTCAAATCAAGCACTATGGTGGTCTGGGTGGATCGCTGGTGAAACCATGGCGGTCGATTATAGAGTGGCATAAAGCATATTTCCTGTTATACCGAAAACATTTTGCCAAAGACTATTTCTTTTTATTAAACTGGTTGTATTATCTTGCGATGGTCTTAAAGCTTTTACTGGCATTGTTAGCTAACCTGGTTCGAACAGGAAAATTCAGCAAACGAAAAGTATCAGCTCCTCCAGTCAGGGAGGAAATCTGATGTCGGAAGGGCTGACGTTGCGCGAATATATAGTTTATGCAACCACACGTTGGCCGATATTGGTCCTTTTTTGCCTGGTGGGAAGCTTTTTAGGCTGGGGAATCTCGTTACTATATCCATCTTCGATTCGTGCTACGACAGAGTTATATGTAGGTCTGAATCTCGAAAACAACAAGTCCAATAATAATTCAGTATCCTTTGCTGGTCCCCGCTTCACAAACGCTGACGACTTTAAGAACTGGCAAATGGCAAACCTCAATGCACTGGTTTACATGGATGAGATTCTTGACGGAACATTGTCGCAGTTAAGAGCTCTCGATCCATACTGGTATGATATCAACCGCAAGCAGCTGCGAAAAACCCTGCATGTTTACTGGAGAAACGCCGGAAAATGGCGCCTGGTGGCCGAAGGAGAAAACCGACTTCGAGTTGCACAAGCGGTTACGATCTGGCAGGACATTATTGTCGATCGTGTCCATCAGGCTGTTACAGCAGCTGAAAGGTTATTGTCTATTGAGAAGGAAATCGATGGATTGTCTCTTTCTCTTGCTCAAATTGCTGCCCGCAAGGTCGAGCTGGATTATCTGAACCAGACACTACTGGTGCGCAGAGAAGTTCTCCTGCAAATTGCATCGTCCATGGCTTTGAATGAAAATGATCGCTGGTCGATCTGGCAGCCTGTAGCCCAGGCAGACCTGGGAGCAGTTTGGAGCACACTTTCGGAATCATTCCCCGCTTCAGATGCCCCACTGCAGGATTATCTAAAGTGGATTGACCGAGCAAGCAGTGCTTTAGCACAGGAGATTCAATCGATCGAAGCCCAGGAGGAGAACTTAGAAAAAGAAAAATTAGAGTTAGCCAATATCTATGCCCAGACTTCCGACACAAGCCTGGGTTTATCGGATAACCTGGAAGTCGAAAAAATAACCACCGATGTGCCTCAATTCAGTTCCATCCGACCCACCAGCACATTGATTTTAATTGGCATGTTGTTGGGATTGATATCCTGGATCGGTTATTGGCTGGTGGTTTTTTCGCTACCAGCTCAGAAAACAAATTGACTGAATTCAAGCGGCGACAAATAATCCATTTTTTCTGGGCTTTGTTCCTGGTTACACTACCAGTTACCAGCTTTCCTTATTTCCCACCAGCAATCGGTGGTGAAGCCCTCGTTAGACCCCTTGCCGTCTATCCTTTAATTATTTTAGTTCCTCTGGTATTGATCCCTGGATTGTATAAGAAGCCGGTTCCCAGAGTATCTCTTGCACTATTCCCTATTCTACTGGTTGCGGGAGCCAGCTCTTTGCTTTCTTTGCTGCGCGGCATCGAGCCAGCCCTGGGAATATCAGTGGATGCCCGGGTTTTGCGAGGCATGTTCACTTTGATTATTGGCTGTGTCGTATACCTCACGGTATCCATCCTGCCAGAAGAACCTGGTGATTTGCGTTTCTCCATGCGCTGGATTTATGCAGGCTGCGGAATTGCGCTAGCCTGGAGTTCACTGCAGGTGTTGTACATTGTCCGCTTCAATTCAACCTTTTTTGAATTCTTGTCCGGAATCCAGCAGCATATTTCCACCCGGCGCTTGCTCCCCGATCGGATTTCGGGGTTAACTTACGAGCCGCATTGGTTTGCCGATCAAATGGTATTATTACTGCTTCCAGGCTTAATCGCTTCATCAATTTCAGGCTATTCTCTCTTCAAGTGGCGCTGGCGTTGGTTGAGTGTGGAAAGGCTGGGGTTATGTTGGGTAATTCTTGTCCTACCATTCACGTTTTCAAGGGCGGGATTGCTTAATTTATTGATCCTTCTGGTAGTTGGTATGATTCTGTTCGGTAGCCTGGAAAAACCTCTCAGTGACCAGGCGCTTTTCATGAAGAGCAAACGTCTGCGCAGGCAGTTAGCGGGCACTTTTTTTGTTCTGGTGATTGTTATATTGCCGATAATCCTGGCAGGAGCGAAGAACTCCTTCTTCTCACGCATCTGGCAATATTGGACCAGGGAAAATACATCATTATCGGGTTACATCACCTCCCTCGGTTTCGATGCCCGCTTAGCATACAGCCATGCCGCGTATAATACCTATAAAGTGCACCCTTTTCTAGGGGTAGGTCTTGGAAATTACGCTTTTTATCTGGAAGAAATGCTGCCGTACCGGCCTCTTGCCTACATTCCTGAAGTATTGCGTGTAATAACACCAGAATATGGACGTGAACGGTTGGTCACATCTAAGAATTTCTACTTGCGCTTACTGGCAGAAACCGGGATTGTTGGATTAATTGTTTTTATGGCTTTCATCGTTGCACATATAGGGATTGCATTATGGTTGTGGCTTTCACCAAACAACGAACAGAAATTTTGGGGAGCTATGAGTCTTCTTGGTTTAACTGCATTCATTCTTTCAGCATTTACATTTGATTCTTTTGTTATCCCTAATATGTGGGTAGTCTTTGGATTTATTTCAGCCGCTTATACCGTTTATAAATTCCCGAAAGTTTATGGGGAAGAAACGCGAATGGGCAGCACAATCCAGGCTGATAACCTGGATTTTCACATTTTGAAGCCAGTGGATGGTGGCGCAGTAAATGAATAGTAAATGGTCCCTTTCAGAAGAGATATACCGGGCTTTTCACCGCTGGCCGACTCTGGCTGGCGTGATCCTGCTTGGATGTCTTGCTGGCTGGTTGGTTTCATTCCTGATGCCCCCTTACTACAGGGCGATCACATACATCTATGTTGCGCTTAATCCATACCGCACTTACTCGGATACGAATTTCCTGGCCCTGGCTAGACCGAAATATTCAAACATCGATGATTATAAAGACTGGCAGATGACCCAGCTCGAATCGGTTATTTACCTTGACGAATTTATCCTCGAAACACTGGAGAGGTTGCGTGAAACGAATCCTGACTGGCAGGATTTTACGACAGCCGAGCTTCGTGAAATCCTGGAGGCTGACTGGCGCTCAGCTGGTACCTGGAGCTTGATAGCCAATTCCCCTGATTCTGATCTCGCTGAGCAGGCATCATCTACCTGGAGCTCTGTCGTCGTTGAACGGGTGAGTGCAGCGATCGAGTCCGCCCGGCAGACTTTCATTTTTGACCAAGATTTGCAGGCGATTACGGAACAAATCCACGTGAACTCCTTACGTGTTGATGAACTGGAAAGAGCCCAGAACCAGATGAAATCGTGGGAGGCAGAAATCGAGCAGCTCGATCAAGACCAGCCACTTGAACCATATTTACGACTTCAAATTATCAGTCACATCACCCGCCTGGCTGAGTTTACTCCGGTCTGGATGGACCTGCTGGAAAATCAACCCGCAGATGAAGAAATTCCAGCTGCCTACTTTTCATGGATCGATCAGACAAATGTGATAATTGACCAGGAAATCGAAGCAAGAAAACAGCAAATCCTCGACCAGGAACAAGACAAAACTGATCTTTTTGAACTCTATCGAGAAAAAGCTGATTCCAGCCTGGGATTATCACCTAACCTTGAGATCGAATCGATCGAAAAAGGTCTCGCCGAAAGAATCCGACCAACAACGACATTCATCATCATTGGTGGTACTTCTGCATTCTTAATATGGGTATTTATCCAACTGGTAATTATTACTCGAAAATTGGTGTATGAATGAAAAGTTGGCTTTCGACACTTTCACTGGATAAATTCTTCATGATCTTTTGGGGGTTGTTTTTTTTTACGTTACCAGTGACAAGTTTCCCGTATTTCCCTTCTGGCATTGGAGGAAAGACCCTCGTCAGACCTCTGGCTTTATATCCTTTGATAATAATATTTGTAATCGTCATACTTCCACGGTTATTTAAACGACAGCTACCAGCAACTTTTCTCCCTCTATTTGCATTCACCGTGGCGGCATTAATCAGCTCAATTATCGCTTTCTCTTTTGAGCTGGAATCCCTGCGCGGGGTCACCCTTAGCTCACGATTTATCCGTAATATCGCTACCCTGGGCATTGGAATCGCCTTTTACCTGACTTCGGTTTTATTACACAACAACTGGCAGCAATTGAAATTTTCTCTGCGCTGGATATATTTAGGTTTCAGCCTGGCTTTGTTGTGGGGGAGTTTACAGGCAGCCTATGTGGCATTCTATACACCCTCATATTTCAAATTAATAAATCACCTGCAGACATTTGTATCTACCCGCAAGCTTTTTCCCACCCGCATTTCGGGTTTGACTTACGAACCTAAATGGTTTGCAGAACAAATTTGCATCCTTCTACTTCCCTGGCTGATGAGCTCGATCCTGACCGGGCGCAGCGTCTTTACATGGCGGCGAAAATGGCTGACTGTAGAATGGCTGCTTCTGATCTGGTCGATTATCATTTTGGTTTTCACCTTCTCGCGCACCGGGTTAGCAATACTCGGAGTGCTTGTGGTTGTGGGGTATATCATCATCCGCTCTCGAACAAAAGACGCACAAAAACCGGTTCGTAAAGGCAGGAAATTCTGGCTGTTTCTCGAACTCTCACTTCTGGTTGGTGGCATTCTGGCGGTATTTTTTATCGTTGGGTCACAAAATCCGTATTTTTCGCGCTTCTGGCGGTATTTCACCGAAGCCAGGCAGCGCAACCGGACATATTTCGAATATATTGCATTCCAACAGCGCTTCGTTTATCTGGAAACAGCCATCAACATTTTTGCGGCCTATCCGGCTTTTGGTGTGGGTTTAGGAAACTACGCTTTCTTCTTTGATGAAATGCTCCCGGTGCGGATATATTCCCAACCAGAAGTGATCCGCCAATCCACACCAACAGAAGAAAGAGACAGCCTGATCACCCCGAAGAACTTACTTGCGCGGCTGCTGGCAGAAACTGGACTCCTGGGGACAATCACATTCTTGGGATTCGTTACTGCCGTCGCAGGTTGTGCTGCTGCACTCTGGTTCAATAAGGGGCCAGAAGAGCAATTCTGGGGGATAGGTGGAGTGCTGGCGTTAATTGTGTTTTCCATTTTGATTTTTACCTTCGATTCATTTGCTATTCCCAACATGTGGATCGTATTTGGATTAATCACCTCTGCCGCTCACCTGAACCATCTCCCTTTTGACGAAGTAAAAAACCCGTCTTTTACTCCTCCTGGATAATCCTATGGTTGAGAATCCAGCTGAAGATTCGTTAGCAGCAAATTCATCCCTCATCAAATCCGCGCTTAAGGGCGTTTGCTTGCTGACTTCCTTAGGCGGATTTGCGACCCTGGCGTTCCTAGTGAATATTCCGTCAGAGACATCAGCGACAAACGTCTTCAAGCTATCAGGATTAAGATTAGCAATCATCCTGGGCATCCTGCTGATCAGTCTCAGCGCCACTTCATTTTTTATTTCCTCACTCAGAAGACCAGCTTGGTTTACTCAGATTGTTGCTCGCTTCATCCAAACCTTTACCCCCCAAAAGCGTTGGACTATTTCGACAGCTTTGTGTTTACTACTATTTCTTGCAGGCTGCTTCTTCGTCTCCCTGACACCGGAAATCCAGGAGCCTTTTACACGCGCTTATTTTGACCGATTGTTGCCTGCTGTCATCTGGCTGACTTTTGTAATCGCACAGGTATTAATTCTCTTACTCCTGGTTCGTTTTGGGTCCAAACCTTTCACCTGGCTCCCAAGAAGTAAATCTTTTTATTTTTCGTTAGGTTCTTTTATTGCCTTCTACCTGGGCTGGATTTTCATCGCGCGCGCTCAGCTGCCAACTGAAACTAGAATCACCGGTTGGAATATTGCCTCCGCTCCAATTCTGGACACCCAATTATTCATTGCCTGGATCGCAGGGATTATCTTTATTATCACCTGGCACGTGCTGCTGGACAAATACCCAGACATCTCCAGCAAACGCCTATCACTCATTAAGCGAATTGATTTACTTATTTTTCTATTGATTTGGATTTCTTCGGTGATCATCTGGTTAAGAGTCCCGATCCAATCAAATTGGTTTGTATCGGAACCGACTCAACCGAACCTGGAGTTTTACCCGACTTCAGATGCACGTGTATACGACATCACCGCTCAGACTGCCCTGGTCGGTGAAGGCTACCAGTTCTTCGAAACCCCCTTTATCCGCAGGCCGCTTCATGCAGCATACCTGACAGTACTGCACCTGGTTGCCGGGCAGGACTATGTATCATTGGTATCACTGCAGGTATTGATCCTTGCCCTTTTACCTCCTTTCATATACCTGCTCACCAGCTCTCTTCACGACCGTACGGCTGGCATTATCGCTGCCGTCCTCGTTATGTTGCGCGAAGCCAATTCGATCGCTATCAGTGGCAGGATCACCACTTCCCATGCCAAAGAACTTCTGGTGGACCTACCGACGACCCTGGGAATCGTGATTTTTACCTACGTTGTGGTTCGGTGGTTCAAGGAATTCGATCACCGGCGTGAATACGCATTGATCGCTGGCGGCACCCTGGGAGCAGTCTTGCTGATCCGTTTCGAGATGATCCTGGCTTTCATGGTCATCGCAGTGGTAGCCTATCTTGTTGCTAAACCCGCAGGCGGTTTCCGAAGTTGGATTAAGGCAGTTCTACTTTTTGTTTTTGGGCTCTCCATCGTGATTCTGCCATGGATATACCGAAATTGGGCACTCTCAGGGATGATTTTCTTGGATTCACCTCTATGGCGGGCGGATTTAATTCAGCAGCGTTTTCAAACTCTCCCCGAATTAACTTTTAGCAACGTAACACCAGGAGCAGTTGAAACCTCCACTTCGACAGGCGCATTGGTCACACCAATGCCTACCAATTCAACACCGATAGCAACGCCTGCACAGCCTGGTTTGCTGCCGACCTCCATCCCAACAATAACTACATTCGAAGGTGAAAGCAGGCGAGCGCTGCAGTTCATCATCTCCCACCCCGGGCAAATGGCGGGATATATCGTCACACATTACCTGAACAGTCAGATGCAGGCATTCCTGATTTTGCCTTCTACAATTCGGGTTTTTGATAGCACGGCAGCTTTTTGGGGACACCGTTCTCTTGAGAGGTTTTGGTATGGCTGCTGTACGGCGGTCGAATATATCCGGCGCTTGCCATACTGGCGGCAGTGGGATGGAGGCATTCCAACTCAAGCGATAATTCCCCTCATAATCAATCTGCTTCTGATTGCCTCAGGAATCAGCACCACCTGGAATAAGCACCGCTGGATCGGCCTCACTCCGGCAATGATTTTAATTTCCCACTTTCTACTGAATGCTTTGTTCCGCAACTCTGGAGGTCGCTATATCCTGCCTGTAGATTGGGTCGGGATTGTATATTTCAGTATTGGCTTATCTTCCCTCACAACCCATTTCTTTGGGAAATTCCTTGATACAACAGGAACGGAGAACTGGAACAAGATTCAGGATGTACTCTCCAAAAATGTATCCAGGAGCTCAGACCCGAAGCGCCAACCGGTACTGTTTTTTTATGCAGGCATCTTCTTGCTACTTGGACTGTCGATACCGGTAATTGAAATCGCCTTCAAACCAGTTGATACAGACGACTACCAGCAAAAGATGGTAAACACGATTTATCAGTCAGCTGCATTATCTACGGAAGAAAAGGATTTCGTGAAGCAATTTGTAGCGCAAGGGGGGGAGTTTGTCACGGGTCGCGCGCTTTATCCCGAATACTTACCTGCTCACACAACAGATGTAGCTAAATATAAATATTTACCTGCTCATTACCCGCGCTTAAGTTTCTACTTAGTTGGATCGAATAGTATGGTCATACTGATGCCCATCAAAAATCGCCCGAAATACTTTCCAAATGCATCTGAAGTTGTGGTGTTGGGTTGTCCTGTTGTTTATTCCCCTCAAGGTAGTCGCCGAGTGGATGCATTAATCGTCGGCGTGTTGGGACCATCTGGTACTCTGGAGACAATTATCAACCGCTTCCCTTCGTCCTCCAATCCCCAGTGCCCGCTGCCTGCTCCTGGATCACCAGTTCAGGGGAATGGTGAATGAAATCCGCACTCCTGTCACTTTCCATTTTGAGTCTGTTTGGCGTGATGCTCTGTATATGCGGGATATTCGCTTTCGGAGCTGCGGCCTGGATTGTGTTCCAAAAACCCATCGCATCCGAAGCTCTCATTTCACCGACACTTCCTCCGATTGAGGGGTTGGCACAGACCGCCATATCCCAGGACTCTCTTTCGACCTTCAACAATACGATCGTCCCGATGAATGATCCGATTGGACTGGTGAAGAGACTAAACGGCGGAGCAGAAATCCCCACTCAGCTTGAATTCCAGGCTCGCCAATATGCTCTGGATGACAGGGAATTATTTTGGGTATTAGACTCCGATGACGACCAGAGTAAGCAGGTACAGGCTACGCTTCGTTATATTACCGACCATGCATATTTCTGGGTTGAGGACGACGTACGCTATAACCCAGACTCCATGAAAGCACTCATGGAAACTTTCGAAAACAAGATTTACCCGACAAACCATAATTTTTTCGGGAGTGAATGGTCTCCCGGAGTCGATGCCGATCCACGCATATTCATTCTATATGCCAGTGACCTGGGAAGTCGAGTGGCGGCTCAATACTATCCATACGATGAATACCTGCCCCTGGTACATCCATATTCAAATACTCGTGAGATGTTCTATCTGAACGCCGCTCGACTGGGGCTGGCAGAACCATTCGCATACAGTGTGCTGGCTCATGAGCACCAGCATATGATCCACTGGTTTCTTGATCGCAACGAGGAGACCTGGTTGAACGAAGGTTTCGCCAACCTGGCAGCATTTGTAAACGGGTATGATGTTGGAGGATCTGATTTCTCATATGTCCTTGATCCCGACCTGCAGCTCAATTATTGGTCAAATGATGAGGATAATCGTTTCCCCCATTATGGAGCTGCTTTTCTATTCCTGGCATATTTCCTTGACCGTTTTGGGGAAACCGCTTCACAAGAGTTGGTAGCCAGTCCAGACAACGGGATGCCAAGCGTGGATGCAGTTCTAGAAAAATTGAAAATTACTGACCCCAGAACAAGCGCACCAATCTCAGCGGATGATGTGTTTGCGGATTGGGTATTAGCGACATTCTTACAGGATAAAAATGTAGCAGACGGTCGCTATCATTACTCCAACTACCCGGATGCGCCCAAATCAGACCCGACAGAGTATGTCGATGAATGTCCCTCCTACGCCAACGTGCGGGATGTGTCTCAATACGGTGTCGATATTATTCGCTTCGACTGCCAGGGTGAATATTCAATCGTGTTCGAAGGCGCTACACAGGTAAGTGTCTTGCCTGAGGGTGCTCATTCTGGAGATTTCGCCTTCTATTCAAATCATGGAGATGAATCGGCGATGTCCCTCACCCAGAAGTACGATTTTTCCAACCACTCGAGCCCACTGACTTTTTCCTATTGGACCTGGTTCGATGTGGAGCAAGATTACGATTATGTCTATTTAATGGCCTCTTTGGATGGCGAAAACTGGCAGATACTTACCACACCTTCTGGTACAGCCTTAGATCCTACCGGAAACAACCAGGGATGGG
>Ga0209254_10002083_pt1 | contig 18161 bp, 15 predicted proteins | sample FrelakmetDIP11DI_FD_187148 | JGI IMG/M metagenome (GOLD analysis project Ga0209254, IMG submission 187148) | Freshwater lake sediment microbial communities from the University of Notre Dame, USA, for methane emissions studies - DIP11 DI (SPAdes)... | ecosystem: Environmental > Aquatic >...
CCACAGCCGGATGAGGTACATCCCCATCACCGCCGATTTCGTTGGAGGTGTCTACAACCACCACCCGCTTGCTTTCTGCCAGCAAGCGAGCAGCCTCTCTTAACATAGTTGTCTTTCCAACTCCTGGTCGCCCCAGCAGTAGCAGGCTCTTTCCGCTCTCAATTAGGTCCTTGATGATCTCAGTAGTGCCATAGACCGCTCGTCCCACCCGGCAAGTCAATCCCACAATGTATCCACGCCGGTTACGAATGGCAGATATGCGGTGCAAGGTGCGTTCCAATCCCGCTCGGTTGTCGGTGTCAAATTCACCGATGCGATCCACCACGTAATCGATGTCCTCATGCATAACCTCGACTTGTCGAAGTATCACCTCCCGGTCAACAAATCGAGCGGTGGGGAGCCGTCCTAAATCCAGGATGACTTCCAATAAGTTGTCGCTGTCTTTGGCATCAGTGACCGCATGAGCAATCACCGGAGGAAGAACCGAAAGCAAGGCTTGTAAGTCGTCAGTTATTTTACGTTGTTCCTTCACAAAGCTATTCTTTCTCCAATTGACCGGGATTCTGTTTCTCAACAAAAGAGGGGGAGCTCAGATAATGGGCGACAGGAGCAGGAATTTCCGATTGCCCGGTGTCCAAGGCGGGTAGCGCAAAGGGGCGTGCAGCTTTCTGGGAGATCGCAATCTGTCTCACCATGACAGCCTGTCGAGAGCCAGCTATCGCTCCTAATTTCTCAATGGCAGACTCCAACCAGGCCTGGTAGGAGCGGATGCAAAGATACAAGGGTCGCGATCGCCTGCCGGGAATACTGCTCACCAACTCAAGCAAGCGGTCTGACATATTCTCGGTATCGGGGTGGACAAATGGGCGCATCCAGATGCCCCGTCGTCCAATCTCTATCTCTACAAAGGCTAAAACGCTCTCTCCCTGGCGATAGACCTTTCCCTTGGGGATTTGAGTGGAAAACGGCTCTGCCTGCTGTACCAAGGGAGGAACCAGGTTACTGTAAAGCGATCGGATTGGGATGATATCCCTGCTTGTCGCCGTTCTCCAGGTTGAATTTAAACTTCGGTCCGCCGGGACCCCGGTGATTTGCCAGACTCGTTGCCAGGTGAAGGTGGCAAATCCGAACTTGCGCAAAGATTCAAAGGCTTGAGTATTTTCTTCCACATCCGCCAAAATCCGCAACGAACCCTTCTCCCCGGAGAGCACGGTCATATATTCCAGCAAAGTCGATATCCTTGGGGAATTCAATGCTGATTTTGGACTCAGGAACGTCAATTTCGAGAAAGGCGAGTCTGAAAAGTGAGTAAACTGCCCGATGATGGACTCCTCGTCAGCTTCCTCCCCATCCAATACACAGGTAAAAACTCCCACCATTGATGGTGATAAGAAAGAAGAAAACAATGCCCCTTCAACAAAAAGGGGACCTCTTGTCAGCACTAGCGCGCTGTCCATATATACACAATCTCGATGGTAACGGTGGATAGATGGAAAGTCGCGCCAGTCAAAAAGACGCACGCTCATATGTTCTTGATTAATAATACCACCCAGAACGTTACCTGACCAGGGTCAGGAAGTAACGATGAAATCGATCATCAGCGGTCAACTCGGGGTGGAATGAGGTCGCCAACCATCGACCTTGCTGAGCTGCAACAATCCGCCCATCAGGAAGGCTGGATAGCACCAGGGCGTCTTTTTCCACGGCTTCGATCAAGGGCGCTCGGATGAAGATGGCGTGATAAGCCCCTCCTCCCGGTTGAACTTTTTCCAGGGCAGGCACCTCCAGGTCGGCTTCAAAGCTCTCCACCTGCCTGCCAAAAGCATTCCGTACTATCACAAGATCCATCAATCCCAACAACGGTTGTGGACGGTGGATATTCTTGGAGAGGAAGATAGCGCCAGCACAGGTCCCCCAGAGAGCTTTCTCAGCCCCAAACTGGCGTAATGGTTCCATTAGATTGTAGGCTTTGGCTAACTTTCCAATGGTAGTTGATTCACCGCCTGGGATGATCAAACCATCCAGGTTCTCAAGGTGCACCGGCAGGCGCACTTCCGAGGTTTCAACCCCGATCCGGCGCAGCATGGTTATGTGTTCAGCAAAATCACCCTGGAGAGCAAGTACTCCTATCTTCATCCAGGCCTCACCAACCTCGGTTGGCGATCCGCTCGGTTTCCGGCATGTTGGAAACCTGGCGACCAACCATTGGCTCTCCCAGGTTTCGGCTGACTTCAGCCAGGATGTATGGATCATTGTAATGGGTCACGGCCTTCACAATAGCCGCAGCGCGCTTAGCGGGATCGCCTGATTTAAAGATGCCCGAGCCGACAAAAACCCCATCTACACCCAGCTGCATCATCAAAGCCGCGTCAGCAGGAGTGGCTACCCCTCCAGCCGCGAAATTGACCACCGGCAGGCGACCCAGGCTGCGGGTTTCCAGGACGATCTGGTATGGCGCTCCGATTTCCTTGGAGCAAGCCATCACTTCTTCTTCCAGCATGTTTTCAAGATGACGGATCTCGCCTAACACCGAGCGTGCATGGCGAACAGCTTCCACCACATCGCCGGTGCCGGCTTCACCTTTAGTGCGGATCATAGCGGCGCCTTCTCCGATTCGCCGCAGGGCTTCACCCAAGTTCCGGCAACCACACACAAAGGGCACCTTGAAAGTATGTTTGTTAATGTGATGCTGCTCGTCTGCTGGAGTGAGCACCTCCGACTCGTCGATGTAATCCACCCCGATGGCTTCCAAGATCTGGGCTTCCACGAAGTGACCGATGCGGCATTTCGCCATGACAGGGATGGAGACCGCGTCCATGATCTGCAGTATCAGCTCGGGGTCACTCATGCGAGCCACGCCACCGTGAGCACGGATGTCAGCTGGGACTCGTTCCAGCGCCATCACCGCCACTGCGCCGGCTTCTTCAGCGATGCGGGCGTGGTCGGCGGTAACCACATCCATGATGACGCCGCCTTTCAACATCTGCGCCAACCCCTTCTTGACTGCGAAGGTTCCAACCTGTTCTTCCATATCTTTCTACCTCCAAACTCGAAAAATTACTCGTGATCATTCTACCATGTGGAAAAATGCAGTGCAACCAGCAGGAGACGCAAAACGTGGGGTTTGAGCCGATTCTTACAAAAAACTAACCAGGTGGATTAGCGAGAAACCCAAGCCACTTGGCTCTAGACTTTTTAAATTTCGGAAACTTCGGATTTAGAGTCCTTTCCACAGCGTGCCCTCTGCACTTGACCTCCCCCGATCAAGCCTCCCTCCAGCCCTCGATCTAGCCGCCGTCCTCGGCAGCATTTCAACCCAACCTTGTTCCAGCTGCCCTCCCCGGCGGTGTTTCATGCCCTACGCTGCGGACAGCGTAGGGATCGCAAGCCCTCCCCCCTCGATCTCGGCAGCGCTCTCTCACCTCCTGCGCCTCCCCCTGATTTAGCCGCTGTCCATACTTTTGATCCAGCCGCCGTCCTCGGCGGCGATTCTTATCCTCCACTAAAAACAACCCAGAGTTCATAGGAGTTACCTTCATTCAGTCACCATACTCGGCGGCGTTTCATGCCCTGCGCTGCGGACAGCGTAGGGATCGTGGGAGTAGCTTGATCCAACAATCGCACTCCCTCTTTGATCTAGCCGCCGTCCCCAGCTTCGCTCTCTTAAATCCTGCGCCGAGGACGGCGCAGGGATCATTTGGAGGCGATCTAGCCGCCGTCCCTGGCGGCGCTCTCTCACCTCCTACGCCGAGGACAGCCTAGATATCGGCTGTTGGTTGATCTAGCCTTTATCACCTGCAACCTCTTTCACAGAACTAAACCAACAAATCCCTCACATCATCGATCTCAATTATTGGATCTAATCCCCTATCATAATAACATGCACTAGAAAACCGATAATCCGCTCGATCTTGGGCTAATTCCCATTTCTTGTCGATCGGATTGTTATGAATATATTCGAGTTTCTGCCTGAGAAAATCCCTTGTGAAGATGTTTTCTGCCTGGATATCCTGCCAGATACTATATCGATGTCGTTTATCCCGGCGTTCTTGATGGAAGAATTGCAGAAGCTCGATCTCTCCCTTGTTCCTTAGATCACTTAAAATCTCATGGGCAGTGAAAGAGCCAAAGTCTTTAATAAGATGTCCTATGGTTCGATCTTTTGGTTTAACAATTGTATGAAGATGGGAAGGCATCAATACATAAGCGAATAAATACATACGACCATGGTTGCGTAACCAATCAAGTGAATTGAGCACGATGCATAGGTATGGTTCTTCAACGAAAATCTTTTTCCATCCGCAGAGAGCTGCGGTGATGAAGTAAAGGTGTTCAGGGAGATGATATGATCTGTATGTCATAAAATACTATCAATACTGTATAAATTTATTATAACTAATCAATCTTTCCAACCTGAAATATTCTTCCTGAACCAAAGACGGTGCAGGGATCGGTTCTTAGCTTATCCAGCCACCCTACAATCTCTCGATCTAGCCGCCATACCCAGCGGCATTCTCATATTCTTGATCTCGCCGCCGTCCTCGGCGGTGTTTCATGCCCTGCGCCGATGACAGCGCAGGGATCATTAAGTTGGGGGCTTCACCCCCAGACCCCCCAGAATCCAGGAATCCAGGGCCCAGGAAAACATTAAGAAGTTAGCGGGCACAACGGAAGCCGTTGCCGCTGCCCCAGTTGAGCCTGTCGTACGGGGAGTACCAGTTTCGAAGCGCCACACGGATGAGGGTCGCTACATTGAGCCAGGAGCCGCCCCGCAAAACACGGTATGTTCCTGAAGAAGGCCCGCTAGGATTCCGGGAAGATGAGCTACCATAGTAATTCTCCCCATACCAGTCCATCACCCACTCCCACACGTTCCCCGCCATATCAAAAAGGCCAAAACCGTTGGGAGCGTAGCTGCCCACCCGGGTCGTGTCTCCTTCACAACCGTTTGTTCCACTATAGTTTACCGTCGAGCAGTCCGGCGCCTGGTCCCCCCAGGGGTAGAGTTTCCCCTCCAGCCCGCCCCGAGCGGCTTTCTCCCACTCGGCTTCGGTGGGAAGGCGGGCATCCCGCCATTCGCAATATCCATTCGCCTGGTCCCAATCCACGTAGATCACCGGGTATTCGTCGTAGGTCGAGTTCCCGTAATAGGAGTCCCGGTTGTAAGATCCTTCGCTATGCGGCTCAGTGCAGGCGCCGGCTTCCACGCAAAGGGCGTACAGGAGGTTGGTCACCTCGTAGATGTCTATGTAGAAGGCATCCAGGTAAACGGTGTGCACCGGGCTTTCGTCGCTGCTACCGCTCTCGCTTCCCATCTGGAACTCGCTGGCGGGAATGAACTTCATCTTCACACCGTAATCATCGGTGAAGTCTACTGGTAGAGGAGTGAATGTGGGGGTTGCTTCTGTAGTAGATTTGGGAGGTATTTCTGTGGTTGATAATGGTGGCGCCTGGGTGGTCTCCAATGTAGTGAGCGAAGTCACCTGGGGATTTTCAGCCGCTATTCCGGTTACGGTCACTGGAGCTGGAGTTTCTTTGCCGCCTCCCAAAGCCATGCCGATCACTATCGCCACCAAGATGACTACTAAGAAACCCAGCCCTCCTACCAGTCCCAGCCAGCGCCATGGCAGGGTAGGAATTCTAGCTTGAGAAGGCTGTGAAGCCTCATATGGAAGCGCCTGACTTATTGGCTTTTCCACAAGCACTATAGGTGGGGCAAGAAGGGAATGTTGCAGGTCTACCCTCAAATCTTCCATGTTTTGATATCGGTTTTTAGCAGCGATTTCCATGGATTTTAGGATGAGCTCTTCAATTTCCTGGCTTAATCGAGCATTGAGCTGGCGAGGCAGGCAAAGCGTGGCTGTGCCGCCAGCAATCTTCACACTTTCAGGCGGTTGTTGTCCAGTAAGCAAATGATAGAGAGTCGCCCCTAATGCATAAACATCAGATCGAGGATCGGTCCCCTCACCGGAATACTGTTCAACAGGACTGTAACCTGGCGAGTAAGCCTGGGCGCCCTCCATGGTTCTACCTCCAGGCTCAAAAACCTTAGCGATGCCCAAGTCCACCAACATGGCGACTCCCTCAGGTGTGATCCGGATGTTGGCAGGTTTGATGTCTCGATGCACCACGAGCGGCGTCCGAGAGTGCAAGTAAATCAATGCATTACAGATTTGCCCAATCCAGGGAAGAACATCACCTTCAGGCAATGCCCCTCCGGCGTGATCTAGCTTGGCGCACAGATCCTCTCCCTCAATGAAATCCATCACCAGGTAAGTGCCCTGGTTGGGTATGACAAAGTAATCATGAACCCGCGGGAGGTTGGGGTGCACCAGGCGAAAAAGTAACTTGGCTTCAAGTTGGAACTGTTTCTGGGCGGCAGGAGATGTATGTAAGCTCTCTTTAATAGCTACAGGTTCTCCCAGGTTGGTGTCCCAGGCACGATATACAGCTCCAAAGCCGCCTTCACCAAGCTGTCTTACGATGCGGTAGCGGTTGTTGAGGATTTCTCCCGAAGAAAGCGACATCTCTTTGGCATCCTATGGGAAAACAAGTCTGGACGCTGATGATTTTATGACCTTCTTGATAGTTCGTCAATCCACCGGTTTTTGATCAAATTGAAGTCCTTACCAACGCCCTGAAATCCTGTGTTAATGAATAGCTAAGAATCAGTATCAAAGGTAGGGAGAGAATTAATCTACTTTGCCTTATTTGAGATGCTCAAGAAAGTTCATTCGATTTACCAGAAAAACTTCGATCCTCGGATAATTTATCGTAAAAGCCTTAGGTGGTAGCCATTTCTCACTTCCCCATTTGCATTCAAATCCCACCATTTTTCCACCTTCTTCCTCCAGATAATCCACTTCTCCTCCATCGTAAGCTCGCCAGAAATATACGTTCAGGTGTTTGCGTTGGTTGTTGGCTTTTTTAAGCCTTTCAACGATGAAGAAATTCTCCCACAACGATCCGGTATCCTGCCGTATTTCTAGGGGGTTGAAATTGTTGATCAGAGCATTTCGTATTCCCAGGTCGTAGAAGTAGAATTTCCGCTTTTTTCCCAACTCTTTTCGCAAGTTCCGGCTAAAGGGAGTTAAGTGAAAAATAACGTAAGCCTGTTCCAGGAGAGAGAGATAACGGGCAACTGTGTTCTTGTCGATCCCCAGCGTCGCACCTAACTCATTGAACGATATCTCTCCACCGACTTGAAGCGCCAGAGCTTGCAGCAATCTACGCAGCAAATCTGGATTTTTTACTTCCTGAAACTCCAGAACATCTTTGTAAAGATAACTATTAGAAATTTCCAATAATTCCTCAGAAGGAGAATAGCTGGACACCACCCCCGGATACATACCAAATCTCATGCGGTGATCTAGCATGCGAAGGAATTCCATGGATGTGTTTTGGGTTAGCATTTCAGCCACAGACAACGGAAAAAGGTGAAATTCAAACTTGCGTCCAGTTAGCGGTTCAACAATCTGGTTCGAGAGATCGAAGGAAGATGACCCTGAGGCAACAACCTGGATATCTGGGAAGGTATCAACCAGCAGCTTGAGAGTCAAGCCGATATTCCTGACCCTTTGGGCTTCATCTATAAATATCAAGGTGTTGTTGGCCAGAAGAAATCGAAGCTCTGTTGAGGTTCTCTCACTTAATGCACTTCGAATATCCGGCTCATCGCAGTTGAGATATCGCGATATCGAGGCGTATTTTTCCTGGATTTGACGGATCAGAGTGGTCTTGCCTACCTGCCGCGCTCCATATAAAACAATTACTTTTCCTTTAAACAAGGACTCTTCAATTGCAGGTTGAATCGTACGCGGATAGTAATTCACAATATTTCCATAAATCAGGCGAAGAGACTCACCTATTTTACTATAAAACAGGTGAGTTTAGGTTGAAATTTATTTTTTCTTTGGCATGGTTGCTTAAGCAAAGAGCGGAATTCATAAAGTAGATTGCCCCAAATTATCGTTCCTCCTACAATTTATATTGGGCTCTACTCCCCCTTTAAGGTTTTCCAGGATCACGGAGATGTGGCTCCGAACGTAAATCAGGATTTATACCAGCAAAGGCTCTGCCTGAACGACTGATATTCATGATTGTCAAATTACGAGGGAGGTCGATTCTGGATCATGGTGCTCATAATTGATCCTGGCTCTTCGAAAACTGCTGACCGCATAGCAGTACTGGCACCCGAAGAGACAGGATCCGTACATACCGATGTCCTTGCTCACCACGCAACCGCAGGCTTTGCGCTGGCCCGGATCTTTCTCGTGGGACACCTGAATACCAAAGAGGTCAAAAATCAGACCATCGTCAATGCACTTTCCAGGGCGAACATCGTAAGGACTCAGATCCAGCTCCTCGGCGCAGCTCACTAGCTCCATTTGGTTCTGGTCGGCGACCTCCACTAAATCACTGATCAGCTCCCCTATCAAGGGTTGTGTCTCGTCAATGGGCAGCAGTCCGAGATCCATTCTCTGAGCTTTCTCCAGCCGCTTCTTCAGCTTGGGGTAAACATCCAACAGACTGATGACCGAGCGATGAGTACAGCCTCTCAAAGCCTGGGCGATTTCCTTGAATCTCCGCCGGTGGAAATCAGGTGGGGTAAGCTGGCCCAATACGATCGGGTCGTAGCGCCAGATCACCCTCCTTGAGCCAACTCGCTCCACCAGCTGGCGGAAGGTTTGCACCGCGGCTTCTAAGGAGGGCGTGTGGGTTTCAAGCTCGCGGGGGTAACCCGTTAATGTATATTGGAAATAATAGCCATAGCCACCTTTGTCCAGCTCGTCCAGATAGGGGAACAGAGGGCGCGGGTTGCGTGTCCAGAAAACGATCACCTCCACATCTTCAGGCTTCAAGGATATATGCGCAACCTGGTGGGGATTGAAAGGATTGGGCACGGTGCAAAATCCAGCACGGATGCGGTTGATGAACCAGGAAGAGTAAAAAGCAGGCAGGTCGGTGCGACGGCTGGCGCTAATGATCATAAGAATTCTGAACAGACCTTGAAATAAAGCCCTTGGATAAATTATATCAAGCGCCCCAAAATACTTATTGAAGTGGATTATCCAAACCCTTGACAAAGACAGGATTTAATGTACAATTCACACAATTATACAATGATACAATAATACAAAGATACAATTTGGTAACATTTGGTAGAAACACTTCATGCACATCCAGCTTGACTTTCGGTCCAGGCAGCCCATTTATATGCAGATTGTCGAACAGGTACGCCAGCTGATCGCGTTTGGCGAGCTAAAGCCTGGCGACCAGCTTCCCACCATAAGGCAGCTCGCCACCGAGCTGCGGGTCAACTTCAACACCGTAGCCAGGGCATATCGCCTTCTGGATGAAACCGGACTGATCTCAACCCAACACGGGCGCGGCACCTACGTTTGGGACCTGCCATCCGAGGAGACCACTCAGCATATCCGCCGGCATGGATTGCATGAATTGATTCAGCAAACCCTGGAAGAAGCAATACGCCTGGGATATTCCCGAGAAGAAATCACCGCGGCTTTCGAGAATGAAATCAAGGCCCAAATACAAGATAGAGCAGAAGAATGATATATTGCACAGAGAGGTAGATATGAAAACCGAACGGCAAGACGGATCTCAAACCAAAGAGAAAGCAAAGAAGACGGATAACCTGCGCATCAGCAACATCGCGCTGTTTATATTTCTAGTGTTGGTCTTAATCACGGCTCTGGTAGGCCTTAAAATGGATTCGATGGATATACCGGACATCTGGATTATTATCGCGGTGACCGCCATCACATTAGCGGCCTTCTATATCCTGTTTGCGCTGAAAATTGCCCTGCAGTGGGAGAAAGCCGTGGTGCTCCGGTTGGGAAAAATCTGGGGTCTGCGCGGACCGGGTGTTTTTTGGATCATCCCGGTTCTAGACAACACCCCCAACTGGATTGACCACCGGGTCATGGTTACACCGTTCAACGCTGAGAAGACCTTGACCAAGGACACAGTGCCTGTGGACGTTGATGCAGTCCTGTTCTGGATGGTATGGGATGCAGAAAAGGCGGCATTAGAAGTAGCAGATTATAAGAGTTCTATCACCTGGGCAGCCCAGACCGCCCTGAGGGAGATCATCGGTCAGATGCCCCTGGCGGACATCCTGGTGGGTCGCGCTAAGATGGACGCCGACCTACAGAAGATCATCGACGAGCGTACCACCCCTTGGGGCGTCTCGGTACAGTCGGTTGAGATTCGCGACGTCATCATCCCACAGGACCTGGAAGATGCAATGAGCCGCCAGGCTCAAGCCGAGCGGGAAAGGCAGGCGCGGGTCATCCTGGGCGAATCCGAAAAGCAGATCGCCCACTCCTTCGCAGAAGCATCGAAGGCATACCTGAACAACCCCACTGCACTGCACCTGCGCGCTATGAACATGCTCTTCGAGGGTCTGAAAGAGAAGGGCGCCCTGGTGATTGTACCCAGCAGCGCGGTGGATACCATGAACCTGGGCGGCCTGAGCGGATTAGTAGCCCTGGCTCAATCCTCCAAGGAAACTCAGAACTAACCGTTCAATGAGTTGAACACAAAATAGAAACCGGAAGAAAGTGAGATCATGAACGTTCGTAAAAGTCTGATTTGGTTCATAACCGTCTCATTCAGTCTGGCGTGGATCCTGTTTGTATTGCCCAAATTCGTGGGAGGAACAAATCCCATCACAAAAGCGGGGATCACAAGCATTTTCTGGGCAGCTGCAATGTGGGCGCCAGGCATAGCGGCAATAATAACTACACATTTCGTGGATCGACAACCGCTCAGCGCTCTTAACCTGAAGCGCCTGGGAGACAAGCGGATTTACCTGTGGGCCTGGCTATTACCTGTGGCTTTCACATTGGCCACTGGTTTGCTCACCTGGGCATTGGGGATAGGAAAGGTGGATTTGAAGTTTACGCAGATCATGGAAGCCATGAGCCAGGCTCCCGGTGGGTCCAGCATCTCACCTGGTTTAGTGATCGCCCTTCAAACCCTTTTTGCCCTGACCCTGGCCCCCCTCATAAACACATTGTTTGCCCTGGGTGAGGAGCTGGGCTGGCGAGGTTACTTGTTGCCCAAAATGATGCACAAAGGACAGTGGCGCGCGATGCTCTATACCGGCATAATCTGGGGTGTATGGCATGCGCCTGCCATCCTGCAGGGTCTTAATTATCCAGGGCGTCCCTTGTTGGGCATATTTCTGATGATAGGATTCTGTATTTTACTGGGAACAGTCCTTGGTTGGTTGTATTTGCGAGCCAACAGCCCGTGGGCCCCGGCCCTGGCTCACGGAACTGTAAACGCGGTAGCCGGATTCCCAATACTGCTAATGCCGGGAGTGGATATGACCTTGGGTGGTAACATTGCAAGCCTGACCGGTTGGATTCCCATGATCCTTTTCATCGTATGGCTTGCCTGGACTAAACGACTTCCGGTGGTAAGTAAACCTGCAGAAAATGCTGAAATCCAGCCTGAATTCGATTAATGATTCCTTTTCCAGGTTTCACGTGAAACATCAAAAACCGCGTTGAATATTGAACTGCGCGGTGTTTCTAAAGGTTTCACGTGAAACATTTTATTAGAGGGTCATGCGCCCTGGTCGTGCCCCCACGCTTCCAACGTCTCATCTACAAGATCCAGGTAAGCATCTAGAGCTTGTATTCTTTCTACCAATCCTTCCTTGATGAGTCCCAGGTCCTCAAAGGCAAGCTGCCAATTCTGCCTCTCAACCGAGGTTGGTGGAAGGTTTTCAGCCGCTAAAGTCCAGGTGTTCAAAAGCGGCCAGAGAATTGCTTCGAGCGGATGGTCCCGGCGCATCGCTTCAAAGGCTTCCCGATAATAGCTCATCCTGGCAGGATGCAGGCGAATGGGCGCCTGTTCAGGAAGAATCGCACGGTAGGCTTCCTGCCACCAGGAAAGCCACATATCAATAGAATCCGGTTGAAGCCGCGGCGCTCCCAGCAATCCCAGCAGTCCAGGATAGAGCCCCGGATGCCCGACAATTTCTGTGCACTTGGAAAAGCTGATCAGCAACCGCCTCTCAGAAAGCATGCTCCCACTCAACCCTGCGATTGCGTTGGCGATGTGTACCACAGCCCGTAAATAGGTTGCCACATCCTGAGGTTCAGAAAGGAGGGTCTCTCCCTGGTACCGTTGCCAAATCCCGCGCGCGACCTCAACCATTTTGCTGGCTCGAGCAAGTACATTGTCAGGCCGGTAAAATTGACCCCGAACGCTGGCTTGGATGAAGTCGAGAAAATGCTGCGGATCATAGAGGATTTTACAGGAGTTGATTAGAGGTCCTAGCCAGGGATGAACTCGCAGAAGACGGGCCTGCTCGTATTCTCTCTCATAATGGTGAGCGATATCCAGGTGAATTTCTCCCGTCAGGCCAACGATTTCCCTGGATACTGAAACTGGCTGGTCATGGACAAAAACCAGGTCAATGTCAGTGGTGCCTCCTAAAAGATATTCCTCGTTGAGCAGTGAGCCGCATAAATAGACCCCCACTACCCCTCTCTTCTGTCGGGTCCGCTGAATCACAGTGTCGTTAGCAATTTTTAAGAGCGAATCACGGGTTATGCGCACGAATTCTTCCCATAAAGAACCGGCTATTGATGGTTTTTTGAATCAAGTATTGATTGGGATATCCAACGGTAATTCTACCTGATATGGAGGCATTTTTAACACCTGTCGAATACGGGTTTCCACCCAATCCAGTTTCGCTCGTTCTTTCACATAATCCAGGTCATTGGTGTCAATCGCCAGAACTGGTGAGCGTCGTTCCTGCTGATTTGTGTAGAAACCTTCATAAGCCTGATTAAGCTCATCGATGTAACCTCTATCCATGTTCCGTTCATAAGGGCGATCACGGGAAGAGATGCGCTGCATCAGCAAATCTGTATCTGCGCGCAAGAATACCACCAAGTCGGGTATCATAATTTTCTCAGCCAGGGCTTCATGTACTCGAAAATACATCTCAAGCTCATCCCCTGACAGGTTTATCTGAGCAAAAAGGGCATCCTTTTCAAAAGTGTAATCAGCTATCAGGTTTTCCGTTTGCGCCAGTAAATCCTGAACTGTGCGTCGTTGCTGATGGTATCGACTCAGCAAGAAGAATACCTGGGTTTGGAAAGCATATCGCACCCGGTCTGAATAAAAACTGGAAAGGAATGGATTCTCCTCAAATACTTCTAACAGGACACTGGCTTGGAATGCCGGTTGAAGTAAACGAGCTAAGGTAGTCTTACCCACACCAATCACACCTTCTATCGCGATGTACATTTCTCTATTCCTGTTATCAGATCGAATAAAGTTGTATGTAGATATTCACCAAATTGTCCTTGGAGGATCTCTTTTTCTGGAGTCAAGAATATTCCAAGCATACCAGCTAAAGCAGAATAATGCAACAAATAATTGACAAATCGACTCTTGACAATATGAAAACTTCCGCTAAACTCTACAGATAAGGGTTGTATCCCGAATTGAGCTGGATCAACTTTCTAGCCGCTTGACGGACTTCAGACCGCTGAGACAATCATGAAAATAGATAAATGTTATAATGACTAAGGAGGAAAAAATGCCATCTCTAAACAGAGTACAATTAATCGGTCGACTTGGGAGAAATCCCGAGACTCGCTTCACCCCCAGCGGAAAAAAGGTCTGTAATTTCAGTATTGCTGTTGACCATCACTGGCATGGTGCAGAAGGGGAGGCTAAGAAATCCACTAACTGGTTCAACGTCGACGCCTGGGGGCGCCTGGGTGAGGTTTGCCAGGAGTATTTGACCAAAGGCAGCTTGGTCTACATCGAAGGTCGTTTACAGGTCGAACAATATGAAAAAGATGGCGAAAAAAGGACAGCAACCAGGGTTGTGGCTTCGACCATGCAAATGTTAGATCCCAAGCCCGAGGAAGAACCTATTCTGACCCCTTCTGAGGAGGAAGAGTTCCCTTTTGACCAACCGGCTGGTTGAAATCCATCGCCTGCTTTAGAGGTGGTTTTTTCTACCATGCCGGAACTATACCCCTGCACAGCCTGCAACAGGGGTATAGTCGAATAGTCTCCACAATTGATGGCGATGCAGCACGATCCTTGAAAGGTTACCGGAATCTGCAGCATCCGCCAGTGAACAACCATTATTCTTTAGCGTTGTTCAGCCGCGCAAATTCGCAGAAACCGATTTGGTTTTACCTGACGCCCGTAAAAAAGGTAGAAAGGTTTATACCGGTAGTTCGCTATTAATAATTGCGAAAGCTTTTATCTTGACCCTATCTCAAAACCTCGTTATACTATAACCATATCCATAAAACGCCGAAGTGGCGGAACAGGCAGACGCGCACGACTCAAAATCGTGTTCCCTCAAGGAGTGTGGGTTCGATTCCCACCTTCGGCATTCATTCCACTCATAAAGCATAGAGACCACAAGATGCATGTTACATATCCTGCGGTCTCTCTTAAATCCTCAAATAACTCTAACTAACGTTGACTGTCGGTTAAATATTTTATTGTGTTATGGTTTGGTCTTGATTTCCCCAGAGATGATCATAGCTTTAACCTTCTCGAGCTCGGCAATCAGCTCCTGAGGAACCAGCTTTTCCAAGTCGTGGAAAGGTGCCAGCCCAACACCACTATTCGCCAGATTGCCGGTATAAGTGCTGCCTTTGAAATTCCCTAAGAAAGCAGCTTCGATAACTGAATAGGTGGTGATGTCCATAAACTTCATTGCCGAAGTCAGCATTACACCCTTGTACTCCGGAGTGGCTAGATACCAGTCCGAATCCACACCGATGATAAAAGTATTGGGAAAGGCTGCAGCCAGCTTGGCTGTACCTGTACCAACCTCTCCTGCTACTGGGAAGATGATGTCTGCACCCTGGTTGACCATCTGCTTTCCCATGCCAAAGCCATCTTCGGTATTGGTGAAGTTTCCGATGAATAAACCGCTTTGAGAATCAGGGTCCCAACCCACAACTTTTACGTTGGTGCCGTGCATTTGATTGTAGAACCGGACGCCGAGGACAAAGCCGTCCATGAAATCCACCACCGGTGGTATCTGCATACCACCGTACGTGCCGACCACCCCCGTCCTGCTCACCCCTGCTGCCAGATAACCTGCAAGAAAAGAGGCTTCCTGGATATTATACAACTGCCCGACTACGTTAGGTAGCGGAGGATCATAGGAAAAGTCCACGATAGAGAATTTCTGGTCGGGAAACTTCTCTGCGTATGCTTTGGTAATATCGCCAAATAAAAAGCTGGTGACAATAATAATGTCACAGCCTTCTTGGATGAAGGTTTCTATGTTTCTTCCATAATCCGCTTGATTTGCCGACTCTAGGTATTTACCATCAATACCAAGTTTTGCCATCGCCAGCTGAACGCCCCTCCAAACCATGAAATTGAAGGAGTTGTCGTCGACCCCATTTTCATCGGTCACCTGGCAGGCCAGGAATGTGGGTTGTTCTGGCTGGGGTATGACGGTAGGGGGAGTTGTCGGTTGGTTAGAAACTATTGTGGGAGTATCGGATGGTTTTAATGGGATTTCGCTCGGAATGCCTGAGGTCGCGGAAGAAATGCTTTCTGCCAGCATGGTGGGGGTCTCGGTAGGTCCACCGGTTCCAACCCCAACTATATAAACCACAACTGCCAATCCAATTATCGCCAGTACCAAAGCTGCTCCACATCCCACCAGGATCCATTGGGGAAATCCCTTCTTTGCTGGTTCTGAGATTGTTCTAGCAACCGGGGCGGGAACCGCCTGTGATACAGATGGCACGATTTCTGTTTTTGGTATGGATTCAACTACTTTTATAGCTGCGAGAGGGACTGCTTCTCTTGTTGGTTGGTAAGACGACACACTGGATTCGGTTTGTACAAGAACTGCTGGTCTCTCCTTTGCTTCCTTTTGGAGAGAAGCCATCGGCGCCAATCCTAAGGCTTCCTTGAAGGAAAGGATACTACCAAAACGTCCTGTACGACTCACCTGCATAGCCTTAGAAACCGCTTCGCTAACTCCCGGTGATACTTCCTGGTTGATCGTATGAGGCAGCGGAGGCTGAGGGGCGTTCCCACTCATTATATCTACCCCATCCGGCGGTGCTTTTCCGGTCAACAGAGCGTACAACGTGGCTGCAATGGAGTACACGTCTGAGCGGACATCGGTGGTTCCCTGACCATATTGCTCGGGGGGCGAGAAGCCCGGAGTTACTGCTCGCGCCCCAACCGTGGTGCGCAAATGAGGGTCAAAAACCTTGGCAATCCCGAAATCTACCAACACCGCTTTTCCTGAGGGAGTAATCTTTATGTTTGCAGGCTTGATGTCACGGTGGATGATGGGAGGAATCTGTTCGTGCAGGTAACTAAGAGCATCACATATCTGTCCGATCCAGGGTAAGACTTTGTCCGGTGGCAGTGGCTTACCGGTCTGTTCCAGCATGGTTTGCAGATCTTCCCCTTCAATATATTCCATCACCAGATACTGCCCTTGATCAGGTAGGCTAAAATGGTCGATCACATGGGGGAGGTTCGGATGAGATAAATTGGCTAAAATGACAGCCTCTCGCTTGAACTGGCGCTGAGCCTCTTCTGAGGTATCAAAATTTTCCTTGAGGGCGCATATTCTTTCCAGGCTGGTATCCCAAGCGCGATAAACAGCTCCGAATCCTCCCTGGCCTAAGAGCTTTACGATACGATAACGGTTTTGGATAAGCTGTCCCTGTTCAATAGGCATCATTGTATCCTTTCAAACTGCAATCCAACTGTTTATTATATATTTTAAGGCTTCTGTTATCGACTGTCAATTATTGAGACTTTGCCACCGGTTTTAGAAAGGATGGTGGATTTCCTTCAAGTCAGGTATTGACACGGAGTGAGATGTACATTATAATTAGAACATATGTTCTTTTTGATATTCATGTGGTCTATCGAGGTATTAGGAACTAAATTAGCAATAGAAGAGGTTTGATTATAATGAACGTTGGGATGTTGTGGTTTGATAACGACCTAAAAAATAGCTTGGAAATAAAGGTAGAGCGTGCGGCGGCTTATTACCGAAATAAATATGGTAAAACACCAACTTTATGCTTTGTCCATCCCAGCATGTTGCCCGAGGAGAAATCCAATTCTAAGGAAGGTGAGCAGAACAAAGCATATTCTACTAATGGCATCGAGGTGCGAACCAGCCGCTCAGTATTACCCAATCACTTCTGGATTGGTGTCAATGGCTCCCCTGCGGCGGTTCCATCCAGGTAGTAAATTCTGCAACAAAAGTCTCAAGCGACAAATCTAAGGGCATCTTGCTGGTCTTGGCGGCTTCATCTAGTAGCAACAAACGATGATAGACATCTTCGAGAAATGAAATATTGAATCGACGCGCTTGCAATATTAACTTTTCTGCAACAAACTCTACAAGTCTTAATTCAGACATTATCTTTTTTATATCCTGACCCATATCCAACATTTCGCGAGTCAAGAGAAGAAGTCGAAATTGGCGAACCACCATCCCAAAAATTTGAATGTGTTCTTCATATTCTAGCAAGCGGTGCAAAGAACTAATAGCAGTTTTCCCATCTTTTATCGCTATAGAATCCACCAGGGCAAAGATATTTCCCTGTCCCGCGTCTGCGGTCAAGGTCTCTACATCCTTTTCCTCTACTGGTCGCTCGTAGTTTACGTAAGCCAGGAGCTTTTGTATCTCCTGGTCCGCCAGGCGAGGATCTCCACTAACCAGGCTGGCAAGAAGTCCTGCTGCACGATAGGAAAACTGGCCTCCATATTCTTTCACCTGGTTTTGAATCCAATAAACCATCGAAGTCCCTTTGAGGACTGGAAAGGCTTTCAGGTGAACACCCTCATGCTTACTCAGCTTATCCTGGGTGATTGGTACTTTCTTTCCTATTCCTTGGTTCTGTTTATACTGCTCTACCTGCTTGTTACGAGCCCATTCCTCCAGCCAATTAATATTCTTGTTCTTTAGGTCCTTTTTATCAGTTAAGAACTTATATTCAACCAGCGCCAACGCTGTGGTGGGAGGTAACTTTTCGAGAAGATCGAGAAATTTCTCCCGACTCGGCTGGGTGGTTACACACGCCAGAGGGTGCACAAGGGTTACCAAACGTCGTTTTGCCAGGAAAGGGAGGGTAAATAATACC
>Ga0209254_10002084_pt1 | contig 18156 bp, 16 predicted proteins | sample FrelakmetDIP11DI_FD_187148 | JGI IMG/M metagenome (GOLD analysis project Ga0209254, IMG submission 187148) | Freshwater lake sediment microbial communities from the University of Notre Dame, USA, for methane emissions studies - DIP11 DI (SPAdes)... | ecosystem: Environmental > Aquatic >...
GGAGTCACCCTTCGATCTGGCTACCGTTGCTGAAGGGACGACCCCTGCCGGCTTTACTTACAGCTTTGCGGCCAATACCGTTACCTATACCTCCACTGCGTCCCCGGCGATTGCTGCCGGCGGCTCCAAGACCTTCACCTTTACCGCCGCGGTAAAGAACAATGTGGTAACCGGAATACCGTATACCAACAACGTCTCGGTCACCGGCGACGGGCAGAACGGCCTAGTGAACCCCCAGCGGGCCACATCCCAAAGCAGCAGCGCCACCTTATCTTCGGCGACCTCTTCCGTCACTAAGGTGAGGACCATGACCTCTGAGAATGATACCTTAGACGCCAATGTGGCCATAGGCGAGGTGATCACCTGGACCATGACCTTTACGATCCCCGAGGGTGTAACGCGCAATGTGATACTTGCCGACGTCCTGCCAGCAGGTCTGACCTACGTGACCGGCTCGGCCACGCTTCAGAAGAACACTGCAAACCTTGCCTGCGCCGACCTGGGCGCAAACTGCGCTGCCATCAATGGCGCCGCCGAAAATACCCCCGTTGCCGTAACCCTGAGCGGATCAACCGGTGAGATCCAGATCGCCCTGGGCAACGTTACGAACTCGGCCAATAATCCGGCCCCTGAACTGTACACCCTCGTCCTACAGTCGGTCGTCGACAACAGCGCCGGCAACAACGCCGGCACCGCGCTCAGTAACTATGGAAGGATCCGCTATGACAACTACACCGGCTCCCAGCAGATCGTCACCTCGACCAACCAGAACGTCACGGTCGTTGAACCGGCGATAACCATCAACAAGACCGTAAACCCCGCCGCCGCCGCCGGAGGCGACATCGTTACCTTCACCCTCGTGGTGACGAATGCCGGCGGGACAAACCGCGCGCCGGCCTACGACCTGGTCATTACCGACCCGCTTCCCGCGGACCTGAACAGCCCGGCCATCACCTGCCCCGGGGCAGGGTGTAACGCCGGCGCCACCGGTGCGGCCCTGACCGCCTCATTGGCCGGCAACACCCTGAACGCCACCATAAACCAACTCGATCCCGGGGAAGCCGTGACCTTCACCTACACGGCGACGCTCAATGTTAACGTGGCTTACGGCAAGTCCATTACCAATACCGCAGCCTATACCGCCACGAGCCTGCCTGGAAGCAACGGTACCGGAGGCGTTACCCCCGGAGCGGCCGGCAGCTCCACAGGGGAGCGGACAGGGACCGGCGGCGTAAATGACCTCGCCGGATCCGACCCCGCAACGGTTATGGCGAACAGGCCGACGATCTCCAAGTCGGTTGTCGGTCTCCAGAGCTACTACCCCATCGGCGATGCAGCAACGTACCGCGTTACCATGCCGGTGCCGGTTGGAACATCGACGAACTACACCCTTACCGATACGATACCGGCGAACCTCGCTTACCAAAGCGGCTCGGTAACCGTTGCGCTCCCCAGCGGTGCAACAGCGGGTAACAGTCCGCTGGTCGACACCAATCCCGCCTTCTTCTCCCTAGCCGGCAATGTCATGACCCTGCACTTCGGCACACTCACTGTGCCGACAGCGGGCAATGTGACGGTCGATTTCAATGCCGTTGTGCAGAATGTGACCGCCAACCAGGACGGGACGACCTTCAACAATTCCGCCTCGCTGACCCTGTGCAGGACCGCCAGCACGGCGGTCGTGCGCGCCCAGGGACCCAAGTAGAACAGACCGTGGTGATGACAGCCCGCCACCGCCTCGGGCGTGATCATTTTACAGTCGCTCACCAGGATCGGACGGACGTGCAAGTCCGCCAGTTCCGGCCGCGCCAGAAAGCGCAGCAGCCCGGCCAAGTGCCCCTGCGGGGTGGTGATGTCGGCGGTATTCCCGGCCAGGACGCGATAGTCGATCGGCACCTGGCTCCGATGGGTGACATCCGCTTGCAGGTTGATCTGCTTGGTCTCGGGTTGGTGATCGCGCGTATAGCCGTAGCGGACCAATTCGCTGTCGGTGTAGGCCCCTTGGAAGTAGAACGAGGTGATATCCCAATGCAACACACTCAGATCCAAGTCCCACTGCCGGATGGCCCGCCCCACCAGTTGGGCCCAGATCTCTCCCACGTGCGGATACACCGCATCCAGGGCACGGCCCAAGCGGGTATCGTAGACTTTGCCGCGGGGCAGGTCCAGCGCCAGACTCAACACACTCTGCCCCAGCCAACGGTTGACCCAGCACAGCGGCTGGGGGGCCAGCAGTCGATTCAACACCAGCAGCAACACGATCCGGCCCACATCGACCTCGGCTTCGCTGGGACAGAACTGATTGACCAGGTCGCGCAGGCCCAGCCGCTCGAGGATGGGATAGAGCAGCGGGATGGCGCCCAACTGGAGCGTGTGCGTGTGGTGAATGGTCCGGCCTACGGTGTCGGCTAAGTTCGATTCGGCCATGTGTCCCTCCCAGATGCTCGCGTTGAGGACACTATACTCTCATTGGCGAAGTTGTTAAAGTGCAAAACTCAGGCCATTTTCTAGGCCGTTTGTTCTATGTCGAAAACAGGCTTAGAGCGCACAAGAGGACATGATGAACAACATCCTGGGTTTCTCGATCGACCACATCGATCCCGCCGCCAATCCCGTGCAGGATTTCTATCGGTTTGCCGCGGGCCGCTGGCTCGATCAAGCCGTCATCCCTGAGACGGAAAGTCAGGTGGGCGGTTTCATCGGATTGTTCCGGCAGGTGAACGATCAAATCCTGACGCTGTTGCAAAACGCCGCGGCCCACAGCGCAACTGCGCCGAAGAGCAGCGTGGAGCAACAAGTCGGCGATTTTTTCGCGGCGGCGATGAACACCCAGCGGCTCGACGCGTTGGGCCTCACCCCGCTGCAACCCGAATTCGATCGCATCGACGGCATGACCAACCTGACTGATCTAGCGATCACGATCGCGCACTTGCTGGGAACCAGCGGCACGCCGGTCTTGCTCATCCCGTATGTGATGGCCGACAGGAAACAGAGCAATCTGAATGTGCTCGGCCTGTATCCCGGCGGGCTGACCATCAACAGCCGCGATGTGTACGTGACTGAGGCTTACGCTCCGGTGCGTGCGGCGTTGATGGCCCATATCGCGCGCATGCTGCAATTGGCGGGCGCTACGGCCGAGGTGGCTGTGCAACAAGCGCAGATGATCCTCGATCTGGAAACGGCGCTGGCAACGGCCAAGCTAACGCCCGTCGAAGCCGCCAATCCCGAAACGACCTACAACAAAATGACCGTGGCCGAGCTGCAGGCGCTGGCTCCGCATTTTGATCTTGCCACCTTCTTCGCGCAGCTCAAGCTAGCGGTTGTGCCCTACGTGATCGTCGCCGAGCCGCGCTATGTGCAAGCCCTGGATGCGTTGTTGGTGGAACGGCCGCTCGAGGATTTCAAGATCTATCTGCGCTGGCGTGTGCTCAACGGTGTGTCGCAGTATCTCGCTCCAGCGATCGCTGAAGCGGATCTCGATTTCTTTGAGAAGCAGCTGCAAGGCAAGACCGAGCTGCTGCCGCGCGAACAACGCATCGCCGCGCAACTGCAAAAGAACTTGGGGCATCCGGTGGCGCAGCTGTACGTCAAGCAATACTTCAGTGCGCAGACCCGCGCGCAAGTGACTGAACTGGTTGATCGAATCAAGACGCAGTTCGACGCGCGTCTGCGATCGAATCCGTGGCTGGATGAGCCGACGCGCGCCTTTGCTTTGGATAAGCTCGCGAAGATGGTCATTCGCGTCGGCTATCCCGATAAGTGGATCGACTTTTCCGGCGTGGAGATTCGCCGCGACGATTATCTGGGCAATGCGCTGCGCTTGAATCAATTCGATCTCGATCGCAATCTGGCCAAAGCCGGCACGCCCGTCGTCGACGATGAATTTGCGATTCCCGGCGCGACGCTGCCCACCGACATCAACGCTGCCTATCAGCCTGGCTCCAACAAGATCGAAATCTCGGCGGCGATCTTGCAGCCGCCGTTCTTCTATCCGCACCTGGATCTGAGCGTGAATTACGGCACCATCGGCGCCGTCATCGCGCACGAGTTGACGCACGGCTTTGACAGCATCGGCCGGCGCTTCGATGCGGCGGGTAACTTGACCGATTGGTGGACGGCCAACGACAGCGAGGAATTCGAAGCATTTACCGCCAGATTGGTGGCGCAATACAATAAATATGAAGCTCTGCCCGGCGTTTTCGTCAACGGCCAGCTAACCGTTACCGAGAACACCGCCGATTTGGGCGGCGTGACGATCGCCTATCATGCTTTGCAAGCAGCCTTGGAAGGCCAATCGGCCCGTAACCCGATCGCTGGGTACAGCCCCGAGGCGCGTTTCTTCATCGCGTGGGCGCAGCTGTGGATGAGCAAGACTCGTCCCGAGGTGGTGCAGTTATTGATCGGCACCGATCCGCATCCGCCCAGCGAATTTCGCACCACCGGCCCCTTGTTGAATGTGGATGAATTCTTCACCACCTTCAACATCCAACCCGGTGCTGCATTGTGGCGCGATCAGGCCGATCGGATTGTGATCTGGTAACGGGACATCATCCTTGAGGAGGTGCAGCCAGGAGACTGAGGAGACCATTTTTCGCTAAGTAGTCCGTCGTCGTACACACAAACACATCATACTTACAAGGAGAAAAGTCATGGGTATCTTAGCAGCAGTTCTGAGCATCGTCCTCGTCGCGCTAGTGGCGGGGTTCATCATCTGGATTGTAGGCAAGCTGGGCTTGGGCATCGAGGTCAGCGGCTTTGGCGCAGCGTTCATCGCCGCCTTCGTCATCGCTATCGTGGGCGGCCTGATCACCTGGCTGCTGGGCCTGCTGAACATCACGATTGCGGGCGGCTGGCTGGGCGCGATCATCAACTTGATCATCTCGGCCATCGTGCTCTTGATCAGCGGCAGCTTCGTGCCCGGCCTGAAGGTGAAGGGCTTCACCGGCGCGTTGGTGGCCGCCATCGCCATCGGCGTGGTAACGTGGCTGTTGAGCTGGGTCGTCGGCCTGCTCGGCATTGCCTGATCGATTAACAAGCGATCGTGCAGCGGGCTGTCTGGCTTTACTTCAGCAGTCTGCTGCACGATTTCATCTGGAGGTAGAACATGTCCATCATAACGGCCATCATCAGCATCGTGATCGCGGCCCTGATTTCAGGTTTGATCATTTGGATCGTGGGCAAGCTGGGATTGGGTCTGGAAGTGAGCGGCTTTCGCGCGGCCTTCATCGCCGCCATCGTCATTGCCGTGATCAGCGGTCTCATCAGCTGGCTGCTCGGCACGCTGGGCCTCAGCATCAGCGGCGGCTTGCTGGGTGCGCTGACGCACCTGGTTGTGGCCGCCCTCGTGCTGATCCTCAGCACAGCCTTTGTGCCCGGCTTAAAGGTGAAAGGCGTACTTGGCGCGCTGGTCGCCGCGATTGCCATCGGCGCGATGTCGTTTGTAGTTACCCTGCTGTTGAGCGGAATCAAAATCGGCTGACAAGTCAAGCAAGCGAGGCAAGATGTTCAGCAAACTTTGGATTAGCAGCTTAGTTGTGATTGTCGTCGCGGGGTTGTTAGCCGCTTGCGGATCGGCTACACCGACGGCCGCGCCGACATCTACGCCTGCGCCGACACCGATCCAGTCACCGACATTGAAGCCCAGCGTGGTTCCCACAGATAAGCCCGCGCCGGTTCCGCCTCCTACCGATGAGCTGGTGCAGCTCCGGGCGAATGCCTGGCAGTGGGAGTCGTTCACTGACCCGCAAAGTACCACCAAGGTTGACCAGCCAGCTCAGTATCGTGTCACGTTCAACACGGACGCCACGTTGAACGTCGTTGCGGACTGCAACACTGGCGGTGGATCGTATCAGGGCGAAGGCGGCAAGCTGACGATCGAGCTCCAGGCCACAACACGCGCCGCTTGCGGGTCGGCCTCACGCAGCGATCAATTCATCAAGCTCTTGAACAGCGCTGCCCGTTACTTCTTTCAAGATGGCCAGCTGCACATCGATCTGATGGCTGATGGCGGCACTCTGCTGTTGACTCCGGCCAGCGCCGAGACCACTGCGCCTATTGGCCAGAACATCAAGGCCGTGCCGTTCGATCTGGGCCAGAGTGTCATTACACAAACCTGGGTGAGCAGCGAGAAACTGCGCGATCTACCCGTTGAGCTCAATGGACTGATCGCGGTGCCGCCCACCGGACAAAATCTTCCGATTGCCGTCATCATGCATGGCAGTCATGAAATTGGTTGTCCGTCGCCTGACGGTTACATCTCTGAATGGCCATGCCCGGGCAAGGAAATTCCTAATTATCAAGGCTTTGCGTATCTGCTTGAGGCATTGGCCGCGCGCGGCTATGTGGCGATCAGCATCAATGCCAATCCCGCTTTCGTGTCGGCGTATGGCATGCCGTCGGCGAATGATCGCTTGCCGCTTCTGCTCGATCAATACCTCGCCAAGATTGCAGCGGCCAATAACGGCGACGATGTGGGGCTGGGTGTTGATCTGAAGGGACGCATTGATTGGAAGCAGCTGGTCGTGCTGGGCCATTCCGCCGGAGGCGAGGCTGTCAATTGGATCATCAATAGCCGTGTCGATCGCACCGCGCCGGAACAGATCAAGGCTGGACAAGGACCAGTCGCTGCCGCAATTCTGCTTGCGCCGTCGAGCACAGGGCTGCTCGAAAAAGAGCCGTCGCTGCCGTTGGCCGTGATCTTGCCGGGCTGCGATCGGGATGTGGCCGATCTGGGCGGGCAAACTTACTATGAAAAAGCACGCCTGCAAGCCCAGCGTAACGCTCTGGCAACTTCAGTCTATCTGCCGGGTATGAATCACAATCGCTTCAACACGGAACTGGGTGATGAGACGCTCAGCAATGTCAGATCGATTTGCAAAAATGCCCTGGTGCCGGCTGAAGAGCTGCGCCAATTTCTGGCCGATTATGTGACTCACTTCTTTGATGCGGCCTTGAAGCGCGGCACTGAAACTGCGGCGGACCTCGATCCCACGCAGCTGGCCCCGTCCACACTGTTCGATCGAACGGCGCTCACTTCGTTGGCGCTGCCGACTAGTCAGCGCCTCCGGTTGCCGTCGAAAACGGCTAAAGCCACCGGTGCTGCAACCGCGGTGTGGTGTGAAGCCGGTTACGGCGCAGCCGGTGAACGACCGGAAGTCTGCCGTCGTTCGCAGTATAACCAGCCCGGCGCTCCCGAAGAAGTGGCGCTGGCGTGGAATGGGGCACAGAGTGCGCTTGAAGTGGCTCTGCCGCAGGCGAATCACGATCTCTCGGATTACGCGGCGCTGCACCTGCGCGCAGTGGTTGACCCGATCAATCCTCTCAACGAAACCGGCCAACCTCAAGCGTTTTCAGTGCGCCTGATGGATGGGGCCGGCAAGACGGCGGTCGTCGCTTTGACCGATGAACCGGCGCTCGCCTTCCCGATCGGGAAGAAAGGCTTCGATGATCAGTTCAAATTGGACACGTGGGACAATCACGTAGTCCTCAGTTCGATCCGAGTTCCGTTGTCAGAATTCTCCGGCATCGATTTGAGCAATGTGCAATCCGTCGCGCTGGTGTTTGATCAAACCGATCGCGGATCGATCTTCGTCACCGATCTGGAATTTCTGAAGGCGAAGGCAGGGCCTTGATCATGGTAGGCCAAATCACTTTCGAGGTGACAGATGGCGGATGAAATCCTCTTCAACACCGCATCATGGATAATCTGCATCGGTTTGTTCGCAATCCTACTGGGCGCTCTGGCAATCGGCCGCTGGCTGGGCCGCCGGGCGCGCGCTAACATCGACGAAACGGCGAAATCGCAAGCTAGCAATTTGCAGGGTGCCATCCTGGGCCTGTTGGCGTTGCTGCTGGCCTTTACACTGTCGATGGCGATCAGCCGGTATGAAGCGCGGAAGCAGGTCATCGTGGATGAAGCGAATGCCATCGGCACCACGTACCTGCGCGCCAAAATGCTGCCGCCGCCCCAGTCAGCCGAAGCCGTCAGCTTGCTGGGCCGGTATGTCACCCTTCAACTGGAACTCTACAATGCGGGTTACGATCAGGCGCGTCTGCAAGCAGTCAACCAACAGACCACTCAACTACAGCGGCAGCTCTGGTCGATTGCGACCACCGTCAGCCTGGAAGACAATCGCTCGGTTCCCGCCGGTCTATTTGTGCAGACGCTGAATGACACCATCGATTTTGACGCCAAGCGCAATGCGGCCTTTCAGAATCGCGTGCCGGGCGTCGTGATCTGGCTGCTGTTCGGCGTGGCGGCGTTGGCCGTTGGCCTAGTCGGCTATAATGATGGCCTGGGAACTCGGCGCCACTTCATCGGCGCGCTAGTCATTATCGTCCTGCTGGTGGCCATCATCTGGGTGACCATCGATCTGGACCTGGCGCAGTACGGCCTGATTCGCGTCAACCAACAGAGCATGCTCAACCTGCAAGACTTCATCGCGCGCGATATGCCGTGATGCGCGTACGAACTGATCGCAGCGTGAGTCATCAAATTCAAAGACGAGGCCGCATCCATGGCAACCACCACTCCCCTCCCATCCACTGAGAAACGCCTCTACTATCTTGACTGGCTGCGCGTCTTCATCATCGGCGGCGTGTTTGTGGCGCATGCCCTGCTGCCCTTCACCGGCGGCGACTGGCTCATCGTCAGCGGCAGCCTCATCCCCATCGCCGGGGCGATTGCCATTGTCGGCAATCAATTTGGCATGCCGCTGCTGTTTGTTATCTCTGGCGCGGCCACGGTCTTCTCGATGCGGCGGCGCACGAACAAGCAGTACGCGAAAGAACGCTTCTTCCGCCTGGTCATTCCGTACATCGTGATGACGATTCTGTTGTCCGTGATGCAGGCGTATTTCGAGGCCCTCGATCACGGGCGCTATAGCGGCTCGTTCATCGGTTACATTCCGCAGTTCTTCACCCCGCACGGCATCACCGGCCTCAACCTGCAGTGGGCCGGGCGCTACGGGTATCACCTGTGGTTTTTGGTCTTTCTGTTTTTCTACGCCATCGTCACGATTCCGTTGTTCACGTACTTGCGATCGGAGAAAGGCCAGCGCTGGTACGCGTGGTTCGATCGAGTCTTCCGGCTCCCCGGCGCGATCGTGTGGCTGCCCGGCCTCGTGCTCGGCGTGATCGCCGGCATCGTCTACATCTTCTTTCCCGGCTATCAGGACTGGGGCGATACGGTCTACTGGGGCATCTTCTTCGTCTACGGTTACATCCTGTATTCTGATCCGCGCCTGTTGGAACACGTGCGCCGCAACCTGAAAGCGAGCGCACTGTGGATCTTCCTGACGATCGCGGCGCTGGCCGCCGTGGCCTTGATAACCCTGTTAAGCGTCTTGCAAGTGACGAGCCTGACAGAAGTCAGCCAACTGCCCGGCGTCGGCATTTCGTATCTGCTCAAAGTGGTTCTGTGCTTCAATAGCTGGGCGTTCATGATTTTGTTCCTGGCCCTGGGCATGCGCTTCCTCAACTTCACCAACAAGTATTTGAAGTATCTGGGCGAAGCGGCGATGCCTTTTTATCTGCTGCACCATCCCGTCATCGTGTTCATCGCGTTCTACGTGACGCACATTCCCATCAGTCCGGGGTCGCAGCTGATCATCACCGGTATCAGTTCCTGGTTCGTCACAGGCGCGCTGTATCATCTGTTCCTGCGCCGCTGGAATCCACTGCGCATGGCGCTGGGCATGTCGCGCCTAAAGCCCGGCGAGATGCCGACCACCCGCAAGGTGTGGGTGGAACGGATCGTGTTTGGCGGTGCGATCGTCGTGTTCGCATGTGTGATCGTCGGCATGCTGCCCTTCCTGGGTGTCACCACTTACACCGCCAGCGCGGCCTCACTGCCCAACGGCTGGACGGCCATCGCGCCGGGCAGCAGTACGATCTGTGCCGATGGCACGCCGTATCAATTCTTTATGCGCCCGGTGACGGATTCGCAAAAGTTGCTGATCTACTTCCAGTCCGGCGGCGCGTGCTGGAACGAAGCGACCTGCGGTGCCAAACGACTGGCGTATGCCAAAGCCGTGGATTACAGCGTGCTCGATACCTATCGCGGCATCTTCGACTTCAACCACCCGGAAAACCCGGTGGCCGATTACAACATCGTCTTCGTCACGTACTGCACGGCCGACATGCACACCGGCGCGCGTGATATCGTTTTCAATGCCACACTCGGGACGCCGCAGCAGGTGCATTTTCAAGGTTATTTGAATAGCCTGGCCGCGCTCAACTGGGCCTTCGCGCAGTATCCGCAGCCTGAAAAAGTCGTGATCGCCGGCAGCGGCGCCGGCGCGGTGGGATCGATCTTCTTCTCCAACCCAATCATGCGCCAGTATGCGGCTGTACCGGTGGTGCAATTGGGCGATGGGTATGCGGGCGTGATGCCCGACGATTGGTCCGCGCTGGAGACGTGGGGCACCCGCGCCAATGTGCCGGGGGCGTTACGCCAACCGATGGCGCTGTCATCACCCGCCAGTTTTGCCACCACACTCTATGCCAGCTCTGCGAAGGATCAGCCCCAGCGCACCTTCGGGCAGTTCACCACCGCCGCCGATGCGACCCAGATCGATCGCTACGCCGTCGCCGGAGGCCAGGCGCGCGAGTGGCCAGATCAGTTGTGGAGCAATCTGAGCCAGTTGAACAACGAGAGCAACTTCCGATCCTTCGTCGCTGCCGGCGCGGAGCACAGCATCTTGCCCGATGATCGGTTCTACACCACGCAGGTCAACGGGGTGCGTTTCCGCGATTGGTTTGCCAGCTTGCTGGACGGTCAGCCGGTGGAGAACGTCGCCTGCGCGCGCGGCAGCACTTTGCTGTGTCCGTAATTCGTATGACTATTCATCCGTATCACGACAGGAGACCATGCTGGATCGTGTTTGGTATCAACGTTACGAGCAGGGTGGCGTGGTGTTGTCCAGCACCCTTGACCCAGAAAGCGAAGCGAAGCTGGAAGCGGCACTGGATGCGCGCCAAGACCCGGAGCAACCTGCTTCGTAAAGTTGGCAGCGCGGTGTAGTGGCCGCCCGCCTACAGATTACTCTCGTCCTGCCGTGGGGAGCATCCTGCCAAAGAGGCTCAAGCAGCAAGCGATTATCGAGCAAGGCGGCGGCTGTGCTTTAGAGCTAGCCGCCGCGCTATTTCAGGAACATGACCATGCTCATCCGTTTTATCCTTTACGGCCTGGGTGGCTGGTGTGGTGAAGTTCTCTTCACCGCCTCGCGTGACCGCCTGCGCGGCCGCGTCCACGACTGGAAGCTCAAAGGAACCACCTACCTGTGGATGTTTCCGCTCTATGGCTCGATCGTGCTCCTATACGAGCCGGTGCATGAGGCCATTCGATCGTGGCCGTGGATCGCGCGGGGCGCGTGTTACCTGATCGGCTTCTTCGCGGTCGAGTATCTCGCGGGCTGGCTGCTCAAACGCCTGACCGGATCGTGCCCGTGGGATTATTCAGTGTGGTCGAGATTCAGCGTGCACGGCTACATCCGCTTGGACTACGCCCCGATCTGGTTCTTAATCGGCCTGGCGCTGGAACCGGTGCATGATTTTCTGGTACGATTGACCCCGGCGATTCAAGCGGCTTTGCCGTAAGCGCACGTTGAGAGAAAGGAGCACATGAGGGGCCGCAAAATACTGATCGGGCTTGGCAAGGTTTTGCTGGTCTTCATCGCCGTAGGTCTGGTCATCTATGCGCTTGCGCTCGTCACCGCGCGACCGGCGCCCGCCCATGCGTGGTTCGCGCCGCGTCCCGGCGATCATACGCCGCTGGTCTTCGCGCATCAAGGCGGCGAGAACATCCGCCCCAGCAACACGATGGAAGCGTTCCGCCATGCCGTAGAACTGGGCGCCGATGTGCTGGATACCGACATGCACCTGACGAAAGATGGCGTGCTGATCTTGATGCACGATCAGACGGTCGATCGCACCACCGACGGCACCGGCGCGATCCGCGATCTCACGCTGGCCGAGATCAAGCGACTGGACGCAGGCTACGATTTCTCTACGGATGACGGCCAGACCTTTCCTTATCGCGGCCGGGGCCTCGCCGTGCCAACGCTGGAAGAACTCTTCAAAGCCTACCCCGACAAGCGCTTCGGCATCGAGATCAAACAGACGGAACCCGTGGAAACCGCCAAACGCTTCTGCGCGTTGATCCGCCAGTATCAAATGCAGAACAGCGTGCTGGTCAGCAGCTTCCGTCAGGAAAACATGAACGAGTTTCGCAAGCAGTGTCCGGAAGTGGCGACCTCAGCTACTGAAGAGGAGGTGCGGCCTTTCTTCTTCGCCAGCCTGTTGGGCATGACGCGCGCTTTCACGCCCAACTTCAACTCCTTGCAGGTGCCGGAAGAAGCGGCGGGATTTCAAATTCTGACGCCGCAGTTCGTCGCCGCAGCACACGAGCGCGGATTGCCCGTGCAGCCATGGACCATCAACGAAGAGACCGATCTCAAGCGCATTCTCGCTCTCGGCGTCGACGGCATTAACACCGACGACCCCGATCGGCTGTTGAGATTGCTGCCATGAAAATCAATCACACCGATCTTGAACTGCTTCAGGCCGACATCACCACGCTGGACGTCGATGCCATCGTCAACGCCGCGAACCACTCCCTGCTGGGCGGCGGCGGCGTCGACGGCGCGATCCACCGCGCGGCGGGTCCGCAGCTATTGGCCGAATGCCGCACGCTGGGCGGCTGCGCCACCGGCGAAGCCAAGATCACGCAGGGCTATCACCTCAAGGCGCGGCACGTCATTCACACGGTCGGCCCGATCTATTCCGGCACACCACATGATGCGGAACTGCTTGCAGCCGCGGTGCGCAACTCACTGCGCCTCGCCGATGAGCATCACCTCACGTCGATCGCCTTCCCCGCCATCAGCACCGGCGCGTACGGCTATCCGCTGCGCGAGGCAGCACCCGTCATCCTCGCCGCCATCATCGCGTATCTGAACGGCGATACCCGGCTTGAGCGCGTCGTTATGAGCCTGTACGATCGCCGTGCCATAAACATCTTTGACGAGATTCTGGCCGAGATAACACGGACTTCAGACTGAAGAGCTCCCTGCCGCGTACTGCATATCCACGCCAAATCCGTCGCGTGATGAGCAGAGCGGGCTCCCATGCCCGCATCCCGCGCAGGCGCAAAACCACCACGGAGCACCGGGTGTCGTTCGGAATGGGGCTATCCGCTTGCGGGACGGATAGTCCTCGGCCATTCAGACGCCGGCACCTGTGACAGGTATGTGCTTACGCCTTCCGCTGTTGAAACGCGCGGTAAACCAGGAAGAAGCCGCCAATAACGGCGAACAGGGCTGCAAACCAGACAGCCACCACACCTGCTCCCGGCACGGTGTACGCCACGATGAGGATGATGCCGAAGAAGACGGCAAAGATGCCCACGATGGCATACGCCCCGCCACCGCCCTTGAAGGCCATGAAGAACATGACACAGCCTTTGATCACGCCCCAAATACCCAGAATCAGCACGAAAAGCGAAGGGATTTCCGTCCCCACCAGCACCGGGTACATCAGGATGTAGCCGCCGGCAATGATGCTGACGAGGCCCATGAAGAGCTTCCACGCCCACTGGCGATGATCGGTAAACAGGTGCACGATGTCGAAGATGCCGTCCACCAGCCACCAGATACCTAACACTTCGATCAGCAGGAAGTAGGTCTTCACCTGAGTGACCAGGTTGCCCCAGAGCAACAGCGCGCCCACCACGATGGCGAGAATTCCGCCCACCAGGGTCAGCCACCACGGGCGTTGCGGCTGAGGGGGTGCCTTTGGTGGTGCTTGAGTTTTTGCCGCGGATTTGGTCATGATACTTTCTCGTAGACCACCTGGGTCTGGCTGAAGTCAAACTCGGATACCACGATCTTCATGCTCTCCGGGTTGATGGCGCCGTTCCCGGCAGCGGTGTCCCACGCCAGCGCTTCTTCAATCGCCTCAACGAAATGCTTCGTGCCCAGGCGCGGCTCGGTCCCGCTGGGACCCCACACGTAGACCGGCCCGTCCGCTCGCCCGACCTTCGACCAGCTGCCCGAGAGCGTGATCAGATCGCCCATGTGGTCGGCGTGCAGGTGGGTCAGAAACACCTTGTTGAGCTGGTTGATCGGCAGCTTCAGGCTGGCGTAGTTCGCCAGGGAGCCGCTCCCCAGGTCAAAAACTAGGATGTCGCGCTCGGCGTTGCCGACCTCAACCAGGATGCTGGCCGAGGCTTGAGCGCGCGTGTTCCAGGGATTGCCGCTGCCGAGGACGGTCACGCGCAGATCGCCGTCTTCGAGTTCTTCCGCGCCTGGGATATACATCTCGGCATATGTCCGACGCGGCGTACCAACGATCGGGGTTAGGGTGATTGCCTTCGTTCCGCCCGCAAAGGCCGGCACCGGCAGGGATACGGGATCGCTATCCGTCATAGTCATGCTCCTTATTAAAATTTGAATTTTTGGCACTTCCGGGTTGAGCGGGAGAAACCTTGCGAGGGTTGAACTTAAGCAGCGTCAGTCGGCGCTGAATCCCTCGCAAGGTTGACCGTCATTTGAACGAATTGCTGCGCTTGCTGGTAGGCTTCCCTGGCGCCCGCGCCCGGCTGGTCGGCCACAAACACATTCTTTTCACCCAACACTTTCAGACACTCAGTGTCCTTCAATTGTTCGTACACCGCCGGGTTCACACTGACTAGCATCAATGTGTTGCCGTGGGCTTGCAACGCCCGCGCGTAACGCTCCAGCACGCCGATAAACGTGCTGCCCAATTCGGTATGGCCCCGCAGGCTGAGAATCACCACGGCGTGCTGCGTCTCATCCGCTTGCGGCAAATCTTCTTCCAGATTGCGCGCCCCGGCAAAGAACAAGCTGCCATAGGCATTCAATAACGTCACCTTGTTGCTCGGCAACACTTTGGGGGCAGGCTGTTCGATCGGGACACCGGCTTCATTCGAGGCCACTTCGACAATGGTGGTGCTCTCGGACTCCCGATAGGCAAACACGACAAATGAGGCCGCGACGCCGAAGAAGATGGCCCACTGCAGCGGCACGATCAGCGTGGCGGCGAACGTGGCGATCATCAGCCAGCGTGCTCTGGCGCTGGTGCGCGCGATCTGGTTGATCTCGCGGAACTTGATCGTCTGAAAGCCGACGACCATCAGCAGCCCCGCCAGAGCCGATAACGCGATCTTGCCGATCGCGGCCCCGAACAACAGGATGAGGATCGCCGAGATGAGGCCCGTCAAGATATTGGCCCAGCGCGACTGCGCGCCGCCTTTGACCAGCATGGCTGTGCCGCCGAGCGATCCGCCCGCCGGCAAGCCCTGCACCAACGCACCGGCCAGATTGGCTGCGCCCTGTCCCGTAAAGTCGCGCGAGGGGTTGGGGTATTTCCCATCGGGGTTGGTGTAAGCCTGACTAATGCCCGCGCTCTGCGCCAGCGCGATGATGGTCAACGCGAAGGCGGGCGCGATCAGACCGGGAATGAACGCCGGATCGGGCAGCACTGGGCGCGGCAGCGCCTCCGGCATCGCGCCCAGGCTGGAAACCAGCGGCACGGTCGTCAGATTGAGCAGCGGCACCAGCGCGGAGGCGACCACCAGCGCGATGAGCAACGAAATCTTGTTGATGTACCGCACCCGATCGAGCCCCACGATCAACACGATGGTGACAATGCCCACCAGAAAAATCTGAAGATCGATCTGGTTGAGATGTAGCAGGGTATCGATCGCTTTGACGACTTTGTTGGAATACTCGCTGGAGTAACCGGTGAGATCACCCAACTGGCCCAGGATGATGTTGACGCCGATGCCGGTGAGAAAACCGCGCAGCACCGCGTTGGAGATGAAGCGCGTCAGAAAGCCCAATTTCAACAGGCCCGCGGCCAGCATAAAAACGCCGACCAGCAGCGTCAGCACCGCCAGTGCGAGTGGACGCTCTTCTTCGGGATAGAGGATCAGCATGCTGCCCGCCGTCGCTGCAATCGCGCCGGTCGAATCGATGTTCATGTAGACCGAACTGGTGAACAGCGCTCCGATCGGGGTGGCGGCCAACACGGTGTACAAGCCAAACACGGGATTGACACCCGCCAGCACAGCGTTCGCCATGCCGCCGGTCACGCTGTCGATGGACTTGGTCAGTCCCGCGCTAAGATCGCCCGCAAGCCCTTTGGTGCTAAAGCCCTGTAATGTCCCGTGCGGACTTTTCGCCAAGCCTTTCGACTTACTTTCAGCCATGCTATGGTTTCCTCCCTCGCCGTCTTCAAACCGGCACGCGTCACTTCGCTGATCGATTTACGGTAGCCGGTGACACAGTTAATGACGCTTACGACGCTGGAGCACGTTCTATCTCACCCCTGCCCCCTCCGCCAGTTGTGAAGGGAGCAGGGATGAAGATGGATGGCGTTAGTTGTAGTCCAACGTCTACTTGGCCGGCGCGCTGGGCGGCGGCGTCGTCCCGGCGGGATAGCCCGGAATGGCATTGCGATTGGCGTACCCGGCGCTGGCGATAGTTGCCACGTCAGACAACAGCGCCAGGCCCAGCCACAGCCAGTCGATGCCCTGAATGCCGCCCAGGCCTTGCATCAGCCACGCGTAGACCATCGTCGTGAAGGGCAGGAACAGAAAACCCAGGCACGGCAGAATCGCCGTGCTGAACGTCGCATTCCATGCCACCGGCCGGGAGATCCAGAAGATCAACAACACCATCCGCGAGAAAAAAGCCGTGAACGCCGTCAGACAACCACCCGTATTGTTTCGCATTTCAACTCTCCTTTTTTTACGGCACGCTTCCTCTGTGGGACAGCCTGCCCGCTGCGACGGCCACGCTTATTTTAACGGCAGCACGTCGTACTGCCCGAGGTCGATTCGTCGCGGCCACCCTGTGGCGCGCCGCTGACCGTCAACAGGTCGATCCGCCATTGATGCCTGGCAACCTGCGCCAGGTCCGGATCGAGATCATAGGTCCAGCGTATTCCGAAGTGTGTCGAGTTCCACTTCAGAAGGAAGCCAAACCAATTTGGGGTCAAGCTGGTAAGTCCATGGCGCGGAGTTCTTCCAGCCATTCCGCAGGCGCTTGCCATGATGGACGCTTTCCGGGTCTTCCACCTTGTCGCCTTCAAACCCATCGATGATGTTGTAGACTTGCGTGAAGCCGGCTTTGGCCAACGCATTGACGGCCATGGCACTGCGGCCACCCGATCGGCACATGACCAAGATGGTGTCATCTGGCTGGAAACGCTCGCTTACATGCGCGATGAAATCCTTGTTGCCCACCACGGAATAGTTTCCCTTGTTGGCATCCCAGTTGTAGGTGGGGAAGGCCAGGGGAACGTTCGCCGCCATCTCCGCATGGCCGATCAAGACGTACTCTTCGAAAGTGCGAACATCCAGCACCTTGATTCTCTCGGGATCGGCCTGCCACATCCCGTACGCTTCGCGGGCGGTGATATACAGCCCCAGGCTGGTCAGCTTTTCTTCAAGCACCTGATGGCTTGAATGAGGCGTGGATATTTCAACAGTGGTCATTAGCTCATCTCTTCTCAACATTTGCGCCAGGCTGCTTCTTCATGAAACACCTGCGCCAATCAGCGGAACGGAATGGCCCTGCTGCGCCAGCAAAGGGTGCGTGATGGCCCACCGCCTGTGACGGGGCGGGCCATCACTATCACCCAGGCTTAGCAGACATCGCTGCGGCGCTGCCGCTCGATTACCCGAGCCGCGTGCCTTCCACCTCAAGCCCGCCGCCCTGAGGCAGCTTGCTCCAGCTCCGGCGCTGCCATTCTTCTTTGAGCACTTCCGTCGCTGCCTGCTCCAGGAATTCCGGAGCGGCCCAGGCGTCCACATCGAAGTCGTGCTTGATGTAGCCGTGGCTGAACATGAAGTCCTTGCCGATCTTGATGCATTGCATGTTCATCGCACTCAGGCTCGGAACCATGTCGACATTCTTGATGCCCTCGTACGTGTCCTCGGCATCCAGATAGAACGTTTGCCGGTTGAGGATCGCTCCGGCCGCATGCTTATTCTCGTTGGCCCAGCGCCCGACCTTGATCATGGCCTTCATGTAGGCGACGACGAGCTCGGGGTGCTCCTTGGCCATCACGTCGGTGCAGGTGATGACAGCGGGGGTGTTGGCAACCTGAATCGTCCAGTCCGGGAGCTTG
>Ga0209254_10002085_pt1 | contig 18155 bp, 15 predicted proteins | sample FrelakmetDIP11DI_FD_187148 | JGI IMG/M metagenome (GOLD analysis project Ga0209254, IMG submission 187148) | Freshwater lake sediment microbial communities from the University of Notre Dame, USA, for methane emissions studies - DIP11 DI (SPAdes)... | ecosystem: Environmental > Aquatic >...
TGGCGCGCCCGGAGAGATTCGAACTCCCGACCTTCTGGTTCGTAGCCAGACACTCTATCCAACTGAGCTACGGGCGCGTGTTATCCGGCAAATCCAAACTGGCGGAGAGAGAGGGATTCGAACCCTCGAAGGGCTTTTGACCCTTACGCCCTTAGCAGGGGCGCGCCTTCGACCACTCGGCCATCTCTCCACGGTGCGGAGAGCCGCGAAGGATAACGATCCGGCCATGCGGCGTAAAGCCGCGCACGCGCTGGGGCCGAACGGTCGGGATCAGACCCGGCCGGAGGGCGGACCGGCCGCTACCGGAAGGCGCTATCGCCGTCGCCCTTGGCCGGACGGACCGTGCCTTCCTGCTCCTCACGCTTGATGCGTTCGTAGATCTCTTCGCGGTGGACCGCCACGTCGCGCGGTGCATTCACACCGATGCGCACCTGGTTGCCTTTGACGCCCAGTACCGTCACCGTCACATCGTTTCCGATCATGACGGTCTCGCCGACGCGCCTTGTGAGGATCAACATCCGAAGCTCCTGGCCAGGCTGGCCTTCTCCATGACCGCCCGCGGTGCACTCCCGCAGCTGTCTACCGCATCAGGCATCCGTCCGGCAATTTTTGTTGGGCCCCGCCGGGTGGACGGCCTGCTGCATCCCATTCAAGAGCCGACAGCCTGTCGGCCAAGTCCGTGCGGAGCAAACAATACGCCACGCAATCGCACTTGTCAGCGCAAGTGCCGCACTTATCCGATGGCGACTGCTGGCGCATAGGGCCGTGGTCCAAGTGGACCACGGGTCGACCACTTCTCGCGGTCAGGCCCCTGCGCGCTCCCTGACCCAGTCCGCCACGCTGGCCAGAGCTGCCGGCAGTCCGCCGGCATCAGTGCCGCCGGCCTGCGCGAGGTCCGGGCGGCCACCGCCGCGCCCGCCCACCTGCTGCGCAACGAAGTTCACGAGATCCCCGGCCTTCACCCTGCCCGTGGCATCGGCCGTCACGCCGGCGATGAGTGTCACTTTGCCGTCGCTGTCCGCTGAACCGAGCACGATGACTGCCGACCCGAGCTGGCTCTTGAGCTGGTCCACGGCATTGCGGAGTGCCGACGCATCGGCGCCCTCGACGCTCGTTGCCACGACCTTCAGGCCGCCGACCGATTCCGCATCTGCGGCGAGGTCACGACCACGCCCGCTGGCGAGCTTGTCCTTGAGCTGCGCAACTTCCTTCTCGAGGCGGCGCGCGCGCTCGATCAGCTGGCGCACCTTTTCCTCGACGTCGTCGCGGGAGCCGCGCACGAGGCCCGCCACATCGCGCAGCCGGTGCTCGGTCTCCGCGACGAAGTCGTAGGCCGCCTCGCCGGTCACGGCCTCGATGCGGCGCACACCCGCGGCGACGCCGCCTTCGCTCAGGATCTTGAAGAGGCCGATGTCGCCTGCGCGGTCCACGTGCGTGCCACCACAGAGCTCGGTGGAAAAATCACCGATGCGCAGCACGCGAACCTCGTCATCGTACTTCTCGCCGAACAGCGCCATGGCACCCGCGGCGACCGCTTCATCGAACTTCATCAGCCGGGTCTCGGCCGTCGAGTTGCCACGGATCTCCGCGTTCACGAGCCGCTCGATCTCGCGCAGTTCCTCGGGCGTCACGGCCGAGTAATGCGAGAAGTCGAAGCGCAGGCGGTCGGGGGCGACCAGCGACCCCTTCTGGGTGACGTGGGTGCCGAGCACCCTGCGCAATGCCGCGTGCAGCAGGTGCGTCGCCGAGTGGTTCAGTCGCGTGGCCTGGCGCAGCACATGATCCACCTGCGCTTCGACCGTGTCGCCGACGCTGAGCGTGCCGCTCTCGAGCCGTCCGACGTGGAGGTGCGCCTTGCCGAGCTTCTGAGTATCTGCGACGACGAAGCGCGCCGCACCGGCGACCAGCACGCCGCGATCACCCACCTGGCCGCCGCTCTCGGCATAGAACGGAGTGGACTCGAGGACCACCTGCCCTTCCTCGCCAGGGCGCAGCGCGTTGACACGCTCGGCGCCACGGATCAGCTCGATGACTCGGCATGTCGCATGCTCGGTCTCGTAGCCGCGGAAGTCGGTGCGACCCTCGACCTGCACACCCGCGCGAAGGTCTGCGCCGAACTTGCTTGCCGCACGCGCGCGCGCGCGCTGGGCTTCCATTGCCGCCTCGAATCCGGCCTCGTCAATCGTGAGTCCACGCTCACGCGCGATGTCGTTGGTGAGGTCGACCGGGAATCCGTAGGTGTCGTAAAGGCGGAACACCGTGTCACCGGGAACCTCGCGGCCGTCGAGCTTGCCGATGGCCTCGTCGAGCAGCGCCATGCCCTGCGAGAGAGTCTCGGCGAAACGGACTTCCTCCTGCTCGAGCACGCGCTCGACGTGCGAGCGCTGCTTCGTGAGCTCCGGATACGCCGCACCCATGACCGCCTCGAGCGTCGCGACGATCTTGTGGAAGAACGGCTCGCGTTGGCCGAGCATGAAGCCGTGGCGGATGGCGCGACGGATGATCCGACGCAGCACGTAGCCGCGGCCTTCGTTCGAGGGCAGCACGCCGTCGGCGATCAGGAAGGCGCTCGCGCGGATGTGATCGGCGATCACGCGCAGCGAGCTCGACGTCATGTCCGTGGTACCCGTATGTTTCGCGGCCGCCGCGACCAGCTCGCGGAACAGGTCGATGTCGTAGTTGCTCTGCACGCCCTGCATCACGGCCGCGATCCGCTCGAGCCCCATGCCGGTGTCCACCGAGGGTTTGGGCAGCGGCGTGAGTGTGCCGTCCGCGGCACGGTCGTACTGCATGAATACGAGGTTCCAGATCTCGACGTAGCGGTCGCCATCCTCGTTGGGCGAGCCCGGCGGACCGCCCTCGATGCCGGGGCCATGGTCGTAGAAGATCTCGGTGCAGGGGCCGCAGGGACCTGTATCGCCCATCGCCCAGAAATTCGACTTCTGCCCAAGGCGCGTGAAGCGCGCCGGATCGACGCCGATCTCGTTGAGCCAGATGTCCGCCGCTCCGTCGTCCTCCTCGAAGACCGTGACCCACAGCCGCTCCGCCGGGATGCCGAGCGTGCCGGTGATGAAGTCCCACGCGTAACGGATCGCCTCGCGCTTGAAGTAGTCGCCGAAGCTGAAGTTGCCGAGCATCTCGAAGAACGTGTGGTGGCGCGCGGTGTAGCCGACGTTCTCGAGATCGTTGTGCTTGCCGCCGGCGCGCACGCAGCGCTGCGAGCTCGCGGCTCGAGAGTAAGGGCGTTGTTCCTTGCCCAGGAACACGTCCTTGAACTGGACCATGCCGGCGTTCGTGAACAGCAGCGTCGGGTCGTCGCCCGGCACGAGCGAGCTCGACGGCACCACCGAATGGCCGCGTTCGCGGAAGAATTCGAGGAACGCGGCGCGGAGTTCCGCGCTGCTCATCTGCTTTGAAGGCGGCGGTAGCGTGCTCATGGTTCGATGTCGTCGCCCGGGCCGAGAGCGGCCCGGATATGCTCTGCGGAAAAGCCGCGATATTGGAGGAAGCGCGACTGTCTTGCACGCTCGCGGAAGTCGCCCGGCGGCGACACCCCGAATCGGCGGCGGCGCGTTTCGCGCGCCAGCGCCGCCCAGTCCTCGGTCGAGGATTCGAGGCCGGTGTCGATTTCCTCGGCCGGCACGCCCCGCTCGCGAAGCTCGGCGCGTATGCGGGCGGGCCCCTGGCCGCGGCCCGCGTGCGCGCGGATGAACTGCTCCACGAATCGCGACTCGCTCAGCAGCCGTTCGGCGACCAGCCCCTCGACCGCCGCCAAGATGGCATCAGGCGGGTAGCCGCGTCGCTCGAGGCGACGCACGAGTTCGGCGCGGCCGAAATCCCGGCCGGCGAGGAGCGCGAGCGCGGCGGTGCGGACCGTGCGCTCGTCTGCCTCGGCCGCGTTGGACTCAGGCTTCCTCGGCCGCCTCACCCTTCGCCGCCTCGCCCTTGCGCGGCGCGAGAAGCTTGGCGCGCAGCGCGTCCTCGATCTCGCGCGCAGTCTCGGGGTGCTGCTGCAGGTAGTTGCGGACGTTGTCCTTGCCCTGGCCGATGCGCTCGCCCTTGTAGCTGTACCAGGAACCCGATTTCTCGACGAGATTGTGCAGTACGCCAAGCTCGATGATCTCGCCCTCGCGCGAGATGCCCGTGCCGTACATGATCTCGAACTCGGCCTCGCGGAACGGCGGCGCGACCTTGTTCTTCACGACCTTGACGCGGGTCTGGTTGCCCACGACCTCGTCTCCCACCTTGATGGCACCGATGCGGCGGATGTCGAGCCGCACCGAGGCATAGAACTTCAGCGCGTTGCCGCCGGTCGTGGTCTCCGGGTTGCCGAACATCACGCCGATCTTCATGCGGATCTGGTTGATGAATACGACGATGGTGTTCGAGCGCTTGATGTTGCCGGTGAGTTTCCTGAGCGCCTGCGACATGAGCCGCGCCTGCAGCCCCATCTGCATCTCGCCCATCTCGCCTTCGATCTCGGCCTTGGGCGTGAGCGCGGCGACGGAGTCGATCACCACGATGTCCACCGCACCGGATCGCACCAGCATGTCGGTGATCTCGAGCGCTTGCTCCCCCGTGTCTGGCTGCGACACGAGCAGCTCGTTCACGTTGACACCGAGCTTCTCGGCATACGCCGGGTCGAGCGCGTGCTCGGCGTCGACGAACGCCGCAGTGCCGCCCCGGCGCTGCACCTCGGCGACGGCGGTGAGTGCCAGCGTGGTCTTGCCGGAAGACTCCGGACCGTAGATCTCGACGACGCGACCCTTTGGCAGGCCGCCGACACCGAGCGCGATGTCGAGACCGAGCGAGCCGGTAGGGACCGTTTCCACATCGTAGGTGGCGCCGGCATCCCCGAGGCGCATCACCGAGCCCTTGCCGAACTGCTTCTCGATCTGGCTCAGGGCAGCGACCAGCGCCTTCTTGCGGTTATCTTCCATGGCGTTGCCTCGTGAGCCCGCCGGGCTCGTTGGGAGGTGAGTGGAATCCGGAAAGGGGCGCATTATTCCATAGCGACTCCGCCGCTGCCGGCCGAAAATTTTAGGGAAATCAGCGATTTCTCCAGGAGCGATCAGTCGGCAAGAGGCCATCGCTCGAGCGGCAGGTAGCGCGACCCGGCTCGGTCCGTCACGGACTCGACCAGCGCGAAATCGCGCGCGGGCCAGCGGATCGGTTCGAACGACGGGACCGCGACCGCCGTCGCGACCTTGCGCGCCAGCGTGAGATGCGCGCGGAATGCGCGGCGTTCGGGCTCGAAGCCGCGGGCAGCGAGCCCCGCACGCAGCTGCGCCACCAGTGCAGCGAGCGGCTCCGGCACCTCACGCGCGACGAGGCACAGCACCTCCGGTCGCCGCCAATGCTCGACCGTGTCGAACACGACCTCGAACGAGCCCGTTCTCACCGCGGCCGCCGCTTCGACCGCCGCCGCCATGCGCGAGGACGACACCGAGCCCAGGAATTCGAGTGTCACGTGCCACTGCGCGGGCGACTGCGCGCGACCGGCACCGTCGGGCCGCAGCGCTGCGAGTTGCGGGGCCAGCGTGGCGCGAAAATCGTCGTCGGGCCACAGCGCGAAGAACAGGCGATGGAAGCGGTCGGTGTTCAGGTTCCCACCAGTCCGGCGAGCGCGCGACGAACCGCCGCGCACCGCACGGCCTCGCGATCGCCGGGAAAGCGTTCCACCGCGGTACGAATCACGATGCCTTCGACGCCGCGCCGTGCCCAGCCGAACCACACCATGCCAACGGGCTTCCCCGGGGTGCCGCCGTCCGGTCCGGCGACGCCGGTCACAGCGACGGCCTCCTCGCCGCCCAGGCGCTCCAGCGCACCCTTTGCCATTTCCCGCACCACGGCCTCGCTGACCGCCCCATTCGCAACGAGAGTTTCACGCCGCACGCCGAGCAGCGTCACCTTGAGGTCGTCCGAATATGTCACGGCGCCGCCCAGGAACCAGCGCGAACTGCCCGGGAGATCGGTGCAGGCCTTCGCAATCCAGCCGCCCGTGCAGGATTCCGCCGTCACGAGGCGACGCCCCCCGGCGAGCAGGCGCTCGGCCAATTCCGCTATGATGCACGCCGTTTCCGGCACCGGCTGCGTGTCCACGGCGGGATTCTAGCGATCCTCCGGCGGCACCGGGTTGCCGGATAGCACCAGTCCAACCACCATCAATTTCTGCCGAAGGTCATTCACATGAGACTTGCCCCGCTCGTGCTCGCCCTCGCCGTAACCGCGTTGCCCACGCTCTCGCTGGCACAGGACGCGGGACTTGCTGCCGATGAGCAGATCCTGCTGAAGCAGATCAATACCGACAAGAAGGCGGTGTATGCGGCCAACCTCGGGATGACCGACGCGGAGAGCGCGAAGTTCTGGCCGATCTACGACGAGTACGAGGCGAAGGTGAAGCCCCTCCAGGACCGCTTCCTCGCCAACATCGACAACTTCGCGGAGAAGTACGACACGCTCAGCGAAGCCGACGCAGCCGCGATCCTCAAGGAGAAGATGGCGATCGAGGAGGCGCGCGCCGCGCTCAAGCAGACCTACACGAAGAAGATCGAGAAGGTGCTGCCGCCGAAGAAGGCCCTGCGCTACGCGCAGCTCGAGACGCGCATCGATCTCATCAACCAGCGCAACGTGTACGGGCTGCTCCCGCTTGCCCGTTGAGTCGCCAGCCCCGCCCACAGGAAATCACCATGAATAAGGCCCTGATTGCTCTCGTCGCCGTGGCCGCGCTCGGCGCCTTCGACGGCGCCGCTGCGCAGAATACCCGCGACCAGACCGAACTGCTCATCAGCCAGATCCAGACGGACAAGCGCGCGGTGGTGTTGCAGGCCATGAACCTCAGCGACGCCGAGCTCAAGAAGTTCGGCCCCATCTACGACCAGTACCAGGTCGAAATGAAGGGCATCATGCAGCGCAGTTCGGACGTGATCACCAAGTTCGCGAACAGCTACGGCAGCATGACCGACGATGCGGCCAAGTCCATCATGAAGGACTTCTTCAAGGTCCGGGACGACCGTAACGCGCTCGTCAGGGAGTACGCCGGCAAGTTCGACAAGGTACTGCCCACGACCAAGGTGCTTCGCTGGGTGCAGGTCGAGAACAAGCTGAACGCGCTGCTCGATTTCGAGGCAGCCCGCCTTGTTCCACTCACCTGATTCAGAGTCCGCCCTCATGCTGAACACCCAAGGCAGGCTGGCCGCGGCCGGACTGGCGGCGATCATGCTCTTCGGCTGCGCCAGCGGACCTGACATCCGCGCCGACTACGACAAGGCTGCGGACTTCGGCAAGTACCGCACCTACGGCTTCGTCGCCGAGAGCGGCACCGCCGGCTCCGACGTCAAGTCGCTGGCGACGCAGATGCTGCAGGCCGCGGCGTCGCGGCAGATGGAGGCACGCGGCTACACCCGATCCGACAATCCCGACCTCGTCGTCAACTTCAAGGGCAAGCTCGAGGAGAAGGTCGACGTCGACTCCACTCCCGCCCCGTACTACGGCCCTGGCTGGGGCTATGGCGGCTGGTACGGCGCGCCGTACGGCGGCTGGGGCGGCACGCAAGTGACGACGCGACGCTACAACGTCGGCACCCTGGTGATGGACGTGGTGGACCGCGAAAAGCGGCAGGTCGTCTTCCAGGGTGGCGTCGAAGGCGTCGTGACCAAGGAGGCGATGCAGAACCGCGAAGCGGCGATTAACCGGGCCGTCGAGTACATCTTTTCCAAGTACCCGTTCGTCGCCGGCCAGTCGGCGCCGGTGGCGTTGCCCGAGAAGAGGTAAACTGCTCTGTTCGCGTGCATTGTCGATTTGTCCAAGCCTCCCCTGACTCACTCATAACTCAATCACTCACTCATCACTCAATTACTCACCAAGGAAATCAAAATGAAGAAAGCCCTCATTGCCCTCGCCGGCGTCGTCGCCCTCAGCTCCACCCCGGCAACTTTCGCGGATGCGATCGGCGACGCAGAGCTCGCCAGGACGCAGGAACTCATCAATGCGGTCCAGGCCGACAGACGCCAGGTCGTGCTGGACACGCTGGCCCTCAAGCCGGAGCAGCTTGCCGTGTTCGATCCAATCTTCACCGAGTACCAGGCCGAGCAGGCCAAGCTCATGACGAGCGCCACCAACCTCGGCAATCGTCTGTTCGTGGCGGACTACGGCGGCATGACGGACGAAGAGTCCAAGGCCATCATGAAGGAGGCTTTCAAGCTCCGACACGACCGTCTGGCGTTGCTCGAGAAGTACGCCGGCAAGCTCGACAGGAAGCTGCCCTCCACGAAGGTGTTCCAGTTCGTGCAGGTCGAGAACAAGATCACGTCGCTGCTCGACCTGGCCGCGGCGGCATCGTTCCCGATCGTGACGAAGACGCCGAACACGCTGAAGTAAGGGTGCCGGCGCAGTGGGCGCGCTGCGATACACTGCGCCCGCGATGCAGACCAGACGGTAAACGGCACAGGCCGCTGGTTGAACTGACGCCAGCCCCCTCGCGGGGGCTGGCGTCTTTCGTTCGAGAGTCGGCGCTCGCGTACGATGGCCAACGTCATGACGACCCAGGACTTCGCGGGCCACACGCCCGTCATGCAGCAATACCTGCGCATCAAGGCGCAGCACCCCGATGCGCTGCTGTTCTACCGCATGGGGGACTTCTACGAGCTGTTCTTCGAGGACGCGCGCCGGGCCGCGCGCCTGCTCGAGATCACCCTGACCTCGCGCGGGCAGTCGGGCGGCGAGCCGATCCCGATGGCGGGCGTGCCGGTGCAGACGGTGGACACCTACCTCGCCCGCGCGGTACGCAAGGGTGAGTCGGTAGCGATCTGCGAGCAGATCGGCGATCCCGCCAAGGCCAAGGGGCCGGTCGAGCGCCAGGTGGTGCGGGTCGTGACGCCCGGCACTGTCACCGACGAAGCGCTGCTCGAGGCGCGCCGCGACACGCTGCTCGCCTCGCTCGCGACCGCCGGCGAGCGCTTCGGTCTTGCCTGGCTCGAGCTCGCGAGCGGTCGATTCCACGCACTCGAGGCGACCGGCCCGGAGGCGTTGGCCGCGGAGCTCGAGCGGCTGCGTCCCGCGGAGCTGCTGATCGCCGAGGATTCGACGGCAGTGGCCCGCGGCGCCGCGGCCGGCGCCCTGCGGCAACGCCCACCCTGGCACTTCGAGGCCGGCAGCGCCGAGCGCCAGCTCTGCGGGCAGTTCGGCACGCGCGACCTCGCCGGCTTCGGCCTGGCCGGCAAGCCGCTGGCCGTCGGCGCGGCGGGCTCGTTACTGAACTACGTACGAGAGACGCAGAAGTCCGCCCTGCCCCACCTGCGCGGCATCCGCTGCGAGGAGCGCGACGAGGCGCTGCAGGTCGACGCCGCGACGCGTCGCAATCTCGAGCTCGACACCAGCCTCTCCGGCCGCGCCGACAGCACGCTGGTCGGCGTGATGGACCGCACGGCGACGGCGATGGGCGGTCGCGAGCTGCGCCGCTGGATCCAGCGACCGCTGCGGCCACGTGCGCCACGCGAGCACCGGCTGCAGGCCATCGAGGCCCTGCTCGACACCGGGCTGCATGTCCCCGTGCACACGCTGCTGCGCCGCGTGGGCGACGTTGAGCGCATCCTCGCGCGGGTCGCGTTGCGCTCGGCCCGGCCGCGCGACCTCGCGGGACTGCGCGACGCGCTGGGCGAGCTGCCCGAACTGCAGTTGCTGCTCCACGGCGTCGATGCGCCGCTGATAGAGGAACTCGTTCGCGAGGCGGGCACCCACCCGCCTGTCCACGCTCTGCTCACCGCCGCACTGGTTCCGACGCCTCCCGCGCTGCTGCGCGAGGGCGGCGTGATCGCGCCGGGCCATGATGCCGAGCTCGACGAGCTGCGTCGCATCAGCGAGCACAGCGACGAGGCACTCGTCGAGCTCGAGGCGCGTGAGCGCGAACGCACCGGCTTCGCCAACCTGCGCTTCGGCTACAACCGCGTGCAGGGGTACTACATCGAGGTAAGTCGCGCGCAGGCCGACCGCGTGCCTGCCGACTGGGTACGCCGCCAGACGGTGAAGAACGCCGAGCGTTACGTTACCGCCGAATTGAAAAGCTTCGAGGACAGGGTGCTCGGGGCTCGCGACCGCGCCCTCGCGCGTGAGCGCCAGCTCTACGAGGAACTGCTCGACCGCCTGACCGAATCGCTGCCGACGCTGCAGGCCACGGCCTCAGCCGTCGCCGTACTCGACGTGCTGTCGAACCTGGCCGAGCGTGCCGCGGCGCTCAAGCTCGCGCGGCCCATGCTGATCGATGACTCTCGCATCGAAATCCGCGGTGGCCGCCATCCCGTGGTCGAGCAGTCACTCGAAGGTCCGTTCGTACCGAACGACCTGTCGCTGCACGACGGACGGCGAATTCTGATCGTCACGGGCCCGAACATGGGCGGCAAGTCCACCTACATGCGCCAGGCGGCGCTGATCGTGCTGCTCGCGGGTCTCGGCAGCTACGTGCCGGCGGACTCCGCACAGATCGGGCCGGTGGACCGCATCTTCACGCGCATCGGCGCGGCCGATGACCTTGCCGGCGGCCGCTCGACCTTCATGGTCGAGATGACCGAGGCCGCGAACATCCTGAACAACGCCACGCGCGACAGCCTGGTGCTGATGGACGAGATCGGCCGCGGCACCAGCACCTACGACGGGCTGTCGCTCGCCTGGGCGTGCGCGCGCCACATCGGCCGCGAGGTGGGCGCCTTCACGCTGTTCGCCACGCACTACTTCGAGCTCACCGCGCTGGCGGACGAACTGGCCGCCTGCGCCAACGTGCATCTCGACGCCACCGAGCACGGCGACACGCTGGTGTTCCTGCACGCGGTGAGGGAAGGCCCGGCGAACCAGAGCTACGGACTGCAGGTCGCGCGCCTCGCCGGCGTGCCCAAAACGGTCATCCAGGACGCGCGACGCTACCTCGCCGAACTCGAGCGTCGCGACCACGCCGCGCGGCCGGCGACGCCGCAGCAGCAGCTCGAGCTCGCGCCGCCCGCCGACCCGCTCGGCGCCGAGGTGCTCGCCGAGCTCGGCTCGCTCGACCCGGACGGCCTGAGCCCGCGCGAGGCACTCGAGACGCTGTTCCGGCTGACGGGACGGCTCCGCCGCCCGCGCTGAGGACGACGGCCGGCCCTTATACTTCGCGCGCCCAGCCGTCGTCAGCCGGCATCCGCAGGTCGCCCACGTGGTCTCAAGCAAGCAACGAATCGTCCGCCAGCTCTCCATCGGACTCGGCCTCCTCGCGCTCGCGGGCTGCGGCCGCGACCAGCCGGCGCCGGCCGCCACGCCGCAGGCGGTGCCCGCGGTGGTGATCACCGTCGAGGCAAGCGATGTGCCGAACGTCGCGGAATTCGTCGGCGAGACCGAGAGTTCCCAGGAAGTCGAGATCCGCGCCCGCGTCGAGGGCTTCCTCGAGACGATCGCCTATCGCGAGGGTGCACTCGTCAAGAAAGGCGACGTGCTGTTCCAGATGGATCGCAAACCCTTCGAGGCGTCCCTGGCGGCCGCGCGTGCCGAACTGCAGGCGCAGCAGGCGCGGCTCAGCACCGCGGAGGCCAACCTGAAGCGCGTCGGACCGCTCGCGGCCGAGGACGCGCTGAGCCAGAAGGACCTCGACGATGCGCAGGGATCGCGTGATGCCGCCGTGGCCGCGGTCGAAGGCGCACGCTCGCGGGTGCAGCAGGCAGAGATCAACCTGGGCTACACGACGATCCGCTCGCCCGTCACGGGCGTTACCAGCTTCGCGCGACGGCAGCCCGGCAGCTTCATCGCGCCCGGCGCGGACAGCCTGCTCACCTACGTGGCGGCACTCGACCCGATGCGGGTCAACTTCAGCATTTCCGAGAACGAACAACTGCGCTACACGCGGCTCGTCACGGAGGGCAGGCTGAAGCCACCGCCCGAGCGCAAGTACGCGGTCAAGGTCGTGCTCGCCGACGGCACCGTCGTGCCTGCGCCGGGCGAGGTCACTTTCGGCGACGCCTCCTTCAGCAAGGAGACGGGCACGTTCCTCGTGCGCGCGGAACTGCCGAACAAGGACGGCACGCTGCGGCCCGGCCAGTTCGTGCGCGTTCGACTCACCGGGGCCTCCTGGGCGAACGCCATCCAGCTGCCGCAGCGGGCGGTGATGCAGGGCCCACAGGGCAATTTCGTCTGGGTCGTGGACGACGAGTCGAAGGCACAGTTCCGGCCGGTCACGGTGGGCCCGCTCAACGACGACCAGTGGCTGATCGCCGAGGGCCTGCAGGCGGGCGACCGCGTGGTCGTGGACGGCGGCCTGAAGCTCGCGCCGGGCGTACCGGTCAGGCCGGTGGAGCCGGGCCAGCTGCCTGCCCCCGCCGGCGCCGCAGGCCCGGCCGCGAACTGAGCGCGCGCGCCCGTGATTTCAGATTTCTGCATCCGCCGCCCGATCTTCGCGAGCGTCCTCTCGATCGTCGTCACGCTCGCCGGCCTCGCCGCGCTCGTGGGCCTGCCCATCGAGCAGTACCCGCCGATCGCGCCACCCACCGTCAGCGTGTCGGCGAGCTTCCCGGGCGCCGATGCGCAGACCGTCGCGCAGGCGCTCGCGGCTCCGATCGAGACGCAGGTGAACGGCGTCGACAACATGCTCTACATGCAGTCGACCAGCTCCTCCACCGGGCAGATGTCGCTCACGGTGTACTTCGAGATCGGCACCGATCCCGACACCGCGCAGGTGCAGGTGCAGAACCGCGTCAACATCGCGCTGCCGCAACTCCCCGACGTGGTGCAGAAGACGGGCGTGCGGGTGGAGAAGCGATCCTCGAGCATCATGATGCTGCTCGCCATCTACGCGCCCGACGGCCGCTACGGCGTCGACTACGTGGCGAACTACGCGAACCTCTACGTGCTCGACGCCGTGAAGCGCGTGCCGGGCGCGAACCAGGCCTCGCTGTTCGGCGCCTCGGACAACGCCATGCGCATCTGGCTGCGGCCGGACCGCATGGCCTCGCGCAGCATCACACCCACCGACATCCAGCAGGCCATTGCGAGGCAGAACCAGCAGTTCAGCGCCGGCGCGATCGGCCAGTCTCCCACCTCGAAGCCGGTCGAGATCACGGTTCCGGTGGTCACCGAAGGACGATTCAACGAGCCCGCGCAGTTCGAGCAGATCATCCTTCGCACGGACCCGCAAGGCGCTGCGATCGTACGCCTTGGCGACGTCGGCCGCGCCGAGGAAGGCCTGCAGAACTACATGATGCGGCCGAGCCTCAACGGCAAGCCCGCGGTGTTCATCGCCGTCTACCAGCAGCCGGGCTCGAACGCCCTGCAGGTGGCGCAGGGCGTGCGCGACACTCTCGAAAACCTCAAGCAGAGCTTCCCCGAAGGCATTGCCTACGAGGTCTCGCTCGACTCCACCAAGTTCGTCACGGCCTCCATCGAGGAAGTGGTGCACACACTGCTCGAGGCGGTGGTGCTCGTGGTGCTGGTGGTCTACCTGTTCCTGCAGAACCTGCGCGCGACGCTCATCCCCACCATCGCGGTCGTGGTCTCGATCGTGGGCACCTTCGTCGGCATGGCCCTGCTCGGCTTCTCGGTCAACCTGCTGACGTTGTTTGGAATGGTGCTCGCGATCGGCATCGTGGTGGACGATGCCATCGTGGTGATCGAGGCCGTCGAGGCCAACATGAAGACCCGGGGCCTGTCGGCCCGCGACGCCTCATTCGCGGCCATGCAGGAGGTGTCCGGGCCGGTGGTGGCGATCGTGCTGGTGCTGGCCGCCGTGTTCGTGCCGACGGCATTTCTCGGCGGCACGACCGGCGTGCTGTACAAGCAGTTCGCCATCACGGTCGTGATCTCGGTGATCCTCTCGGGCTTCGTAGCGCTCACGCTCACGCCCGCGCTCGCCGCGCTGCTGCTCGGCGGCTCGCACGGCCATCCGCCGCGCATCCTGCAGAAGTTCAACGAATGGTTCGACTGGCTGACGGAGCGGTACTCGAACGGCGTGCGCTGGGTGCTCAAGCGCGCGGCGCTGGCGCTCGCGGTGTTCGCCGCGATGATCGTGGCGATCGTCGGCCTGTTCCGTACCGTGCCGGGCAGCTTCGTGCCGCCCGAGGACCAGGGCTTCCTGCTGGTGGCGGCAATGCTGCCGGACTCCGCGAGCCTCGACCGTTCGGACGCCGTCGGACGGCGCATCGGCGAGATCCTGCTCGAGCATCCGGCGACGCAGTTCGCCTCGGTGCTCACCGGCTACAGCATCCTCGACGGGCAGTACAAGACGAACTCGGCCACGGTGTTCGTGAGCCTCAAGGACTTTGCGGAGCGCGAGGACGCGTCCCTGTCGCTCGACGCCGTGATCGAGAGCGTGCGGCCGAAGCTGGCCGGCATCGAGGATGCGATCGTCATCCCGGTCAACCCGCCGCCGATTCCCGGCCTCGGCATGCAGGGCGGCTTCGAGCTGTGGATCCAGGACCTCACCGGGGGCGAGCCGCAGCGGCTCGCGCAGGCGGTACAGCAGATGCTGGCCGGCGCCCGGCAGGACCCGACGCTGGCCGGCGTGAACTCCACGTTTAACCCGGCCTCGCGCCAGTTGAGCGTCAAGGTCGACCGCGAGAAGGCCGAGACCATCGGTGCGCCGATCGCCGACGTGTACGGCGCGCTCCAGTCGCTGTTTGGCTCCCTGTACGTGAGCCAGTACAACCGGTACGGCCGCGTCTGGCAGGTGGTGCTGCAGGCGGAGCCTGAGTTCCGCAACAGCCCGGAGGACCTGCGCAGCATCTACGTGCGTGGCCGATCCGGGGAGATGGTGCCGCTCGACGCCGTGACCTCGGCCCGCTTCACCACGGGCCCGGACCTGATTCCGCGCTTCAACGGCTTCCCCGCCGCCAAGATCAACGGCGGGCCCGCAGCCGGCTACAGCTCGGGGCAGGCGATCGCAGCGATGGAAGCGATCGCGCGCAACCTGCCCGAAGGCTACGGGATGGCGTGGTCGGGGCAGGCCTACGAGGAGAAGAAGTCCGGAGGCGCCTCGGCCCTGGTATTCGTGTTCGGTCTCATCATGGTGTTCCTGATCCTCGCGGCGCAGTACGAGTCGTGGTCCCTGCCCGGCAGCGTCATCACCGCCGTCCCGTTCGGCGTGCTGGGCGCCCTGCTCGCCGTGTGGCTGCGCGGCATGGAGAACGATGTCTACTTCCAGATCGGCCTGGTGACGCTGATCGGGCTCGCCGCGAAGAACGCCATCCTGATCGTCGAGTTCGCGGTGCTCGAGCGCCAGAAGGGCCTCTCGATCGTCGAGTCCGCGGTGCAGGGGGCGAAAATGCGCCTGCGCCCGATCGTGATGACCTCGCTCGCCTTCACCGCCGGCGCGATCCCGCTCGCGATCGCCTCGGGCGCGGGCTCCGCCTCGCGCCACTCGATCGGCACCGGCGTGATCGGCGGCATGGTGGGAGCGACCACCCTCGCGCTGTTCTTCGTGCCACTGTTCTACGTGCTGATCAGCCAGCTCAGCGAGCGGTTCTTCCCTGTGAAGGCGACGCCGCCGCAGCCTGAGGAGGCCCAGGATCGCGCAGCGGCGGCGGCGCCCGCGGGCGAAGGTCGAGGCCATTGAGCGTGCGCCGCCTGCTGCCCATCGTCGCCGCCGGTGCACTCACGGCCTGTCTCGGCGAGCCGTACCAGCGACCCGACCTCGACGTGCCGGCGCAGTACCGCTTCTCGATCGCCGGCGCCGCGAGCGCGGACGACGCACGCTGGTGGACCGGCTTCGGCGACCCGATGGTCGACGCACTGGTCTCCGAGGCGCTCGCGAACAACGAGGACCTGCGCATCGCCGCCGCGCGCGTCGACGAGTTCCACGGCGCCAGAGTGACGACGCGCGCACCGCTGTTCCCGGCGGTGGGCTACGCGGCGGCCACCGGCCGCGAGCAGCCGTCCTCGCTCACGGTCGCGCCGGGCAGCGACGACGCCTACAACTTCAGCAGCGCAGGCCTGACCGTGGGCTGGGAGCTGGACGTCTGGGGCCGCGTGCGCAACCTCACGTCGGCGGCCGACGCCGACTGGCGTGCCTCGGAGGCGGACCGTCGCGCCGCGGTGCTGTCGGTCGTAGGCGCGGTGATCTCCGGCTACGTGACGCTTCTGGCGCTCGACGACCAGCTCGCGACGGCCGAGCGCACGCTAGAGAGCCGCAGGGAGGCACTCGCGGTATTCGAGAAGCGCTACCGGGGCGGCGTGATCTCGAAGGTCGAGCTCTCACAGGCCCGCTACCAGTTCGAGGTCGCGGCCGCCGCCGTCCCCGCCCTGCAGCAGCAGATCGCGAGGCAGGAGAACGCGCTGTCGCTGCTGCTCGGCCGCAACCCCGGCCCGATCGAACGCGACCGACAGCTGACGGAACTCGGCGTTCCGCTGATCCCGGCAGGCCTGCCCTCCGCGATCCTTGCGCAGCGTCCGGACGTCGTCGCCGCCGAGGAGCTGCTCGTGGCGGCCAACGCGCGGATCAGCGCGGCCCGCGCCCTGTATTTCCCGACCATCTCGCTCACGGGCCTGCTCGGAGTCGCGAGCCTCGACCTCGACGATCTCTTCGCGAGCGGCTCGGACACCTGGAACTACTCCGGCCAGGTGACCGGCCCGATCTTCCAGGGTGGCTCGATCGCGGGCGTCAACGAGCAGGCCGAGGCGCGCCATGCACAGCTGCTCGCGAACTACGAGCGCACGGTGCAGCGCGCGTTCGCCGACGTGGACGACGCGCTGATCGCGACGCAGAAGACCACCGAACGCAGCGAGGCCCAGCGACGGCAGATCGAGGCCCTGCGCGACTACGCCCGGCTCTCGCGCAAGCGTTTCGAGGGCGGCTACTCGAGCTACCTCGAGGTGCTCGATGCGGAGACCTCGCTCTTCAATGCCGAACTGCTCTACAGCCAGGGCGAGCGCGAGCGCCTGCTCGCCCACGTGGACCTGTACCGGGCACTCGGTGGCGGCTGGGTGGACGACGCGGCGACCCAGGCGCCGCAGCCGACGACGATGCCCGCGCAGTAACGCAGCGCTCCGTCGCGGTGTTTCGTCGATGAGCCGGCGCGTCAGCCCTCCAGCCCCAGAAAGACGCGCATGCGCTCGAGCTCGGCCAGCAGGCCCTCGCGAAACGCGGAGTCGCGCGGTTCGATCCCCCCGCTGTAGCCGAACGAACTCTTGAGCGCACGGTCCTCGACCGACAGGTTTCCCCAGCCGACGACCTCGTCGCGCCACAGCAAGGGCAGCGCGTAGTAACCGAGCTTCCTCTTCGGCGCCGGCGTATAGGCCTCGAACCGGTACGACCATCCCCAGAAGACCTCGAATCGGCGGCGGTCATGCACGATCGGATCGAACGGCGTGAGCAGCCGCACCGCCTCATCGGGACACCAGCGGCGCGAGGCTGGATTCTCGGTAGCGGGCCAGTACCAATCCTCTGAATCCGCACGAGCGTGAGCGAGCCGGCGTTTCGCGCGCGCAAGCGTCGCCGCGCGTCGCTCGTGCCATTGCGGCACCCCGCGACAGAGCAGACTCAGCAGGTGGCTCAAGCCGCTCGCGAGCAAGGGCGCATACTGGTTCACGAGGATGTCGACCAGCGCGTCCATCCTCGCGTCGATGTCTGCATCGTCCGCCGGCGATGCACCCGTGCTCTCCCGCACGGCGTACACGCGGGTCCCGCCGTCGCGTCGCACCACCCGCAGCAGCCCGCGGTAGTGCATTTCATCGAGCAGTTGCGTGCTCGCGTTCGATGATCCACCGAACCAGTTGGCCGCCTTGCCGTGCGCGAAGCGGGCGTCGACCTCGCGTGGGTGCACGGCACCGCGGTCCCTGATGAACTCGAGCACGGCATCGGCGTCCCGGCGCCGCCCAGCCGTCCACGCCCGCCGCGCCGTTCGCGGATGCATCAGTTCACTGTGTGCGCGCGGCAGAATCCCGTAGTTGAAGAAGAAATCCTCCTCCAGCGTCAACCGCGGATACCGCCGCTCGAGATCGCCGGCACGGTAGCCGGTGACCCGGTGACGCAACATGAGGTCCTGGGCACGTGCCGGCGCGCGAATCGGATCGGCCTGCACGAAACCGAGCTTGTCGATGGCCCGGCCGAGAGTCGTCGGGCGGAACAGCGATCGGGCGACCGCGTAGCGGCGCAGTTGTTCGATGCTGATCGTCATGACTTGTCCGGACCCATGATCGAGGCGCCGACGCCG
>Ga0209254_10002086_pt1 | contig 18152 bp, 19 predicted proteins | sample FrelakmetDIP11DI_FD_187148 | JGI IMG/M metagenome (GOLD analysis project Ga0209254, IMG submission 187148) | Freshwater lake sediment microbial communities from the University of Notre Dame, USA, for methane emissions studies - DIP11 DI (SPAdes)... | ecosystem: Environmental > Aquatic >...
ATGGCTATCCCTTCTGCTGATGCTGCTGCTTTTTGCCAGCCTGCTTGCTATTTATCTTAGATTGAATATAGGCAGGTCGGAAGCAACAAATATGGAAAGGATTTTTGTACATATTCCTTTCAGCGTATATTTAGGCTGGATAACAATTGCGACTATTGCAAATGCAACTGCGCTCCTGGTTGATTCCGGATTGAAAAGCCTTCTGCCTGGCGAACAGTTCTGGGCAGTTGTTGTTATAGCGGTCGGTATAATCATAGGGCTTGCAATGCTCTTCACCAGGGATGATATATATTATAATCTTGTAGTTGATTGGGCACTGCTGGGGATACTTCTTAAAAGGCTTGGAGATACGGGCACATCTTCACAGGGTGTTATAATTATCACAATTATCGGTCTTGTCCTGATATCTGCCGGGATCATCGTGCAACTGGCCAGGAGAAAATGGCTGTATAATAGGTAGACTAATATTCTGTTTTAATTATTTTAGGAAAATGAGTTGTTTAAAAAAGTTTAAACCAGTAACTAATATAGAAGATGTCAAATATTAATTACCTGCTTTATTGTACTGATGCTAATTACTGGATGGCACTGTATGTTTCGCTGTATTCTCTATTAAAAAATAATCTGGATAGTAAATTTAAAGTTTTTATAATCTCAGACTCCAAAGACGAAACTTTTTTTAATAATTTGGCCTTTTTAAAAGATTTTAATAATCTTATAGAAGTGCAGCATATTCAGCCCGATTTATCCCATTTAAAAAATGTTCCGGTATCACAATATATTACTATTGCATCATACTACAGAATACTTTTGAGTCATTTGTTACCTGAAAATATTAAAAGCATTCTTTATCTTGATTGTGATACGATTATCGAATCTTCAATTTCAGAGATCTTTGGCAAGAATATTGATAATTATGCACTCTCTGCAGCTACAGATTGTGAATATATCAAAAATAATATACGTTTGAATTTGCCTAAAGATGCAAAGTATTTCAATTCTGGAGTACTATTAATAAATCTGGAAAAGTGGCGCAGCACAAATGTTGAGGATAGACTATTTGCGTATATCAAAAAAGATTTGGAAAATATTATTTATCATGACCAGGATATTCTAAATGCAGTTCTCTATAACGAATGGGCAGAATTTAATTTGAAGTTTAATTTTCAGGAGTTTAATTCTAAGAAAATATCATTCGCAAAAAAATACCCTAATGTTCGACCCTCGATTATACATTTTTTAGGCAAACCAAAACCCTGGTTTTATATGTCTGTTTATCCCCATAAAAAAAGGTTCTGGGCTTATCTAAAAGAAACACCCTATAGGGATTATAGGGAACCAGATAGAAATTTTAAAAAATGGGTGGCAAAGAAACCAAAATTACATAGATTATTGAAAATGACTAAGAAAATATTTGTCAGGAAAGAAGATCACAAGCTCACTTTTAAATATTTTTTATTTTTCCTGCAAAACCTTTTTTAATTTTCTTTTTAAAAAAAATTTTTATAGATTTGATATTGACCATACCAGTATTATAATTGTGATTGATTGAATGTTATCTAAACATTAAAGATAAAATTAATACTAATCTTGAAGGAGAATATTAATGAAATATTATCCTTTCCTTTTGGTGATTTTAATTACCATATCGATGCTTTGTAATGCTTGCATCTTTGGACCAGAAGTTTCAAAAATTAAGTCTAAGCAAAATATCGAAGACTCTACTGATAGCAGTATTCAAAATGCGGATGAGCAGGCAGTTTCAGGTTTTCCAGAAGGTTTTCCTTCTTCAGTACCAGTATATCCAAATGCAAAAATAGTTGAAGCAGCAAAAAATAAAGTAGACGGGAAAATGACTTATAAGGTTGTGCTGCAATGCAAAGGGGAAATAGAAAAGTTATCAGACTGGTACAGGCAATCCCTGGAAAAAGGATGGAGTATTGGCTCAGTATCCGAAGGAGACATGGGAGACTGGTCAGAATTTTATACTGAAGCTCAAAATGAACGCAACTTTCTTACAGTATATTTATACCAGGACAAGGGAAGCGATAATGTATCAATTGATTTAAATGTGAAGGTTTTGTCTGAAGGTGAAACTATAGTCGGAAATATAGAGCAGGGGGCTGCAGGAGAGCAGGAGAGTGACCTGGAGGGGGACAACATTACAGAAGAATCAACTGAACGCTCTTTACAAAGTTATTCTGGTGAGCTTGAAGGCGCTAGTATTGCATTTGTATGCGCTTCTGTTGGCTCTAACTGGAACATAGGCGAGCATTTCCCCCAGTTAAGTATAAGGGTCTATGATGAATATCAGTTTGATAAGGGAATCAGGATACAGGAAATACTTGATTCTGAAAAACCGGACATAATGATAATTAAAGAATGTGCTGCATATTTTCCTCCTGACTCTCAGGGGTCTACAATGTCAGCATATCAGGGCTTTATAAGGGACTGGATAAATCTGTCCAGGGGGCAGGGGGTCATTCCTGTTTTAACAACAGTTGTTCCTATAAATCCGGATACAAATGAAGGCCAGCCACAACTTGATGCAATACTTGAATTCAATGACTGGATAAAACAGTACTGCAGTAATGAAAATATATCTGTTCTTGACCTTGAAGCAGCTTTGCATATAAGTGAAACAAACAGGGCATTAGATCCAGCATATGATTCAGGCGACGGGCTTCATCCAAATGAAATTGCGTACACAGAAAAACTTGATAATATTTTAATTCCAGCACTTGAAAGAGCGCTTGAGATAGGACATTAATTACATTCCACTTCCAATCTTATATCTGAAAATAGAGTAGAAACAAAGGATTTTTAAAAAAATTTGATTTAGTGTTCAAATAATTAATATGTATTGGAATTTTTATATTAAAATTAAATATAATCAAATCCATAACTGATAAAACTGTGACCAAGGAGTTTAAAATGAAAAAGAAACATCTTTACCTAATTTTTTCATTAATTTCTATGGCCTGTCTTTTTGCCCTTGCAGCAACATGCAATATGTGCGGGCATACTATTACTAATGAAACAGAAGAGGAATTTGAAGAGCAATTAGAAGAGGAGTCTGTTTCCATCGCAGATGAAACACAAAACGAGAGCACAGAAAGGGATACACAGACAGAGGATCAGGTTATAGATACAGACGAAACCGATGCTGATTCAGGTGAGGAAGTAAACCATGACCCGATTATTATGAGTGTGGTTGTTAACGGTGCAGATCTGGAACTTTCTGATGAATTCAATATCCTTACTGAAGAAAATGCCAACTTTCGTGTAGAGGCTCAAGATGAAGATGGCGATGAGCTTTCTTATTCCGCATCAGACAGCATTGGAAATAATATGGAAACAGAAAGGATAGATAATAATACTGCAGAATTTGGCTGGGTAGCCCCTTCTGATCCGGGTTCGTTTGAAATCTATATCGAAGTATCTGATGATAATGGAGGAGATGCAACAGCAGCAATTAGCGTTACCGTAGAACCGGCAGCAGTAGCCGGTCCATCTGAGTCTGCAAGGGGTTTTGGGGCAGTTGCTTCAATGAGCGGTCAGGTCAATCAGGGTGGAGAAGTATTTATTTCAGCAGACAGCTCGGGGTCTCCTGCTATATATGTTGGCGACCAGGCGGTAGACATACAAACAAGAGGATTTTTAAGCTTTGATATAAGAAGTATTGAAGGGGAAAATGTCACTGGTGCCTGGCTTACTATAAGGGATGAAAGAGTCGGTGATCCGACCAGACTTATGAGAGAAATGCGGATCGGCAGTACTGATTATGGAAACAGTCTTGATGGAGCAGATTACGGAACGCCGGTGACTACACTTACTAACTTTTTCCCACTTAGCGGTTCTGATTTTAGTTTTACAAATGAAGCTTTAATAAATGCAGTACAGAATACTTTAACTGCAGGAAGACAATATTTCCAGGTAAAACTTGTTATAGATTCAGTTTATAACAATCATGCCGCTGATGGAATTATAATTTATCTGTCAGATGTAATGCTGGAAGTTGGATATACTGACTAATGCCAATTGGTATGATGTTAAATATTAAATCTATAAAGTTAAATGCTACTACTCTCTATACTGGATTTTAAGAAGTACATCTTCTTTTTGGTAATTTAAACCATCAGGTCCGCCATCGTCATTTGAATCTGGATTTGACCAGTAGATTTTTAGTTGGAATCTATCACTAGACGCATCTATTTTTTTTTGCAGCTCATTTATTAACGCACTGCTACTGCAGCTTATATCTGTTGTAGAATTTGGTAATTGTGCTATTCTGCTGCCTGTGATATTTGCATCAGAAACTCTGAGAGGACGAGCTCCATAATCTGTAGTTGCAATCCTTAAATAGTCCAGAAATGATATATTGTCTCCTACCACTTCATATACTGCCATTGTCAGGGTTGCAGATACCACCTCTACTCCTGCAAGGTCTGTAATATCAAAACTTAAGTAACCTGTTGAAATACCATTATCACCACTATCACCAATATAAATTTCACCCATATAAGTGTCATCTCCGGCAGAACCACCAATATTAATACAACCTGTTTCCCTGCCAACCACAGCAAGATTTATTGTATCAGGAAGCTGGAAAGCCGTAATTTGAGGAACTAAACCAATATCTATTACAAAAACATCCATGTTACCATCTGAGTCTGCTGCACTGACTGCTATTGTGGCAGGATAAGGCATTTCACCTTCACCTGAAAATGTTGCAGGTGCTATATAAGAAAATTCAGCAGTTGTTGAACCAGTATTATGTAAATCTTGAATTTCACCTTCGCTTGCCTCTGCACTAAAAATTAATTCATCACTGTCTGTATCTTCAGCAATAATTAAAAATATATGCTCCACTGGTGTTTCTCCAAAGCTAATACGCAGTAACTCACTTTCAAGCGACTGGGTTATATCATCACCGTTAAATATTATTGTTATAATCTCAGGAGAATGGCTGGTACTGGCTTCTTCAGCATTGCCTTGCTCGTCTTCACCATCTTCTTCTGACACTGCCCCTGTTTCCTCAGTAGTTCTATTTTCTCCTGATGAAGTATCGTCTTCTTCCGAAGCCTGGTCTGCTTGTTCTCCCCCTGTAGTAGGGCTTATTGAAAATCCGCACATATTGCATGTTGCTGCCACTGTAGAGATAGCCAGGAAAGTAATTATTGAAAGAATTACATATAAGGTATTCCTTCTCATTTTTATCTCCTTTTATATATTTAGGGAAAATAAGAACCAGAATTATTAATAAAATAATTATACTACTTTAGATAAAACATTAAAAAAAGACATTACTGCTTTTCTATCTGTCTTTTTTATCTTTACTGCCACATTTCTTAACTTATGAGCAAAGCAGCGCTGTCTGATGAAGACATCCTTATAAACTTAGATATTTGATAATTGCTACAGAAGCTGTTATTGCAAAATGCAATGGTAGGGACTCTTTTCATAAGAGACCATAGCTGCCATTTCCATCTTTTAGATTTAATAGTTTTCTCAGTTTTTTTGAACTCATTATTTTTCTGTCATGTACTCCAGCAATATTATGGATTCTTTTAATCAAATCAATGTTTTTGGCTAATTTGGTTCTTTTTGCATCGAAATATATATTATCTTCAAGGCCAACTCTAACTCCGCCATTAAAAACAATTGCGATGTTATTCATCATTAATTGAAAATCTCCGATTCCTCCAAAGCTCCAAATAGAGTTCCCGGGAAGATCATTTACCATGATTCCGGCGTGTAGCAGGTCTGCTTGGGCACAAGCTATATTACCAAAAATAAGGTTAAAATAATAAGGCGCAGAAATTATCTCTTTTTTTATTAAATATTTTGCAAAGTTAAGCATTCCTACATCAAAAGCTTCCAGTTCAGGCATAATACCCAGCTCTTTCATTCTTTTGGCAAGGCCTATTATTGTTTTTGGCTCATTTATAGATGCTTGTTTATTAAAATTTAATGAACTTAATGTCAAACTACCCATATCGGGCTTTAATCTACCCTCCAGTTCAAGTGGTGCAGCTCGATCTTTAAACTCCTTAAAAATTCTGCCACTTAAAGATACGCAGATTACCAGATCCGGTGCAAAAGACCTGATGCCTTCAATGATATTTCCATAGATCTCAATATCATTAGATGATTCGCCTGTTTTAGGATTCCTGGCATGAATATGAACCATAGTAATACCTAATTCCCAGGCTTTAAAAACATCCTCAACAATCTCTGATTCCAATATGGGCACGAAAGGGGTTACTTCCTTTGTAGGTATCATTCCAGTTGGTGTAAAATTTATAATTAAATCGTTCATAAGTTCTACATATATACTGATATTTTTATACTATTGCATCTCACAATCAATTTAATATTAACATCTTTTCCTGAATATTCTAAAAACAAGTATTCTTTTATTTTTTGGTTCATTATTTATCTTCAATATTTACTCTAAAATAAAAATCAAAAGAGTAATAGGCAACAAGAACATATGATTAGCATTATTCAAAAACCAAAAAGCTTATTAAGGTGGATAACATGATTAACCGTTTTTAATGAACCTTTTTCATGCAATGCTTGCCTAATTTTCCCTTATTACTTTTGCCGGAGAACCGTATGCTGTTACATTTTCAGGCAGATCACCTGTTACCAGTGAACCAGCGCCTACTATTGTGTTTTTTCCTATTTTGACCCCATCAAAAATAATCGCTCCCATACCTATAGTAACTCCTTCTTCAATTTCACAACCCCCGGCAATATTAGCACCCGGATTAATAGTGCAGAAATCTGAAATCTTATTATGGTGGCCTATGCTTACATTTCTATTAATTGTCACCAAATTTCCAACCTCGGTGAATGGCGATACTACAGACCCTGCACAAATAAGTATGCCATTTTTTGTTATTACATTTTCACCAATATAGGCGCCTGGGTGTATCAAATTACAGTACTTTTCAAAATTAATTAAGTTCCTCTCATTAAAAAATTTATATACAATTATTTTTGGCTCAACATTCATAACACCAATAAAGATTTTTATTTCCGGTGAAGGAGCCCAATTATTAAAATTAATTTCCTCATATTTAAGAGCATTTAATTTAAAAGGTCTGTCATCATTATCTTCGATATTTTTTACTATCCTGATTGATATTTCATCTTCATAGATTTTTACTAAAATATCACTTATTATACATATTGCTGTATGGCTACATCCAAGGAGATCAAACATTTTTATTAATTTATCCTGTTTAAAAAGTCATTTTTTATTAATCAATAATATAGTAATATATCATTTTATTTTCATTTTTGATAATATCGAATGATAAATTTCATATATGGATTTTTTTATCCAAGACGAGGCTATTTATGCCAAATTATTCTCATGTTATAAATAAAACTATTCAAGTAACTAAAGCTTTAATGCCAGATCTTGATGAATATATGGAAGAGATTCGAGAACTGTGGGACACTCACTGGATAACCAACATGGGTGTAAAACATAAAAAATTGGAAACAGAACTTGCAAAATATCTCAATGCCCCTAATATTATCCTTTTTACAAATGGGCATCTTGCACTGGAATATGCTATAGAGGCTTTTGGACTAAAAGGTGAAATTATTACAACGCCTTTTACTTTTGCTTCAACAACTCATGCAATTGTAAGAAAGGGGCTCACGCCCGTCTTTTGTGATATAAATTTTGATGATTATACCTTAGATGCAAATAGGTTAGAACAATTGGTTACAAAAAAAACTTCGGCTATCATCCCTGTCCATATCTATGGAAATATTTGTGATATTTACAACATTGAAATGATAGCTAAAAAATATAGGCTTAAGGTTATTTACGATGCTGCTCATGCATTTGGAGTCACCTTTAATGATGTAAGTGTTGCCAATTTTGGTGATATTTCCATGTTTAGGTTCCATGCCACCAAGATTTTTAATACAATAGAGGGCGGAGCCTTAACCTTTAAGGATACTTCTTTAACAAGTATCCTTAAAAATCTAAAAAATTTTGGGATTACAGGACCAGAATCGGTTGTATCAGTAGGTGGAAATGCAAAGATGAATGAGTTCCAGGCAGCAATGGGTATTTGTAACCTGCGGCATATAGACTCAGAGATTGAAAAAAGAAAATTGCTCACCGAACGTTATAGAGAGAGATTATCAGATATAAAAGGAATTAAATTATCGAAAATTCAGAATAAAGTAAATAGTAACAATTCATATTTTCCCATTATATTTGATGGTTTTAAATTAAACAGGGATGAAGCAGCCAAAGTCTTAGCAAATAAAAATATATATGCTAGAAAATATTTTTATCCTTTGGTAAGTGAATATGAATGTTACAAAGACAGATTTAACTGTAATGAAACACCAGTTGCAAAATATATTTCTGACAGAGTCCTGACTCTTCCACTTTATGGGGATTTGACATTAAAGGATGTAGACAAAATTTGCGATATTCTTCTTACAGATAATTCTTATTAAAATATTCAATTAGAAAAAACTACAGTTTGCGTGTCAGAGTCTTATATTTTCAGAACGAGTCTACCTGTAATTTAGTGAAGAGCTTTTTGTATATGCAAAGAGCGGCTACCCCAACTTGCACAATTTCGATCTAACTATTTAAGAATTACATAAGATTGAAAAATTAAAAGAAGATAGTAAATTTAATTAAAACTTTTTTTTCTTTCTTTCAAACCGCACATAAAGATTAAATAAGAAATAGCCAAATTTGAAATTTATCATAAATACTTTTAATAACGTTTTATGCGTTCTATTGATCAGCGGGTTTGAATACAATGATCTGTAGTTTTTTCTTATATAGTTTTTAATAAGATTACGCTTTTTTTTATCTTTATCTATAGACCAGTTCTTTTCAAGTATTTCATAATATTTTAAGCAATCAAAATATAGTGCTTTTTGTGCTTCATTAACCAGTGATGGGAAGTTCTTGGAAATAAACTCAAGCCTTTCTATAAAATTATAAAACGGATCCATATTTTCCAGATATTTAAATGATCCAGATATGCTATCTTTACGCTTTAAGTAATAATATTTAGGTATACCTATTGATATTAAGTTTTTTGCTCGTGCAAAAGCTTTATAGTTAAAAATTATATCTTTGTTTAGTATGCCAACAGGAAAACTAATTCCTTGAATCAAATCCTTCTTATATATCTTGTTCCAAACAGGGTTTTTAAATCTTTTCCGTTTGATTAAATCTTCAAGAGCTGAAATGTTGTTAAATTGCTCTACTTTACCAGAATAATGTTTTGGTAAAATTTCATTATCCTCATTTATTCTATAATAAGCACATTGCACAATATCTGCATCATAATCATAAAGAGTTTTTAATAAAGTCTCATACATGTCAGGTTCTACAAAGTCATCATTGTCAACAAACCCGATATACTTACCAGTTGCAGCTTTCATAGCCATATTTCTGCCCTCCGAATTTCCCCCATGTTCTTTGTGTATGACCTTGATTCTGTTATCTCTTTGTGAATACTCGTCAGCTATTTTTCCGCTTTCATCAGTGGAACCATCATCCACCAGGATAATTTCTAAATTTTTATATGTTTGACTTAATAGACTTTCTATGCATTTGGGTAAATACTTAGCTGCGTTATAAATAGGTATTATTATGCTTATCTTATCGTTCATAAGGAGGAGCCTCTTTTTTTAATAAATTATTGCAACTAATAGACTATATAAAAGAAACTATTATGGCAAACACGATTATTATATTTATTATTCCTTTAATAAAAAAAACTAATAAAAATATTATATCTAAACCTTTGCCTTTCCTGCTATAGAGACCTGCTTTTATTCTTTTCAGGTCTATACTTCCACAGACAATTGCAGCTATTGCAAATCCTGCAATCAGTGGAACAGAAGAAAAGTCATCCTTTATTAAACTCCATGGAGACTTTTGATTAATAATGAAATCAAATTTGGAAAATACATCCCAATTACTCATTAACTCAATATCAATGCCTGGAGGATCATTTGGAACACCCGCCCTGTGGGTAATGCATGGCTAATTGTTGCTTTCTCTTTACCGCCGTAGGCAAATTCTGGCCAGTAATAGACGATTGGATCATAATAATTTAACAATCCACGATCAGCAAGAATATGGACACAGGTTGCAACAATACTCTTTGACATGGAAAAAGATGTAAATAGCGTTTCGCTAGCTACTGGACAATGGCTTGATTGGTCTGCTAGGCCAGCCCAAGTATCAATTACAAGCTTACCATCAAGATAAGCAGCTACTTGCAGGCCAATCTCACCATTAGCATAAATGATTTCTTCCAATACTTTTTGTACTTTAAAAAATTCATGTTTATAACCACAATTGCTGCAGATACATGCTCTACCTTCAGGGCTGAACATCTCTATACCAAGACTCGAAGCCCATTTTTCATTTAACTTTGTATTTATCAAATAAACTATTTCTTAAATAGCGACCAATTAAGGTCAGTACCAGTAATCTCTTCCCCGCCTGGAGCCCACCTTATTTCATTTTCAGAAATAAGCTTATACTCAAACTTATAATCATCAGCGGTAAAATGAATTATATCTCCGCTAAGAATCCAGTCTCCATTTGTAATTCTGGTTTCGACATCGCTTTCAAGATAAGTCTCCTCCATATAAAAAGTACCATCGGAGTTAAAGGTTATGAGAGTTTGAAGGCCCGGGCAGTCAGCACAAGGCAGGGTCCCTTCGTAGGTTCCGTTAAGTTTGGATTTACTGCAGCCAAAACTTAATAGAACTGCAAGAGAAATTACAACTATTAATAAAATCAATAATAGTTTTTTCATTTTTGCTTCCTTTCTATAATTAAATTAACTCTTCTAAAAAATAGTTTGAAATAATTTAATCCATCTCACCACGAAGGGTTAAACTCATCAGTATCACTTAGGTCCGGTGTAATATTTATTTGGTTGCTGCCATCAGCTGACATAACGAATATATCATTCAATAATTATATAAGATTAGAAAATTAAAAGAAGATATTAAGTGATTTTTATGACCTGTGAAAATTTATAGATTTTAATAATGTCAAATAAAATACATATTAATTTACATAGGATTACTACTCAGGATAGGGTAAAAGCAATCCTAATTCCTTAGCATCTAAATTCAAGGCATTTTCTACTCTAATACCTTCTTTATAAGTTTTAACAACCAATTCTTGTGTTTTATTTACAGTTTCCTCATATTTTGAAAAATCCCAGGCTTGCTTTTTTTTTAAAATTTTAATATCTTTAACAATTACAAAATTAATAAAACAAATGGAAAGGGAAGATAAATATGAAAAAGATATTAATATTGGCTTCATTTATAATCTTTGCAGTATTGATATTTTCAGGCTGCCAGGCTGCTGCCCAACCAGAAGCAGAAGGCCCACAGGTATTGCAACCCATCACCCAGTATAGAGGCATCATAGGTGAAGTCAGCGGCAATGAGATGCTTGTATATGCCTTTGAGGGATACAATGGAGAAATGGTAGCTAGATGGAACGAAGAGACAAAGATAGATGAGGCTCTAAAGCCACTGATAAAGCCTGAAAACCTTATCTCTTTTACAACAACTGGACTCATGACAATGTCTATACCACCACAGGTAATTGTAACTTCAATAGATTTTATAATGGAAGGTGTTGTATTTGAAGGAACAGTTGCTGAAGTATCAGAAGATTCAATAACAGTCAACACAACTTATCCAAGAACTGACAGAATGATTGCAAGGATAATACCCGAAACTGCTTATGCAGATGGGGTATCAGAGGATATAGCGGTAGGCAATACTGTAAGATTTGAGACAAATGGCATAATGCAGCCCTCAGAACCCCCACAGATAAATGTAATTCGATTTACAAAAAATGAAGTCCCGGAAACTTCTTCATCAGATTTCATTCAGAAAAAAATAGATGAGGGAATTGATTTCTATGCAATTGGTAACGAACCGTCCTGGTCGCTGGACGTAAAACTTGAAGAAGGTCTCAAATTTATAACATTATCTGGAATTGAACTGAATGTCCCTTTATCTGAACCTATTGAAACAAAAGAGGATGGCTCCTTTGAAATCAATGGTGAAACAGAAGCGGGAACAATTGAAGTATCTGTAATTAAAGAGGCATGCACAGATAACATGTCAGGCGAAGTCTTTACCCATAAAGTCATCGTCAATGCCAAAGCTGGCGCTGATAATGACTTTCAAAGATATGAAGGTTGTGGCAGATACCTTTTAGAGTCGAATTAAAGTTTTAATCTGATAAAAAAGGATTAAAGAGATTAAAAGCTGGAACATATAAAGTATACTATTCAAATAAAGCAAGACACCAATTAAAAAAGTTTTCTTGTTTTAGCTGTAAACCTTTCCCAATGCCAGCATATATCTGTTATCTCAGGTTCCCTGGGTTCTAGATCCACCATCCAGAAGTTATACCTACCATCACTGTACAGGTAGAAGAGACAATTGTTCTCAAGCCAAATATATAATGGAAGATAAACTGGAAGAGCTGATAAAGGATGAGATCTCAAAATTTACAATCCTTTAACAATTCAGGGACTGGGCTCTGGAAGTACTGCGTTAATCTTATAAGGATGTAACATCCAAGCGTAAAGAAATATTTAACAATCTGAATAAAACCTACAAGGATATCGAAAACCAGATAAATATTATAGAAACTATTAACAAATATATCTGAAAGCGGCTGCTCCAGGTAGTAAAATTTTGAACCAGTTTTTCATAGAATTAACCAAATTAAAGATTTTCTATAAAGAAAAATTAGATCTTCATCAATAACAAAATCGATACAAATTCTATAGGAAATATTAATTGTTTTTCTACCGTTTCTTCGACATACCTGCCATTATCCATGTCTCTCATAGATTTCTCCAAAGCAGACTGGAGTTCGCATTCCCGTAAATAATTATACCTGTCAATTGCTGAATTGCCAAAATATCTTGACAGTCTCAAGGCAGTATCTGCAGTTATCCTTCTTTTCCTTTAAGGATTTGTGAGATTCTTGTTGCAGGCATACCGGTATCCTTAGACAGCCTGTAAGCACTTATTTCAAGTGGCTTAAGAAATTCCTCTAATAGAATTTCGCCTGGTGTTATATTGTTAATTTTTTCCATATCTATCTCGCCTTAGTGATAATCAGTCATTTCAACATAGCTTGATAAACAATTTTCCCAGTAAAAACAAATCCTGAACTGATCATTTATTCTAATACTATACTGTCCCTGTCTTTTACCTGATAGCCTTTCAAGCCTATTTCCTGGTGGGACATTTAAATCGTCTAAATCTTTTGCCCTGCTTATGATTATTAATTTTCTAAGCCCGATTCTTTGTACATCTCTTGGGAAACTGCAATTGCACACTCAGACAAGATTATTTTAATACCTGAAATGGTTTTCTAGGTTAATTTGTTTATTATGCTCTTGATTTCAACGAAAGTTTTGTATAAATTTCCTAAATCATCATCATTTAAACTCTGAAATTTATTTTTTAGCATATCAAATATATCTATTTTCATTTTTTCAATATATCGCTTCCCCGATAATGATAGAGATATTTTAATTATTCGTCTATCTAATACATTATGCTTTCTTTCAACAAACCTATGTGTAATAAGTTTATCAACTATAGGAGTCATCTGCTGCTTTGAAGTCAATAACTTGTTTGAAAGCTCAGTCATTGATAAATCTCCTTGTTCTTCCAATATAAATAATACATGAAACTGCATAGGACTAAGCTTACTTTTAGAAAGCTGCTCAAATGGTTTAATAAGCTTTTGCTGTAAAAGTGGGAGTAGTTCAGAGAGTTCCATTGCGGCTGCATCTATATTATTTTCTACCATAATAACTCCTATGTATATTTAAAAAATTATATTGACACATAGTATAAAGCCCTGTTAGTATTAGTCAATATTTATTTACTATTAATTAATATTTATTGAATTTTATCATATTTTAAACTATAAAAAAGGTGTTATTTATGCGTATTGCAATTATTGCACTTGGAAGCCGAGGAGATGTTCAACCATATATTGCACTGGGAAAAGGATTAAAAAAATCAGGCCATGTTATAAGATTTGTAACCCATCAAAACTTTGAAGAGCTGGTCAATTTACACGGATTAGAATCCTGTTCTGTAGAAGGCAGTGTTCAGGATATAGCTCAAAGCAAAGAAATGCAGGGACACATAGAAAAAGGAAACTTTCTTTCAGTCATGTCACAGATGAAAAAAGAAGCTATGCAGGGAGCTATTAATCTGGCAAAAGTAGGTATATCAGCTTGTAAGGATATGAACCTAATAATAGCTGGTATTGGAGGCCTGTTTGCTGGTATTACCCTTGCAGAAAAGTTAGAGATTCCATTTCTCCAAGCTTATTATATTCCATTTACTCCTACGAAAGCCTTTCCCAGTTTTCTTTTTCCAAAACTACCATTTCGCTATGGAGGTTTTTTAAATCGATTCACTTATTCTATTGCCAGGCAAATAATATGGCAGGGATATAGGTCAGCTGATAATCTGGCACGTCGGCAAGTTTTGGGGCTACCCCCAGTTTCATTTTTTGGACCATATAAGTCTCATCGTTTTAATCAAAATCCGGTTCTTTATGGGTTTAGCTCATCGGTAATTCCTAAACCATATGATTGGGATAATAATATTCATATCACAGGGTATTGGTTATTAGACCATGAAGATAACTGGACACCACCTTCTGAACTTATAGAATTCATTAAATCTGGAAACCCGCCAATCTATGTAGGGTTTGGAAGTATGAGTAGTAGAAAACCTGAAGAGACTGCAGATATTATCCTGAATGCCATTGCAAAAACTAAACAGCGGGCAATAATGCTATCTGGCTGGGGCGGTTTAAAAAAGACAAATTTACCAGATACTGTTTTTATGGTAGATTCAATACCCATATCCTGGCTTTTTCCACGTGTTGCTGCAGCGATACATCATGGCGGCGCAGGAACAACAGCTGAAAGTCTCAAGGCAGGTATTCCCTCTATTGTTATTCCTTTCTTCGGTGACCAGTTCTTTTGGGGAAAACGTGTTGCCGAATTAGGTATTGGTCCAGAGCCTATTTCACGTAAAAAACTGACTACTGAACGACTTGTACAGGCTATTCAAGAAGTTGTGACAAATCAAACAATGCACCAGAGTGCTTCTAATCTGGGAGCAAAAATTCGAGCTGAAGATGGAGTTGCGAGTGCAGTAGCTGTTATACAGAAATTAGAGCCTAATTAACTTAACTTAAATGAATAAGATTAAAATAGAAACTAAAGATTAAGATATCTCTGATAAACATGTCTGAAAGTGGCTGCCCCGAGTTACGAAATTTCGAACCGTTTTTTAAGTGAATTGATAAAATTAAAATCTTATATTTTTGATGAAAAATGGCATGGCTAAGACAGTAGACAAAGTTAATACCAAATTGTTGAGCTTAAATGAGGGTATTTTTATTCCAGAATTAATATAAATAAGATTCTTTTATTGAAATATTGGTGCATCTGAAAGAGCAAAGCCAATAACTGCTAAAATAAAAACTGACCCCAATACTATTCCTGTTATATCAAAACCCTTGCCTTTAATACTGTATTGGCCTCTTTTAATTCTTTTTAAATCAATGCTTCCACATACAATTGCAGCTATTGGTAATCCAAACACCGCAAAAGTTAATATAGTTATTATTGTCTCATTAACATAAACTCTTTTTAGTAAAATTTCAAGGATAAGCCACATAAGAAGCATGCAAATATATGGTAATATGCCAGTTATCAATGATGCAATTGATAACTTTCTAAATTTTTCTGATTTAACTGTATTATTCATAATAAAGACCTCCTTTAAAGGAAATTTTATTATTTTTTGAATGTCAATATTATAACATAAATTAAATATGATATTTTTTTAGATGTATGTGACATAAATATCTGAATGTGTCTGGGGATAGTTGACAAAGTTAAAACCTGTTTACTGGGCTTAAATGGGGATATTTTTATACCTGAATTAAATATTAGATGATGTTAAATATAGATTATCTAATAAGTTTTTCATGATTCATTTTTGCATAGATAAATCTATGAATCTCTACTATATTTTCATTCACTATATAAAATACAAGATAATTTTTTATAGGTAAAAATCTATATTCGAATTCAAGTGGTTCCTGTGATTTGTATAACTTGCAGGAGTAAGGATACTGTTTTAATCTTAGGATAAATCTATCAAGAGTTTCAATAAAATCCATAGCAGCTGTTGGAGATTTAAGATTATCGAGAAAATACAGTAATATCTCCAGCAAATCCTTTTGTGCTGTGGGCAGGTATCTGATCTTATACATAATCAGTTTCATTTTTTTCGGCAATTTTTAACTTCAAACCGGAAATTACTTCTTCATGAGAGTAACGGATATCAGTAGATTTTGCTTCTATTTGTGCCTCTTTTAATTTTTGAAATATTTCACTTACAAATTGTCTGGCTTCATATGCTTCAATGCTCATGACCACCATGTCCCCATATCCATTTTTTGTTAAGAATACAGGTTCACCTGTTTCATGTACCACCCTTGAAATCTCAGCAAAATTATTTCTTAAATCTGAAACTGGTCTGATTCTCTTCATATAATTAACTCCTCTCCTTAATTAATTTATCATTATATTATCATAATTATGATATATAAATAAATACGATTATTCTATTTTTTACTCCATTTGATTAAACATTGTAGGATTTATTGACATATATACCGAAATGGCTGCCCCAGGTAATAAAATTTCGAACTTTTTCTAATGGAATTAATTAAGCTAGTGAAATTTAATTCTAAAATTTATTATTCTGATTCTACTATTCTTAAAACCTGAATAATTATTTTAGGATGTAGAATCTTGGACTTATGAAAAGGCAGAACAATTCTTTTATTATTTTTGATATAAATCTAATGGCTACCTTTTGTCCGTGCTAATATAAAACCGTCATTAAGTAGCAATTTTTCAGCTTCTTTAAAATTAAATCTTGGCAGGCTATGCAACTGTAACCTCTAAAGAAGTTGTTAAAATTTCTTTACTTAGAAGTCTTTTAACCTCATCAGATTCAAGTGTTTCTATATATAATTCAACAGCTTCCTTAATATTGCCCATTACTTCTTCAAAGGTATCACCTTGTGTCTGACATCCCTGAAACTCGGGACAATATGCATAATAGCCAAATTCATCTTTTTCAATTATTATATTTACCTTATATGACATAAATACCTCATTTACAAACCGGGGATTTAAAATATTATAGATATTATAACATTTGATTTTTTTTAAATGAAATTAAACTTTGGCTGCCCCGAGTTACGAAATTTCGAACTATTTATTGAAAGAATTGAATTTAACAAAAAGTTTTTTAGAAAAAATTGATATAGAAAGTTTGTTAAATTATTGCAAGTATTTTTTAAGTAACATCTCTAAGCTATGGTTGAACTCTTTGATAGAAAATAAAAGAAAATTGCAAGATTTAATTTTTCCTGAAGGAATCTATATAAAAAATGATAAACTTCGAACCGCTAAAATTAACCTTATTTTAAGCTAATTGATAGTCAAAAGGAAGTAGTTGTTAACAGCTTGTCAGCTTTGGTAGCGCATAGGGGACTCGAACCCCTGTTTTAGCCGTGAGAGGGCCATGTCCTAGGCCACTAGACGAATGCGCCATCTATTATGCAATTCTGAATTTTATAAGTAATATGGCATTTTGTAAATAGCACTCTCTTTAGCGTTCTCTTAAATAAATAATTCAGTTATATGGAAACTCTGCCCACACCATTGTCGCTTCAGTAGCACTTCTATACCTTATTTTTGGAGTTTACTTATTTTCTAAACTTAAGTAATATAAAAACGTCGGTTTTCAGTCGATATTTAGAGCTGGTATTTCAATAAATTTAAATTAATTGTATCTGCTGTTTAATTACTTAAATGGATAAAAAGAAGAATGAAAGTGTCCAGGAAATAACTGAAGCGCTATTAAAAATCGGGGAAGCAATCACCTCTGACCTTTACCTGGAAGACATCTTAAAACTTATAGTAACAATAACTGCTGAAGTCATGGGTTCAAAAATATGTTCT